>Ga0335083_10007524_pt1 | contig 13440 bp, 11 predicted proteins | sample Lox_Sample_42_FD_206716 | JGI IMG/M metagenome (GOLD analysis project Ga0335083, IMG submission 206716) | Soil microbial communities from Loxahatchee National Wildlife Refuge, Florida, United States - Lox_Sample_4.2 | ecosystem: Environmental > Terrestrial > Soil > Wetlands | place: USA...
TTCCTGATGCTGTGCTCGGCGACGACGCGCGACATGGTGCTCGACGCCGAACGCATCACCGGCCGCAAACCCATGCGCGCCGAGTTCGAGATTGCCACATGGGCGATGGCGCAGATTGGCCGCAAACTCGGCGAACGCGAACTGCCTGCCGCGCTCGAGGAGCAACGCCGCATCAGCGTGAAACTGACGGATCTGCTCACCCGCTACGACGTGATTCTGTGCGCGACGCTCGCGGCCGCGCCGATCAAGATCGGCGAGATGCAGCCGACGCCGGGCGAACGCCTGCAGATGCGCGCGGTCACTACCCTACCGATCGAACCGCTGCTGCGGAAAATGCTGGCCGAAGCCGCCGACAAGGCATTCGCCTGGGCCGGTTGCACGGAGGTGTTCAATCTGAGCGGGCAGCCGGCGATGTCGGTGCCGCTGTACTGGAATGCACGCGGTCTGCCAGTGGGTGTGCAGTTTGCCGCCTGCACGGGCGGCGAAGCCACGCTGTTGCGCCTCGCCGCGCAACTGGAAACAGCGCGGCCCTGGTTCGCGAAACGGCCGCCGTTGCTGCAGGCACGCGCCTGACATGCATCGCGCCTGACCGATGCGATGGTCACGTTGCTGAACCTCGAGGCGCACCGCGCCGGCAGGCTGCAGCGCTTCAGGCGCGATACATCGGGGGCGCGGCGCTCGCCGAAGACTCAGGCCTTCTTGTTATATGCGCTGCACCAGCCCTTGGCCGAGACCTGCTTGCCGCCGAACATCGGGCACCCGCCCCACGCATCGGTGGCCTTGCCTTGAAAGAAGCTGCAATTGCCGCAGTCTTGACCGGCCGCGTACTTCGCGTACTTGGCCTTGTCGACCTGCGTGGCGTCCTGCTTGTAGCCCAGCGCCTGTGCGGTCGGATCGGATTCGGTCACTTTGGGCGCGTCGGCAAATGCCTGGCGCGACAACGCGAGCGTCGACGCGACGCCGATGCTGGTAATCAGAAATGTACGGCGGGATGACTTCATGGGGACTCACTCCATTTTGTATTGAAATGAACGCCGTTCTAACGAACGCGGTCCCCAAGCATAGCAACGAAGCCGGCACGCGTGACAACTCAAATGATGGACATAAGCGAATCTGTAGCTGGACGCGTCCGCGATGCGTGTCGCTGGAGCGAACGGGTGGGGCCGCCGGGGTGGGACCGCTTACGTGGGACCGCCAGCTTCGCGCACCCCAACCCCGCTAACCCCGCCCGGCCAGTTCGCAGACCCGCTGCGCAATCGCCAGCGACGCCGTCAGCCCCGGAGACTCGATGCCGAACAGATTGACGAGGCCCCGCACCCCATGCGCGGCGGGCCCCTGAATCACAAAGTCGGCAGCGGGTTCGCCGGGTCCGGAAAGCTTCGGGCGAATGCCCGCGTAGGCCGGTTGCAACGCACCGTCGGGCAAAGCGGGCCAATAGGCGCGAATCGCCGCATAGAAGGAATCCGCGCGATGCGGATCGACGTCGTAGTTGATCGCGTCGACCCATTCGACATCCGGGCCGAAGCGCGCCTGGCCGCCGAGGTCGATCGTCAGATGCACGCCGAGGCCCGCCTCGTTCGGCATCGGGTAGATCAGGCGGCTAAAGGGCGCGCGTCCTGAGATGCTGAAATAGTTGCCGCGCGCGAGATACAGCGGCGGCACATGGCGCGCGTCGAGTCCGCGAATCTTGCGGGCCAGTGCATTGGCTTGCAAACCCGCGCTATTGATCACACACGCCGCGCTGATCGTGGCAGGCGCAGCACCCCCGACCTTGACGACGAAGCGCCCATTGCTCGACTCGATCGCTTCGACCGGCGCATGGAACGCGCAGACCGCGCCGTCACGTTCGGCGTCGCCCTGTATGGCCAGCATCAGTTGATGACTGTCGACGATCCCCGTGCGCGGCGAGAACACCGCCTCCACGCATTCGAGCGCCGGTTCCAGCGCCTGGGCCTCCGCGCCGCTAATGCGCATCAGGTCCAGCACGCCGTTTTCCTTGCCGCGCGCCATGATGCTTTCGAGTTGCGGAATCTGATTGCGCGAGGTTGCGACGAGCAGCTTGCCGCAACGCGAATGCGGCACGCCGTGCGCTTCGCAATACTCGTACAGCATCTCGCGGCCACGCACGCACAGCGTCGCCTTGAGTGAGCCGCGCGGGTAGTAGAGCCCCGCGTGAATGACTTCGCTATTGCGCGAACTGGTGCCGACGCCAATTGCTTCGGCGGCTTCCAGCACGATCACTTCGCGCCCGCGTGCGGCCAGTGCACGTGCTACCGCAAGGCCCACCACGCCGGCACCGACGACTACACATTCGATCTGATCCATGTCCCTTGACGCGGCTTACCGCACCGCGCGCCTGCCTCGTCCAGCTGATGAAGATGACGACAGGATGCGGCTGTTTGATGCTGCACACCGCTCGCTGTCGAACGCGTCCCGCACACAGCACAAAAGTGTACGACGCCGCACAGAAACAAATGCCCGCAGTCGCAACGACTGCGGGCATGAGTCTCAGGCCGGGTCTTCTGCCTAGTTTAATGCCTATGTGCCGGACGCTTCAGTGTACGCCGTCAAGGATCAATTCGCTCGCTCTTCGCGCTCGTCGTGCGCGTTTTCGGACCATGTCCTATTAGTTCTGAATGGTGCCGCGCATGAGCGAGGCGTCGCGTTCCGCGTTGGCCGGGACCGTGTTGATCTGTGCGCGCGGCACGGTATAACCGCCAGTGGCAAACTGCTGCGGATAGGCCGGTGCGTTCGGGTTCACGCTCAGTTCGCCGCCGTAGGCGTGTGCTTGCGCCAGTTCAGCCTTGACCTCGGCACGGGTCTTCCGCCCCTTGGTCAAAACCGCCGCGTCATCGGCACTTGCCAATGCAGGCACGGCGACGGCGGCGGAGATCAGCAGCGCAATGACAGGAGCGAGTTTCATGATGGATTCCAGATATCGTCAGAGCTTGGGACAACCCAGTCTATGCCCTGACTATCGAAAAACCATTCTGATTGAAACAACTAACAGTTACACGCTCGACAACAACGGTTGACCTGCCCGGCTGGTTTCACGAAAGGCAGCCGACGCATCAAGGCAACAAAAAACCGCCCGCAGGCGGTTCTCTGCGCCCGATGATCCGGGCGACCTACGCCGCGCGAAAGCCGATTGGTTTGCGCCGGCTGCCGTAATCGAGCCGGATGTCGTCCGCGCCGATCCAGTCGCGGCCGTCGATGCGCGCGGCGCCGAAGCCGTTCAGAATCGCCCGCCGCATTTCCCGCGGCGACGCCTGTTTCAGCGCATCGAGCGCGGCGTCGCCCAACTCAGCAGGGAAACGCAATCCCCAGCCGTGCGCCGAGCGGATTTCATCGTAGATCGACTGGGCGATACGCCGCGCGCCGTCCTGATCCGGCGGCGGGATCTCATAGACATTCATCCGGTTCAGGATCGGCTCGGGAATCGCCCGTTCGTCGTTTGCGGTGGCAATCCAGATCACGTGGCCCGCGTTGATCGGAATTTCTGCGAACTCGTCGATGAAGGTTTGCGCCGTGTCGTGCTCGAGCAACGCATACAGCGCGCCGAGCGGGTCGTACTGCGAATCGCCGGTCGCCTTGTCGATCTCGTCGACGGCAATCACCGGGTTCGCATAGCTGCCGTTCACCAGCGCATCGAATACCTTGCCCGGCTTGGCATTTTTCCATTGCGACGAAGCACCCGACAGGATCCAGCCCGCGGTCAGCGAACTCATCGCGACATAGTGGTAAGCGGTGCCCAGCAGCCGCGCCAGTTGCTTTGCAAAGTGCGTCTTGCCGATACCCGGATTGCCCAGCAGCAGGATCGGCATCAGTTCGAGCCGGTCCTCGGTTTCAAGGCAAAGCGCAACCTGCTTGCGCACGTCGTCGAGCGGCTCGCTGAAGTTCGGCAGCGCATCGACCAGATCGTCGATCGACGGCATCCGGTTCGGCTTCACGCAGAAGCGCAGATTGCCCACTTTCAGCATTTTTTCGTAGGTGGCTCGCAACGCTTCACTCGCGCCTTCGCCGAGATCGTTCAGCGCGGTTTCGACCCGATCGAGATCGTAAACCTTGCTGAACGATGCCACCGCGATTTCCTGTTTGACCATTGCTGTTGTCATAGCTCACCCCGTCGTACTCGCGCTGCGGTTGCGGCACCGGTGGGGCGCCCCTTCAAGATTCAGTGTAACGAGGCAATATTCGTGCGCAAGCGAGCAGCCGTGCGGGTCTGCTGCTAACACCCGCGCAGCCTCCTGCAGTCCGGGTTGAAGGCGACCGGGCATGTCCGCATCTGTAATACAGTGCTGCTGAACCCGACCCGTGTGCTCATGTCAGAAAGAGGTTGCGACCATCAGGCGTAAGATGGGCGCCTGGGACCTTGCCAGACCAGGCGCACCGGAGAGCCATCAACCATGTGGAAAACCAGTCTCGTCGCCGTGCTGCTCGGCACGTCGCTGCTTGCTCAGGCACAACAACCGTCCGCACAGCAGGTCGTGCAATGGCAATTGCAGGTCGTGCGCGACGGCCAGCAGATCGATTCGTTCGACGGCAGCACCAGCGTCGGTCAGGCGCGCACGGACACGCATCACCAGGTGGCGCAGCACAATGTGGGCTGCAAGGATGCGCCCGGTGGCAGTATCGATCTGTCGCGCACGCTCACCATCTCGCCGATCGAGGCGAATGCGAACGAGGTCACGCTCGCCATCGACGCGCAGGAAACCCTCGAGGACGACAGCGCTTCGCAGACCGATACCGGCTGCAGGCTGCCGCCGCCACGCGAGGTCACGGCCAGCCATCCGGGTCTGAAGGTGCCGGCCGGCCAGTGGGTGACGTGGCAGATCGTCGACAGGAATCCGAACCTTATGTATCGAGTCCGTGCGAGCCTCGCCAGCAACTCCTGACATCAACGAACACCGTGGACAACGCGGCATGCGAAACCCCGAAGAACTCATCCGCGAACGCGCGCAGCCAAAGGATTTCATCGCGGTCAGCTGGAACCTGCACAAGGGGCGCACCCCGCTAGGCTTTCAGGCCTGGCAGGCGATGCAGCGCTGGGTGCAGTCGACCCATGCCGATGCCTACTTCCTGCAGGAAGCGATGGCGCGGCGCATGCCGTCGCCGGTGCTGTCGAGCGGTTTCGGCGCGCCGCTGCGCGATCCGCTCGACGACGTCTGGCATTGCCAGGCCACCGAGATTGCGCGGGCGCTGGAACTGCAGATCGCGCTCGGACCCAACGTGTTCAAACCGTCGTGGCGGCATGGCAACGCGATTCTGTCGCCGCACCCGCTCAATCTGGGCGGACGCTGGGACATCTCCGCGCATCGCTTCGAGAAACGCGGGTTGCTGGTGGCGCGGGCCATGTTCGCGGGCCGTTCGGTCACGCTGCTGTGCGCGCACCTGGCGCTCACGCGAGCCGCGCGCTTGCGGCAAATGAACTGGATTGCTCACTGGATTTCGAGGGAAGCGCCCGAGGGGCCGCTCGTCCTCGCCGGCGATTTCAATGACTGGCGCAACGACTCGGTGCCGCTCTTCGGCGAGCATGGCCTGCATGAAGTGGCGACGTTGCTGGGTGAATCGGGGCGAACCTTCCCGGCGTTTTCTCCGGCGCTCGCGCTCGACAAGATGTTCGTGCGCGGCATGAAGCCCGTCGAATGGATCCAGCCCGCTCAAGAGACAGCGTGGCTGTCCGACCATTTGCCGTATATGGCGCGCTTGCGAATCGAATAACCCCCCGCCTTGCATCGCCCCAATATGTGGCGCAAAGCCGCACTTGGCCCCTTTACTGGCGCTTTTCACCGCTTTCAGCGCATTTCCACCCTGTTTTTTCAACCTCAGCAGCAAGGTCAATGCTGCACCGCGCGACAGGTTTCGGTATCATCCCGAAATAGTAGCTGTCCGGACGCGTCCCTACCGGTGCGCGATCCAGCCAAGGATGGCGGCCGCTCCACGCGATTGCGGCCATCGCCGTACCACTGCTGAACCCCAGCCGTACCCCCGCCGACGTGCCCCGTTGCGTGCCATTCCGACGCCGAAGCCGCAAGTCCGGCAAGCACTTGAGCATGCTAAGCCGCCGTGCCGCCACCCTTCGGTGGCGAGCGCGGTAAAATGCCAGATTGCGCATCGTTTTCCCCGTAACGGGTCAGCGCAGCATCGCCCTTGCCGTGCCGGCCGGCTATTCGTCTGGCCGTCTTTGTTTTCGCACCATCCAAGAAGCCATGAGCAACCTCAATCAACAAACCGTCCTGAGCGTCCATCACTGGACCGATACGCTTTTCAGCTTTACCTGCACGCGCGACCCGTCGTTCCGCTTCGAAAACGGCCAGTTCACGATGGTGGGCCTCGAGGTCGACGGCAAGCCGCTGATCCGCGCCTACAGTCTCGCGAGCGCGAACTATGAAGAGCACCTCGAATTCCTGAGCATCAAGGTCCAGGACGGCCCGCTGACGTCCCGCCTGCAGCATCTGAAGGTGGGCGACCAGGTTCTGATCGGCAAGAAGCCGGTCGGCACGCTGATGGCCGACAACCTGCTGCCGGGCAAGACGCTGTGGCTGCTGTCGACAGGCACGGGCCTCGCCCCGTTCATGTCGATCATTAAAGATCCGGATATCTACGACCGTTACGAGCGCGTGGTCCTCACGCACACCTGCCGTTTCGTCGACGAACTGGCATACAAGGAATACATCACCGACCACCTGCCGGCGCACGAGCACCTCGGCGAACTGGTCCAGGAAAAACTGCTGTATTACCCCACGGTCACGCGCGAGCCGTTCCAGAACCGCGGCCGCATCACCGAGCTGATCGAAACCGAAAAGCTGTTCGCCGACCTCGGCGTGCCGGGCTTCTCGTTGGAAAACGACCGTGTCATGCTGTGTGGCAGCCCGCACATGCTGCGCGACACGCGCAAGCTGCTCGACGACCTGGGCTTCCAGGAAGGCAGCAACAACGCGCCGGGCCACTACGTGGTCGAAAAGGCGTTCGTGGGTTAAGCCGCGGATCCCGCCTGCGGCTCACGCCGCGGTGTGTCAAAAGTCAAGCAAACCGGAGCCTTCGCGCTCCGGTTTTGCATTTTGGGCGCCCGGCCGCGCAACCGGAAACAAACGGAAGCAAATGGAAGCAAGCCGCGACAATGTCTTTTTACTGTCATATGCGCACGGAATAATGCCGCCCGGTCAGGTTACAAATTCGGCTCAACATCCCCACCCTGCGCGTCAGCATTTTTCCTACATGCAAAACCCATGCGACACGTCAACCTTTGTGTCAAAAACCTGCGCTAACCCTTGGTGCAACTGCATCTTTTCTTTTTTTTAAGATATGATCCAAGCGCATGACCGGTTGTTGCAAGCACCACCAGGGTGGCATCCAATTTGTTACCGAATGTAAATTTCGTTACGCTGCGGTGTAGCGATTGTCCGTCGCACGAGGATGCGTTTCGGACACGTCTGGAGGCTTGTCATTTCGTATGCGTTCTGTTGTTTTCGCGCCGCCGGCGCGCGCCTGGTTTGTAGTGAAGTTGGTTTGCTGAGCGGGAGAGTCATGGATACGTCGATCGTCGTACCGATCAGCGCACCTGCGTCGGCGTGCGTCGCGCGCGACGGGCTTGACGGTTCAGCCGCAGCCGATGTCGCGCACGGCACGTTTGCCGGGCTCACCGCTTCCGCTTCTGCCGGCGTCCCCGCCAGCCCCCCTGCTTCCGGTCCGATTTCGCTCGCCGCCTGCGCCCCCATGCCGAGTCATCCGCACAGCGGGCAAAGCCGCGAGGACAGTGCTGCCGCACGCGAAATCGCGCGCCTGCGCGCCCGCGTGCGCGAGCTGTCGGCCGAACTCGTAGAGGCGCAGGAAGCGGCCTGCCATCGCGTCGCGCGCGAACTGCACGACAGCGTCGGTGCGGAGTTGACCGCCACGCGTTTTGCGCTCGCCGGCATCGAAACCTGGCTGCCGGCCGACGCGCCGCAGCAATGCGCGGCCGCGCTGAAGGTCGCGAACCGCTCACTCGACGCGGTGTGCGAGGCCACCCGCGAAGCGGTCGCTGAACTGCACGCACCCTCGCTCGATGCGGGTATCGTCAACGCGCTCGCGCAATGGACCGACGATTTCGCGACCCGCACTCAATTGCGGACGAGCTTTGTCTGCGCCGCCGACGTGCGGCTCACCCGCCTGCCCGCCAACGCCGCGCTGGCGGTCTTCCGGGTCGCCCAGGAGGCGCTGAACAACATCGCCAAGCACGCGCGGGCCAGCGCCGCGGACGTGCGCATCAAAGCCAGCCGCCGCCATCTGACGCTCGTCGTCAGCGACGACGGCGTCGGTTTCGCGCCGCGCGCCCGCTCACGGCGGGGCCATTTCGGTCTCGCCGGCATGCGCGCCCGCTGCGCAGCCTTCGATGGCAGCATGCAGATCAGCACGCGCCGCCGCGATCACACCACGCAGACCCGCGGCACCACGGTGTGCGCGCGTTTCGCTTGGGATGCGATCCTTGCCGGCGCGCTCGGCATCGAACGCCGCGCCCCGTCTCTTGTGAGGGTGCCGTCATGAGCCTGCGCATCCTGCTCGCCGACGATCACGCTGTCGTCCGTCAGGGCGTGCGTCAACTGCTGCTCGACCGGGGCGTCGCGCTCGAGGTCGCCGAGGCCGAAACCGGCGCAGAAGCGCTCGCGGCGGTGGACAAGCGCGTCTACGACGTGATCCTGCTCGACATCTCCCTACCTGACATGAACGGCGTCGAGGTGCTCAAGCGCCTGAAGCGCAAGGCGCCGCGCGCGCCGGTCCTGATGTTCTCGATGTATCGCGAGGACCAGTACGCAGTCAGGGCGCTGAAAGCGGGCGCAGCCGGCTATCTGTCGAAGACCGTCGACGCCGCGCAGATGATCGGCGCGCTCCAGCTGGTCGCGGCGGGCCGCAAGTACGTGAGCCCGGCGATGGCCGAAGCGCTCGCCGACTACGTGTCGTTCGACGGCGAGCAATTGCCGCACGAAAAGCTGTCCGACCGCGAATATCAAACCCTCTGCATGCTGGCGTCGGGCAAGCGTCTGACTGACATCGCGATTGCGCTGTCGCTGTCGGTCAAGACGGTCAGCGTGTATCGCACTCGGCTGCTCGAGAAAATGAAGCTGCGCAATAACGCCGAACTCACCTTCTATGTGATGAGCAACCGGCTGGTCGACCTGAATCCGGCGATGACCGCCTGACTGCCCGTTTCCGCCCGGCCGCGTTCCTTCGCACGTTGTGGCGCCACGTTATGCCGGCACGCTGTGCCGGGCCGGCCGGCAAGCGTGCCGCCGCCAGCGCCGGACCCACTCCGGCGTTAAGCGATTCCCGCCTAAGCTCGGCTGCGGCGCGAAAAAGCCTTGCCGCGCGCTGCCGCAGCCAGCAAGGTCGCTACTGAAATCCTTGCATTTTGACGATAATCACCCGCCGGCACCGCACCGGGTGTGCGATCCCCCAAAGGTGACGGGACGCACATCCGCTAAAATGCTCAGCTTTCCCGACATTCGGCGCGCAAGATGCGTGCACTACCGGAGACCCCTCGCCAATGTCCCTGTTTCGCAAGAAAAGCGTCGAGCACATGCTCGCGGCCAGCGCTCAAAACGCCGGCCTGAAAAAAGCCCTCGGCGCGCTTGACCTGACCTTTCTCGGTGTCGGCGCCATCATCGGCACCGGCATCTTCGTGCTGACCGGCACCGGCGCCGTGCAGGCCGGCCCGGCACTGATGGTGTCGTTCATCATCGCGGCCATTGCCTGCGGCTTCGCGGCGCTCGCCTATGCCGAGTTCGCCTCGACGATCCCGGTCGCCGGCTCGATCTACACCTATTCGTATGCGACGCTCGGCGAACTGGCCGCGTGGATCATCGGCTGGGACCTGATGCTCGAATACGGCCTCGCCACGTCGGCCGTGTCGGTCGGCTGGTCGGGCTATCTGCAGTCGCTGCTGTCGGGCTTCGGCATTACGCTACCGGTCGCGCTGTCGGCCGCGCCCGGCGCCCTGCCCGGTCACATGACCCTGTTCAACCTGCCCGCCTTCCTCGTGATGATAGCGATCACGGCGCTGCTGTCGGTCGGCGTCCGCGAATCCACGCGCATCAACAACATCATGGTGGCGATCAAGGTGATCGTGGTGCTGCTGGTCATCGCAGTCGGCGTGTTCCACGTGACGCCCGCCAACTGGCATCCGTTCATGCCGAATGGCTGGAGCGGCGTATTCGGCGCGGCCGCGGTGATGTTCTTCGCGTTCATCGGCTTCGATTCCGTTTCATCCGCGGCCGAAGAGGTGAAGAACCCGAAGCGCGATCTGCCGATCGGCATCATCGCGTCGCTCGGCGTGTGCGCGGTGCTGTACGTGGCGGTCGCGGCGGTCGTCACGGGTATCGTGCCGGCGGCGCAGTTCGCCAATATCTCGCACCCGGTGTCGTATGCGTTGCAAGTCGCCGGTGAAAAGTGGGTGGCCGGCTTCATCGATCTCGGCGCCGTGCTCGGCATGCTGACCGTGATTCTGGTGATGGCCTACGGCCAGACGCGCGTGATCTTCGCGATGTCGCGCGACGGACTGCTGCCAGCCAAGCTCTCGCACGTGCATCCGCGTTTTGCGACACCGTTCCTGACGACGTGGCTCGTCGGCCTCTTCTTCGGCCTGATCGGTGCGCTCGTGCCGCTCAACGTGCTGGCTGAACTGATCAATATCGGCACGCTCGCGGCCTTTTCGATGGTGTCGATCGCCGTGCTGATCCTGCGCAAGACGCACCCGGAACTGCCGCGCGCGTTCCGCTGCCCTGGCGTGCCGGTCTTGCCGGTGCTGGCGGTGGCGTCGTGCCTGTTCCTGATGGTGAACCTGCAACGGGTGACCTGGATCGCGTTCGTGATCTGGTTGCTGATCGGCTTGGCGATCTATTTCGGCTACTCGCGCCGGCATTCGAAACTCGCGCACGGGGCGCAGCATCGCTGACGCACCCGGCCCGCAAAACTGAACGCCGCCCACCGGCGTTCACCTGCCCGAAAACGGCACGTCTGCTTGCGCAGGCGTGCCGCTTTTTATTGGACTCGCCGCTTCTCAAGCCGCACCGTGCCAGTCCTCTGGACGATTTCCCCCGATAGCAGGCCTCACCGATTTGTGCTTTACTTTTCGGTGGAACCATAAAAAAAGCACAAACCGAAGCGAGCCCTCATAGCAGGCAGGCGGAAGGTAGTGAACGTGGGCCCGTGCCGGTCTCGATCCCCCCAAGGAGACAGTTCATGGCGATCAGCATCAGTCTGACGGTGAACGGCACGCCCGTTACCGCCGAAGTCGAATCCCACACCCTGCTTGTCCAGTTCCTCCGCGATCAGCTCCGGCTCACCGGCACCCACATCGGCTGCGACACCGCACAGTGCGGCGCATGCACGGTTCATCTGAACGGACGCGCGATCAAGTCGTGCAATATCCTCGCCGTGCAAGCGGAAGGCGCCGGGATCACCACTATCGAAGGTCTCGCCAAAGACGGCGAACTGCACCCGATGCAGGCCGCGTTTCGCGCCTGCCACGGGCTGCAGTGCGGCTTCTGCACACCGGGCATGGTGATGAGCGCGACCGCACTCGTCGCGCATCAACCGGACCTCACCGAAGCGGACGTGCGCGCCCAGCTCGACGGCAATCTGTGCCGCTGTACGGGCTATCACAACATCGTCAAGGCCGTGCTCGAAGGCGCCGCCGGCATGAAGTCCGGTGTCGGCGCCGCCGCACGCGCGACCGACAAAGTCACCGCGTAAGGAGCCGACGATGAACGCACCCGACTCGCATCCGCTGATCGGCGCCGCTGTCCAGCGCAAGGAAGACTACCGTTTCCTGACCGGCAATGGCCAGTACACCGACGATGTCGTCCTGCCGCAGCAAACCTACGCCGTGTTCCTGCGCTCGCCGTACGCGCACGCGCGGATCAAAAGTATCGACACGGCCGCGGCGAAACAGTCGCCCGGCGTGGTCGCGATCTTCACCGGCGCGGATATGGCCGCCGACAAGGTGGGCGGCCTGCCGTGCGGCTGGCTGATCCACAGCATCGACGGCACGCCGATGAACGAACCGCCGCATCCGGTGATCGCGCACACCAAGGCGCGCTACGTCGGCGACCAGGTGGCGCTGGTGATCGCCGATTCGGTCAAAGCCGCGAAAGACGCCGCGGAACGGATCGAAGTCGACTACGACGTGCTGCCCGCGGTCGTCGATACCGTGCACGCGTCGGACCACGGTCAACCGGCCGTGCACGACGAAGTGCCGGACAACGTCTGCTACACGTGGGGCCACGGCGACAAGGCGGCCACCGCCGCGGCCTTCGCCAAAGCGGCGCACGTGACGACACTCGACATCGTCAACAACCGCCTGATCCCGAACGCGATCGAACCGCGCGCGGTGAACGCCAGCTATTCGGCGCGGGATGACAGCTACACGGTCTACGTCGCGAACCAGAATCCACACGTCGAGCGGCTGCTGATGGCGGCGTTCGTGCTGTCGCTGCCCGAATCGAAGCTGCGAGTCATCGCGCCGGATGTCGGCGGCGGCTTCGGCTCGAAGATCTTCCTGTATGCCGAGGATGTCGCGCTCACCTGGGCGTCGAAGAAAATCCGCCGGCCGGTGAAATGGACAGCCGAACGTTCGGAATCCTTCATCTCCGATGCGCATGGCCGCGACCACGTGACGAAGGCCGAACTGGCGCTGGACGCCGACGGCCGATTCCTCGGGATGCGCGTGCACACCATCGCCAACATGGGCGCGTACCTGTCGACCTTCGCGTCGAGCATACCGACGATCCTGTACGCGACGCTGCTCGCCGGCCAGTACGCGACCCCCGCGATCTACGCCGAAGTGAAGGCGGTCTTCACCAACACGGTCCCCGTCGATGCGTACCGCGGCGCGGGGCGGCCAGAGGCGACCTATGTGGTCGAACGGCTCGTCGAAACCGCGGCGCGCGAGATGAACCTCGATCCTGCGGAAATTCGCCGCCGCAATTTCATTCGCAGCTTCCCGTACGCGACGCCGGTCGGCCTCAGCTACGACACCGGCGACTACGAAACCTGCCTTGCACGCGCGCTCGAACTCGCTGACGTGAAAGGCTTCGCGGCACGCAGGCAGGAATCCGAAAAGAACGGCAAGCGGCGCGGGCTGGGTTACTCCTGCTACATCGAAGCGTGCGGCCTCGCGCCGTCGAACATCGCAGGCGCGCTCGGCGCGCGGGCCGGCCTGTTCGAAGCCGGCGAAGTGCGCGTGCATCCAACCGGCTCGGTGACGGTGTTCACCGGCTCGCATAGCCACGGCCAGGGGCATGAAACGACCTTTGCGCAAGTCGTCGCGGATCGGCTCGGCATTCCGCTCGCCAACGTCGAGATCGTGCACGGCGACACCGGACGCATTCCGTTCGGCATGGGCACGTATGGCTCGCGTTCGATTGCGGTCGGCGGCTCGGCGATCATGAAAGCGCTCGACAAGAT
>Ga0335083_10007525_pt1 | contig 13438 bp, 12 predicted proteins | sample Lox_Sample_42_FD_206716 | JGI IMG/M metagenome (GOLD analysis project Ga0335083, IMG submission 206716) | Soil microbial communities from Loxahatchee National Wildlife Refuge, Florida, United States - Lox_Sample_4.2 | ecosystem: Environmental > Terrestrial > Soil > Wetlands | place: USA...
TGGTCACGAGCGGCGCGACCTGCCGCGCCGCCGTCTCGACGTCCCAGAGCTTGACGCAGAACATCACCGCATCGCACGGACCGATCGCCGCGACGTCGTCGGTGAAGGCGGCCCCGGTGACATGCGCATTGCCGGTGCCGCTCTCGATGGTCAGGCCGCGGTCGCGCAGGGCCGCGAGATGGCGCCCGCGCGCGACGAAGGTCACGTCGTGCTCGGCTGCCGCGAGGCGGCCGCCGAAGTAGCCGCCTACGCCTCCGCTGCCGATGACCGCGATGCGCATGTCAGCCGCGCCGGGCCGCCCCAAGCGACTGACCTGTCCCTTCGGGGGGCAGCGAGCGCAGCGAGCGTGGGGGTCGTTTCATCCTAGTACCGATACGTATCCGACTTGAACGGCCCGTCCTTGTGCACGCCGATGTAGCGCGCCTGCTTGTCGTTCAAGTCGGTCAGCATCGCGCCGAGCTTGGACAGCTGAAGCCGCGCCACTTTCTCGTCGAGATGCTTGGGCAGCACGTACACGCCGACCGGATAGCGCTTGCCGCCCTCGCGCGCGTCGCCCCAAAGCTCGATCTGCGCCATCACCTGATTGGTGAAGGACGCGCTCATCACGTAGGAGGGATGACCCGTGCCGCAGCCCAGGTTCACGAGCCGCCCTTCCGCGAGCAGGATGATCCGCTTGCCGTCGGGGAAGATCACGTGGTCGACCTGCGGCTTGACGTTCTCCCACTTGTGCTGGCGCAGCGCGGCGACCTCGATCTCGTTGTCGAAGTGCCCGATGTTGCACACGATCGCGTTGTTCTTCATGCGCTTCATGTGCTCGTGCGTGATGATGTCGATGTTGCCGGTGGCCGTGACGAAGATGTCGGCCTTGTCGCACGCGTAGTCCATGGTGACCACGCGGTAGCCCTCCATCGCGGCCTGCAGCGCGCAGATCGGGTCGATCTCGGTGATCCAGACCTGGGCGGAGAGCGCGCGCAGCGCCTGCGCCGAGCCCTTGCCGACGTCGCCGTAGCCCGCGACGAGCGCGATCTTGCCCGCCACCATCACGTCGGTGGCGCGCTTGATGCCGTCGACCAGCGACTCGCGGCAGCCGTAGAGATTGTCGAACTTCGACTTGGTCACCGAGTCGTTGACGTTGATCGCCGGGAAGCCGAGCCTGCCTTCCTTGTGCATCCCGTACAGGCGCTTGACACCCGTCGTCGTCTCCTCCGTCACGCCCCTGATCCCGGCCTTGAGGCGCGAGTAGTACCTCGGATCCTTCGCAAGGTGCGCCTTGATCGCGCCGAAGAGCGCGCTCTCCTCCTCGTTGGCGGGATGCGAGATGCACGAGGAATCGCCTTCGGCCTGGGCACCGAGGTGCACGAGCAGGGTGGCGTCGCCGCCGTCGTCGAGGATCATGTTCGGCGCCTCGCCCGGCCCCCACTCGAAGATGCGGTGCGTGAAGTCCCAGTACTCGGTGAGCGACTCGCCCTTGTAGGCGAACACGGGCGTGCCGCTGGCGGCGATCGCCGCGGCCGCGTGGTCCTGTGTGGAGTAGATGTTGCACGAGGCCCAGCGCACCGTAGCGCCCAGCGCCTGCAGCGTCTCGATGAGCACCGCCGTCTGGATGGTCATGTGCAGCGAGCCCGCGATGCGCGCGCCGCGCAGCGGCTGCTCGGGCGCGAATTCCTCGCGGATCGCCATCAGGCCGGGCATCTCCGTTTCGGCGATGCGGATCTCCTTTCGGCCCCAGTCGGCGAGCGAGAGGTCGGCGACCTTGAAGTCGGCGAAGTTCTTCGTTTCGTTGGCAGCATTCATGCGTCACTCCTTGTCGGGCGACTCGCTGCGGAGAAGGGGCGCCTCGGGCCTCGTCATCCCGCGAGCGGATCGCGGTTCAACGAGCGCGGTTGCGGATGCGGCGGTCCCGAGCCTGGCCTGCGCGATGCGCAGGTTGCAACGCTCCTCGGGACGGCGTGGATTCTACCCGATTTTGGGCGGCCTCGGCGAGGGCGTCGGATAGCCGCTCGCCGCGAAGAGCGCGTTGGACAGGCTCGACTCGCGCTTGTAGAAGCCCTCGGTGTGGAACGTCTCGGCGAGCTCGAACAGCTCGTAGTCCAGATGGTGGAGGAACTCGTGCACCACGGTGCGCACGAACGAGCGGAAGGCGACCACTTGCTTCTTCTGCGCGGTGCGCATCCACACCGAGATGCGTGCGCGCGGCAGGTCCTCCGCAGGCTCGTAGAGCCCGTGCAGCTCGCCTTCGTAGTCCGACGGCCGCACGGCGAGGACGCGCACGCCTATCGACGGCACGGCGAATCCGTCGACGAGCGCATCGACGAGGCTCTGCGAGCCCTTCTGCACGGCGCCGCGGTCGCCTCGCGCGAGGCCGTCGTCGATCGCGAGCACCGGCAGCGCCACCTCGATGCCCGCGGGCAGCGGAAGCGCGACGATGGCGTCGCTCTTGCGGTAGATCGCCTGGCGGCTCGGCGAGAGACGGTCGTAGTAGGAGAAGGGCATGAAAAGCAAAAGGCCGCCAACGATGGCGGCCCCGCGCTCGCTCGAAACCAGCCTAGTTCTTCTTGATCTTTTCGAGCATCTTGAAGATGCCCTTCGGCGCGCCTACGAACATGCGCTTGAAGGTCTTGGGCAGGCAGCGGCGCTCGAGGGTGTTGCGGCGGGTGCGGGAACGTTCGGCCACGATGGGATTCCTTGAGGAAAAATTCAGTTAGACCAATATTTTACGTCATTCGGCGGGCGCTTGGGAGGCGGCGTCTCCGACGAGTCGGGCGTCTGCGGCGGGGCGCTGTCGGACTTCACTGGCGCGGCGGTCGATGGCGGCGCGTAATCCCCGCCGCGCTGGCTCTGCAGCCCCACGGTGCCGAAGAAATCCGTCACGAGCGGGATCGCCCGGTCGATCTGCACGTCGTAGCGCACGACGCGCTCGGGCGCCGGCGGCGAGCCGGGCGGCACGGTCCACACGAACTCGAGCGCGCCCGTGCCCGGTTCCCCGGCTCGGAAGCGATACGCGGTGGTGTTGGCGACGCCGACCAGCCCGGGCGGCCGCGGCGCCGGCGTGTAATCGGGCCCGCCGATCACCGTGAGGTTGGGCGTCGCGGTGCGAAGCACCCATCCGTAGCCGGTGTCGGGGTCGGGCGGCAGGCTCACGACGAGCGGCTTGCCGGTGCGGATGGCCACGCTGCCGCCGTCGGGCGGCGCGGCCACCTCGTCTCGCACGATGGATGCGCACGAGGCCGCGGCAAGCGCGGCCGCAAGCGTCAGGGCGAGGCGTGCGTTCATGAAGGCTCTCCTATTCGACCGCGACATCGTACTGCAGGGTCTTCACGGCAGGGCCAACTTCGCCGAACGGGCGCAGGTCGAACTTGAGCGTGACCCTGCCCGCTTGCTCGGCGCGATAGCGGAAGACGTTCCACGCCCCCGCCTTGTAATCGATCGGGTTGGTGGACTTGCCCACGAAGATTCGCTGGCCGATGGGCGAAAGAACCGGACCCGGGGCGGGACCCGACTCCCATTGCAGGTTGTACGCCGGCTGCGCGTCGAATATGAGCTTCAGCTCGCCGCCGCGCTGCAACGCAATCCGGGTGCCGTCGGCGGGGTTCGTGAGCTCGACGTAGGAGGACGCGGGCTGCGCGGCCACGGCTGTCTGCGGTGCGGGTGCCGATGCCGCGGGCGTGGGCGTGGGGGCGGCGCACGCGCACAACAGGACCATGGCGAACGGGGTGCATGCCCGCATCACGATTTGATGCCGGCAGCCGCGCGCAGGGTTTCGGCCCTATCGGTCTTCTCCCATGTGAACTCCGGCTCGTCGCGGCCGAAATGTCCGTACGCGGCCGTCTTGCGGTAGATCGGCCGCAGCAGGTCGAGCATGCGCACGATGCCCTTCGGCCGCAGGTCGAAGTGCGCGGTCACGAGCTCGGCGATGCGCTCGTCGGGAATCTTGCCGGTGCCTTCCGTGTACACCGTGACGTTCATCGGCCTCGCCACGCCGATCGCGTACGCGACCTGCACCTGGCACTGCCGCGCGATCCCCGCCGCCACGACGTTCTTCGCGACGTAACGTGCCGCGTACGCGGCTGAGCGGTCCACCTTGGACGGATCCTTGCCGGAGAACGCGCCGCCGCCGTGCGGCGCGGCGCCGCCGTAGGTGTCGACGATGATCTTGCGGCCGGTGAGGCCGGCGTCGCCGTGCGGGCCGCCGATCTCGAAGCGCCCGGTCGGGTTCACGAGGAAGCGCGTGCCGTCGAGCATCTTCGCGGGAAAGACAGGCTTGATGATCTCCTCGATGACCGCCTCGGCGAGCTCCTTCTGCCGCTCGTTCATCGACGGGTGATGCTGGGTCGACAGCACGACCGTGTCCACGCCGACGGGACGGCCGTCGACATAGCGTACCGTCACCTGCGACTTCGCGTCGGGGCGCAGGAACTTCAAGCGCCCGTCGCGGCGCACTTCGCTTTGCCGCTGGACGAGGCGATGCGCGTAGTAGATCGGGAACGGCATGAGCGAGGGCGTCTCGTCGCACGCGTAGCCGAACATGAGGCCCTGGTCGCCGGCGCCCTGGTTGAGGTAGTCGTCGGAGGCGCGGTCCACGCCCTGCGCGATATCCGGCGACTGGCGGCCGTAGCAGACCATGACCGCGCATCCGTCGGCGTCGAAGCGAAGCTCCGGATCGTTGTAGCCGATCGAGCGCACCGTGTCGCGGGCCACGCGGTTGTAGTCGACGTGCGCGCTGGTCGTGATCTCGCCGGTCATCACGACGAGCCCGGTGGACACGAGCGTCTCGGCCGCGACGCGCCCCGTGGGGTCTTGCTCTAGAATCGCGTCGAGTACCGCGTCGGAGATCTGGTCCGCGACCTTGTCGGGATGGCCTTCCGAGACCGATTCCGACGTGAACAGGAAATTGCTCATCGACACCTCGATTCGCGCCGGGGACTTTGCCTTCCCTGCTCCCGTGGGCGCTTGCGCCAAAAAGCCGCTATTTTAGCAGTTTGCGTCAGGCGCCATGACCCTTTCGTCCCCGCCGATCGTCCTGCCCACGCCAGAGGCCATGGAGCGGGCCGTGCGCCTTCTCAAAGGCGGCGACCTCGTCGCGTTTCCCACCGAGACCGTGTACGGCCTGGGCGCGGACGCCGGCAACGAGCGCGCCGTGCGCGCGATCTTCGCCGCGAAGGGACGACCGGCCGATCATCCCGTGATCGTGCATCTCGCGGACGCGAGCGGCGCGGCGTCGTGGGCGCGCGAGATGCCGGAAGGCGCGCGCCGCCTGGCCGACGCGTTCTGGCCCGGACCGCTCACGCTCGTTCTCCCGCGCTCGCCGCGTGCGTCGGACGCAGTCACGGGCGGCCAGGACAGCGTGGGCCTGCGCGTGCCCGCGCATCCGGTGGCGCGGGATCTCCTGCGCGCCTTCGCGCGCGCGGGCGGCAGCGGCGTCGCGGCGCCGTCGGCGAACCGCTTCGGCCGCATCTCGCCGACCACCGCGCGGCACGTCGCGGACGACATGGGTGGCGACGTCGCGCTCATCCTCGACGGCGGCGCGTGCGACGTCGGCATCGAGAGCACGATCGTCGCATTCGATGCGCGCGGCGCGATGCTGCTGCGTCCCGGCGGCATCGCGGCGGCGGAGCTTGCGCGCGTTCTCGGCGCGGCGCCCCGCATCGCGCCGGCCGGAGCGCCGCGCGCGTCGGGCACGCTCGCGTCGCATTACGCGCCGCGAACCGCATCGAGGCTGGTCGACGCCGGCGAGCTCGCGGGCTTGATCGCGCACGACGCGGCCGAGTATGCGGTGCTCGCGCGCACCGCCGTCCGCCCCGCGCGGATCGAAGGCTCGCGCTGGATCGCTGCACCCGGCGATCCTGTACGCTACGCGCACGATCTGTACGCCAACCTGCGAAGCCTCGACGCTGTGCGCGCCGCCACGATCCTGATCGAAGCCGTGCCCGACGATCCGGCATGGCAAGCCGTTCGCGATCGGCTCGCACGCGCCACGCACGGCGACGACGACGACCGGGATTGAAGGCCGCTGCACGCGCGCCTGCGCCGCGCGCGTTCAGGAATCCCCGCGAAGCGCATACACCACGTAGGCCGCGTAGCCCACGCCCATGCGTCCCATCGCGCGGCGAAACACTTCGGACGCAGCGGGCAGGCAAATGCGGTCGGAGTCCACACGATAGACATAGGAGTGCACGTAGTACCAGTGACACTGGTAGGGAGCCCCGTGCGTAGCCGCGGGATCGATCTGATGGCGGTACATGGGCTCGGTCGGGCGCGCCGTGTAGCTTTGCTCCGCATCCCACAGCGCGGTGCCGATGTGCGTGACGCCGTTGCGCCGCAGATATTCGGCAAGCCGCCCGTCGCGCAGCGTCTTCTGATACTCGAAGTCGTTCATCACGCCGTCGAGGTTGACTACGCGGCGTCCGGTCCAGAACGCGAGGGCCCCCACGTCGGTGCCCGCGATCACGGCGTCGGCCGGCAAGACCCGCGACAGCTCGAGATACACTTGCTGCGTATCGTCCGTCGCATGCATGGCGGTGGGGAAGCGCGACGCGAATACGATTGCCTCGGCCGCGAAAGCGACGGCAGCCGCGAGGACGGGCAGGTGCGCGAGGACGCGCGGTCGCCGCAGCCGTCGCGAGGCGCCCGCCAGCCCGGCCATGAACACGTACGCGCAAGCCGCCATCGGCAGCGCGAAGTAGCGCGGATCGACGCTTTTCTCCCACTTCTGGAAGAGGACCAGGTTCGCGATAAGCGCGACGGCCAGGACGCCCACCGCGCCGATGTCGTTGCGTGTCGTGCGGTCGAATCGCGAAACGGCGGTGCATGTCGCACCGGCGATGAGCAACGCCGCGCACAGCCAAGGGTTCAAGCCGTGAACGAGCGTCCGCCATCCGTACATCTGCGCGACGTTGAGCGGCTCGACGAAATAGGACCCGTGCCACGTCACGGCCGGGAACGACGACTTGATCGCTCCGCTGATGGGCACCGGATGGCCGGTCATCACGAGGTACGCGAGCGGCACCGCGACCATGCACACCGCGATCGGGACGATCGCCCACAGGCGGCCGCTCATTGCGCGCCGGCTCCACATCGCATACGCGGCGAGCGGCAGCCCTACGAAGAATCCGCTGTCGAGGCGGCACAGGAAAAGCAGCGCGAGCAGCACGCCGAGCCCCGTCAGGCGGTCGGTCCGCAGCGCGTGGATCGCCGCTGCGAGCAGCAGCACCGCAAGCGTCGTCTCCATGCCCTGGTGGAAAATGCTGTAGAGGGGAAAGAGGAGCAGCAACGCGATGCCGAGGTAGCCCGCCGCCGCCGCATCGCGGGTGCGTTCGCGCACGAACCACGCGAGGCACAGCGCGAGCGCCAGGGCCTGGACCGCCTTTTCGACGAGATTGAGCGCGAACACGAAGTGCTCCGGAGCCGCATGCGGCCCGACGACGGCCCCGGCGGCAAGCGTGACCGCCATCCACAGCGGATGGAATCCGTAGGTCGGGGTGACGCCGTCGAACGTGAACCGGCCCTGCTGCAGGAAATGCTGCGCGGGAACGAGGTAGTAGAACGCATCGTCCTGGAATTGATTGGCACCGGTGCGCGCGTTCCACAGCGAGGGAACCGCCATCAGCAGGTACGCGACGAGCGCCGCCGCGCAAAGCGGCACAACGAGCACCCTGTCGTCGGCTCCCGCGCCCGCCGAAGCGCGGCGCAACGCGTATGGCATCATAGCTGCCTCATACGAACTCGCGGCCGGATGCGATGTGGGGAAATGCGCAACCCGAGCTCCAGTCCTGGGGCCGCTGCCGCCGCGTCACGCAGCGGGGCGTCGAGCAGCATTGGCGGGACGCGATCCTACCATCCGGACCGCCCCGATCGCTCCTGCCGTATGGCCAAGGGCGAAGCTACGGCGACGTCGCGCAGAACAGCGGCGGCACGCTCCTCTGCACGCGCGGATTGGACCGCTTCATCGCGTTCGACGAAGCCCGCGGCGTGCTGCGTGCCGAAGCCGGCACACGACTGAGTGACGTCTTGGCGCTCGCGGCACCGAGGGGCTGGTACCTGCCCGTCGTGCCCGGAACGCAATTCGTCTCCGTGGGCGGCGCGATCGCCAACGACGTGCACGGCAAGAACCATCATCGCCGCGGCACCTTCGGCCGGCACGTCCTGCGATTCGAGCTCCTGCGCACGGACGGCACGCGCATCGTGTGCTCTGCGACGGAGCATCGCGCGTGGTTCGAGGCGACCATCGGTGGCCTCGGCCTCACGGGACTCGTTACGTGGGCCGAGCTCGCGCTGGAGCGCGTTCCCGGCACCAACGTCGACATCGAGACGCTGCCCTGCACCAGCTACGCCGAATTCGCTTCGCTGTGCGACGCGTCCGACGCCACTCACACCTACACGGTCGCGTGGTTCGACTGCTTCTCCTACCGCGACGGACGCTTTCGCGGCCTCTTCACGCGGGCGAATCACGCGGCGGGATCACCGCGTCCTTCATCGCCTCTCGGCACGGTTCCGTTCACGCCGCCGTTCGGCCTCGTGCGGCCCGCCGCGATGAGGGCTTTCAACCTCGCGTACTTCAAGTCGGGAATGCGCCGGGCGCACAAAGTGGAGACGGTCCCGCTCGACCGCTTCCTGTACCCGCTCGATCGCGTGGACCGCTGGAACCGGCTCTACGGGCCCCACGGGTTCCTTCAGTTGCAATGCGCGATTCCCGGCGCGCGCGCGCAGGACGGCATCGACGCCCTGCTCGAATCGATCGCGGCATCGGGACAGGGCTCGCTCTTGGCGGTGCTGAAGCGCTTCGGCGCCCAACCGAGCCCCGGCATCCTCTCGTTTCCGCTCGAGGGCACGACGCTGGCGCTCGATTTTCCCTGTGCCGGAGACGCGACGTTCCGCCTGTTCGAGCGGCTGCACGCGATCGTCCGCGAGCATGGCGGCCGCGTGTATCCGGCGAAGGACACGTGCATGAGCCCGGCGGATTTCGAGGCAGGCTATCCGGATTGGCGGCGGATCTTGCCTTTCCTCGATCCAGGCTTCGGCTCCGACCTGTGGAGACGCGTGACGTCCGGGCTCGGCGCGTGATGGCCAGCGCGCCCGGCATCGCCATCTTCGGGGCGACGTCCGCGATCGCGGAGGCTGTCGCCCGCATTTACGCCGTCGAAGGTGCGCGCTTCTTCCTCGCGGCCCGCAACGCGCAACACATCGAAGCGATCGCCGAGGATCTGCGCGTGCGCGGCGCATCGAGCGTCCACGTCGCGGTCGCCGATCTCGGCAACGTCGAGGCGTGCGCGCCGCTCTGCGAGGCGGCAAGGGAGGCGCTGGGGGCGATCGACGTCGCGCTCGTCGCGCACGGATCGCTGCCGGATCAGGCGCGATGCGAGCACGACAGCGCTTCGCTCTGCGATGCGCTCGCCGTCAATCTGACGAGCCACGCCGTGCTGTTGATGGCCCTCGCCGCCATCCTCGAGTCGCAAGGGCGCGGAAGCCTGGTCGCCATCGGCTCCGCCGCCGGCGACCGCGGCAAGCGGCGGAATTACGTCTACGGCGCCGCGAAGGGAGGTATCGCCGTGCTCGCCGAGGGCCTCATGGGAAGGCTTGCTCGGGCCGGCGTTTGCGTGACGCTCGTCAAGCCCGGGTTCGTCGACACGCCGATGACGGCATCTTTCCGAAAAGGCCTCCTGTGGATCTCGGCGGAACGCGCGGGGCACACGATCGTGCGCGCAGTGCGTAACGGGAAGTCGACCGTCTACGTCCCCTGGTTCTGGCGCTGGATCATGCGCGTCCTGCGCGTCGTGCCGCAGCGTGCCTTCGCCCGCCTCGACCTTTAGGGCGCAGGGCCGCGCCGCCGCGCCCCGCTGGGCGGTCCCCGTGGTCGCAGCGCTGTCTGCCTCCATGGCCGTCGCGTTCTTTTCCCTTCCCGCCGATGACGCGTATATCGTCGCGCGCTACGCGATGCAGGTCGCCGCGGGGCACGGGATCGTCTACAACGAGGGCGAGTTCATCAACGCGCTGACGTCGCCGATGCATCTCGGCGTGCTGCTCGTCCTGCAACCGCTGGCCGGCGCCTTCGTGACCCTCTATCGCGCGATTTGCGCATTCGCGGTCGCCGCCGTGCTGCTGACCTTCGCGCACCGTGCGTGGGGTCGAAGCCGGACCGCGGCCCATTTCCTCGGACTGACGCTCGCCTGTCCTTTCGTCGCGTTCTGGACCGTGGGCGGAATGGAGACGCCGCTCCTGCTCTGCGTCTGTACCGCCGTGGCATTCCTCGCGCTCCATGGCGATGCCCGCCACGCCCAGTGGATCGTGGCTCTCGCGGCGGCCGCCGTGCTGATCCGCTACGACGCATCGCTGTTCGTTGCGCCGGTGGCCCTTTACACGGCGTGGAGACGTCGCCGCGACGCGCGCGTCCGCATCGCGGCATTGTGCGGGGCGCTCGCCGTCCTGGCGTGGTCGGCGTTCACGCTGCGATACTTCGGCGATCTCCTGCCCACGTCGTTCTACGTCAAAGCGGGTCACGCTCCAGGCGCGCGGGAGCTTGGCCGCGGCACGCTTTACGTCGCGAGCTTCCTTTGCCTGACCTGGATCTGGCTTGCGGTGCCGACACGCATGCGCCCGAGGGCCGCCGCGGAGCGTGCGCTGGGGCTCGGGCTCGCACTCACGTTCGGCTACGCGCTATTCGCGAGCACGGTGCACATGATGTACGGGTTCAGGCTTCTCGTGCCGTTCCTGCCCGCGACGGCCGCCATGCTGCTTGCGTCGGGCGGCGCTCTGGCGGACAGATCCCGCGCGGCCTTCCCGGCCCTGCTCGCATGGCAGGCCGGGCTCGCCGCGTTCATCTACTTCTACAGCGCGAATCCATCCCTCGCGCTGCTGGTCGAAGGCACGTCGGATGCAAGCGAGCAATTCGAGTTCTCGCACCTGGGCGCGCGCCACACCCGCGCGTTCCTCGCGACGGCCGAAGGACAAGCCGAAGCGATCCGCAAGCACTGGGCGGCAACGGGAGCGGCCTCGACCCGCGCTCCGCGTGTCGTCGTGAGCACGGGCGGCATGCTCCCCTATCTTCTTCCCGAGTCCTACGTTTTCGAGCAGCTCGTGAGCTACCGCCATCGCTGCAAGCCCGCGCTCGAGCCGCTCGCGGACTACGCGCAAGTTATCTATGACGAGACGAACGCCGAGGCAATCGAAGGCGAGCGAATCCGTCAGGGGCGCGAGGTCATCGCGCGTTTCACGCTCACGGCGGACGGCCTGCGCGCGAAGCCGCTGCCGCTGGCGGTCGAGATCTGGTACCGGCCGTCGCGTGCGCCCAATCCGCTTCCCTCGAAGGCCGGCGAGCCGTGCAAGGCGTGAGCGGCGCAGCGCGTCCGGTGCTGTGCGTCGATCTCGACGGCACGCTGGTGCGCACCGACACGCTCATGGAGTCGCTGCTCGTGCTGGTGCGGCACCGGCCTTGGATCGTTCTTGCGCTGCCCTGGTGGATGCTTCGCGGACGCGCGTCGTTCAAGGCACGCATCGCGTCGCTTGCCCCCATCGACGCCGCGACGCTCCCCTATGATCCCGACGTCGTCGCGTTCCTGCGATCCGAGCACGCAGCGGGGCGCACGATTGTCCTCGCCACGGCGAGCCATATCGACAGCGCGAGGCGCATCGCCGAGCACCTCGAGCTTTTCGCGGGCGTGCACGCGACGGATCGCGTCAATTGCAAGAGCGTCGAGAAGGCGAACGTGCTGGCGCTCGCTTACGGCGAGGGTGGGTTCACCTACGCGGGGGACTCGCGGGCCGATATCGCCGTGTGGAAGCGGGCGAGGGCGGCGATCCTGGTCAACGCCTCGCCCCGCGTTCGCGACGCTCTCGGCAACGTGCCGATCGAGCGGGAGTTTCCGCGGCGCGCGTCGCGGGCCGCCGAGCTCTGGAGGCTCCTCCGGCCGCACCAATGGGCGAAGAATGCGCTGCTTGCCGTTCCGCTCCTGACGGCGCACAAGTACGCCGACTCGCATGCGGTGGTCGCCGCGGCGCTCGCCGTGCTCGCCATGTGCGCGACGGCATCGGCCATCTACGTCGTCAACGACCTGCTCGACCTCGAGGCGGACCGCCGCCATCCGGTCAAGCACCGCCGTCCATTCGCCTCCGGGACGGTGCCGCTTCAGTGGGCGATCCCCGTGATTGCGGTGCTGGCGACAGCGAGCGCGTTCGCGTGCGTTCCGCTTCCGCGCGCGTTCTCCCTGGGCCTTGCGTCCTACGCCGTGGCGGCGGTCGGCTATTCGTTGTGGGTCAAGCACGTCGCGTGGCTCGACGCCGGGTGGCTCGCTTGCCTGTACACCCTGCGCATCTACCTCGGGGCCCTCGCTATCGAGGTGCCGATCTCGGGTTGGCTCTTGGCGTTCTCCTTTTTCGCGTTCGGGAGCCTCGCCCTCATGAAGCGCTTCACCGAGCTCACGTCCCTCGCATACCGGCACGGCGTTCATCACGCACGCGCCTACCATTTCGACGACCGCAAGTTCGTGGAAGTGGTCGGCTGGGGATCGTCGCTGCTGGCGGTTGCCGTGCTCGTGTTGTACTTGGGCAGCGAAACGGCGGGCACCCTCTACCGCGATCCGCACCTGCTCTGGGGAGCGGTCCCGCTGATAGCCTATTTATTGCTCGCGTCGTGGTGGGCGGCTCACGAGGGGCGAATGCACGAGGACCCCGTGTGGTACGTGATCCGCAAGCCGGGAACGTACATCGTGTTGGGGGCCGTGCTGGGGCTGATGCTCGCGGCGCGGTGACGAGGCCGCGGCCACGACGGGCGGCGCCGCGCTTCTTGAGGCGGCCTCCCAAGTTCAGGGGTCAGTATCATAGCCGCCATGCGCATCGTTCTCGCTCCCGACTCGTTCAAGGGCTCGCTCGACGCGCCCGCCGTGTGCGATGCGCTTGCGCGCGGGCTCGCGCGCGGCCTCCCGGACGCGCAGGTGCTCGCGCGGCCGATGGCCGACGGCGGCGAGGGCACGCTCGACGCGATCCTCCGCGTGGCGGGCGAGCGGCATCGAGCGAAGGTCTCGGGTGCGGCCGGCGACGCGCTCGACGCCTGCTACGGCCTGGTCGACCGTCCCGAGGGGCGCACCGCGATCGTCGAGGTCGCGCAAGTGGTCGGCATCACCGATCCCGCGGGCATGCGCGCCGACGTGTCGCAGCGATCCACGCGCGGGCTGGGCGAGCTCGTCGCGCTGCTCCTCGATGCCGGCGTGCGCCGCTTCATGGTGGGTCTCGGAGGCAGCAGCACGAACGACGGCGGGAGCGGCCTCATCGCCGCGCTCGGTGCCCGCCTCTTCGATGCGGGCGGCGCACCGGTGGCCGCAACGCCCGCGGGGCTCGCTCGCATCGCGCACGTGGATGTCTCGCGCCTCGATCCGCGGCTCGCGTCGTGCGATTTCGCGATCATGTCCGACGTGAACAATCCGCTCACCGGCGCGATGGGCGCCTCCGC
>Ga0335083_10007526_pt1 | contig 13435 bp, 10 predicted proteins | sample Lox_Sample_42_FD_206716 | JGI IMG/M metagenome (GOLD analysis project Ga0335083, IMG submission 206716) | Soil microbial communities from Loxahatchee National Wildlife Refuge, Florida, United States - Lox_Sample_4.2 | ecosystem: Environmental > Terrestrial > Soil > Wetlands | place: USA...
CAAGCGCACGCTGCTGCGGATCGTCGCCGCACCGGAAACGCGGGCGGAAACCTCAAACCTTGTGGACAGCCTGATGGGCAAGCGCCCGGAGCTGCGTTTCCAGTTCATTCAGGAAAACGCGGGCAAGGTTGAGGAGCTGGATATCTGACATTGTGCTTCGCGCCTGCTGCGCCGCACAAAATCATAAGCCGCTTCTTGCCATCCATGCAAAACATGCAGACAGGGCCTCATGAATCCCTGGCGCCTGCTGGCTGGCCCAGCTTTTGACCTCATCGCGTTCGAAGATCATCGCGCCGGCGCCCCGGAAAGGGCGCAAGCAGAGTCAATGCACTCCAACAAAAAAGGCCCGGAGCTGCCTCCGGGCCTTTTTTCAACAGAAACTATGACAGCTCAGACCATCTTCTTCAGAGACGGGGAGGCCTTGAAGCGCACGGTCTTGCCGGCCTTCACCTTGATCTCTTCGCCCGTGCGCGGGTTCACACCTTTGCGGGCCTTGGTCTTGCGCACAGTGAAGGTGCCAAAGCTCGGCAGGGTGAACTTGCCGTTCTTCTTCATTTCCTTGACGATCGCCTCGATCAGGTCGGTCGCCGCACGGTTGGCTGCAACGCCGGTGATCTCAGCGGAACCCTGGATGACCTCAGCAATAAACGCTTTTGACATTTTAAAAGCCTCTTCCTGTTTACTCGGCCTGATCGGATAAAAACCCTGACCGAAGATTCCTCTGCTCAATCCAGGGGACTCTAGTACTCCCCTAGGCTGGATGCCAAATGTCTAGCCTTGGCCTGCGGAAAACACCAGCCTTCACAAGCGGGCGCGAAAGTTTTTTTGTTAAAATGCGTAACCCTGCCGCCTGACCGCCGGCATCACCAAAGCTTGCCCGAGTCTCTGAAGCTTCGGAAAAAAGGAGGGAAAGTGGTGCCCAGAGCCGGAATCGAACCAGCGACACTGCGATTTTCAGTCGCATGCTCTACCAACTGAGCTATCTGGGCCCTTGGTCCAGGCTGCCTAACGGATCAGGCACCCCTTTGCAAGCTCGCTGGTGCTGTCACTGGGAATTGAACCCAGGACCTCTTCATTACCAATGAAGTGCTCTACCCCTGAGCTATGACAGCGTAACCGGCGATTGTGGCGCGCTAGGTAGCCTGTTGCGGCGCCCCCCGCAAGTGCCAATCGCGAGAAAAACATCACCCCTCCCGCCCCCAGGAAAAGCCAGCGCAAAGGCCCCTTTCCTCCTCAAAATCCGGCGCCGCCCCCCCTTTCCGGGTCTTAAAATCCCGCCGATATGCAAAAAAAACATAGCCATGCGACCGCCGCTTCAAGCGCGGGCTGAAAACTGGGTGCTGGACAGGAAGCGCAACACGCTTTCACCATGCTGGTTGGTGACGACCGTGGCGGCGCGGACAATGCCCCGCTCGGGCCTCGATTGCGAGGGCCTGACCTCGATGATCTCAAACCGCACCCGCAGCTCATCGCCGGGGCGCACCGGCTTGAGCCAGCGCAGCTCGTCAATGCCCAGCCCCAGAATGGGGGACAGGCCAAAGGGCCGCATGCCGACCATCTGCCGCATGGTGAGCGCCGCCACATGCCAGCCGCTGGCGATCAACCCGCCGAAAGGCGCGGCCTCCGGCGCTTCAGGGTTCATATGAAATGGCTGGGGGTCATAGGCCTGGGCGAAGGCGATGATCTCATCGCGCGTGATCGCCACGGGCGGGCTGGTCCAGCTCATGCCGGGTTGCATATCCTCCAAGACTAATGGCCGGTCTGTCATGGCAACGCTCCTTTCCTCTCTGCCCTTATAAAAGCGCTGTGATCTCCCGGCGGAAGGGCATGGCGTCTGGCGGGATGGGCTATGCGTCTTGTCCTTGCGCATAGCACCGCCCGGCATGGGCGGCATAGGCGATGGTGGCGGGCGCCAGCGGCCAATGGCGGTCACCAACTCGATGCCCGCCGCCGCCCGTTCAACCGCCCGCAGCGCGCTCAGCAGCGCCTCTTCCGGCAGGCGCGGCGTGACCAGCGGCATGGCCCCGCCGCGATGCCCCCTCCCCCCTGGAAGCGCATGAAAAAGGCGGCTCCGGGTAGGAGCCGCCTTGGCAGGAACCATATCAGGAAACGCTAAGCGGCAACGCCCGTGCCGGATGTCTCCGCCGCCAGCGCCAACAGCCTGCCGCGCAAGGCAAGTGGCAATTGGCGGGCGGATTTCACGCGCGGCATTTGCATTTCCTCAACCGGTGCGGGCTCGGCATGCTCATGCCAATTATCGAAGTCCATGCGCGAAACATGATCGACGAATGTTTCCGCCGCCACGCCCTCCACCAAAACCAGGGAATGGTCGGCAATTTCGATATGATAATAACGGAAGACCTCCGGTACCTGCGTCTCCCGGGTGATGGTGGTGCCGTTCACCAACGCCCCCGCCTGCACCAGCACATCATCGAGCAGAATGGCATGATCCGGCGAAATCAGCAGATCGCGCCTGGGCAAAGCCTCACCCAGCGCCCCCGCGGCGATACGCACCGGCAGAACCCGCAGCGGATCAGCGAAACGGGTGGAAACGGTCTGAACGCCGATCCAGGATATTGGCGCCACGCGGCCGTCGCTCAACATCACGAGATCACCATTCTTCAAGCTTTCGACGGGAACTTCGCCATCCGGCGTCATCACCGCCGTGCCTGCCATGAAGCAATGCGAAGCGGGCGTGCCGCAATTGAGCTCCCAGTTCGTCGGGTTTGGGTCATTCACGCCGGTGGATGCATGCAGCATGGCCGGCGTGCCGCTCCATACATGGGGCGCCTCCGAGAACAGGATATATTTCCCGGCCGTTGAATTTTCAAAGATGAACCCGAGCCCCTTGCCCGTGATCGCATCCGTGGCGGTCCCGATATAGGTCTGCATGTCACTCTGGCCGATGATGGTGAAATGCGCCCCGCCCGGCAGGATGGGCGAGCTGTCCGGCGACACGACCGTCTGCGGCTGGATCGCAAAAGCGCAGGTGACGATATAAACGCTGTTGTTCGTCCCCGCCTGCCCGCCGGCCAAAGTCAGATTATACGCATGCAGCGTTTCACGGGGATTTGCCGGATGGGGCATCGTGGCTGACATTGCTGAAATCCTCTGAAATTTAGAGGATTTGTACCCATCCGTAGATAATGAATTGTTAAATTCCGAATGGTCTGTTCAAATTACGATTTTAATTCGTCACGATTTAGGTTCGGCCAGAGCACGACAACTCCAGATCCGCCCGCTTTGCGTCAGGCCGCTTCATCAAGGCGCACGAATTGCGCACCGGACTCCTGCAAGGCCGCCAGCCCGGCGGCGATGCCCGCCCCGCTGGAGCGGCGCGGCTGGTTGATATGGCCCTCGATCACGTCGCCATCGCGCGCCGCCTTGATCCGCGCTTGCACCAGCGCCGCCGGGAAGGAGGCCCCGGCATCGGAATTCAATGAATAGCCCGCCACGCGCACGCCCATGGCCTCGATCTGCGGCACCACGGACGGGGTATAAAGCCCCGCAGCCCCCCGGTACCAGACCGGCTTGCGGCCCGTGGCCTGGTAAATGGCCTCGGCCCCGCCCGCGATTTCGGCCTGGATGGCGGGCAGGCTCCCGGCCACGTCCAGCCCGTAGATGCGCTGCGTGCCCAGCACCGGCGGCAAATGCCGCGCGCCGTGATTTTCCAGCGTGAACACGTCAGGATGCGCCAGGAAGAAAGCCAGCCCTTCCGGATTCATGCGCATCCAGACAGCGGTGATGAAGATGGTGGCGGGAATTTTCCGCGCCACCAGCAGATTGGCGATCCGCAAGTCGAAATGGCCGGGGCAGGCATCCAAAGTCACCGCCACCCGGCGCGGGCCGGGTTGCGGTTTCAGCCGCAGCACCGGCTCCACCAGCCCGTCGCGGCGCACCGGCCCCAGCGCCAGGGGCGCCGCCAGCAGCCCCTGGCAGAGCTGGCGGCGGCTAAGCGTGACGCCGCAAACCCCGCACATCGCTTACTTGCCTTGCAGCACCCGGCCGGCCACGGCCTCCAGCTTCTTCACCGCTTCCGGGTCGCGCGCCTCGGGGGCGGTGATCAGCGCGTAGGTCAGCGCGGTGTCGCAGCCATGCGGGCAGGCGGGACGCGGGGCGGAGAGGCGCGGCAGCACCTCCTTCACCAGGTTGCGCGCCTTGTCGGCATTGCCGAGCAGCACCTTCACCACCTGCTCCACCGTCACGGCGTCGTGGTCCTCGTGCCAGCAATCATAATCGGTCACCATCGCCACGGTGGCGTAGTCCATCTCCGCCTCGCGGGCGAGCTTGGCCTCCGGCATGTTGGTCATGCCGATCACCGAGCAGCCCCAGGAGCGGTAGAGATTGCTCTCCGCCAGGGTGGAGAATTGCGGGCCTTCCATCACCAGATAGGTGCCGCCGCGCGTGTAGGGCAAAGCGAGCGCCTTCAGGCTCTCCTCCAGCGCATCGCCAAGCCGCGCGCAGACCGGATGCGCCATCGACACATGCGCCACGCAGCCCGCGCCGAAGAAGCTCTTCTCGCGCGCGAAGGAGCGGTCGATGAACTGGTCGACGATGACGAAATGCCCCGGCGGCAGCTCCTCCTTCAAGGAGCCGACAGCGGAGAGGGAGAGGATATCGGTCACGCCCAGGCGCTTCAGCGCGTCGATATTGGCGCGGTAGTTCAGCGCGGAGGGGGAGGTTTTGTGGCCGCGCCCATGGCGGGGCAGGAACACGACCTGCACGCCCTCATACTCGCCGGTCAACAGCTCGTCGGACGGGGTGCCCCAGGGGCTGTCCACCTTCACCCATTTGGTGTTCTTGAGGCCGTCGATATTATACAGGCCCGAGCCGCCAATAATGCCGATGACCGGCTGCTTCGTCTGATCCATCTTCCCGCTCCCGCGACAAAAGAAAACAACCAACAAAATTTTTTGGGTGCCGCCTTTTTTATAAAAAAGGCGGCTTTTTCTGCAGCTTTTTGAAAAAAGCCGCACCAAAAACGTCTATGAATTCAGGCTCTAGGAGAAGGGCCCGACTCACGCAACCTTGCGCTTCTCCTGATATTGCGGGCGGCGCGGCTTGACCTTGCGCACCTGCATGTCCGGATGGCGGGCCGGCTTCTTCACCGGCATCGCCTGGCGTGGGCGCTCGCCGCCCGCCACCTGCATCTTGATGCCGGTGAGCTTCTCGATCTGGTTCAGATAAGGCAGCTCCGTCGCGTCGCAGAACGCCACCGCCATGCCATCCGCGCCGTTGCGCGCGGTACGGCCGATGCGGTGCACATAGCTCTCCGGCTCGTTCGGCAGCTCGAAATTGATGACGTGGGTGACGCCGTTCACGTCGATCCCGCGCGCGGCGAGGTCGGTTGCCACCAGGGCGCGCACTTCACCGGACTTGAACGCATCCAGCGCGCGCTGGCGCTGATTCTGGCTGAGATTGCCATGCATCGCGGCGGCCGAAATCTTGGCGCCGTTGAGCAGCATCGCCACCCGGTCAGCGCCGCGCTTGGTGCGGGTGAACACGATGGTCTTGGAATAATCCGGCTTCTTCAGCAGCTCCAACAGCAGGGAGCGCTTCTCCGGCCCTTCGGCGAAATGCACGCTTTGCTCGATCTTCGCCGGGGTGGAGGACACCGCCGCGATCTCGACGCGCACCGGCTCGCGCAGCAGCCCGTTCGCCAGCTTGGCGATCTCCGGCGGCATGGTGGCCGAGAACAGGGCGGATTGCCGGCGCGACGGCAGGGCGGAAACCACCTTGCGGATATCCGGCATGAAGCCGAGATCCAGCATGCGGTCCGCTTCGTCGAGCACGAAGAACTCGCACTGGTCGATGACCAGCTCACGCGTGTTCATCAGATCCACCACGCGGCCGGGGCAGCCCACCACGATATCGGCGCCGCGCAGCAAACGCTGCACCTGGCCGGAGCGGCCGACGCCACCCACCACCAGAACGGTGCGCAGGCCAAGACCCGCGCCGAATTTCTTGATTTCCTGCTCGATCTGCACCGCCAGCTCACGCGTGGGGGCCAGCACCAAGGCGCGGGTGGCAAAGCGGCGGCTATGCAGCTTCTCCTTGGCCATGGCCTGCAGCATCGGCAGGGCGAAGGCCGCGGTCTTGCCGGTGCCGGTCTGGGCGATGCCCAGCACGTCCCTGCCCTCCAGCCCGGGCGGCAGCGCCCCGGCCTGGATGGGCGTCGGCTTCACAAAACCGGCAGCCTTCAGGGCCCCCAAAATCGGCGTGGCAAACCCGAAAGACTCAAATGTCAAATCACTCAAAACAAACATCTCCGCCGCCAAGAGCCCATGCCCTGGCGGTTAATGTCCGGTATCCCATGCGCGAATCTGGAAAAGGACGGTGCAAGACAGCCCGTAAAGGGCGTCCCCGCCCCGCAAAGCAAAATGCCGCCATGTCTGGTTCGCGCCATGGCAGCAAGCGCGCTCTCCTTACGCGTCAGACGCGTGTTGGCGCAAGCTTTATGATGCAATGCAGTAATTCAATAAAAAAACCCTCCTGCCAGGGCAGGAGGGTTTTGCAGAAGGCCGCAGGCCGGCGGAAAGATCAGTCGCCCGCGGCGGGGTGGAAAATGGCGGCCGGGGCCGTCTTGACCATCGGCACCACCACCGGCTTCGCCACCTTGGCCGGCATCGCCGCCAGGATGGAGACGCCCACGGAGGCAAGGTAGGGCATGGACTGGGTGAACAGCACCGCCACCCACAGCCTGGTTTCCAGCGTCGCCCAGTGATGGCCAAAGCCGACGGCCAGCGCCGCGCCCCAGGTCAGAGCCAGGATCACCAGCTCCTCGCGGGACATCACCAGCCCCTGCACCAAAGCGGGGGCATTCTCCATCTTGGGCGTCCGCAGGAAGGGCAGCTTGTTGGTGAACAACCCCTTCCACACAGCCTTGCCGATGGAGTGGGAGAGCGCGAGCCCCGCCACCGCCGCGCCGACCCGGTCCATGAAGCCGCAGGGCACGCGGTTCTTATAAAGCGCCAGGATCTGCACGATCTTGAAGAGGAACAGCCCGATGGAGGGGAGCATGAACAGGGCGATCGGGAATTCGAACCGCACCGGGTCCAGGACCAGCCCAACCGACCAGGCCAGCCCCATGGCCAGGAACACCAGCCCCAGCGCATCGCCGAACCAGGGCAGCCAGCCGGTGACGAAGTGCCAGCGCTGGCCGGCCGTCAGCTCCTTGTTGAAGGGGTTGAACAGGGCGGCGGCATTGGCGCGGACGATGCGCATGGCGCCGTAGGCCCAGCGGTAACGCTGCTTGCGGAAGGCGTTATAGTCATCCGGCATCACGCCGCGTCCAAAACTCTTCTTGGAGTACACCGCCTCATACCCGGCGCGGAACAGCCGCAGGCCAAGCTGGCTATCTTCGGTGATGCACCATTCGGCCCAGCCCTTCTCGTTGAGCAGCGCTTCCTTGCGGACCAGCGTCATCGTGCCGTGCTGGATGATGGCGTTGCGCTCATTGCGGGTGACCATGCCGGCATGGAAGAAGCCCGCATATTCCCAGAACATCATGCGCTTGAAGAGGGAGCCGTCATTGTCGCGGTAATCCTGCGGGGACTGGGTGAAGCCCACCGCCGGGTCGGCGAAGGCCGGCGCCATGCAGCGCAGCCAGTCGGGCTCGACCAGATAGTCGGAGTCGATCACGCCGATGATCTCGGCATCCGGCGCCGTCTCGCGCAGGGCGAAGTTCAGCGCCCCCGCCTTGTAGCCCTTGTACTTGCCAAGGGTGAAGAAGCGGAACTTGGGCCCAAGCCGCGCGCAATGCTCGGCCACCGGCTCCCACACCGCCGGGTCCATGGTGTTGTTGTCGATCACCAGAACCTCGAAGCGGTCGTAATCAAGGGCGGCCAGCGCATCCAATGTCTGCTTCACCATATGCGGCGGCTCGTTGCAGATGGGCAGATGCAGGGAGACCTTGGGCAGCTTCGCACCTGCCGGGGCCGGGATCGGCTCGTAATGGCGCTTGGCGAGCCGGCCGAAGATGGTTTCCACCAGATCAAAGCTGTCGGCGATCAGCAGGAAGAGCAGCAGCCCCTGCCCCAGCGCCAGCCCGCCCCACACCGCGGCGGCCCCCAGCGAGAGATAGGTCTGGCCCATCGTCATCAGCAGCATCGCCAGGGTCGCGGTGAACCCCTCCACCAGCGCGGCAAAGATCAGCTTGCCCGAAAGCCTGATATCCGGCCGGCGGGAGAGCAGCGCCATGGTGGCCAGCAGGCTTACCAGTGCTGCACCCAGCGCGTACCATTTCCATTCCGGATGATTCTCGACCGGACCGGTCAGCGACCATTTCTCGTGGCGGCCCAGCGTGAACATGCCCCAATAGCCGGCGGCGCGGCCCTCGAAGCTCGTCTTCCAGGGCTGGTCGAACGCCTCCATCACGAAGTAATCGATATGCTTCTGCTGGGCGAGGTTGAAGAAATCACGCAGGAAGCGGGCCTGGTTGATATTGTTGGCCCGCGCGGCACCGATATCGATACCGTCGGACGGCCAGCCCACCTCGCCGATCACGATCTTCTTGTTCGGGTATTTGTCATGCACCTCTTGGAAACGGTGCATCGTATCCTGCACGGCGATGTTCTCCGGCACGCCTTCCCAGTAGGGCAGCAAATGCACGGTGATGAAATCGACCGAGTTCGCCAGCTCAGGATGCTTCAGCCAGACATGCCAGGGCTCGGCGGTGGAGACCGGCACATGCACCTGCTTCTGGACGGAGCGGATGTCAGCCACCAGCTCCGGCACCGTGAGGTCACCGCGCAGGATGCTCTCATTGCCGACCATCACCTGCTTCACGTCCGGGTTGGCGTTGGCGACCTGCACGACCTTCGCCAGCTCCTGGGCGTTGGCGTCCGGGTGGCGGTCCAGCCACGCGCCCAGCGTGACGTTCAAATTCATGCCCTCGGCCAGGGCCGGGATCTGCCCCAGGTCACCCTCGACCGTGTAGGTGCGGATATTGTGGGTGTACTTGGACGCCAGCGCCAGGTCGGACTTGATCTGCGCCGCTGTCGGGTAAACGCCAGTCTCCGGGCTCTCACCCTTATGGAAGGGCGAGAAGGCGAACCCGCCAATCTCCCCGGCATAAGGCGCAATGTCAGTCGCCGGCCGGTTGGCTGCGGCCCACAGGCCAACCGCCACCGCGCCCACGCCCAGGGCGGCGGCCCAGGAGCCGGGCGAAGCCCAGCCGCGGCGGGCCTTGCGGGTAGAGGTCAGCGCCACTTGGCGGCGGATTTGCGACTGGTACGTCATACGTGATGTCCGAGCTGCTTCCGGGATGAGCCCCGGGTGAGACGGACCATCGCAATTCAGTGCGGCGCGGGGTGGGCACCAATGTGGCCCAACTAAGGCAAACAAAATTTAATATTGTAACGGGCTGGACAACCGAAAAACAGCAATTTTCCATATTTTTCAGGACGCTAATAAGAGAGCTTTACCTACCAATTCAAAAACCCGCCACCGCGCCGCAATAATCGCACAAGGCGCGAAACCAAGCTAGAACGGGCCATGCCCCTGATTTTGCAGCTCGCCATCCTCGCCCTCCTGGTTCTCCTGAACGGCGCCTTCGCGCTGGCGGAGCTGGCCCTCGTCTCCTCCCGCCGGGCGATGCTCACGCTGATGGAGCGCCAGGGCCTGCGCGGCGCCACCAGGGCGCGGATGCTGGCGGACGATCCGCAAAGCTTCCTGCCCACCACCCAATTCGGCATCACGCTGATTGGCATCCTCACCGGCGTATTCGGCGGCGACCAGCTGGGCGCGCGGCTGCAAGGCCCGCTGCGCCTGGTGCCTTATCTCGCCCCCTATGCCGGGCCGCTGGGGGTGATTCTCACGGTTCTTGTCATCACCTATCTCACTTTGGTGTTCGGTGAGCTGGTGCCCAAGCAGCTTGCCCTGCGCCACCCGGAGCGGACAGCCGTGCTCGTTGCCCGGCCGATCTCGGTGCTCGCCAAGACCGCCGCGCCGGCCATCTGGCTGCTGAGCGAGACCACCGACCTTGTCCTGCGCCTCTTTGGTCCGGAGCAGGAAGACCGGCGCGGCGTTTCGGAAGAGGAGCTGAAGGCCATGCTGGTCGAGGGCGCGGAGACCGGCGTGCTGGAGACCGAGGAGCGCGACATCATCGAGCGCGTGCTGCGCCTGGCCGACAAGCCCGTGCGCGCGATCATGACACCGCGCACCGAGATCGTCTGGATCGACCGCTCGGCCGGGCGCGAGGATATCATCGCCCGGCTGCGCGCCGCCTCGCATTCGCGCTTCGTGGTGTGCGATGGCTCGGTGGATAATGTCGCGGGCATCATCCTGGCCAAAGATGTGCTGGACCGGGTGCTGGATAACCGCGAAGGCCCCCTCATCTCCGCCGTGCTGCGCCAGCCGATGGCCATCCCCGACTCCGTCTCGGCACTCGACGCGCTCGACAGGCTGAAGGCCGATGCGCTGGGCATGGCGCTGGTCTTCGACGAATATGGCAGCTTCGAGGGCGTGGTCACCGCCGCCGATGTGCTGGAGGCCATCGTCGGCGATGCGGAGGATGCCGGCCCGTCCTCTTATAACGAACCGCCGCCCGATTCCGCCTATGAGCTGGACGGGCTGACGCCGATCGACGAGATCAAGGCCCGGCTGCATCTGCCCACCCTGCCGAGCGAAGGCAGCTACCACACGCTCGGCGGGCTGATTTTGGCGCTCCTGCTCCGCCCCGCCGCGAAGGGCGATGCCATCTTGTTCGGCGGCTGGAAGTTCGAAGTGCTGGCGATGGATGGGCGAAGGATCGACCGGGTGCAGGTGACCAAGGCGGCGGGGGAGTAAGGGACTCCCTCTAACCTTCCGTTAAAACCAGCTCCTGGGTTTGCGCCGGCTCCTGCGTTTGCGCCTCCAGCTTCGCCAATCTCCGCGCCTGGCGGGCTTTCATCCGCTCGATCTCCTTGCCCGCCTGCGCCAGGCTGATCAGGGTTTGCGCGCTCACCTCCACCATGCGGGTGGCGCGCTCCTCCTCGGGCAGCTTTTGCAGGGCGGCGGCGCGCTTGCGCAGGTCCTGCGGGATCTGCGCCATGGCGGCCTCCACCCCGGCAAACACCTTCTCCACGGTTTTGCGCGGGGGGCGGGTTGTGCGCTTTGTGGTTTTGGTCAGGCGCGCACGTCCTTCCTGCCGGGCCTCGTCCAGCTTCTTGCCCAGCACATCCGCCGCCACATCGCCATGCGCCAGCAGCGCCTCGATAGCGGCATCAGGCGAGACGTGATTGCCGCGCACCAGCTCATGCACCTGCGGGTCCGCCTGGGCCAGCAGCAGCAACTGCTCCACCCGCGCCACATTCTTGCTTTGCGAGGCCGCGATGCTTGCCACGCTGAACCCCATCTCCAGAAGCCGCTGATAGCCGCGCGCGACATCCAGCGTCTCCAGCTTCAGCCCCTGGGCGGAGCGCAGCATCAGCTCCACCCGCTCCGCGTCGTTGCCGCGGAAGGGAATGACGCTCACCAGCGGAATGCGCGCCCCACGGGCAATGGCCATGCGCAACCCGCGGCGGCGGCAATGGCCCTCGATCACCACGATGCGCCCATCATCCAGGGCGCGCACCACCATCGGCGGCACATAGCTCCCTTTCAGGAAAGAGTCACAAAATGCCTCGATATGCGCAATGACTTTCGGGTCGTCGTAATAACGCAGGTTGAACCCGTCCTCCTCTTCGATCAGAAGCGGGTCGATCTGGTACAGGTATAATTTTTTGTTCTGCGCTTGCGCCTCTGCCGTGAAGCTTTGCAGCGGCTTGATTACGAAGGCCATGAAACCCCACCCTGAAACATTTTGTCCGACCCAGCGGCCCGCGCCGCGCAAACCGGCGGACTCTCAAAAGCCGCAACCTACGCGCCATCAGTCCAGCATCCGGGTTGCCATCTGATTAACCCGGGGCGCTGTCATCCGTCCCTGGCTGTCTCCAATCGCGCCTCCCTTAGCGTTTCGGGCCGGGGCTGGCAATTCGCGGGGCTGGCGCTGGGCGAGCGGCGCCGCGGTCTCGTGGCGGTCCTGAAAGACAAAGGCGCCGCCGCCCAAAAATCAAACTACCCCAGACCGCGCTCCACCGCCCGCGCCACGCGCAGCACCACATCATCGCGATAGAGCGGTGCCGCGATCTGCACCGCCATTGGCAAACCTGCCGCATCCACGCCCATCGGGAGTGAAACCGCGGGCTGGCGGGTGAGGCTGAACAGCACGGTCCAGGGCGCCCAGTTTTGCACCAGGGCGGCCACGGCGTCCGGCACCTGCGCGTCCGCCAAGGGCGCTGCGTGCGGCACGCAGGGGCAGAGAATCGCATCCACCTCCAACGCCGCCATTTCATGCGCGGCCTGCACGCGCGCGGCCTCGGCCTCCAGCAGCTCCAGCCCCGAAACATCGCGGAACCGCGCCGCCACGGCGAGCAGCCCCGGCTCCATCAATGCGCGTTGATCCTGCGCCACCTCGCCCACGGCCTTCGCCAGCGCAACGCCCCAGAGCTTGGCGAAGAGTTGCGAAACATCCGGCAATTCAGGGGCGATTTCAAAAATCGCAGCACCCTGCCCCGCCAGTATCGCGCGCGCCTCTTCCACCGCCGCCCAGGCGGCCTCATCCGCCGGGGCATCAAAGCCAGGGCGGCGCAGAATGCCGATGCGCAGGCCTTTCACGCCCTCTTCCAGCCCGGCGCAAAAATCGCGTCTTGGCTCCGGCAGGGAGAACGGGTCCGCCGGATTGAACCCGGCCATGGCGGAGAGCAGCAATGCCACGTCGCGCACCGAGCGCCCGATGGGCCCCGCCACCGCCACCGGCCCGAAAGCGCCGAGCGGCCATTGCGGCACACGCCCAAATGTCGGCTTCAGCCCCACCACGCCGCTCCAGGCGGCGGGAATGCGGATGGAGCCGCCGCCATCCGTGCCCACATGCAGCGGCCCGAAGAAGGACGCCGCCGCAGCGGCAGCGCCTGAGGAGGAACCACCCGGCGTGTGCGCCACATTCCACGGGTTGCGGGTAATGCCATGCAGCGGGCTGTCACCCGGCGATTTCCAGCCGAATTCCGTGGTGGTGGTTTTACCGATGATCACCGCACCCGCCTGGCGCAACGCCGCCACCAAAGGCGCGTCCTGCGCCACCGGTGCCGGGTCCGTGGTTTTGCTGCCGCGCCTGGTCGGCAGGCCGGCCACGTCGATCAAATCCTTCACCGTCACCGGCAGGCCTTCCAGCGGGCGCGCGGCCCCCGCCTGCCAGCGTTGCGTGCTCTCGCGCGCCGCATCCAGCGCGCCGGGATTGAGCGTGGCGAAGGCGTTGATCTCGGGGTTGCGGCGGGCGATCCGCTCCGTGACACCTTGCAGCGCCTGCAGCGGCGTCAGCTCGCCACGGCGGAAAACCTCAAGCAGCTCGGCGGCATCCAAAACCGCGGCATCGGTTACATCCATGACGGCACCGGCAGGTTCTTGGACTTCAGAAAGT
>Ga0335083_10007527_pt1 | contig 13435 bp, 12 predicted proteins | sample Lox_Sample_42_FD_206716 | JGI IMG/M metagenome (GOLD analysis project Ga0335083, IMG submission 206716) | Soil microbial communities from Loxahatchee National Wildlife Refuge, Florida, United States - Lox_Sample_4.2 | ecosystem: Environmental > Terrestrial > Soil > Wetlands | place: USA...
CCTTCACGCCGCGCAAGCTCTGGTTCTACCTGGTGCACAAGTCGATCGGTGTCACCGTGTTCCTCCTCGCCTGTGCGCGGCTGGGTTGGCGGGCCGGGCATCCGGCGCCGCAGCCCGTGCCCGCGCCGGCCTGGCAGCTTCGGGCCGCGGCCTGGTCGCACGGCCTTCTGTACGCTTTGCTGCTGCTGATTCCGGTGTCCGGGTGGCTGTACAGCTCGTCGACCGGTATCCAGGTGGTCTACTTGGGCCTCGTGCCGCTGCCCGACCTCGTGCCCAAGGACAAGACGCTCGCCGCCGTGCTGAAGGGTGTGCACATCGGGTTGAACTCCGCGCTCTTTCTGCTGGTCTGTGTGCATGCCGCCGCCGCGATCCGGCACCACTTCGTCACCCGCGACGCGGTGTTGGCGCGCATGCTGCCGCTGGTCGAGCCGAGAAAGGGTGTCCGATGAGATGGATGTGGCTGCTCCTGTCCGCGCTCCTTGCCGGCTCCGCCGGCGCGCAGGGCGTGCTCGTCGACAAGAGCGAGATACGCTTCGTCGGCAAGCAGCTCGGCATCGGCGTGGAAGGCCGCTTCCGCACGTTCAAGGCGAGTGTGGTCTTCCTGCCCCAGGATCTCGCCAAGTCGAAGGCCGACATCGACGTCGACCTCGCGAGCATCGACCTTGCGAGCGAGGACTCGGAGAAGGAGCTTCGGGACAAGCTCTGGTTCGACACCTCGCGCTTTCCGGTCGCGCACTTCGCCTCGACCTCGTTTAAAGACGTGGGCGGAGACAAGTACGAAGTCGCCGGGCAGCTGTCGCTCAAGGGGGTGAGCCGCCCGGTCACGATCCCGTTCGCGGTCAGGAAGGACGCGGCGGGCAACAGCGTCGCCGAGGGTCAGTTCACGCTGAAGCGGCTCGACTACAAGGTAGGCGAGGGCGCCTGGGCGGACACCGATACCGTGGCCAACGACGTCGCCGTACGCATCCGGGTGGTGCTGCCGCCCGTCAAGTGATGGAATAATCCGGCCGCAAGGCTGTTTCGCCCGGGGATGCCGCCGGTTTCCCCAAGAACCAAGTGGAGGATGCACCAGACATGATCGCCCGCCTTCTAATCACCGCCGTCTGCCTCGCCGCCGCGATGCCGGCGCTGGCCCAGGACACATACGTCATCGAGCCCGCGCATTCGAGGCCGACGTTCGAAGTGCAGCACATGGGGTACACGACCCAGTTCGGAAGCTTCCAGACGGTGAGCGGCAAGGGCACGCTCGACCGCGCGGGCAAGAAGGGCTCGGTGGACGTGACCATCGACGCGGCGTCGGTCCGCATCTTCGACCCGCGGCTCGATGCCGTGGTCAAGGGCGAGCGATTCTTCAACGTCGAGAAGTTTCCGAGCATCACCTTCAAGTCGAACGACTTCAAGTTCGACGGCGACAAGGTGACCGAGATCCACGGCGATCTGACGCTGATCGGCGTCACCAAGCCGGTGACGCTCAAGGTCGTCGATTTCAAATGCGGCGAGCAGCCGTTCAACAAGAAGCCCATGTGCGGCGCGAACGCCACCGCGACGATCAAGCGCTCGGACTGGGGCATGACGCAAGGCGTGAGCACGATGACGCCGGGCGACGAGGTCGTCCTGCGTATCCCTGTCGAGGCGTATCGGGAAGCGGGCTAGGCAGGCACGATGTCCTCGCCGCGGCGCTCGATCGCGCCGCCGCGCAGGAGCTCGCCGACCAGCAGGTCGACCAGCGTCTCCGGCGTCATGCGCAGCACCGCCGCGTTGAGATCGCGATACACGCCGACGCGCTCGACGTAGGCGGGCAGGTCGGCGATCCGCATCGAGCGGCGCGCGAGCAGGCAGAACACGAGCAGGACCTTGAGGACATGGCGCGCCACGCGCTCGTCGTCGGCCTCGAACGCCTCGGTCCTGCGGTAGGCGCGCTCCAGCGCGGCCCCGACATCGGTGAACACCTCGCCGTGACCGGGAATCACGAACCGCGCGTCGAGGCCGGCGATCATGTCAAGGGTGGCGCGTGTGGCGGGGATCGCTTGCGGATCGATCGCGCGCGGCATGACGAGCCCGTAGCCGTTCTCCCACAGCGCGTCACCCGACACGAGGATGCGATGCTCGGGATTCCAGAACACGAGCGCGTGCATGTCGTGCCCGGGTGCTGCGAGCATGCGCCATTCGAGGTCGCCCCACACGTGCGTGCTCCCGGTTTCGAGCCGGAGGTCGACGGCGAAGCGGTCGGCCTGCTGATCGGCGTATTCGTATAACAGCAGCTTGCCGTCCCAGCGCTCGATCGCCGGGGCTTCCGCCGCCGGAAATGCGATCGGGCAGCCGTAGGCGGCGCGCACGGCCGCATTGCCCCCGACGTGATCGGAGTGGCCGTGCGTGTTGGCGAGGAGCGAAAGCGGCTCGCCGCCGAGTCCGCGCGGGGAGGCGAGCAGGGCGAGGGTGAGCGGCGCGTGGCTCCCGTAGCCCGAATCGATCAGCACGTGACCATCGCGGCTCTTGAGCACGACGTTGTTGGCCGACAGCCAGTCGCGGACGAAAACGTGCAGCTGCGGCGGCAGAGGCATGGCGAATTCTACCCGCGGCCCACCTGGAATCTTCCCTAGGTTGGCGCACGGGCCGCGCGCATCGTGTGCACACGGGACGCCGCCTGGGTGCCCCGACCACAAGGGAGAACAACGTGCACAAGCAATCGACTCGCAAGTTACTGGCGGCGGCCGGATTCGGCGCACTGCTCTGCGCGACGTCCGCCGGCGCGTACCCGCAATTCGACGTAAGCGTGGACGAAGCCGAGGCGCCGATTCCCGCCGTCGAGTATTACAACGCCGAGCACGACCAGTATTTCGTGACGACGTCGCAGGACGAGATGGCCGTGCTCGACGCTGGCGTCATCGCCGGCTGGGCACGCTCGGGCAACGCGCCCGGTTTCCTCGCCTTCGCGGACGCCGTTCGCGTGCGCGGCATGGACGCCGCGCATGCCGGTGCAACCCCGGTATGCCGCTTCTTCATCCCGCCGGCATCGCACTTCCTGTCCGCGTCGCCGGACGAATGCGCGGCCGTCGCCGCGGCGCATCCGGAGTTCACGCTCGAGTCGCCCGCGGCCTTCTATGCGTGGGCGCCACGCGACGACGGCACGTGCCCGCAGCTTTACACGAAGATCGGCGGATTCGAGTTCCAGCCCGTGTATCGGCTGTGGAACAAGCGGCCGGACACCAACCATCGCTTCACCGCGAGCAAGGCCGAGCGCGACGAGATGGTCGACGAGGGATGGGTGTCGGAAGGCGCGGGGGACGACGGTGTCGCGATGTGCGTGCCGGTTTGGAAGTGAAATGGGGTCAGACCCCATTTCAAGATGTTTCAGAAAGCGGGGCCAGGCCTTGTAATGGGGTCTGACCCTATTTCGGATTCATCGCAAACGCCCCAGGAAGTCCTTGACGAGCGCGATGCGCTCGTCAAGGCGGGGCGAGGCCCGCTCGATGCGAATGCGGTCGGGCCCGGCGAATCGGATGCGGCCGTCCTTCTGCACGAGCTGGATCAGCGCGCCGGCGTCGAAGGGCGGATGCTTCACGAACTGGATCGTGGTTCGCTCCGGCCCGGCGTCGACCTTGCGCACGCCCAGCGGCTTGGCAAGAAGGCGCAGGCGGTGGCTCGCGAGCAGCGCCTGCGCCTGGTCCGGCGTGGGTCCGAAGCGATCGACCAGCTCCTCCTGGATGCCGTCGAGCTCGGCCACCGCTTCGGCGCTCGCGAGCCGCTTGTAAAGCACGAGCCGCTCGTGCACGTCCTGGCAGTAGCGCTCCGGCAGGAGAGCTGGCACGTGGAGGTTGATCTCGGTCGTGACGCCGAGCGGCTCCGTGAGATCCGGCTCGCGTCCGGCCCGAAGCGCCGATACCGACGAGCGCAGCATGTCGTTGTAGAGCTGGAAGCCGACCTGCTGCATCTCGCCGGACTGCTCTTCGCCGAGCACTTCGCCCGCGCCGCGGATCTCCAAGTCGTGCATCGCAAGGTAGAAGCCCGAGCCTAGGTCCTCCATCATCTGGATCGCCTCCAGGCGCTTTTTCGCCTGCGCCGACAGGGCATCGGCGGGCGGTGTGAGCAGGTACGCGTACGCCTGGTGGTGCGAGCGCCCGACGCGTCCGCGCAACTGGTGGAGCTGCGCGAGCCCGAAGCGGTCGGCGCGGTCGATGATGATCGTGTTCGCGGTGGGCACGTCGATGCCCGTCTCGATGATCGTCGAGCACAGGAGCAGGTTCACGCGCTGCTGGTAGAAGTCGCGCATCACGTGCTCGAGCTCGCGCTCGGCCAGCTGGCCGTGCGCCACGGCGATGCGCGCCTCGGGCAGGAGCTTCGCGATCGTCTCGGCGCGCGTGGCGATCGTATCGACCTCGTTGTGCAGGAAGTAGATCTGCCCGCCGCGCTTCAATTCGCGCAGCGCCGCCTCGCGCACGATGCCGGGCGAGTATGCCGCCGCGAACGTCTTGATGGCGAGCCGCCGCTGAGGCGCGGTGGCGATCACGGAGAAGTCGCGGATGCCTTCGAGCGACATCGCGAGCGTGCGCGGGATCGGCGTGGCGGTGAGCGTGAGCACGTCCACCTCCGCGCGCAACCGCTTCAGCCGTTCCTTCTGCCGCACGCCGAAGCGGTGCTCCTCGTCGATGATGACGAGACCCAAGTCCTTGAACTTGACGTCGGCCTGCAGGAGCTTGTGCGTGCCGATGACGAGGTCGATCTTGCCGGCGGCCAGCCCCTCGAGCGCCGTCTTGGTCTCCTTCGCGGTGCGGAAGCGCGAAAGCTCCGCGATGCGCACCGGGAAGTCGGCGAAGCGGTCGGAGAACGTCTGGAAATGCTGTTCCGCAAGCAATGTGGTCGGCACGAGGAGCGCGACCTGCTTGCCGTCGGCGATCGCCACGAATGCGGCGCGCAGCGCGACCTCGGTTTTGCCGAACCCGACGTCGCCGCACACGAGGCGGTCCATCGCCTTGCCCGACGTCATGTCGCGGATCACCGCTTCGATCGCCGCAGTCTGATCGGGCGTCTCCTCGAAGCCGAAGCCTTCCGCGAACGCCTCGTAGTCGTGCGGCTTCAGCGTGAACTCGTGGCCTTGCCGTGCCGCGCGCTGCGCGTACAGGTTCAGAAGCTCCGCGGCCGTGTCGTGTGCCTGCTGCGCGGCTTTCTTCTTCGCCTTGTCCCACTGGCCGCTGCCAAGCTCGTGCAGCGGCGCCGCCTCCGGAGAGGCGCCGCTGTAGCGGCTGATCAGATGGAGGTTGGAGACGGGAACGTACAGCTTCGCGTCGTTGGCGTAGACCAACTGCAGGAATTCGTTCGGGCCGTCGCCGAGGTCGAGAGTGAGCAGCCCTAAGTAGCGGCCGATGCCGTGCTCCTCGTGCACGACCGGATCGCCGATGCGCACCTCGGAGAGATCGCGCACCATGGCGTCGACGTTGCTGCGCTTGGCCGCCTCGCGTGCCGTGCGGCGCACCACGCCGGCGTAGAGCTCGCTTTCCGTGACGAAGGCAAGTCCCCCTTCGCGCCACTCGAACCCGGCCGCGAGCGGCGCCGTGACGAGCAGAAGGCGCGCGCTGGAGCCGATCACGCCCGCGAACCCATCGCCAAGCTGGGGGTGGAAGTCGTATTCGGCGAAGTACTGCTGCATCGTTTCGCGGCGTCCCGCCGTTTCGGCGACGATCGCGACCTTGTGCGGGGTAGTCGCCGCGAAGCGCTTCAATGCCGCAAGCGGATCGGCGGCGCGGCGATCGACTTGCACCGGTGGAAGTGCCGCAGTCGGTCCGCCGTCGCCGCCCGCGATTTCGACGCGTCCTGACGTCTTGATCGAACCGTTGAACGCATCGACGGGCAGGAACAATTCGGTCGGCGGCAGGAGCGGCCGCGCCTTGTCGCCGCGCAGCAGGCGATAGCGCGACTCCGTGTCCTGCCAGAAGCGCTCGATGGCGCCGCGCACGTCGCCGTGAAGCGCGACCACCGCCGCCGGCGGCAGGTAGTCGGCGAGCGAGGCGGTCGCGTCGAAGAACAGCGGCAGGTAGTACTCGATGCCGCCCGGCACGATGCCGTTGCTCACGTCCTTGTACAGCGCCGACTTCGACGGGTCGCCCTCGAACACCTCGCGGAAGCGGCTGCGGAAGCGCGTGCGCCCCGCGTCGTCGAGCGGAAACTCGCGCGCCGGCAGCAGGCGCACGTCGCGCACCGGATACAGCGTGCGCTGACTGTCGACGTCGAACGTCTTGATCGACTCGACCTCGTTGCCGAACAGATCGATCCGGTACGGCAGCGCGGAGCCCATGGGGTACAGGTCGAGCAAGCCCCCGCGCACGCTGAACTCGCCGGGCGACACCACTTGCGTGACGTGCGAATAGCCGGCGAGCGCGAGCTGCGCGCGCAGCGCGTCGACGTCGAGCGTCTCCCCCTGGCGCAGGAAGAACGTGAACGCGGCGAGGAACGAGGGCGGCGCAAGCCGATAGAGCGCTGTGGTCGCGGCGACCACCAGCACGTCGCACTCGCCGCGTGTGATCCGGTAGAGGGTGGAGAGGCGCTCCGACACCAGGTCCTGGTGGGGCGAGAAATGGTCGTAAGGCAACGTCTCCCAGTCGGGCAGCAGCGCGACGCGCAGCTGCGGTGCGAACCAGGGAATCTCTTCGGCGAGGCGCTGGGCGGAACGCGGCTCGGCGCTGATCACCGCGAGCGTCCGCTTGCTTGCCGTAGCGCGGCGTGCGAGATCGGCGAGCGCGAGCGCATCCGAGGAGCCCGCGAACGGCCCGGCGCCCAAGCGGCGCCCCGCATCGGGCACGTCGTGGATCAGCGTGGGGAGGCCGGCCGCGGTCGCGGCGGCGGCGGCCGCCGGCGGCACGGCGGACGGCGGCGCCAGGGAATTCAAGGGCGCCATTATACCGGCGCGCCCGTCGGCGCTCACGGCATATACTTCGCCGATGGGCTCCCGCGGCGCCTCCCCGTACCTGCTCCTCACGCTCGCGCCGTTCTTCTGGGCCTGTAACTGGATCGTCGGCCGCGGCTTCCACGACGAGATCCCGCCGATGGCGATGACGTTCTTCCGCTGGTTCTTCGCGATCCTCATCCTCGCGCCCTTCGCGTGGCGCCACGTCGTGCACGACTGGCCGCGCATCCGCGCGCACTGGAAGATCCTGCTGTTCCTGGGCGCGATCGGCGTCGGTACGCACAACGGCCTCGCCTACCTGGGCCTCAACTACACCACCGCGACCAATGGCGTCATTCTCAACTCGTTCATCCCCGTGATGATCGTTGCGATCTCCTGGGTGTTCCTGCGCGAGCGCTTGACGCCGTTGCAGATCGCGGGCATCGCGGTGTCGCTGGCCGGCGTGTTCACGATCCTGTCCGACGGCAGCCTCGCCACGCTTCTCGCGTTCCGCCTGAACGGCGGCGACCTGCTCATCATCCTGTCGATGGCGATGTGGTCGGTCTACACCATCGCGCTGCGCTGGCGGCCGGACGGATTGAACGTGATGTCCTTCCTGCTCGTGGTGGCCGTCATCGGCGACCTGTGCGTGCTCCCGTTCTGGATCGGCGAGATGGCGATGGGCGAGCAGGTCCACTGGTCGTGGAGTTTCCTCATTGCGATACTCGCGGTGTCCCTGTTCTCCTCCGTGCTCGCCTATCTGTTCTGGAATCGCGGCGTTGCGGAGGTCGGCGCGAACATCGCCGGCTTGTTTGTCCATCTCATGCCGGCATTCGGCATCGTGCTCGCCTGGGTCTTCCTCGGTGAGCGGCTGGCGGCTTTCCACGTCGCGGGTATCGCGCTCATCCTCACCGGCATCTGGATCACGAGCCGCTACCAGCGCAGGCGCGCCGACGTGGTGGAGGCGGCGGCGGTGGGAACCGACTGATGGGCGGCGACGACAACATGGGCAGCATCGGCGACGCCGCGCGGGTCGCCCTGCAGGAGCGCATCGCCGAGCTCACCCTCGAGCATCGCGATCTCGACGTGGCGATCCAGCGCATGGAGCGCGACCCCGGCCACGACGAGCTCTCGGTGCGCCGGATGAAGCGGCGCAAGCTGCTGCTCAAGGACCAGATCGCGCGGCTCGAGCGGCAGCTCGACCCGGACGTGCCGGCCTGACGTCACGAGATTTCGAGGTCGGCGGTTACCCGCTTGGCGAGCAGCGCCTTCGCGTACGCGTTGCGCGCCCGCAGCCTCGGGTCGTGCACGATACCGGTGACGGTGCCGACGATGGTGCCGACCACGCCCGCCAGCGGCAGCGCGAGGATGAGACCGGGGATGCCGGCCACCGCGCCGCCGATGAACACCATGAGCACCGTGGGAAGCGGGTGCATGCGGATGCTGCGGCCGACGGTGAGCGGAATGAAGAGGAAATTGTCGAGCAGTCGGTTGAACACGAACACGCCAACGACCCCGTAGACCACCCAGAAATCGCTCTGGTGGGTCGTCGCCGCGACGAGGATGGCGATCGCGCAGCCGATGATCGATCCGACCATCGGGATCCATTCGAGTATGGCCGCGACAAGCGCGACGGCGAACGCGTTCGGCACGCCGATCGCGAAGAAGCCGATGCCGAGCACGAGGGTGTCGATGGCGGTCAGCTTGAGCAGCCCCTGGAAGTAGCTCTTCGCGGTCGCATCGACACGCTCGAACATGTAGATGGTGCGCTCGAAGAACGCGTTCGGCATGCCTCGCGTCACGAGCTTCGTGAAGAGCTGCCCGTCGCGCAGGAAGAAGAACGCGAAGAACGGCGCGAGAAGCAGCGAGGGAAGCGATCCAGCCGCGGCGAGCAGCGCTTCGCGCAGTTTGGTCTGGACGAACGTATTGCCGAACTCCGAGGCGCGCTTGCCCATCTCGGCGTGGAAGTCGAGGCGCTTCAGGAACGCGAATTGCGCCTCCAGCGCCCCCAGCGTGCGGTCGATCAGCACGCGGCCGCCCTCGAGGTAGCGGTACAGCGTCTCCTCGCCGGCGACCGACTGCGCCGCGAGCCAGGGCAGGAGCGGGATCAGCACCAGCACGACCAGGATCGTGACCGTACCCGCGACGATCCCCGCCGCCGCTTCGCGCCGCACGCCCGACAGCGTGAGGCGCCGCACCGCGGGGTAGAGCATGTAATACAGGATGATCGCGATCAGGAACGGAACGACGAGCCACAGCGCCTTCGCCGACGCCACGAGCAGGACCGTCGTGATGACGATCGTGATGAGCCAGACGACCGGCCCGCCCGCGAGGTAGCTGTTGTTCACTGCGGACGCGACTCGGCCGCCAGGTTCTTCGCGACGAGCTTCTGACCGAGGTCGCGGGCGAGCTGCAGCGCGATCTTGGAGGCGATGCCGGCGTGGGTGTCGATGAGCCCGTTGAAGTCGGCGCGCGACAGCGCGCCGATCACGCTCATCTCCGCGGCGCGCGCCTGCGCGGTGCGCCGCACCCCGTCGAGCAGCGCCAGCTCGCCGAACAAGGCGCCGGCGGGAATCTCGGCGATGCGTCCGGTCGTGGGCTCCCCCTGGCGGCATATGAGCACGCGGCCGGTCAGCACGACGTACAACGCCTGGCCCTCCTCGCCTTCGTCGAAGATGACTTCGCCCTGCAGGTATTCGCGCTCGTGCAGAAGCCCGTCGACGACGCGCAGCTCGCGCGGCCGGAGCGTGGAGAAGAGCCGCAGCTGGCGAAGCTGCCCGAGCCGCGGAGGCTCCGTCCTGGGTTTGAGGAAGCCGAACATGCCTGTATGCGATCCAACGGGCGCCGTACCCGCGGGCGGCATTGTCGCACGAGGCCCGCGGGCTTTACGAGACGACGTAAGCCGTTGCGGCGGCGGTCCGCGGACTTTCCACCGGGGCGGCGATACCGTAAGCTCCGGTGCGCGCCGCGCACGGGTTGCGCCGGCCACGGAGAAGCGCTATCGATCGCCCTGTTGCGCCGCACACGCGGCCCACCATGCCCAAGGCCGGACGCGCGGACGCTGCGCGCTTCGGCGCGCTGTGGCGACGTTGCGTCGCGTCGCCGCCGTCGCCGGACGGCGCCCGGGTTTACGCCGATCTCGCCAGCCGGCTGGGGGCGCCGGGGCGGTGGTTCCACAACCTCTCGCACATCGACGATTGCCTGCAGCGCTTCGACGAGGTCTCGCCGCATCTGGACGACCGCGACGCGGTCGAGGTGGCACTCTGGTTCCACGATGCCGTCTACGAGCCGGGCAACCCCGACAACGAGCGGCGCAGCGCCGAGCTGTTCCTTACGCAATCCGCGGGAGCGCGGCCGCTGTTCCGCCGGCGCGTGGCGGCGCTCATCCTGACCACGCGGCGCGACCGCACGCCGCGCAGCAACGACTGCAAGTTCATCGACGACATCGACCTCGCCGGGTTCGGCGCGTGCTGGGAGGAGTTCATGGGCAACGGCAAGCTGCTGCGCCGCGAGTTCGCGGGGCAGAGCGATGCAGACTACAACCGCGGGCTGGCCGGGTTCCTGGGCGGGCTCAAGCGGCGGCCGCGCTTCTTCCGTACCGATTGGTTCGCCGGGCGGCTCGAGACGCAGGCCCGGTCGAACCTCGACCGCTTGCTCGCCGACCTCACGGCACCGGCAAAGCGCTGAAGCGCTACGGATTCGTTACGCGGCCGTACTTGTCGTCGAAGCGCACGATGTCGTCTTCCTCGATGTAGTCCCCGCACGCGACTTCGATGATCGCGAGCACGTCGCCGCCGCGGTTTTCGAGGCGGTGCATCGTCTCCAACGGAATGAACGTCGACTCGCCTTTCGGCAGGTCGAACACGCTCTGACCCGAGGTCACGCGCGCCGTGCCGCGCAGGACGACCCAGTGCTCGCTGCGATGGTGATGCAGTTGCAGCGATAGCGAGCCGCCGGGCTTAACCTCGATACGCTTGATCTTGAACCCGGGGCCCTCCTCGAGCACGGTGTACGTGCCCCACGGCCGCGCCACCGTCTTGTGCAGCCTGTACGCGTCGTGGCCGCGCGCCTTGAGCTCGGTCACGACGTCCTTGACGCGCTGCAGCTGGTCGCGGTGCGCCACGAGCACCGCGTCCGGCGTGTCGACGATGACGAGGTTCTCGACGCCGATGGTGGCGACCACGCGGTCCTCGGAGTGGATGAACGTCCCGCGCGTGTCGATGGCCACGCGCTCGCCGCGGCCGCGGTTGCCGTCGGCGTCGGCGTCGCTCAGCTCCGACACCGCTTGCCAGGACCCGACGTCGCTCCAGTCGAACTCGCCGCGCACGACGGCCACCCGGCCGTCGGCGGCGGCCTTTTCCATGACGGCGTAGTCGATCGACACGTCGGGCGCACTCGCGAACGTCGCGGCGTCGATCTCGAGCATCGCATCCTTGGGCCGCGCCGCGAGCAGCTGCCATACGCTTCGCGTGGACGAGGCGACGGCCGGCGCATAGCGATCGCAGGCGTCGAGGAAGGCGGCGGGCGTGAAGGCGAACATCCCCGAGTTCCAGACGTGCGTCCCCGCGGCGATGAATTCCTGCGCCTTCGCAAGCGGCGGCTTCTCGACGAACCCGACCGCCGTGAACGCGCGGTTGCCGAGTGGCGCGCCGCACTCGACATAGCCGAATCCCGTCTCCGGGAGCGTGGGCGTGATGCCGAATGTCACGAGTCTGCCCTCGCCCGCGACCTCGGCGGCACGCGACACCGCGACGGCAAAGGCCGCCTCGTCGCGAATGAGGTGGTCGGCGGCAAGCACGAGCATCACGGCGTCGGGGCCGTAGCGCGCACGGACGAGGTGGGCGGCGAGCGCGACGGCGGGCGCCGTGTTGCGGCCGAAGGGCTCCAGCAGGAACGCGGCATCCCGCGGCTCGGCGGCCCCCAGGCCCGCGTAGACGTCCTTGGTGTGGAAGTAGTAGTCGCGGTTGGTGACGGTCACGAGCCCGCGCGACCCCGGGATCGCGGCGGCGCGGTGCGCGGTCTTCCCGAGCAGCGTATCGCCGTCGGGCAGCGGCATGAACGGCTTCGGCGCGGCTTCGCGCGACAGCGGCCACAAGCGGGTGCCGGCGCCGCCGGAGAGGATGACCGGAACGATGGGCGTCATCGAGGTTCCATGGGCAGAGGTCACGCATTTTACCGTGGCACCCGCGCGACCTCCTGCGTAGGAGATTTCCCACGCGCCAATGCGCCGGCGCGCCACTCCGCGGTTCCTACATGCGAATGCGGCGGGAAGCCGATGGTGCGTGAACGCGCAGTAGACCAGGATGCCTCCGTACGGCGCTGCACTTTCACGCGGAGGACCTCATGACAGATTCGGTGGCATCGAAACGGCGCCTGGGCAGGGCCGCAACGGCGGTCGCGCTGGCGATGCTCGCGGGATGCGCAACGGCACCCCCGGCCCCAACGGAGCAGTTCGCCGTCGGCAGGGCGGCGGTCGCGGATGCGGTCAGTGCCGGCGGCGCGGAGTTCGCGCCGGTAGCGCTGCAAAGCGCGCAGGACAAGCTCGATCGAGCCAATGCGGCGATGGCGGCAGGCAATTATCGCGACGCGCGCCGCTACGCGGAGGACGCCGAAGTCGACGCCAAGCTTGCAGCGGCCACCGCCCGCTCGCGCAAGGCCGAGCGCGCGCTGGCCGAAGTGGAGGCGGGCATCCGCACCCTGCGCGAAGAGTTGGCGCGCGTGAGCCTGCGTTGACGGCGATTCCATTCGGAGGTGAACCATGAACGTCCTGCGAATCCACTTCCCGGCGGCACGGCACGCGCTCGCGCTGCTGACGCTCGTGCTCGCAGCCTGCAGCACGGTGGCCACGCGGCCGGCCGCGCTCGACGACGCGCGGATCGCTGTGGATGCGGCGCGGGCCAACCCGCAGGTGACCGACTATGCCGCCGGCGAGCTGCGCGACGCAGTCGCCGCTTATGATCGCGCGGAGGTACTGTTCCGCAACGAAGGCGACAGCGAGGACGTGCGGCATCTGGGCTACCTCGCACGGCAACGCGCGGCGATTGCGCAGGAGACCGCACGCATGCGCTACGCCGAGCAGGCGATCACGTCGGCGACCGCCGAGCGCGAGCGCGTCCGCCTCGCCGCGCGCGCGGCCGAAGCGGAAGCCGCTACGCGTGCGGCGCAGGACGCCCAGCTTCGAGCCGAGTCGGCGCGCCGGGCTGCGGCCGATTCCGAAACGATCGCCCGTGTGGCGCAGCAACAGGCACAAATCTCGCAGCAGAACGCCGCGATCGCGCAACAGCAGGCGCTCGACGCGCAGCAGCGCAACGCGGTCCTCGAAAGCGAGCTGCGCGAGCTCGCGGCCACCAGGACCGACCGCGGCCTCGTCGTGACCCTGAACGACGTGCTCTTCGACACCGGAAGCGCGCAGCTGCGGCCCGGCGGCCAGCGCCTCGTCGCGCGACTCGCCGACTTCCTGCGCGAGTACCCCGAGCGCACGCTGGCGATCGAGGGCTTTACCGACAGCGTCGGCGGCGACACCTACAACCAGGAGCTTTCCGAACGGCGCGCAGCGTC
>Ga0335083_10007528_pt1 | contig 13432 bp, 16 predicted proteins | sample Lox_Sample_42_FD_206716 | JGI IMG/M metagenome (GOLD analysis project Ga0335083, IMG submission 206716) | Soil microbial communities from Loxahatchee National Wildlife Refuge, Florida, United States - Lox_Sample_4.2 | ecosystem: Environmental > Terrestrial > Soil > Wetlands | place: USA...
TGTTCAATGTGGCCGACGTTGCGTCGGGCGCGAACGCCGGCACCTACTTCAACAAGGGCGGCACTTGCTCCGGCGCAGCGGCGACGGTGAGTGCGGCTGCTTGGAACACCGGCTGGTAGTCGACGAAGAAGGATCGGACGCGGGCTCGGGGCAACATCGTCCCGGGCCCGCGCCGACTCCCATAGGAGGGAAACGAGAACCCTGATGAGAACGCAACGTGAGCAACTCGGCGCTCGCGATGCCCGACTCGATGAAGACGGCTTCACTTTGCTGGAGCTCATGATGGTGATCCTCATTATTGGCATTCTGATCGCCGTCCTGACGCCCCTCTTCCTGGGAGCCACCACTCGGGCCAAGGACCGCGCGATGCAATCGAGCCTGAGTAACGCGACGACCGGGGCGAAGAGCCTCTATCTCGCCAAGGCCGACTACACGACGGCAACCCCGGCGAGCATGACCGCGGAGACCGGCGGGATCACATTCATTGCGGCCACGGTGGCGCCGATCGGTTCGAACACGGTATCCGTGTTCCCACTGAGCACGACGCAGCTCGTCCTCAGTGGTCAGTCGAAGTCGGGAACGTGCTTCTACGTCCTCGACGACGAGTCGAACGGCGGAACCGTGTACGCGAAGGCGCCGAGCGTGGGCGGCTGTGCCGCGAACACGTCGCCCCTTCCCGGCGACACGAGCTCTACCGGTTGGAAGCCGACCTGGTAACGATCGCGATGGTGTCTCCCGTGCGCGAGCGCGGGAGACACGATCCGGTTCGTGACTCCGTCTAGCCTCGGCCGCCGTGACAGCGCTGGTCGCCGCGATCAGCGGCCTGTACGGACTCGTCATCGGCTCGTTCCTCAACGTGGTGATCTGGCGGGTACCGCGTCGGGAGTCGATCGTCCGGCCGCCGTCTCATTGCCCCGGCTGCGACGCCAAGATCGCAAACCGCGACAACATCCCGGTTTTCTCGTGGCTGTTGCTCCGGGGCCGCTGTCGGAACTGCGGGACACGGATCTCCGCGCGCTACCCGCTCATCGAGCTCCTCACCGGCGTGCTGTTCGCGGCGGTGGGCGCCCGCTTCTCGCACTCCTGGGCTCTCCCCGCGTACCTCGTGCTGACGGCCGCGCTCATCGCGCTGTCGGCGATCGACCTCGAGCACTACATCCTGCCGAGCCGCATTCTCTACCCGACCGACGTCGCCGTGTTCGTGCTCCTCGCCGCCGCGTCAGCCGCCGAACACGACTGGGGCGCGCTCGGGCGCGCCGCATCGGCGGGCATCGTCGCGTTCGCGGTCTTCTACCTGATACACGTCGTCTCGCCGAAGGGGATGGGCTTCGGCGACGTACGTCTCTCGTTCCTGTTGGGAATCTCGCTCGGCTGGCTCGGTTGGGGTGAGCTCTTCGGCGGTCTGTTCGCCGGCTTCCTCTACGGGGCCGTCATCGGCAGCGCGCTGATCGCCGTCAAGGTCCGGGGCCGTAAGCAACGCATCCCGTTCGGACCGTTCCTCGCCGCCGGTGCGATGACCTTCGTGCTGTTCGGTGGCCCGCTCGTCGACTGGTACCAGCACCTCGGCCGCTAGGTCGAGTCACAAATCGGCCAGTCACAAATCGGCTCGCTTCCCCCAAAAGGCTTCACGCCCCGGGGAGAAGTCCCCGATCGACCAGCATTCGCGTTACAGCGCGATGGGGTTGTTGTCGATTGTTGTCGGTGAACTGTGATCGGCCGGACAGGGGGTGACGACCGTGGGCGAACGTCAACATGAGTTGCTCACGGTGCGCGAAGTCGCTGATGCGATGCGCGTGTCGACGATGACCGTCTACCGCCTGATCCGCGCCGGTTCGTTGCCGGCGATCCGCGTCGGCAAGCACTTCCGCATCCGCGCACGCGACCTCGACGAGTACCTCGAGGCGCAAACCTTTGGAGGAGGGGACGCATGGCCCGCCGCCTGATCGGCCTCGACATCGGCACCAACGCGGTGACCGTGGCTGAGGTCACCGCCGGCACCCCCCCGCGCCTCGACATGTTCGCGCAGGTAGCTCTGCCCCGCGACGCGATGCGCGAGGGGGAGGTCGCCGACGAAGCCGCGGTCACCGACGCGGTCGCACGACTGCGCAGTGAAGTCGGACTGAAGAAGGTCCCGGTTCGTGTCGGCATCGCGAGCCCCCGCGTGGTCGTACGCCAGGTCGAGATGCCGGTGATGACCCGCGACGAGCTCATGAGCGCGTTGCAGTTCCAGGCCGGCGACCTCATCCCGATCCCGATCGAGGACGCGGTGCTCGACTTCGCGATCCTCGGTTCGTCGGCGCCGTCCGGCGAAGCCGGTGCCGAAGCGACGATGCAGGTGCTGCTCGTCGCCGCGTACGAGGCGACGATCGCGAAGCTGGTGTCCGCGGTCGAAGCGGGCGGTCTCGATGTCGGGGCCGTCGACCTCATCCCGCTCGCGCTCACCCGCGCGCTCGCCCGGCCGGTGCCTGCGATGGTGCCGGCGGCGGCGGGTGGTGTCGCGGTGGACGAGACGATCGGTGCGGAAGGCATCGTGTCCTTCGGTGGTGGCGTCACCGCGATCTCCGTCCACGAGAACGGCGTGCCGCAGTTCGTGCGTGTGCTCGGTAGCGGCGGCCGCGAGCTCACCGACGCGATCGCGACCGATCTCGCGGTACCGCCGGAGACGGCGGAAGCCCTCAAGCGCGCACTCGCCAACCCGGCACCCGACGAGATGGTGAGCCGGGCGCGTACCTCGATCGACCGGCCGCTCTCGGTCCTGCTCGACGAGGTCCGCAGCTCCATCGACTACTACCGCAACCAACCCGGATCGGCGCAGCTGCGCCGCGTCGTCGTCACCGGTGGATCCGCGCAGCTGCCCGGTCTGCCCGAGCGGCTGTCGGCGCTCGTCGGCGTGCCCGTCGAGCCCGCGTACATGCACGACCTGTTGAGAATCGGCGACATCGGTTTCGCGCCCGAAGAGTTGCCGCGGCTCGAGCCCTACCTGCCCGCCTCGGTCGGGCTGGCGCTCGGCGGCGCGAACGTCGGCACCGTGATCGACCTGCGCCCGAAGCACCGCTCGTCGAGCTCGAAGCTGCGCGGCGGCCTGAACCAGAAGGCGATCGCCGCGGCGATCGTCGGCGTGGTGCTCCTCGCGGGTGGCACCTACAAAGCGCATGCCGACCAGGCGAGCGCCTCGACGAAGGCCAAGAACGCGGCGGCCGCCGAGAAGAAGCTTCGTTCACAGCTCTACTACGAGCAGCAGGGCCCCGCGACATCGGGCGGATCCGGTGCCGCCTCCGCGGCGACGCTGAAGTCGGAGATCACGAACATCCTCGGCGAGGACGTCGCGTGGACGTCGGTCCTCTCCGACATCGGGGTCCAGCTCCCGCCGGGCGTGCAACTCACGCAGTTCGCCGGGACGCACACGGTCGCGGTCGCCCCCGCGGCCACGGCGACACCTGCGGCTCCCGCGACCGGCACAGCCGCGGCCGGCACGACCGCGGGCACCGCCGGCGCGGCCGGCACGACACCGCTTCCGGCGGCACCGTCCAATGACATCTGCGCGGGCCTGACGGCACCGGACGGCACGCTGACGATGACGGGCATCGCGCCGAGCGTCAGCGTGGTCAGCACCTTCATGGACGCGCTCCAGCACGACACCGATCTCACCAACCTCTGGATGACGACGGCGAAATCGGGAACCACGGCGAACACGGCCGGGGTGCAGTTCACCATCACCGCTTCACTCGGCTCGACCGCTCGCGGCCACCGGCTGGAGACCTTCTTCGGGGAGGCGAAGTGCAAGTAAAGACGAAGAACCTGGTCGTCGCCGGGCTCGCGGTGCTCATGGTCGGACTGCTGTGGTATCGCGTCGTCTACTCGCCGATGGAGAGCAAGGCGTCGAAAGACCGGAGCGAGGCTCACGACGCCAACGTGAGTGCCGACAATCTGCGCCAGGCGCTGTCGGGCGCGACCAATTCCAAGAAGCCCAAGTCGAAGGACGTGAAGACCGACGTCATGCTGGGCGCCGTCCCGCAAGACGGCGCCGAGGCGTCGTTCCTGCGGTCGATCGATCTGCTGCGCGCTTCGTCGGGCGCCGACTGGCAGTCGGTGACGAACTCGACGCCGACGTCGGCGGGCACGTACTCGTCGATCACCGTCGGCATCACCGTCGAGGGCACCGAGGACCAGCTCGCGCGGTACCTCGCCGGTCTCGCCTCGATGAAGCGCATCTTCGTGCTGGACAACGTCACGACGACGACCGGAAGCGATTCGACCGGTGTCGGCTCGGGCGGAAGCCTGTTCGCCTCGCCCAAGCTCCAGATGCAGCTCTCGGGTCGCATCTTCAGCCAGCCCGGCGCGGTCGCCGTCCCGAACGGGACCACCGGGACGACCGGGACCGCGACGCCGGCTGCGACACCGGCGACGGTTGCACCGTCGGCGCCGCCCGGCACGCAGAACAGCTAGCCCGATCATGCGCTGCCGTACAATCGAGGCGATCCGACCGACGTGACGGCGGTGCCGTGACGGGCGCCGCCGCCTGTGGAGGCACCGTGCTGCGGTTCCTGACGGCGGGGGAGTCTCACGGACCGGCGTTGGTGGTCACCGTCGAGGGTCTGCCCGCCGGCTTACCCATCCTGATCGACGACGTCGCCGACGAGTTGGCGCGCCGCCGGCTGGGCTACGGCCGCGGGCCGCGCATGCGTTTCGAGCGCGACGAGGTCGAGTTCCTCGGCGGCGTGCGCCATGGCCGCACCCTCGGCAGCCCGCTCGCGATCCTCATACGCAACAGTGAATGGGCGACGGGGAAGTGGGCCGAGGAGATGTCGTCGGCGCCGGGACACACATCGGCGCCGCTCACGAAACCCCGGCCCGGTCATGCTGACCTCGCCGGAATGCAGAAGTACGGCTTCGACGACGCGCGCGACGTCCTGGAGCGCGCGTCGGCGCGCGAGACCGCGGCGCGCGTGGCGGCGGGGAGCGTGGCCAAGGCGCTCCTCGCGCACGTCGACGTCGCGGTCCTCAGCCACGTGATCCAACTCGGTGCTGCAACCGCGTCCGGCGGGCGCCGCCCGACCGTCGACGATCTCGCGCAGGTCGACGCGTCCGAGGTCCGTTGCTTCGACCCCGATTCCGAGTCCGACATGATCCGCGAGATCAAAGAAGCCGCGAAGGCGGGGGATTCGCTCGGTGGGGTCGTGGAGGTGCTCGGCTACGGCGTGCCGCCGGGGCTCGGCTCGCACGTGCACTGGGACCGGCGTATCGACGGGCTCCTCGCGCAGGCGCTCATGAGCATCCAAGCCATGAAGGCAGTGGAGATCGGTGACGGATTCACCGTGGCCGGTCTCCCGGGCAGCGAGGCGCACGATGCCATCTCCTGGGACGCGGAGCGGCGTGCCTACCGCCGTGAGTCGACCCGGGCCGGCGGCATCGAGGGCGGCATGACCACGGGCGACCTTCTCGTCGCGCGCGTCGCGATGAAGCCGCTCGCCACGCTGAACCGTCCCGTCCTGAAGACGGTCGACGTCGAGTCGAAGGTCGAGACCCTCTCGTTCAAGGAACGGACCGACGTGACGGCGGTGCCCGCCGCGGGAGTCGTGGCGGAGACCATGGTCGCGCTCGTCCTCGCCGCAGAGGCGCTCCGCAAGTTCGGAGGCGATTCGCTCACCGAATTCGTGCGCAACCACGACGCGTATCTCGCCTCGCTGACATGACCGGCTCCGACGGGTCCGGTCGGACCGCGGACGCGGGGCACCTCGTGCTCATTGGATTGATGGGCGCGGGAAAGACCACGGTGGGACGAGAGTGCGCGCGCCGCCTCGCGCGTGACTTCGTCGATACCGACGACCTCGTGATCCATACCGCGCAGATGTCGGTCGACGACATTTTCGCCGCGGGTGGCGAGGCCGAGTTCCGCCGGATCGAGCACGACGTCGTCGCCGACGTGTGCGCCTCGCCCCAGCCGCTGGTCGTCGCATGCGGCGGCGGGACCGTGCTCGACGCCGAGAACCGCCGGCTCCTCCGGGCGACCGGCACCGTGGTGTGGCTGCGGGCCCCGGCGGCGACACTGCTCGCGCGCGTCGGCGACGACACGACTCGCCCGCTGTTGCGCGGCGGCCCGGCCGGCGTGCTGGCGCGCCTCGAGCGCCAGCGCGAGCCCGCCTACGAAGCGGCCGCGCACACCTCGGTCGACACGGACGGAATCGCCGTCGAAGCCGTTGCCGACGCGGTGCTCGCCGCCTTCGCGGAGTGTGCCGCGTGAGCGCGCGAGTGCATGTCGATCTCGGCGCGGACGCGTACGACATCGTGGTAGGGGCCGAGGCGATCGCCGAGCTCGGCGTGGTGCTCGCGGGCCGTCGCCGCGCCGCGGTCGTCACGCAGGCGAAGATCCCCGACGAGATCGCCGGTCTCGTCCGGACCGCGCTGGAGGACGCGGGCGTGGGGCACGAGACGTTCCTCATGGACGACGGCGAGGATGCAAAGACGCTGGCCACGGTCGAACACCTGTGCCGGAACTTCGCCGCGTGGGGACTCCTGCGCGCCGACGCGGTCGTCGCACTCGGCGGTGGGGTGGTGGGAGACACCGGCGGCTTTGCCGCGTCGGTGTATCACCGCGGCGTCGACGTGGTGCAGGTTCCGACGACACTCCTCGCGATGGTCGACTCCGCGATCGGCGGGAAAACCGGGGTCAACCTGCCCCAGGGCAAGAATCTCGTCGGCGCATTCCGCCAGCCGCGTGCCGTGCTAGCCGACCCCGCCGCGCTCGCGACGCTGCCCGACCGCGAGTACCGGTCCGGGCTGGGTGAGATCGCGAAGTACGCGCTGATGGACGACGACTTCGTTTCCGCGCGAGCGGCCGAGCTGATCGCACGCGAGCCGGCGGTGCTGAACGAGGTCATCGCGCGCTGCGCCCGGATCAAGGCCCACTACGTCGCCGCCGACGAGTACGAACGGACGGGAACGCGCGCGGTGCTCAACTACGGACACACACTCGCGCACGCGCTCGAGACGGCGAGTGGTCACGCCCTCCTGCACGGCGAGGCAGTCGCGGTCGGACTCGTGTTCGCGGCGCAGCTCGCGGCCGCGCTCGAGCGGATCGATCAACCGGCGGTGATGCACCACGAACGGCTCGTGGCCGCACTCGGCCTCCCGACGCAGGCGCCACCCGGGCTGCGCGCCGACGACATCGTGCCGATCATGGCACGCGACAAGAAATCGGTCGGCGGGCTCACCTTCGTGCTCGCGGGGCCGAGCGGAATCGAACGGGTCGACGATCCCGACCCGGCCGCGGTGCGCAAGGCGCTGGCCGCGATTGGTATAGAGGGATAAGGCGGCATGGCGATCATCTTGTTGGTCTCGGGACCCAACTTGAACCTGCTCGGCGAGCGCGAGCCCGATTACTACGGCACCACGTCGCTCGACGACCTGGTCGCCATCGCGACCCAGACCGCGGCCGATTACGGACATGAGATCGAGCACGTGCAATCGAACCACGAAGGCGTGCTGATCGACGCCATCCACGCTGCGCGTGGGAGATGCGCGGCCATAGTGTTCAACCCCGGCGCGTTCTCTCACTACGCGTACGCGCTCGCAGATGCACTCGCGATGTACGACGGCGTGAAGATCGAACTGCACCTCTCGAACCCGAACGCGCGAGAGTCCTGGCGCCATACGTCGGTCGTCTCGCCCGTGGTCGACGGCACGATCGCCGGCTTCCGGGCCACGGGTTATCGCCTGGCCGTCGACGCGGCCGCCAGCCTGTTGGAGGAACGCGCATGACGCTCTCGACCGCACCGCTCGCCGCTCTCGACGTTGCACCGCGCATCGGCCGCCTGCAGGCGCGGATCAGCGACACCGGAATCGACGCGCTCCTCGTGACCAAGCTCGCCAACGTGCGGTACCTGACGGGCTTCACCGGCTCGGCCGCGGTGTTGCTCGTCACCGCGAGCGGCGCACTCTTCGTCACCGACGGCCGCTACACCCAGCGCGCCCGCGAGGAGCTCGACGCGGCCGGCGTCCGGGCCGACGTGCAGATCGGGCTCACCGGCGCAGCGCAGCGCGAGCTGCTCGTACAAGCCCTCACCGCCGGTGCGTGCCTCGGTCTCGAGGAGCACGGCGTCACCTGGGCGCAGCAGCTCGACTACGTGTCGGCGTTCGCCGGCGTCGAGATCGTTCCCGCGGGGGAGCTCGTCGAGGCACTGCGCCGGAACAAGGACGCCGGCGAGATCGATCGCATCCGGCGCGCGTGCGCGATCGCCGACGACGCGTTCCAGTCGTTGCTCCCGATGCTCGCCGCCCGACCCACTGAACGGGCGTTCGCGCTCGCGCTCGAATTCGCGATGCGCGAGCGCGGTGCGAGCGGCAACAGCTTCGATCCGATTATCGCGTCGGGGCCCAACGGGTCGAAGCCGCATCACATGCCCAGCGACCGCGTCATCGAGCGCAACGAGCTCGTCGTGTGCGACTTCGGCTGCATCGTCGACGGCTATTGCTCCGACATGACACGCACGGTCTCCGTCGGCGACCCGGGTGCCGACGCGCGACATCTCTTCGACGTCGTGATGCAGAGCCAGGCGGCGGGACGGGCCGCCGTCGGTGTCGACGTGTCCTGCGCGGAGGTCGATCGCGCCTCTCGCGACGTGATCGCCGACGCGGGCTGGGCCGACGCGTTCTCGCACTCGACCGGCCACGGGGTCGGCCTCGAGATCCACGAAGCGCCGCGGGTCGCTTCGACGGCGGGTGATACCTTGCTGTTGAACGACGTCGTCACCGTCGAGCCAGGCGTCTACCTCCCCGGCGTCGGCGGTGTGCGCATCGAGGACACGCTGGTCGTCGGCGCCGCGGGCGGCGAAGCCCTCACCCTCACCCCCAAGGATCTCGTGCTGTGAGCATCTCGACCAACGACCTGAAGAACGGAATGGCGCTGAACCTCCCCGAGGGTTTGATGTCAGTCGTCGAGTTCCAGCACGTCAAGCCGGGCAAGGGCGGCGCGTTCGTGCGGACCAAGCTCAAGAACATCCGTAGCGGCGCCGTCCTCGACCGAACCTTTCGCGCCGACGAGAAGGTGAAGCTCGCGGTCATCGACAAGCGCGAGATGCAGTTCCTCTACCGCGAGGGCAGCGACTACGTCTTCATGGACAACGAGACCTACGACCAGCTCCACGTGAGCGCGCAGAACGTCGGAAGCTCCGTCAATTATCTCAAAGAAGGCGATACCGCGGTGCTGCCGACATACGAGGACGAGGTCATCGGCGTCGACCTGCCGGCGTCCGTCGAGCTCACCGTCACCGAGACCGAGCCGGGGATGCAGGGCGACCGTGTCTCGGGTGCGCGCAAGGCTGCGACGCTCGAGACCGGCTTCGTGGTGCAGGTACCGCTTTTCGTGAACGTCGGCGACCGCGTCAAGGTCGACACCCGGTCGGGCGAGTATCTGTCCCGCTCCTGAGCAACAGGGAGGAGCCGCCGGTGGCCACGCGCCGCGCTGCGCGGGAACGTGCGCTGGGACTTGCCTACGAGTGTGAGCTGCGCGGCGTGAGCGCGGCCGAGCTGGTCGCCGAACAACCGGTCGAGCCGGACGAGTACGCCTGCCGGATCGTGCGCGGTGCCGACGATCACCGCGAGGAGATCGACGCCCTCTTGCGGAAGTTCTCCGAACACTGGTCCCTCGAGCGGATGCCGGTCGTCGATCGCGCGTTGCTGCGACTCGGGACCTACGAGCTCGTGTGGATGCCGGAGACGCCGACCGGAGTGATAATCACCGAGGCGGTGGAGCTGGCGAAGTTGTACTCGACGAAGGACTCCGGTCGCTTCGTGAACGGACTGCTCGCCCGCATCGCCGAGAACGTGCGCGCGGCGGAGTGATGAGCCCGCCCGATGTCGAGGAGATCACGATTCCCGACACGGTCGAGGAGTTGCTCGGCGAACACGAGACCCGCCCCGACGTTCCGTGGGTCGTCATCGTCTGGAACGATCCGGTCAACACGTTCGCCTATGTGATCTTCGTGTTCCAGAAGCTCTTCGGCTATTCGCGTGCGAAGGCGAGCCGGCTCACGAACCAGGTCCACTACGAGGGTAAGGCGGTGGTGGCGAGCGGCTCGCGTGAGAAGTGCGAGGCCGACGTCGCCCGGTTGCACGCGCACGGCTTGTGGGCCACGATGCAGAAGGACGACTGAATGGCGCGGCGGACGTTCCAACGCCGTCGCGACGGCACGTTGCGGGTGACGCTCTACACGCAGGAGGTCGATCTCCTCCTCCTGACCGCGCGCGACATGATCGGCATCGTCGAGCACCCCCCGGAGGGTGACGTTCGAGACAGGCTCTATCCGCGTGCGTATCTCGACCCGACCGAGGAATCGGCACAGGCGGAGTTCGACGCCCTTGTCCACGACGACCTGGTCCGGTCGCGCCGTGAGGCGTTCGAGACCATCGCGAGTGGTCTGGAGGCGGCGAGGCCGGCCGCGTCGGGCCGGGTCGAGCTCACGCTGAGCCCGAACGAAGAGACTCAGTGGCTCACGGCGGTGAACGACGCGCGCCTCGTCATCGGCGCTGCGCTCGGTGTCACCGAGGACACCGACACCGAGTACGCCCCCGACGACCCGCGGTTCGAGTACGGCGTGCTGTACAGCTGGCTCACCGCGTTGCACATCGAGCTGGTGACGCTGTTGCTCGACGAGATCGGCGAGTCCGGCACCGACGACGACGGTACCGACGGCGAGCATCGGCGACCGCCGGGGTCCTGATTTCCGACCGTACGGCCCGCGGTCGTCCGTGCCCTAGCCTGGATGGCGGTATGCAGCTGCCGACCTCGCCCGTCGACGAACCACGGGATCCCCGCGCGGTCGCCGTCGACCTGTTCCACGCGGTGTGCCGCTCGATGCGGGGAACCGACGACATCGTCGGGCTCGCCGTCGTGGCCCTGCTCTCCGGCGGCCACCTTCTCGTGGAGGGCGTTCCCGGGACGGGCAAGACCCTGCTCGCGAAGTCGCTGGCGAACGCGATCGGCGGGCGCTTCGGCCGAGTGCAGTGCACCCCCGACCTCCTGCCGGCCGACGTCACGGGCACCACCGTGTACAGCCCGGCCACAGGTGCATGGGAGTTTCGCGCCGGCCCGGTGTTCGCCAATGTTCTCCTCGTCGACGAGGTGAACCGCGCGTCGCCCCGGACTCAGGCCGCGCTCCTCGAGCCGATGGAGGAGCACCAGGTCACGATCGACGGTGTAACCCACGCCTTGCCGAAGCCCTTCTTTCTCGTCGCGACGGAGAACCCGTTCGGGCACGCAGGCACGTTCCCGCTGCCCGACAGCCAGCTCGACCGCTTCGCGATGGTGTGCACCATCGGGCGCCCGGGCCGCCACGCCGAGCGCGAGATCCTGGCCGGCGGCAGCGGGGTCGACGTGCTCGACGAGATCGAACCGGTCACGTCGCCCGAGGAGCTCGTGCGGGTGATGGCAGCCGTCCGGCGCGTGCACTGCGCGCACTCTGTTCTCGACTACGTGCTCGACGTCGCCGACGCGACGCGCAACTACCCGGGTGTCGCGCTCGGTGCGTCGCCGCGGGCGAGTCTCAGCTTGCTGCACGCGGCGCGTGCACACGCGACGGTCACCGGTCGCGACTTCGTCTCCCCCGACGACGTGAAGGCGGTTGCGGCCGCGTCGCTCTCGCACCGCATCGTGCTCGCGAGCGGGGTCGACATCGCCGCCGGTGGGCGCGTGATCGACGAGATCGTCGAGCGCGTCAGCACGCCGCGGCCGTGAGCCGCGTTCGGTGAGCCCGCGTACGGACGAGGGCGGCCCCGGAGTCGCAGCCGGGCACGGTCCGGGCGCGGCGCTGAGGGGCGCGGCCGCGCATCAGGGACCCGGCGACCTCACCCTCACCTCGATCGTTCTCTTCACGCTCGGGGCGTACGGCGTCGCCGCGGGGGCCGCGACCGGGCAGGAAGGGGTCGTCGCGGTCGGAGTGTTCGCGTTTACGCTGTTCGCGATCGGCATCCTGTGGCCCGTCTGGTCACTCTCGCGGCTGACCGTCTCGGTCGTCGCGCCCACGGACGCGGTCGTCGGCGATCCCGTCGAGCTCGGAATCCGGATCTCCGGTCGAGCCGCGCGGCTCGACGTGCGCGCCCTCGACCCGCCGGGTAACTGGTGGCGAACATCGGCACCGGCCGACGGGAGGCTGCCGCACACGGCGGCGCGACGCGGCGTGTTCCGCAGCGTGCGCATCCAGCTCCGCACGTCCGCTCCGCTCGGCGTCTTCGTGCGGACCCGAACCCTGCGCGTGATGCTGCCCGCGCCGATCGCGGTCGGTCCGCGGCCGAGCGCGGCGGCCGCGATCCTCCAACCCGTGCCCACCGAGCGGATCTCCATGGGTTCGCCCGTGATCGTCTCGAGTGGTGTCGACACGGTGCGCGCGGTTCGCCCGTACGCGCCCGGCGACCCGGCCCGGCTGGTGCACTGGCCTACGAGCGCGCGCCGCGGGGAGCTGGTCGTGCGCGAGCACGAGCCGCCCCCCGCGGTCGGAGTGGCTCTCGTCGTCGACCTGCGCGGCGCGACTCCCGAGGCCGCTGCGAGTCTCGCGGCGGGGATCGGGCGCGCGACTCTCGCCGGCGGCGGTCTCGTGTGGTGCGGAACCTATGAAGACGGCGCGCCGGTCGGAGCAACGGTGGCGGACACGCTGGATCTCGAGCGGCGGCTCGCGCGTGCCGCGCCGGGACCGCCCGCGTCGCCGCCCGACCGCTGGCCGGTCGAGACGGTGAGCGCGTGAAGACCGCCGACACGCGCCCGGCCCCGCCGCACCGGCGGGTCGCGCCGCCGTACCGGATCGTCGCCCTCCCGGCGGCGATCGCGCTCGGAGCCGTTGGTGGCATCGCGGCGGAGCATGCCAACGTCCCGTTCGTCTTCGGCGCGCTGGCGGGCGCGGCGGCGGGGGTGCTCGGAGTACTGGCGCTGCCGTCCATCCCGACGCGGCGCGCGACCGTCGTGCTGCTCGGACTGGGCGGACTCGCGGCCCTGCGGCACGCCTCCTTCGCGGGCGCCGACCGCAGCTGGCTGCTCGTCGTCTGGGCCGCGGCGACGATGCTCACGCTGGTGCTGGTCGACCGGGCCGACGCCGAGACGGTCCCTGCGCTCGACGGCGGTGCCGCGCTCCCCAGTCGTCTCGGCGAGACGGCTCGCGTCGGCGGAATCATCGCGATCGTCGTGGCGATCGCCGCCGTCGCGTTCGTCCCGACGGTCACGGCAAGGTTGGGCCGTCACGTGTGGCCCGGACTCGCGCCGAGCGACGCCGACGCGTTCGGTTCCCCGTCGTCGCTGAAGTCGAGTCCCGACCTCGACCTGACCACGCGGCCGCGACTTTCGGACGCCGTGGTGTTCACGGTCGACGCGTCGCGCCCGGACTACTGGCGGGGCGAGACCTTCGACGTCTACAACGGCTCGAGCTGGACCAACAGCGCGCCCGACGAC
>Ga0335083_10007529_pt1 | contig 13431 bp, 10 predicted proteins | sample Lox_Sample_42_FD_206716 | JGI IMG/M metagenome (GOLD analysis project Ga0335083, IMG submission 206716) | Soil microbial communities from Loxahatchee National Wildlife Refuge, Florida, United States - Lox_Sample_4.2 | ecosystem: Environmental > Terrestrial > Soil > Wetlands | place: USA...
GCCTGGCCGCCGGTGGCGGCAACCCGGGCCTGCTGGCCGCCCAGGCGGTCGAGTTCGGCGCCGAGGTGGTCGCGGTGGCCAGCGAGGCCGCCGCCGACGGGGTGCGTGACGCACTGCGCGCGGCGGCCGCCGCGGCCGGTTCCACCCGGCCGCTGCCCAAGCTGCTGGCCGGCCCGGCCGCGGTGGCCGAGGCCGCCGCCTGGCCGTGCGACGTGGTGCTCAACGGGGTGACCGGCGCGGTCGGCCTGACCGCCACGCTGGCCGCCCTGGAGGCGGGCCGGGTACTCGCCCTGGCCAACAAGGAATCCCTGATCATCGGCGGCCCGCTGGTGGCCGGCCGGGCCGCGCCCGGGCAGATCGTGCCGGTCGACTCCGAGCACTCGGCCATCGCCCAGTGCCTGCGCGGCGGCAGCGCGGCCGAGGTGGGCCGGCTAGTGCTGACCGCCAGCGGCGGCCCGTTCCTCGGCCGCAGCCGGGCCGAACTGGCCGACGTCACGCCGGCCCAGGCGCTGGCCCACCCGAACTGGAACATGGGCCCGGTGGTCACGATCAACTCGGCCACGCTGGTCAACAAGGGCCTGGAGCTGATCGAGGCGCATCTGCTGTTCGGCATCGGCTTCGACCGGATCGAGGTGGTCGTCCACCCGCAGTCGGTGATCCACTCGATGGTCGAGTTCACCGACGGGGCGACGATCGCCCAGGCCAGCCCGCCGGACATGCGCATACCGATCGCGCTCGGCCTGGCCTGGCCGGACCGGGTGCCGGAGGCAGGCCCGGCCATCGACTGGACCCGCGCGCATTCCTGGGCGTTCCAGCCGCTGGACGAGGAAGCGTTCCCGGCCGTGGCGCTGGCCCGCGAGGCGGGCCGGGCCGGCGGCACCGCGCCCGCCGTCTACAACGCGGCCAACGAGGTTTGCGTGGATGCGTTCCGGGCAGGCAGGATCGGCTTCTTGCGAATCGTGGACACAGTGGCCCGGGTAGTCTCGGAGCATGAGGGCACGGCCCGGGACGCGGTAACCCTGGACGACGTGCTCGCGGCGGACCGCTGGGCCCGGGTCCGCGCGCAGGAACTGACTGGCGCGGGACTGGACCGTGTACGCACCGCGGGAAGCGGGCCGCACGGGGAGGGAGAGTCGGCCGGATGACGCTGCTCGGCTGGGTTATCTTCATCTTCGCGCTGCTGTTCTCGATCATGCTGCACGAGTTCGGGCACTTCATCACGGCGAAGAAGTTCCACATGAAGGTCACCCAGTTCTTCGTGGGCTTCGGGCAGACGCTGTGGTCAACGGTCCGGGGGGAGACCGAGTACGGCATCAAGGCCGTGCCGGCCGGCGGCTTCGTCAAGATCGTCGGGATGACGCGGCTGGAAGAGGTGGACGTGGCCGACGAGCCACGGTCGTTCAGCCACCAGCCCTACTGGCAGCGGATGATCGTGCTGGCCGCCGGGTCGTTCATGCACTTCCTGCTGGCTTTCGTGCTGCTGTTCATCCTGGCCCTGGGCATCGGCCAGGCCACCGACAGCTCGGCCGCCACCGTGGGGTCCATCGAGCCGTGCGTGCCGGCCAGCGAGTCCGCGACCACCTGCGTCAAGTCCGATCCGGCGTCGCCCGCGGTCAAGTCGGGCCTGCGCGCCGGCGACAAGATCATCGCGCTGGCGGGCAAGCCGGTGCACACCTGGGACCAGCTGGGTACGGCCATCCGCGCGCAGCCCGCGGGCACTCCGGTGGCGGTCACCGTGCTGCGCGACGGGCGCCAGCTGACCCTGCACCCCTCGCTGGCCACCGTCGAGGGCCGCAAGGGCTCCTATCTCGGCATCTCGCCCGTGGTCGTGTACCAGACGGTCGGCCCGATCAGCGCGATCCGCTACGCGGGCACGACCTTCGGCGAGGTGGTGACGGGTTCGGTGCAGGCCGCCGGGGATATCCCGAAGGCCATCCCGGATCTGTTCGCCAAGGACCGGAGCAGCACCGCCGGCGGCAACGTGACCAGCGTGGTCGGTGCGGGGGAGTACACCGGCGAGGCGTTCTCCGCCCCGGTGGGCTGGCAGACCAAGGTGACGGTGGTGCTGCTCATCGTCATTTCGCTGAACATCTTCGTCGGCCTGTTCAACCTGCTGCCGCTGCTGCCGCTGGACGGCGGGCACCTGGCCGTGGTCATCTACGAGAGCATCCGGTCCAAGATCTACCGGCTGCTGCGCCGGCCGGATCCCGGCCTGGTGGACATGCGCAAGCTGCTCCCGGTCAGCGTGGGAGTGTTCGCCCTGGTGGTCGGCTTCGGCCTGCTGCTCATCCTGGCTGACGTCATTAACCCGGTACATATACCTCAATAGGGGATAAAAACCATGACGGTCGATCTTGGCATGCCGCAGCCCGCCGCCGAGCCCCTGGCCCCGCGGCGCAAGTCGCGTCAGATCATCGTGGGGAAGGGGAAGCACGCCGTCCCGGTCGGCGGTGGCGCGCCGGTGTCGGTGCAGTCGATGACCACCACCGTGACCGCCGATGTCAACGCCACCCTGCAGCAGATCGCCGAGCTGACCGCGTCGGGCTGCCAGATCGTCCGGGTGGCGGTACCGTCCCAGGACGACGCCGACGCGCTGCCCGAGATCGCCCGCAAGTCGCAGATACCGGTCATCGCCGACATCCACTTCCAGCCCAAGTACGTGTTCGCCGCCATCGACGCGGGCTGCGGCGCGGTCCGCGTCAACCCCGGCAACATCAAGGCGTTCGACGACAAGGTGGCCGAGATCGCCCGGGCCGCCAAGGACGCGGGCACCCCGATCCGGATCGGCGTGAACGCCGGGTCGCTGGACAAGCGGCTGCTGGCCAAGCACGGCCGGGCCAGCGCGGCCGCGCTGGTCGAATCGGCGCTGTGGGAGTGCTCGCTGTTCGAGGAGCATGGATTCACCGACCTGAAGATCTCGGTCAAGCACCACGACCCGGTGGTGATGATCTCCGCCTACCGTCAGCTGGCCCAGGCCTGTGACTACCCGCTGCACCTGGGGGTCACCGAGGCCGGCCCGGCGTTCCAGGGCACGGTCAAGTCGGCCGCCGCGTTCGGCGCGCTGCTGGCCGAGGGGATCGGGGACACCATCCGGGTGTCGCTGTCCGCGCCGCCGGTCGAGGAGGTCAAGGTGGGCACGGCGATCCTGGAGTCGCTGGGCCTGCGCGACCGCGGCCTCGAGATCGTGTCCTGCCCGTCCTGCGGCCGGGCCCAGGTGGACGTGTACACGCTCGCCGACGAGGTCACCGCGGGCCTGGAGGGCCTGGAGGTGCCGCTGCGGGTGGCCGTGATGGGCTGCGTGGTGAACGGCCCCGGCGAGGCCCGTGAGGCCGACCTGGGTGTGGCCTCCGGCAACGGCAAGGGCCAGATCTTCGTCAAGGGCGAGGTCATCAAGACCGTGCCCGAGTCGCAGATCGTGGAGACCCTGATCGAGGAGGCCATGAAGCTGGCCGAGTCCATGGCCGGCGACGCACCCCCCGCCGCCCCCGAAGTCACCGTCAGCTAACCCAGCCCGCCCCGGAGCGGGAGGAGCACGGTGCAGGGGTACGACTACATCGTGACTGGCGCGGGCACGGCCGGCTGCGTGCTGGCCGCCCGGCTGAGCCAGGACCCGGCGGCCCGGGTGCTGCTGCTGGAGGCCGGCAGCGCCGCCCGGACCCAGGCGATGACCGTGCCCGCGGCCTGGCCGGAGAACCTGGGCTCGGCGGCCGACTGGGCCGACCAGACGACCAGCCAGGCCGACGCCGGCCCGGTCCCCTACCCGCACGGCCGGACGCTGGGCGGGTCCGGCGCGATCAACGCGATGGGCCACGTCCGCGGCCACCCGGCCGGCTATGACGGCTGGGCCGCTGGCGGGGCCGATGGCTGGGATTTCGCCAGCCTGCTGCCCTACTTCCGGCGCTCCGAGCGGGCCACCGCCGCCGGGCGCGACCCGGCGCTGCGCGGCACGGACGGCCCGTTAGCGGTCGCCCCGGCCCGGCCGGGCGCGCGCCATCCGGTCGCGGAGGCGTTCGCCGCCGCGCTGACCGGGCTGGGCTGCCCGGTCACCGAGGATCTCAGCGGCGCGCGGCCCGAGGGCGTGGCCTGGGTCGACCTGGCCATCTCCGGCGGGGAGCGGGTCAGCTCGGCCGACGCCTACCTGCGGCCGGTGCTGGACCGGCCGAACCTGGTGGTCGAGACGGACTGCCTGGTCACCGGGCTGGACGTGGGCGGCGGCCGGTGCACCGGGGTTCGGTACGTCCGGGGTGGGCAGCAGGTTGCCGCGGCGGCCGACCGTGAGGTGATCCTGTGTGCCGGGGCCATCGGCTCGGCCCTGCTGCTCCTGCTGTCCGGCATCGGCCCGGCCGGCCAGCTCCGCGCGCTCGGCATCGACCCAGTGGCCGACCTGCCCGGGGTGGGCGCCAACCTGCAAGACCACCCGATCATCCTGCTGTCCTACGCCACCCAGGCGCCGCTGCCGCCCAGCCAGTACAACCACGGCGAGATGTACGCCGCGCTGCGCAGCACCCTGGCTGATGGCCGGCCGGACCTGCACCTGTTCCCGATCCTGCTGCCGCTGGCCCCGGCCGGCTGCGCACCGCCCGGCATCGGGTACACCCTGGTGGCGGCCGTCACCCAGCCGGACAGCCGGGGTTCGGTGCGGCTGGCCGATGCGGCCCCGCAGGCCCGGCCGCTGATCGATCCGGGCCTGCTAGCCGATGACCGGGACCTAGACCGGATGGAAGAGGGCGTGCGGCTGGTCCGCCGGGCCGCGGCCCAGCCCGGCCTGGCTGGGCTGGCTCGGGCCGAGGCGTGGCCGGGCCCGGAAGTGCGCGATGCTGCCGGGCTGCGCGGCTACATCCGGCGCGGCGTGGGCAGCTACTGGCACCCGGCTGGCACCTGCCGGATGGGCCGGGACGCGGCCGCGGTGGTGGACCCGGAGCTGCGGGTGCACGGGATGGCCGGGCTGCGGGTGGCCGACGCGTCGGTCATGCCCACGATCACGAACGCCCACCCCAACGCCACCGTGCTGGCCATCGCCGAACGCGCCGCCGACCTGATGCTCGTCTAGTTCTCGTCGGCGGCCGGGCGGGCCATGGACACCGCCTGGCCGTCCGGGCTGCCGTCGGCCAGGATCAGCTCGCCGACCTGGTCGGTGATCAGGTCCCTGGCCTCGGTATGCAGCTGGCTGTCGGTGATCAGCGTGTCCACCTCGTCAAGGGCCGCGAACGAGCTGAGCCCGACGATGCCCCATTTGGTGTGGTCGGCCACCACCGTGACCCGCCGGGCGGCGTGCACGAACGCGCGGTTCGTCTCGGCTTCGGCCAGGTTGGGCGTGGTCAGGCCGGCCGTGGCGTCGATGCCGTGGCAGCCCAGGAACAGCTGGTCCACGTGCAGCGACCGGATCGCGATGTCGGCGATCGGCCCGACCAGCGCGTCGGACGGCGTGCGCACCCCGCCGGTGAGCACGACCTGGGCCGTGGCGCCGAGCTGCCCGGCCGGCCGGGCGGTGCCGAACAGGCTGGCCACCCGTACCGAATTGGTAACGATTGTCAGGCCGGGCACGTCGAGCAACTGCTGGGCGAGCGCGAAAGTGGTGGTGCCGGCCGACAGGGCGATGGCCGTGCCCGGCGCGACCAGGGCCGCGGCCGCCCGGGCGATGGCCTCCTTCTGCGGCTGCTCCAGCACCGATTTGGCCTCGAAGCCGGGCTCGTGGCTGCTCGGCGCGCCGGGCAGCACGGCGCCGCCGTGCACCTTCTCGATCAGGCCGGCCCGGGCGAGTGCCTCCAGGTCACGCCGGATAGTCATATCCGACACGCCGAGGCGCTGGGTGAGATCACTCACCCGGGCGCTGCCGGCCCGGCGGATATCCTCCAAGATCAGCGACTGCCGGTGTCTGGCGAGCATGCCTTGACCTTCCTTACCCCCTGGGCTGGCCTGCGGTGGGTGCAGCCGACCTGTGATGACGCCGGAATCGGATCTTTATATCTTGTTCGTTGACGATCGGGTCTGTGTGTTTTAGCTTAAGGCTCCAGCAAGGGGTGCGCTGTGTCGATCTACCCGATTGAGAGCGCTAACTAGGGGGCCTAGCAGCGCTTCTTAGAACACCCCGAGTTGGCTGAGCACCGGCGCTCGCGGTCGCCCAGCCTTGGCACACGACAAGGATTCGAGGGCAGTCGCGATGCAGCGAACGCGGACGAGATCCGCTGTCGGGGCTGCCGCACCTACCGCTGGCTATGGCCGCCAGGCGGATGTCCGATCCTCGCTCACCCCGGCGCGCCGCGCCGTGGCGTCACGCCGAGCACTGCGAAATTCTCCTGGAGGTAGATAGATGAAGAAGATCGACCCGACGGTCGACGAGGCCATCCAGACACTGAACATGAAGGACGGGCCCACCCGTCGCCGGCTGCTCAGCAGCGCTGGCATAGTCAGTGCCTCCGCGGCCGCGGCCGGACTGCTCGCGGCCTGCTCGTCGAGTACCCCCAGCAGCGGGGCGGCGAAGAACGTGGCGGGCAACTTCCCGAAGACGCCGGCCTGGCAGTTCTGGTACGTCAACCACGTGACCACGAACCCGTTCTTCGTGCCCACCCAGTACGGCTTCCAGGACGCGGCGGCGCTGCTCGGCCTGCCCACCCCGAAGTGGGGCGGCTCGCAGAACTCGCTGGCCTCGGAAATGGTGAGCTACTTCAACACCGCGATCGCGGCCAAGGCGGCCGGCATCTTCTACGCCGGCATCGACGCCACGTCGTTCACCACGCCGGTGAAGAACGCCATGAACGCGGGCATCCCGGTGCTCAGCTACAACGCCGATGGCCTGGTCAAGAAGGGCGTGCCGGACATCGGCACCAACCGGCTGGCCTACGTCGGCCAGGCGCTGTACATCTCCGGCCAGCAGCTGGGCAGCCGGATCAAGAGCCTGGTCCCGGGGGGCGGCGAGATCGCCATCTTCATCGCCACCCCGGGCTCGGGCAACATCCAGCCCCGGTATGACGGTGCGGTCTCGGTGCTCGGCAGCTCCTACACCGTGCACGAGGTGGCCACCGGCGCGGCCACCGGCCAGGAACTGTCCGCTGAGAAGGCCTTCCTGAGCGGGCACAAGACGCTCAAGGGCGCGTTCGCGGTGGACGCGGGCTCGACCGAGCTGCTCGGCCAGGCCCTGTCCACCAGCGGCCTGACCATCCCGAACGGTGGATTCGACACCACCCCGACCACGCTGTCCAACATCACGGCCGGGAAGACCGACTTCACCATCTACCAGGACCCGTACCTGCAGGGCTTCCTGCCGACGCTGTACACCTACCTGTACAACCTCTCGGGCGGCACGATCAGCCCGTCGGACACCGACACCGGCCTGACGTTCATCACCAAGTCGAACGCCCCGCCGTACAGCAAGAGCAGCCGGTTCCAGGGCTCCACCGCGGCGCAGAAGTACATTCCGCGTCCGTCCGGCGCGATCAGCAACCCGACTGCCACCACCAGCACGTGACCAACCCGACTAGCAGGTAAGACCGGCGGCGGGGCAGACTGGCATAGAAAGCGCCAGTCTGTCCTGCCGCCGATTGATGTGGTGAAGGAAGGGAAACTGGAGTCGATATGAGCGAGATCACTGAGCGCACACCAACGACCGTGTCGCCGCCCCCGGCGGGTGGTGCTCCGAATCCGCTCCGTACCGGGCTGAGCGTGCTGGCCCGGCAGCGTGAGGCGACGGTTTTCGTGGTGGCTCTGGTGCTGCTGCTCTACTTCGGCATCAGGTACAACTCGACGTTCGTCAGCCAGACGAACCTGTCCAACCTGCTGTCGGAGACCGCGGCGCCGATCATCATCATCGCCTGTGGCGAGGTCTTCCTGCTGATCTGCGGGGAGATCGACCTGTCGGTCGGCTTCGTCTATATGTTCGCGCCGTTCCTGATGCACTACCTGGTCGACTTCTACCACGTCCCGGTGTACCCGGCGATCATCCTGACGATGGTCTTCGGCCTGGTCGCCGGCTGGTGCAACGGCTTCCTCACCGTCACCATGGGCCTGCCCTCGTTCATCACTACGCTGGGCACCGGTTTCATCCTCTGGGGCCTCACCCTGACCACGTCGCACGCCTACCCGGCCACCATCGCCAACAGTGAGATCGGCCCCGGCCGGTGGATCGGTGCGGCGCCGTGGTCCCAGTTCATCTGGGCGGTCTGTATCGCCGCATTCTTCTTTGTGCTGCTGAACCGGACCAGGTGGGGCCTGTACACCATCGCGACCGGCGGCAATCAGCTCGGCGCGCGGGAAGCGGGCATCAAGACCGGCCAGATCAAGTACGGGGCGTTCATGATGACCGCGGTGCTGGGCGCGCTGTGCGGGCTGCAGAACGCGTTCTACACCAACACCATCGACCCGAGCGCCGGCGGCTACCAGCCGATGTTCTACGCGGTGACGGCCGCGGTCATCGGCGGGACGGCGATGCTGGGCGGGTCCGGCACCATCCTCGGCGCGTTCCTCGGCTCGATCGTGCTGGCCACCCTGATCAACGGCCTCAACGTCGCCGGGATCAGCGCCAACCCGCTGAACATCGTGTTCGGCGCGGCCATCCTGCTTTCCATGATCGCCAACGTCCGGCTGGCCCGGCTGCGAGCCTCAGGGAGGAACTGATGTCGGCAGAGCCAACCCCGACCCCGGCCACGACCGGCGGGGCGGTGGCCGATGCCCAGGGCGACGTCCTGCGGGTCGAGCACATCAGCAAGCGGTTCGGCGCCGTCCGCGCGCTGCACGACGTGAACCTGCACCTGGGCCAGGGCGAGGTGCTCGGGCTGCTGGGCGACAACGGCGCGGGCAAGTCCACCCTGATAAAGATCATCTGTGGTTTCCAGCCGCCCTCCTCCGGCAAGATCCTCCTGGAGGGCAAGGAGGTCTCGTTCCGGACGGTGGACGAGGCCCGTGCGGCCGGCATCGACACCGTGTACCAGGATCTGGCGCTGATCAACGAGCTGACCGTGTACCAGAACATGTTCCTGAACCGGGAGCGGACCAGGTTCCGGCTGCTGTCCAACCGGAGCATGAAGCGCACCACCAAGGAGCAGCTGGACCGGATCGGGGTCAACATCCCGTCGGTGGACGCCGCGGTGGCACAGCTGTCCGGTGGCCAGCGGCAGGCCATCGCGGTGGCCCGCGCGGTGACCTCCAACGCCAAGGTGCTGCTGCTGGACGAGCCGCTGGCCGCGATGGGCGCCAAGGAAGGCGCGATGATCCTGGAGCTGGTCAAGGACCTCAAGCGGCAGGGCGAGGTGTCGATCATCATGATCATGCACAACTACGGGCAGGCGCTCGAGGTGTGCGACCGGATCAACCTGCTGCAGCACGGCGAGATCACGTTCGACAAGATGGCCGGCGACACGTCGATCACCGAGTTGAACGAGATCGTCATCGAGGAGTACCGGCGGGCACTGCAAGAGCGCCAGCAGCAGGAAGGCCAGCAGGCGAGTTAAGCCGGCCCGGGTGGTGCGGCGCATCGGGCAGGATGGCTAGGTGCTGACTTCGCTGCGCCGGCTGACCCGGATCTCGGCGTGCGCCGCGCTGCTGGCCGTCGCGGGCTGCACCGCGACCGCCGGCAGCACCGGCGGCGGCTCGTCCACGGCGCCCGGCGCGGCCCGGTCCGGGCTCAGCTCGCTGCACTGGCACAGCTGCCTGGTGCAGGGGGCCAGCATGCAGTGCGCCAGCCTCCAGGTGCCGCTGAACTACGCCAAGCCGGCCGGCCGGAAGATCACCCTCGCGCTGACCAAGGTCGCGGCCACCGCGCCCGCCCGCCAGCAGCAGGGCGATCTGCTGGTCAACCCGGGCGGCCCGGGCGGCTCCGGCCGCGGCCTGGCCGCCTTCGTGGCCCAGGGGCTCAGCTCCCAGGTGGCCGCGGAATACAACATCATCGGCTTCGACCCCCGCGGGGTAGGCGCCAGCGTCCCCGCGCTGAGCTGCGACCCCTCGTTCTTCACCGGCCTGCGACCGAACTACATTCCACCTAACGCCAGGGCCGAGCAGGTCCTGGTCAACCGGGCGCGCAGCTATGCGGCGGACTGCCAGCAGCGCTACGGCTGGCTGCTGCCGTACCTGACCACCGCGGACTCGGCCCGGGACATGAACTCGATCCGGGCCGCGCTCGGGGTGCCGGTGATCAGCTACTTCGGCTACTCCTACGGCACCTACCTGGGCCAGGTCTACGCCACCCTGTTCCCGCACCGGCTGCGCCGGATGGTGCTGGACTCGGTGGTCGACCCCACCGGCGCCTGGTATGCCGACAACATCGGCCAGGACTACGCGTTCCAGGGCCGGTTCGAGGCCTTCTTCGCCTGGGTTGCCGCCCACAACGCCACCTACCGGCTCGGCGCCACCAAGGCCCAGGTGCAGGCGGCCTGGTACCGGGCCCGGTCCCGGCTGCAGGCCCACCCGGTGAACGGGACGATCGGCGCGGATGACTTCGACGACACGTTCCTGCAGGGCGGGTACAGCAACAGTCTGTGGCCCGGGCTGGCCGCCGCTCTGGCCACCTATCTGCACAGCGGGTCCACCGCGCAGATCGTGAGCCAGTACCAGGCTGAGGGCGTTCAGAGCGAGAATGAGTTCGCGGTCTACAACGCGGTCGAGTGCAGTGACGTCAGCTGGCCACGGAGCTGGTCGTTCTGGAACTCCGACACGCGCAAGGTGTACCGCACGGCGCCGTTCCAGGCCTGGGACAACGCGTGGTTCAACGCCGCGTGCGCGTTCTGGCCGGTGCGCGGGCCGGCCAGGCCGATGCAGATCAACGGGGCCGGGCTGCCCGGCATCCTGATGATCCAGGGCACCCTGGACGCGGCCACGCCGTACGCGGGCGCGCAGAACGCGCGCCGGCGGCTGCCGACCGCCCGGATGGTCGTGGTGGTGGGCGGCGGCAACCACGGGCAGTCGCTGGCCCAGCCGCCGAACACCTGCGTGGACGGCTACCTGAACCGGTACCTGGCCACCGGCGCGCTGCCCACCAAGCCGGGCCTGGTCAACGCGACCTGCCCGGCGCTGCCCCCGCCGTCAGCATCAGGCTGACGGGGCGGTAGGAGGCGCAGCGAATGACCGCCCGCTACCCTGGAAGGGTGCTGCGCACCAAGGCGCTGCGGTCCTCATCGCTGCGCCTGCTCAACGACCGCGACCTCGGCGATGTGCTGGAGTTGTGCGATCGCGACCCGGTGGTGAACGTGTTCGTCAGTTCCCGGGTCCGTGAGGCTGGCCTGGACCCGGTCCGGCTGGGCGGCCAGATGTGGGGTTTCCTGCCCGGCGGCAAGCTGACCTCGCTCTGTTACGCGGGCGCCAACCTGGTCCCGGTGGCGGCCACCGAGGCCGCCGCGACCGCGTTCGCCGGCCGGGCCCGGATGCAGGGCCGGCGGTGCTCGTCGATCGTGGGGGCCGCCGCGGCGGTCGCGCAGATGTGGCGCCTGCTGCGCCCGTACTGGGGCGAGCCGCGGGAGATCCGGGATAGCCAGCCGGTCATGGCCATCTCCGGGCCGCCGCTGACCGCGCCCGACCCGCTGCTGCGCCGGGTCCGGCCGGAGGAGCTCGACGTGCTGCTGCCCGCCTCGGTGGCCATGTTCACCGAGGAGGTCGGGGTGTCGCCGCTCGGCCCGGACGGCGGCGCCGCCTACCGGGCCCGGGTGGCCGAGCTCATCTCGCTCGGCCGGGCGTTCGCCCGGATCGAGGACGGCCGGGTGATGTTCAAGGCGGAGATCGGCGCGGTCACCCCGCACGCCTGCCAGGTCCAGGGCGTCTGGGTCCGGCCCGACCTGCGTGGCCGCGGCCTCGCGGTGGCCGGGATGGCGGCGGTCACGGCGGAGGCGCTGCGCTCGGTCGCGCCGGTGGTGTCGCTGTACGTGAACGACTTCAACGCGCCCGCCCGGGCGGTCTACCAGAAGGTCGGCTTCACCGAAGTGGCCACGCTGGCGTCAGTGCTGTTCTGACTGGGCTGTGCTGTCTGGGCTGTGCTGTCTGGGCTGGGGCACGGCGTTGGGGGGGCGAGTCGCCAGCGGCCGCCCGCCCCCCCCGGTCCCCCTGTCGCCGTCTCGCCCGTAGCCCATACCCCCCCGGCGAGATCTGGCCTTAGGCTAGAGCGGGTAAGTCGCAGTAAGTTCGCAATGTGTGGATTGGGCTAACTTGTGACTGAGTCGCAGCTCGCTGCCGGGCGCCAGGCCGCCGGTCGCTACCTGCGCGAATTACTGCAGCGCCCAGGGCGATACCGGCAATTGTGGGAATCGCGCGCGGAACGCACCCGCCCCGGGGCGATCAACCACCTGGCGGTGGCGAATGTGCTCGCGCATCACCTGTGGAATGCCCCGCGCGCCACGGGCAGTTCGGACGTGCTGGCCCGGCAGCTCAAGGACACCGTGGGCCGGGCCCTGTCCGGCCGGGTGCTGAGCCGGTCCACGCTGGCCCTGTTCGTGGCGGCCTTCGGCCTGACACCGCAGGAAGAGGACCGGCTGTGGCGGCTGTGGCGGGGCACTGGCCGGATCACCGTGCTGGCCGGCCCGCGCGCGATGCGCTCCGGCTCGGTGGCCAAGGTGGTCCGCGAGCTTGGCCCGCGCCGGCACCAGACGGTATCCCTGCACGACCACGTCTACGTCGGCCCCGACCGGAGGCTGAACCGGACCCGGACGCTGCAAGTGGTCGAGGCCATTGTGGACGGCCTGGACGCCATTCCCTATCTGTATGACACGAACGCGGTAAGCCTGGAACTCGGCCAGGGCTGCGCCGGGCCGCCCGGGCCGTTCCGCCAGATCGGTGATGTGCTTTATGCCACCGATATCCCGCTCACCCGCACGCTCGGCCTGGGCGAGACGCTGACCCTGGAGTACTGGACCTGCTACGAGTACGGCAGGGACCCGGTTGATCCCGAGGAGCGAATGTACCGCCGCGCGGTCATGGCCACGCTGGACAACTTCGACATGCGCGTCGCGTTCCACGCCGATCAGCTGCCCACCGCGGTGTGGTGGGCGATGTGGGACGGGATGGAAGGCGGCGTGCTGGACCAGGAGCTGGTCACCCCGGACAGCCAGCATTCGGTGCACCGGTACCTCCGCTCGCTGGAGCGCTCGGTGGTCGGCTTCCACTGGGCCTGGGGTTGAAGTAAAGCCAAGTAGGCTCGGGGTCGTGTCTGACGCCCAGAAGGCCGTGCTCGCCTGCGGCGAGGCGGCGGCCGCCGCGGCCGGCCGCCTGGCCGCCGCCCCGGACGCGGTTATCGACGCCACGCTGCGCCGGATGGCCGAGCTGCTCACCGAGCGCGCCGAGCCGGTGCTCGAGGCCAACACCTCCGACCTGGCCGAGGGGGCGGAGGCCGGTCTGGGCCGCGGGCTGCTGGACCGGCTGCGCCTGGACCCGGCCCGGATCCTGGATATGGCCCGGCAGCTCGATCTGCTGGCCGAGGCGCCGTTCCCGGCCGGCCGCCACCTGGTGCGTGAGCTGCCC
>Ga0335083_10007530_pt1 | contig 13429 bp, 11 predicted proteins | sample Lox_Sample_42_FD_206716 | JGI IMG/M metagenome (GOLD analysis project Ga0335083, IMG submission 206716) | Soil microbial communities from Loxahatchee National Wildlife Refuge, Florida, United States - Lox_Sample_4.2 | ecosystem: Environmental > Terrestrial > Soil > Wetlands | place: USA...
CGGCTAATATCGATAGCGGGTTCATTTGGTTTGATGCTTTTTAGCGTGCTTGTTTTTCTTTTCCAGCCTGGCGTCCGGAGCTAATCCAATTTTTTTCCATTTGAGAGGGTATTGCCATGTCTCAAAATACGATTTGCTGGACGGACATTCCCGTGACGAATTTGGACCGCGCCATCAAGTTTTATTCCGCCGTGCTGAAAGGGGAAGTGAAAAAGGAATCGATGGGTCCGGGGTCTGAATTCGGATTGTTGCCGCATTACGACAGCAATGTTTCGGGTTGTTTGACCGCGGCGAAGGACAACCAGCCGTCGCAAACCGGGCCGCTGGTTTATTTGAGCGTCGATGGGCGGATTGACGACGCCATTGTGCAAGCGCGCGAACACGGCGGGAAAATTGTGAAGGAGAAAGAGCAGATTGGCCCGTATGGCTTCCGGGCAGTGATTGTGGATTGCGAAGGGAACCGAGTGGCGCTGCACTCGATGAAGTGATGATCGGACATGCCCACGTCGAACCGTGGGCATGGCACCCGGCACCCGGCGCAAACAATCCGGCGATGGCATCGCCGGCTTTATGGGCGGACATATCCGGGCACCCTCACCCTGCCCTCTCCCAAAGGGAGAGGGTTTGTACATTACTAGGCTTTGCCGGCCATGGCTTCGGCGAGGATTTTGCTGGTGCTGGGGCGCATGATGCGCGGATCGACCTGCTCGCCCTTGAGGAGCGTGTTGCGGACATCTTTGCCGGAGATGAAGACCGGCTTTTCGTCCTTGTGGCTGTCCATGAGATCAACGCGGCCGACGGAATCGTAATAGGCGGCGAAGCCGACTTTGACCGGCTTGATTTTCAGGTCGCCCTTGAGGTTGCTGAAGATTTCCTGGGCGTCGAAATCACCCCAGATGGGTTTGCCATCGTGATAGGGAGCATCGGCGTGCTTGCGGCCGATGACGATGTCGGTGAAGCCGAAGTTCTGCCGATAAATGGCGTGCATGACGGCCTCTTTGGGACCGCCGTAGAACATTTTGATATCCAGGCCGAGGAGGATCACACGGTCGGGCACGCTTTCTTTGCGCGGAGCCCAAAGGGATTGGTCGCTGTCGCCTTCGCCGAGGCTGCGCTGATCGATGAGGGCCTCGTAGGTGTGCATGCGGACGTCGGCGTAGACATCGTCACCTTTGGTTTCGCCGATGAGCGGATTTAGCACCGCGCCGGCGTTGTGGCCATCGCGCAGCAGTTTTTCCAGGCCGTACACGAGCGCGTATTCGTGTGCGCGGTGAAGCGGATTGCGGGTTTGAAAGGCGACCACGCGGTTCCAGCCCTTGGTGGCCAACAGCTTGCGAACTTCGCGCGGCGGCAGCACGTACTTGCCGAACTTGGGATTTTTGGGCTGCGGCAACGTGCGGATTTTTCCGCCCAGCAAATGCGTTTTGTCGGCATCGCCTTTGAGGACCATGTCGGCGCCGGGATGATCGTTGCGGTCGGTCAGATACACCGATTTGAGGTACCGCGGCTTGTCCCACTCGAAAATGTCGGTAATGTCGAGCGTAGCCACAATGTCGCCGGCCGAATTGGTGAGCGCGACTTTTTGTCCCTTCTTGAGTGTGGCGGCCAGTTCTTTGGTGAGCGGCAGCGACAGTGGAATGGTCCAGGCGTACAGCTTGCCATTGTGCTCGATGACCGATTCGTCCAGCACGCGGTTGAAGGTGGAGGAATCCATGGGGCCAGTGGTCGGACTGAGCGTGCCGTCGCCCCAGCGGTAGACAGTGGACAGATCAGCATCGGAAACGGGGACTTTGGGCAGCTTGGCGGCTTCGGCCTTGAAGGCGGCGGCCTCGTCGGCGGGCACAGTCAGGTTTACGGGTTCGGTCAGTCCGCCGTGGGGAGGAAGCAGGTCGGGCATGGTTCGGTGTTCCTTCCAGAGTGAAACAGGTGGGATTCGCCTAGCGTGAAACCAAACAGTATAGGGATGTTGCGCGCAGGCGCAAAGATGTGCTAGCAATTCGAGACGATTCAATGAGCCGCCTGCATGATGGCAGACGCTTTCCGCGGCATTGGTAGGTGGAATTGACCTGTGCCAGAAGCAGCATTTTTGGTACTAACTGCCGGGCGGAAATGGTTTTTGCGGGGGTCCGCGCGCGCTGGGAGTTCCGACCGATTTTGTGGCTAAGTGTTTTCGCAGCAAGGAAGCTGTATTATGAAAAGCTGGATGTTGCGCTTGTCGGCGCTGGCTGTGGTGGCGGGGGTAGGAACGGTGGGCATGATGTGGGCCCAACATCGTTGGGCGACGCAAGATGCGCCGCCGCCCGATTGGTCGCAACCACCGGTGAACGCGGAGGCGGTGGCGGCGCTGGACGGCAATCATACTGGCGACGATCGGTATTCGCGGCCGATTGAAGGGGGTTCCGCCGATGCGTTGTCGCCGCGCGCGACAGAACGTACGGCCACTGCGGAAAATCGAGCGCCGGTCGATCCGTTTCAAAACATCTCAACAACAGGGGGCGGCGAGGATCGATCGCGCGCAAACGGCCTGCGCAACGACAGCAGTGTAAACCATCCGGCCATTACCGATGAAAACGTAACGCCTGCCGGGGGCGACGGTAGCGCCGGCAGTCGAGGAACTTCTGCTGAGCCGCGACGGCTGGCCGCAGATCCCGGCGCCGCGCCGCTGGCGTCGGAATCAACAACAACTCGCCGGGGAGGCGGGGACGATATTCCGTCGCCCAACGAAGTTGGGATTCCCGATGCGCGAAGCAACATGCCCGCGGAAGATGGCAACAATTCCGGAACGGCGAATCGGGCGAGCCTGGAGGCGAACAATCCGCCGCGCTATGTGGACAGCGCAACGCGCAAGGCGGGCGGAATTGCCGCGGCCACGGGCTCGCTGGAAAGCGTGAACGACGACCATCAAAGTGCGCCGGCAACGGCTCCTGCGGGCATTCCAGCCGGCGCTGGAAACCGCTACGGCGACGCCACGACGAGCGCCGGCGATTACCGCCGCTTGCCTGGAAATGGCGATTTGAAAAACATTGCTCCACCGGCGATTGATAACGCCGATGCAGCATTAGCGCGGACCATGCCTGGTGGGCCTGCGGCGGAAAACGGGATGCCGGCGGGTGGAATGCCCGATCGCGGTGTGCCAGCAGCAGGAATGGCGGGAGTGGGAATGGGCGGAGCAGGAACGCCGGGCAGTGGCGGATTCGGAAACGGAGCGCAGATGGCCAGCACGTCGAGCGTGGCAAATTTGTCGCAGGGGAGCGGGTTTCCGTCCACAATGGGTGGAGTGGTCGCCGCTTCGAACAGCGCCAACGTCGAAGGGTTTGGCAAGCCTGGCGATAAAAAACTGGAAGGGGCCCAAACGCCGAGTGTGACGATCCAAAAAACCGCTCCCACGGAAATTCAAGTGGGCAAAGAGGCGACCTTCGAAATTGTGGTGCGCAACACCGGTCCAGTGCAGGCCGACGATGTGCAGGTGACCGACGTGGTACCGCAAGGGACGCGGCTAATCAGCACGACGCCGCACACCAACATTGGCCCACGAGGGGAAATTGTGTGGCCGGCGGGTGATTTGAAACCCGGCGAAGAAGCCAAACTGCAAGTGCAAGTGATGCCGCTGCAGGAAGGGGAAATCGGCAGCACCGCGGTGGTGCAATTTCGATCGGAGGCTTCGGTGCGAACCATTGCGACCAAGCCCGACCTAGTATTGGAACTTAGCGCTCCGGCGCAAGTGATGATTGGCGAAGATGAGAAAATGCAAATAAAAATCAGCAATCCAGGAACCGGAGCGGCGAGCAAAGTGGTATTGTCGGCGCGGATACCGCCTAATTTCCAGCATCCGGCGGGAAACGATTTGGAGTTTGAAATCGGACAGTTTCGACCGGGAGAAACTCGCGATTTAGATCTGGTGTTGCATGCCGTGCAAGCAGGGCCGAGTGTGATTACTTTGACCGCGCAGGGGGACGCCAATTTGCACGTGGAGAAGACCGCCAATGTGGAAGTGATTGCTCCGCGGTTGGAAGTGAAGTTGGCCGGGCCGGGGATGCGGTACTTAGATCGCCAGGCCAAATACACCGTGACGGTGGGCAATCCGGGAACGGCGCCGGCGCGGAACATCACGCTGGTCACGCATTTACCTAAGGGATTGCAATTTGTCGAAGCCTCCGATTCCGGGCAGTACGACGCGGGCAGCGACACGGTGGCGTGGGGGTTGGATGAATTGCCGCCGGGGCAATCGGGCAATGTTACGTTGACCACCACGGCCAAAGAAGCGGGCGATCAAAAACTGCGCAGCGAGGTGAAGGCGACGGGTGGGTTAAGCGACGCCAGCGAGCAAGTGACGGTGGTCGAAGGGGTGGCAGCGGTCAACTTCACGGTGGCTCACTTGGAAGACCCGGTGGAAGTGGGGGGACAAACCACGTACGAAATACACATTGTGAATCAGGGTTCGAAAGCGGCCAATCGCTTACAAGTCATGGCGGTGCTGCCGCCGGAGATCAAACCGGTGAGCGGCGATGGCCCATCGAAGCAAACCATCGACGGACAGCGGATTGTCTTCGAACCGCTGGACCGTTTAGCGCCCAAGGCCGACGCCACTTATCGGGTGGTGGGACAGTGCTTGGCGCCGGGCGATCTGCGCGTGCAGGTGCTGCTGCAAACCGACGACATGTCGAAGCCGGTGGTCAAAGAAGACAGCACGCGGGTGTACAAGGATTAGCAGGCGGCTGGCAGCCGCGCTGCCAATCGTTAATTGTGCGGTGATTATGGATTGACGACGGCGGCGCCGGCACTGAAATCGTAGAAGGTGCTAAACGGCAGCACGGAATACAGGCCGCGGGTGAAATACAAGTTCACCAAATCGTCGACCATCAAGATCGGGCTTTTCGGCACCATGACAATGTCGCTGTCGTCGAGCCAGATTTCGCCGCAGGGACAAGGCTGATGATTGAAGAGCATCGTGCTTTGCATGTGGACGACCGTGGCCATCAGCCGCCAATCGTCGCCACGGCGAAAGATGGCAATCTCCCTTAAATTGGCCCCGATTTTCCAACTGCCCGCCAAGCTGATGGCCTGCATCAGCGTGGTGGGGCCTTCCATCGAGTAGCGCCCGGGGGTGTTCACTTCGCCAAATATGTACACATAGCGGGGAGCCCTCTGGGTGAGAATGGGCGTCACTTCAATTCCCTCGATCCCCAGTTGATCTTTGTAGCGCAAATCGATTTCCTGCTTCAGCTCGTCAAGCGTGAGCCCTTGGGCCGGAATGTTGTTCAAGCCCGGCAGATCGATGGTGCCCTGGGGCGTGACTTTCGCCGGCCGGCCCTGGCCGCCGGAACCCGCCCGTGCATCAACCGTATTCCGCAGGTCGTCTAGTTTGGTATTCACTTTGATCGGCGTCACGGTGATGGACGGCAGCTTGTAATACTTCGAATACAGGTTGTCCAGCTTTTCACGCAACTCCTGCACCGTGAGCTGGGCGGCACGCACCTCGCCCAACAAGCGTAGGGTAACGGTGCCATCGGGCTGAATGACCAATTCGCGGTTCAAGTTGGGATCGGTAAACGAATCGACCTGAATGACGTCGCCGACGTTCAAGCGATAAGGGTCGGTTTGGACGTCTCGAGTGATGCGGTAAATGCACTCGAGTTGATCATCCACTCGCAAGCGATAGATGGGCACATGGGGTTCGCGCCAATGGCCGACATACTCGCCCTGAGCATAGGCCTGCCAATCGATGGGCCCCATGGCTTTCCAGCCGCGGGTTTTACAGCAGCAGCCGTAGGGGCCGTTCATGGCGCAATCGACGCCCATGATCGGACAGGGCGCGGCCGGGCCGAGCGCTTGGCAGAGTTGGATGAGGGGGTCGGAGTGAGGCGCGCGAGAGGGATGCAAATTGAAAACCCAATTCTCAATTAGAGGCGAACAGGCATTTGGCGAGGGGTTGCGTCGTAAATCGCCATTGGAAATTCCGCCTGTGGATTGCGACCAAATTGAGATGTCACTGGAGCCGACGCGGTGCGGATTTGCTTCCATTCCCATCGAACTGATTAACCAAGCCAACACGCAGGCGGCGGCCAAGCGAGCCAAGTAAGCGGGCAGCCGCGAGGTTGAAGTCGTTCTATTGAAACGGATTGGTTCGATGAGTTTCATTACTTTGTACTCCTCAACTGCTCACCAGACTCACTCAAACGGACTGACTTGAAACGGCTTGATGGATTGGTTGAAGCAGTCCTTATTTCGTCCAGGGCCAAAAGCCTCCCTTGGCTTGCGGCTTGGAAGCCGTGACCGGGACCGCGGCTGAATCTGAAGGTGAATTTGACGAGGCCGATGTATTGGACGACATCACGCTGGACAAGGCTGGTGTGGACGAGGTGTCGTGGGGGCCGCCTGCAGCCGGAGTGGGCGAATTATCGGCCACCAGCGAACTAGTGGCGGCAAACGCAGTTGGGTCGAGCCACTGAACGGGATATTTGGTTCCGGCGCTGGCGTAGCCGGCGGTTTGCAGCCGGTTCGCGGCGACTTGCGCTTGCTGGCGGGCATCTGCGGCCTTGGCGGGCTCGCCCAATTGGTCGCAGACGGCGGCCAAATTTTTCCATTCGGTGGGTCCGCCCGACATTGCCACGGCCTGTTCCAGGGTGGAGCGGGCTTCGTTGAGTTTTCCGAAATGCGCCAACAGCACGCCGAGTTCGTTGGCGGCCATGAAATTTTTGGGTTCGACCAATAAGGCGGTTTGATGAAAGACGACGGCTTTGGCCTCGGCAATTTGCACGCGCGGGCCGTGCATTTCGGCCGGAGCGGTGCAGATTTTTCCCAGTCCGAGCAAAGCCAAGGAGGCCACCGGTTGGTCAGCACCAGCGGCGGCCAACTGCTCCTGCGCATAAGAGAGATACATCCGCTGCGCTTCCAGGGCCGTGATGTTGGACCAGGGCTGCTCTTTCAAGACCGGCGTGTGATGGGCGTCAATGATCAGACGGAAGTTGAGATCGGTTTCGAGTTGTTCATCGCGGGGGACAAAGTCGTCAACTTCTTGCATGGCGCGCAAACCTGCGCTAAGCGCCCGCACATGGGCATCGGTATTTCGCTGTGCGTCCATGGCGGCGGCCAAGATTCGCAAAGATTCGATGAATTGCATTCGTGCGGAATACATTGCCCCACGTTCGGCCAGGCTGAATCCGCGGCGGGCGGCTTCTTCGGCTCGCCCGCTAATGGCGGCCATTTCCGGCGAAGGGGCGGTGGGCCCCCAGGGCAACATCGTGCTGGTCGCGGTAGGCTGGTTTGAAGTGTTGGGCTGTTCCGACGTGGGCGGCTGAGCGGGGTTTAATGTCGGCGCGATCGTGACGTAAAGGTGATGAGACGAAGGGTCATCGACAGGGGCAGTCGGAGATTCCTGCATGGCCGACTTCTGTTTGCTATTTTCGGCGGCGTCGACATGGGGATCGTCCGAATCGCCATGTTTTGGATCGAGCGTTACTGAAATATCAACGGACTTGACGGTTTCCGGCGTAGACTCCGGCGAGGGCGTTATGCTGGACTCGACATCGACCTGGTAAGCCGAGACGCGAACGGCGCGTTGGGAACCGCTTGGCCCAGCGAGCACAGCGGGCGGACAAGCCGGGGCTTTGCTCAACGGCGCAACGGCGACCGGCGCCAGTAAGCCCGGCGCACCTGACGATTGGGACATTGCACCCGAGGGCATTGTTCCCGAGGCATTACCGGTCGCGGAGGATGTGCGTTGGCAGCCGCATAATAGGGCTACGGTGAGCAGAAGCAATCGGAGCAAAGTGCGCGCGTCGAGGGCGCAAGGAACACGTTCCATCGTTCGTCCGTGAGGTAACATCCGTGTTTATGGGTCAATGCGCAGCAAACGTGACGGTGGTAAAGCGCCTAATCCACCGTTTGCCGTCTTCCGTCGTCCAGCCAGGGTCATTTAATGGCTAAGACCTTCATGGTCCGCAGCCGAAAGTGAATCGTGGAAATGGCTTTATTTCACGAATCGACCGACGGTAGCGGTTGGATTGAGCAATCCAGCGGAATCGCGCCAGGTGGAACGTACGGGCTCCCGGACAGCCGACACAGTCCGATTTGCTTATGATCGAAGGATCGCAGACAGGACGTGAACGGATGGTTTTGCCCAAAGGGAACAGGAGGCATAAACCTTACTGTTTTACAGCCGGGGCGAGTTTTCCGGCCGCATTTAAACCGGCGGCGGTCCAGGCCTGGGTAAGCCGTTCGCCGGCGGTGCGGACAATTTGTTCCCGCTTCATCCCCTTCACGTGCTGCGAGGCCACCGCCGGCGTAATGGGTCCGTCATAACCCAGCTCAGCCAACTGCACCAACACGGGGGGCAGTTCGATGGCGCCGGTTTCTGCCACCATCAGCCGATCGTTTTTATCGCAATCGGGAGCGGGCTTGTCGGCTGGCGCGTCGGAGACAATCACGTTTATGATTTTATCGGCCCCCAGTTTGTGAATATCAGAAAAACTGCCGCCGGCGACATGTAATTCGAACAAATCGGCGACAATACCAACATTGCCCGCGCGAATCATTCCCACCAAGGTGACCAGGGCATCGAAGGAGTGAATGAATTGAAAAGCGCGATCCTTGCGTAAATCGGGGTCGGAGTAGAATTCCAAGCCCAATTTCATGTGCCGGGGGGCTAAGAGCTCTCCGATTTCGGCGAGACGGCGGCGGTGAAATTCGAAGTTTTCGTGATAGGGGCGCAAATCGTTTGCCGGCGCCACGGTGGTTATGGCGCGTGACAGGCCCAACTCGGCGGCCAACGAGAGCAGTTCCTCGGCGGCGGCACGGCTGGATTGATAAGCTTCGTCGTCTTCGTCCCACACCAAGGGCAAACGAAACGTTCCCAGCTTCAGGCGGGCACTGTCGATCAGCCGCCTCGCATGGGGCAAACCATAGGTTTTTACGGATTGTTGAAACTCGGTTAGGTCGAGATCGATGCCTTTGAAACCGTAAGACAACGACAGTTCGATGATTTCGCTTTGCCGACCGGTAATGCACAACGCGGCCGGACTCAAATTCCGAAACATGCAACTTGCCTCTTTAAGATTCCAGTACACCCCTGAGGTAGCAAAGGCCTTGAACTCATGGCGGCCCACCGCGGCGTTTGCCAGGAAGCAACTGATTATCGCAAAACGTTGGCCAAAATTGAAGGGGCACTCTTGAGCGGGTGGTGGGACAATTTTAAGCAGTGAGGCAATTGCTGCCGCCTAAACGCGGCAATGTGCCGATTGTCCCAGGACGTAATCTGCGGCAGTAGAGCCTAACCGTGGCACCGAACATCCATGTATTGCAGCCGCCCACTTTGTCGTACACGCCGGTAAGTCCCCGAGTTTCGTTCAATTTTGCGGTTGGTTTGGGGCTGGACCTCGTTGCCGCGGTAGTCGTCATGGCCGTGGGCGAACAGCGGCGTCGCGAGCACCTTGCCCGTGAATCGTCTCAGCGAGCCAGCATTACCAACGGCAGCAGCCGAACGTTACACGCCGTGGGCGCAACGAACGGTGAAGGAGGAGAGCACAATGATAGTTTGGATGTGGACTTGGCGCGCACCCATATCGTGCAGCACCCTAAGTAATTTGTGAATTTACGCCCGGACGCGCAGACCATTTGAATGGCAGGCCGTGTGGAAGTTTGGGCGCAAACTACTTCAGCTAAAATGTGATCGTTCCAGCAAGCCGCTGCATCGGCATCGGCGCCTTTCAAGCCCGGCTTTTCCCTGCGGGCATGGCCAAGAGTCCCCTGTGCATACACACGCCGAACTTCGCATCCTGCCACCTCTGCATGTCCGCGGGTTTAAGCAGCAGCGGCTTGAAGCTGTAATGATCACTGCATAACTGGGTTCCAATGATCGGAGCCGCCCAGAATTTTTTCAATGGTGTACTCCGCCGCTTCTGCGTCCGTAAGTTGTTTGGTCCAGGCGGCGCGCTTTTCTGGGTTGGCGCCCGGGCCTGTGCTTTGATACTCGGCGTAGCGGGCGGTTTTTTCGTTCTCGGCGCGGCCCCAATTATTCCAACCCTCGGGCTTAATATGGTCGTCCATTTGACAGTGGATATAAGCCACGCTTGCATACGGTCGCCAAGGCCGGCCGAGATCGGCAAACTTGTTTGGTTTTTTTGGCGGCTCCGAAGTTGTCGTGTCGCCCTCGGGGGGCGTCCAAGGAATGTTGTCCCCCGTGAGCTGGCAATTTATAAAGACAAAGCCGTACAGATGATCTTGCGGGGTGCTGGCCGCGGTAACGTGTCCACCATTGCGGCTGTGGATTTCGCAGCGATCGAACACGGCGGTGGCAGAGCCATAAATAAAATCCACCCGGCCTGCGATATAACAGTTTTGGAAATACTGCCGTCCGCTGTTCACCATCAGCGTATCTTGCCAACCCACAATGCGGCAGTTTTTGAAAACCGCGCGATCCGCATCGACCCGCAGCGCCAACGCCTGCCCATGGTCGCCCGACGTGTTTTGAAAAGTGAGATTTTCGGCGGTAAAGCCATCGCCCAGAATCTGCACGCCGGGATTGAATCCGTCGGCGCCCGGGGCGATGGGATCTTTCACGTTGTGCGGCCAAGTGAGCAGCGTGGTGGCAGCATCTTCCCCCACAAATCCAAAGTTCGGTTTATCCTTTGGAACAATCATTTGCCCTTCATACGTGCCGGGCTTGATACGAATTACAGTGCGATCCGCTGTATTTTCGGGCGCCGCGGCCACGGCTTCCTGCGGAGTCTTAAAATCGCCGCTGCCGTCGCTGGCAACGCTGAACGTTTTCGTCGCTGCCTGGGCAGGGAAGGCGGACAACAGCACTATCACGATGGTGATACTAGATTTCATGAATCGAATGCATTTTTTGCCGCGCGGAATTGGATACCAAGCAGCAATTCTAATCGCCTTCATGTGTAGTCGCAGCGTCTGGCCCATGCGGAAGTTTAATGTATGGCGCCAATTTGGGAATGGTTTTGGCGAGGTCTTCGGCGACAAGCTGGCCAATCATCTTAGGGGATAGGCCATCCGCAGCCCGCACCAGTAGACTGGGGAACGCAACGGCAAATAACGCCGCGATAGTTGCCGCACAGAATCTAGAACCCGTACCTTTTCGCATGCGACGCGCTCCAGTTGAATTTGAAACTGACATGATCATGTCAGTTTCAGGTTAGCACGCTGACGAGCTGGAAGGAATTCAGAGGCACATAAGCTGTCGGGTGGTGGGACAAGTTGAAATTCCGACAGCCGCTTTTCCCGACTGACACAGTCGGGCTATGTTCAAATTGGCCCACCACCAGCTGTCTAAATGTTAGTGCAAATGAGACCCGGAATTGCTAAGATAAAGATTCCGAACCAATCAAGGACGATACATCCTTAATCTGGTCAATTCCAACCGTGGCCCTTGACATCGTTCCACTTTGGGCGGTATTTGTCGGCTCGCTGGCAACTGCACTTTTGGGTGCGGAATTGGGGCACCGGCTAGGGGGGATTCGCCATCGCAGCGCCGAACACGAGAAAGAGCCCACCGTTGGCGGCATTGTCGCCGCAGAGCTTGGGTTGCTGGCATTCCTATTGGCCTTCACGTTCGGATTAGCTGCTTCGCGCTTTGAATCCCGGCGCGGAACCCTGTTGGACGAAGCCAACGCGATCGGAACAACATTTTTGCGCGCAAAAATGTTGCCCGAGCCAGAACAATCCGAAATTCGGCAACTGCTGCGCGAGTATGTCGACGTGCGGCTGGCCGCGGTGCAAGAAGGCCAGTTGGAATCCGGGATTCGCCGCTCGACGGAAATCCAAGATGAACTGTGGAAACAAGCCACCTTCGTGGCCGAGAAAGACACGCGGTCAATTCCGACCGGTTTATTCATTCAGTCGCTCAATGACTTGATCGATCTGCATTCGAAGCGGCTGATGATTGGAATTCGTAGCCGAATTCCCATTACCGTTTGGTTGGTTCTGTCTACGGTTGCGATTCTCTCTTTCGGTTCCTTGGGCTATCACAGCGGGCTAAGCGGCGCGCGCCGTTCGCCGGTTGTATTATCGTTGGCGCTAACATTTGCCATTGTCATCTGGATGGTCGTGGACCTTGATCGTCCCCAAGAAGGATTTTTGCGCGTCAGCCAACAGCCGATGATCGAATTGCGCAGCTCGATGGCCGAGCCGAAACCGTAGGCGCTTAAATCAAGGAGTTCCCGCCGCGGGCCTCCTTGACCACCATTTGAATAAAATGCATTTTGCGCAGGACCGGCCGCGACATCACAAAGGGATAGAAGTCATGTTGTCCCATGCTGCGCGCCAGTTCGTTTAAGACAGTCGTGAGCTGGACCCAAGAATTCACCAGCAGCACCACACGCTGCGCATCGGGAGCTTTGGGGTCGTACAAATCGTTGACTGTGAACGGTTCCACCGCAGCTTCCACATCTTCGCCGCGCAATCCGTAACCCAGTGCTGTGTCCAGACTGTCGACGACGTGCAGATAGTGCGCCCAAGACTCCGCCCAATCTTCCCACGGATGGACCGATGCATAAGAACTGATGTGTTGGTTTGCCCAGTCGGCAGGCGGCCCCTGCTGGTAATTCCGTTTCAGTGCCGCCGCATAATCTTGGCGCTCATCGCCAAACAGGGTGCGGAATTTTTCCTGCCACGGCGTTCCTGCGATCAGGCGATCCCAATAATAGTGGCCAATTTCATGCCGAAAATGTCCCAGCAGCGTGCGGTAAGGCTCGTGCAGTTCGTGCCGAATTTTCTCCCGTTGTGAATCGTCTGCTTCCTCAACATTCAACGTGATCAGGCCATTGGCGTGTCCGGTAAGCACGCGCGGACCATCTTTGGGCGATCGTAAAAAGTCGAACATGACCCCATGTTCCGGATCCTCGGAAACTTTCGACTTGACAGGCAAACCCAACATCAGCAATTGCGCTACGAGCCGTCGCTTGGCGTTTTCAATCAGCCGCCACCTACGGCAATTGTCCGGGTCATCGAGTTGTGGAATGGTCCGATTGAGTCGGCAGGAAATGCACAACAATTCCGTGTCTTCGATAGGAACCAGCCAATTGCAACCTGCGGGCGAATGGAAATTTTTGCACCGTCGCCACAGCGGAGCGGGCTTTTTTTGGCCGTGCAGTTTCCAAGTATCTACTGTCGAGCCCTGTTGAAGCGCGCGCACCTGGGCAAGTTCTGGTTCGTAACCGAGCGCCGCCTTGCATGCTAGGCATTGGCTATTGCGAAAAAACACGGGCCTTCCGCAGCTACAGCGATACGAGTGGCCGCGGCCCGCAGGCTCCTCGCTTCGCCACGCCTCAGCCAGGCGCTTGGTAATTGCCTCGAAGATGCTGGCCATGCCTGGGAATTCAACTCATGGTAAAGTGCCTGTTGGGGAAAGGATTCTAACCGAGCCAGGGCGACGGACGTCGCCAGGTCGCAGAAGGGTAGATGCATCGGGCGCTCC
>Ga0335083_10007532_pt1 | contig 13426 bp, 17 predicted proteins | sample Lox_Sample_42_FD_206716 | JGI IMG/M metagenome (GOLD analysis project Ga0335083, IMG submission 206716) | Soil microbial communities from Loxahatchee National Wildlife Refuge, Florida, United States - Lox_Sample_4.2 | ecosystem: Environmental > Terrestrial > Soil > Wetlands | place: USA...
TCGCGCATCAAGTTGCTCGCGCGCATGGAGATCGTGGAGCGGCGGCGCCCGCAGGACGGACGCATCAAGACGCTCTCGCCTGACGGCGACGAGGTCGAGCTGCGCATCTCGACGATGCCCACGGCGTTCGGCGAGAAGCTGGTCATGCGCATCTTCACGCCGGAAGTGCTCGTGCGCGAATACGCCGAGCTCGGCTTCACGCAGGACGACAGGGACCGCTGGGAGCAGATGATCAAGCAGCCGAACGGGGTCATCCTGGTGACGGGGCCCACCGGCTCGGGCAAGACGACGACGCTGTACTCCTCGATGAAGCAGCTCGCCACGCCGGAGGTCAACGTCTGTACGATCGAGGACCCGATCGAGATGATCGAGCCCCTGTTCAACCAGATGCAGGTGCAGCCGGTGATCGGCGTCGATTTTGCGACGGGTGTGCGCACGCTTATGCGGCAGGACCCCGACATCATCATGGTCGGCGAAATCCGCGACAACGACACCGCGGACATGGCGGTGCAGGCGGCGCTCACCGGCCACCTCGTGCTGTCCACGCTGCACACCAACGACGCGCCGACGGCGGTGACGCGGCTGCTCGACCTCAAGGTGCCGCCGTACCTGCTTTCGTCCACGCTGCTCGGCGTGATGGCGCAGCGCCTCGTCCGTACGCTGTGCCCGCATTGCAAGAAGCCGGTCGACCCGCCGGACGACGAGTCGTGGCGGATGATGACGGCGCCGTGGCGCGCCGACAAGCCGACCAGCGTGATGGGGGCGGAGGGCTGCCTCGAATGCAGGATGACGGGCTATCTGGGCCGCATCGGGCTCTACGAGATCATGGTCCTTACGCCGGCACTTCGCCGGCTCATCCACCACGACGCCGACGACCGCGCGTTGCGCGAGCAGGCGTACAAGGACGGGATGAAGCCGCTTCGCATCTCGGGCGCGATGAAGGTCGCCGCGGGGGTCACCACCCCGGAAGAGGTGATGAAGGTGGCGCCGCTCGCGTGACCGCTACGCGCGCCGAGGCCGGCCGCGTGCGCGAGGACGTCGATGCCTGCCGGCCTACGCCGGCACGAACTTCAGCGCCACCCCGTTGTTGCAATAGCGCAAGCCCGTCGGCTTGGGTCCGTCGTCGAACACGTGGCCCTGATGGCCGCCGCAGCGGCGGCAATGGTACTCGGTGCGGGCCATGATGAGCTTGTAATCCACCTTGGTCAGCAAGGCGCCCGGGATCGGCGCGTAGAAGCTCGGCCAGCCGGTGCCGCTGTCGTACTTGGTCTCCGACTTGAAGAGCGCCAGGTCGCAGCCAGCGCACACGAACGTGCCCTTGCGCTTCTCCTTGTTGAGCGGGCTCGTGAACGGGCGCTCGGTGCCTTCCTCGCGCAGGACGTAGAACTGCTCGGCGGTGAGGACCTTGCGCCATTCCTCGGGTGTCTTCTCGACGCGGTCGGCATCGGGGGACTGGGCTACCGTGGGCAGGGCGGTGGCGCCGGCGAGGACGGCGGTGCCCTGGAGCAGGAAGGTTCGGCGGTTCATGGCGATATCCGTGTCCGGAGTGCGGGTTGTGATGGCAACAGTCGCGCCCGTTAGGGTAATCCTTACGGCGCCCGCGTAGGATGGGTAGCGATGACCATGAAGGGGCAAAGCGCCGGCATCCTCGCGTACCGCCTGCGCGGCGGCGCGCTCGAGGTGCTTCTCGTACATCCGGGCGGGCCGTTCTGGAAGAACAAGGATGCCGGCGCGTGGTCGATTCCCAAGGGCGAGTTCGAGCCGGGTGAGGACGCGCTTGCGGCGGCGCGCCGCGAGTTCGAGGAGGAGACGGGCCTGCGGGTCGGGGGCGAGTTCGTGCCGTTGACGCCGCGGCGCCAGAAGGGCGGCAAGCTCGTGCACGCGTGGGCGGTGCCGGCGGACTTCGACGTCGGCGGCATGCACAGCAACACGTTTACGCTCGAATGGCCGCCGAAGTCGGGGCGCCTCCAGGCCTTCCCGGAAGTCGACCGCTACGCGTGGCTCGCGCTGCCGCAGGCGGCGGCCAAGATGAACGAAGGCCAGCGTCCCTGGCTCGACGAGCTGGCGGCGATCGTGTTGGGCTAGCTTCTCACGACCACGCGAACGCCCGCCTCGCGGTAGTCGCGGAATCCCATTCGCGCGTACAGCGCGCGGGCGTTCAGGTTATCGCTCATGACGTGCAGGAAGGGCGTCTCGCCCCGCCTGGTCTGCCGGAAGAGGAGCTTGCGCACGAGACGGCGCGCGAGGCCTCGCCCCTGGAAGTCGGGATGCGTGCATACGCCGCTGATCTCGCGCAGCGGGCCGGCGCGCATGCGCTCGCCGGCCATGGCGACGAGGCGCTCGCCGTCGAAGCAGCCGAAGTATTCCCCTAGCTCGATCGTGCGCGCGCCGAACGGGCCGGGGCGGGTGAGCGTCGCGAGCTGCAGCGCCTGCGCGGCATGCTGCGCGCGCAGCGGGATCGCGTCGGGCGCCTCGTCGAGTTGCGGCGCGTCGCCCTCCCACACCATCTTGAACATCGTCGTGTCGGCTTCGATGCGCCACCCCGTGGGCACGTCGCCCGCGGCCGCCTCGTAGTAGAGATGCTCGCCCGGCGCGCAATAGGGCGCCAGCGCCGCGAAGTCCGGCCGCGACGGATTCGCGAAGCCGGCGATCGGCGAGAAGCCCGGCGCGTAGCGCCGGGCGCGTTCGGTGCCGACGGAGAAGCGCTCGTGCGGACCGGCGAGCGTGTTCCACACGATGTTGTCGAGCAGGTGCTCCATGCCCGCATTCATACACGAACGGCGGGCGGGCCGGAAGCCGTGGGCGCGATCGGCGGCGCTGATGAAGGGCATCGAAAATCGCGATTGGACCCCGGACGACGCGGCTCCTATTGTGAGCATCAGGGAGGCAACCACCTGGGTGGTCTTGGCGCCGCCGAGAGGAATGCCGTGAACAGCTACGAAACTTCGGACTGGAAGCGTTACGATCTCCTCGCCATCGAGCGGGATGCGCGGGCGATGCGCGATGCGCACGTCGCCGATCTCTGCCGTCGCGCGTGGAAGCGCATCAAGGCAGAGCTGGCGCGCGCTGGCGCGCAGCCGAGCAAGCCGCAACGGGCGGACGCGGCAAACGCGTAGGCGATTCGGCGCTCAGAACACGCTGCCGCGCGTGAACGAATCCTCTTCCGCCGGCAGCCGCGGGTCGCCGTAGACCAAGCCCCCGTTGTACTCAAACACGCGCGGTTCTTCGCCCGGCGCGCGCCGGTCGCGCCTGTACGCCGATGCCGACGAGTAGTGCGCGACGAGCGACAGCCGCGTCAGCGAGGGATTCCTGACCGCGCCCCCGCGATGCGCGAGCGCGCCGTGCCAGAACAGCACGTCGCCTTTCCTCGGCACGAAGCTTCGCGGCGCGATGCCGCGCTTCGCGCATTCCGCCTCGAGGTGGTCGCGGAAGTCCGATTCGCTGCGCGACGACTCGGTCGTGGCGAACATCCCGTTGCCCCAGTCGAACTTCGGGGACAGCCGGTGCGAGCCCGGGAAGTACTCGAGCGGTCCGGCGTCGGCGTCGACGTCCTCGAGCGCGATCCACGTCGCGCAGAGGTGGCTCGGGATTTCCGAGACGACGTAGGCGTAATCCTTGTGCGTCTTCTGCTCGCTGCCGCGCCAGAACGCGATCGTCTGCATCGCCACGACCTTGTCGCGGAAGACGTGCTCCGCGAACTCGACGATCCCCGGGTGCAGGATGATCTTCTTCGCGGCCACCGATTGGTTGTGGAAGTCGGTCACCCGTGCGTGCTTGTGGCGCAGTTGCTCGAGCGTGGTCTCGCTGATCGGCTTGATGCCGTGCACCTCGAGCAGCACGCGCGTGCCGTGGCGGGCGCGGTCCTCGACCAGCTCGTCGAGGTCGGCCCGGAAGGCATCGATCAGCGCGTGCGGGATGAGCTGCGGAAAGGCGACGATGCCCTCGTCGTGCCACTGCGCGAGCTTCGCGCGCAGATCGTAGCCGGGCTTGCGGCGCAACGAAGCCACGTAGCCCGCGATGTCGGGCGCGTCGCGGTCGATCCAGGGCAGCGTGACGGGGTCGAATTCGAGCGGGTTCGGTGCAGCCTGTTGCGCGTTCGTCGGCTGCGGGCCTCGAAGCCATCCGGCGAGCTTACGGAGCATCGGCACGTTCCCTGGTCGGAAAGGATAACAAACGGGGTTAGCGCTTAGGCGGTGACGCTTGAATCCTTCTGCGAGGCCCGGCACCTGGCTCGCCGCGCTCGGCAGCGATCACCGGCTCGGCGATTCACGTTCACGGCGGCACGTTCATGCTGGGTTAAGGCGCGACGCTGCGTCGGGACGCGACGTGATCCGGCGGAACGCGCGAGACGCCGGCGAGCGCTGCGCCGTGGCGGCGATTCACCGGCTCGCCACCACGAAGAGTCTGGGGAAAGGCAGCAGCACGGTCCCGGTCGCCAGCGCGGGATAGGCACGCGAGATCGCGTGCAGATAGCGTTCCAGGAAGTCCGCTTTTTGTTGCTCGTCCAGCGGACCGAGATAGGGACGAAGAGCCGACCCCTTGAACCACTCGACGACCGCACTCGGGCCGCCCGCGAGCGGGTGGAAGTAGGTCGTTCTCCAGACGTCGACCGCCCGGCACAGCGGTCGTAGCAGGTCGTAGTAGAACCCCGCGTCGTGCCGTGGAGGGTGCGAAATGCCAGCCAACAGGTCGCGCCAAGGTCCGGTCGAGGCGACTTCCCGTGCGAGCCGGTGCGCCGGCTCCTCGAGGTTGTCGGGCGTTTGCACCGCAAGGCTCCCCCCTGCCCGCAGCAGGCGCAGCAAGCGAGGGTACAGCAACGCGTGGTCCGGGAGCCATTGCAGCGACGCATTGGCCAGGATGACATCGAAGCGCTCCGCCGGGTTCCAGTGCGCGATGTCCGCGAGGTCGAAACGTATCGCCGGCAGGCGCGCGCGTGCCGCGTCGATCATCTCCGGGGATGTGTCGATGCCGGAGACGGTCGCGTCGGGGTAGCGCTCCGCGAGTACTTCTGTGGAATTGCCGGGCCCGCAACCGATGTCAATGGCATTGCGGACCTCGAGTGACGGTATCGCCGCCACGAGGTCTCGGACGGGGCGGGTGCGCTCCTGCTCGAAGGCGGAATACTGCTTTGCCGACCAGGTCATGGTGAGTCTTCCGGACTGTGGGGGCGGGTTGGCGGTTTGCCCCGTTCGGAAGCTATCATGAGTCTACAGTTGGCTGTTGGACCGGCCGACCGGGAAGTTGCTGGCCAATGCGCCGCCATTTGTCTCCGTCCCTCCGGGCGACGGGCCGCGTCATTTCGCATTTCACCCCGGCGGCGCACTCTTGTACTCGCTGCAGGAGGAAGCCTCCACATTGCTGGCCTATCGCTACGACGCGACAACCGGCTCGCTGACTCCGCAACGGATGCTGTCTACGCTGCCGACCGGATTCGTCGGCACGAGCTTTGCCTCCGAGATTGGCGTTTCGCCTGACGGAAGTCTGGTGTTCGCCGCCAACCGCCTGCACGACACCGTTGCCATTTTCGGGGTCGACCGGTTCGGCATGCTGAGCCCACTCGGGGAGTTCTGGACCCAGGGCGATTATCCGCGAAGCTTCACCGTCGATCCGTCCGGGACCTTCATGGTCGTATGCAGCCACCGAAGCGACTCCCTCACCACCTACAGGATCACGGAAGGTGCACGCGGTTTCGGCTCCCCGACGGGGTATTACGCGCCGGTGGGCAGCCCGGCAAGCGTTGTCTTTTTAACCTGAGGAGTCGTCCAGTCCGCTCCGCCTTAGGCCCTCGTCCTTAGCGTTCCCCGGCGCCTCTACGTTGGAAAGGCCAGGCGGTCGAACCGCCGATGCCCTCACGCGCGCGTGAGCGGCAGCCAGCTCACATCCACCGTGGGCCGCGCCACGGCACTAGCTCCCTAAGCTATTTGCGCATCACGTCCGCGATGGTGCGCACGGCTGGGTCGATCAACTCGATATCTTCCGGTGTCATGTGGACCCGCATCGCGTAATCGACGACGACCGGCTGCCCATTGAGGTACCCCCAATCGCCGACCTTATTTTCGTACAGTTCCGGGTCAGGGATATGGTCGGGCTTCTTGCCGCTCGCTTCGAACTGGTCCAGTTCCGCGCGCGTCATGATGCGCGCCGCCAACATCACGAGCACGATTCCGAACGGCAAACATGCGACGACGGGGCACAACTCCGGATAACGGCGCTGCCAGCCCTCTCGCCAGATGCGTGCCTCTTCCAGGTTCGCCCGTGCGCCTTGGCGCAAACGGTGCATGCGCGGAACCTTGATGGCGTACCGGCCGCACACGATGACTCGCCGTTGACTGCCGCGCGCCAGTCGAATCATGGGTGATTCTAGATCGCCTGGATGAACTGGCGGCAGCGCGAGGGGCAGAAGCAGCTTCGGCGTGCGGTCTCCTCCCGCCTAGACATGGCGCAGTGCCTCCGAACGTCCTGCCGAGCCCCGTGGACGCCCGTGCCGTGCTCGATCAGAGTACGATCGACGCGTTGCTTGATGCAGATCATTGCAGGTCACGCGCTCCCGGCGCATCGTGGACAACGTTCGGGAGGTCGATATGTCTGGGCTGCTTTGGTTCGTCGTTGGTTTGTTCGTGGGCGTCTATTTGGGATTCGCGCTCTTTTGTGCCTTGCAGGTATCGCGGAAGGTGGATCGCAACGAAGTCCTCATCGACGACGATGTGGACATCGCCGAGCACTTTGCGGCAAGCGAGCTGCGCAAGATTGCGGCTAAGTCCGCTCGGGTTTGAACGACGTCTACCAAGCAGCGAGTCGCCAAACGTCGCGAGCTCTTGAGGAAGCTGGCGACATCCTGTCTTGGCGGAGGCGGTGAGATTCGAACTCACGGAAGGGTTGCCCCTTCGCGGGTTTTCAAGACCCGTGCCTTAAACCTCTCGGCCACGCCTCCGGGGCCTGCGCGTCGCGATCCCTTGAACTTTGCGCAGGCGGCGGCATATTAGCAGTCTGGCTAAAGCCGGCCGGATCGCATCCGGCCCATTGAACCCCCTGGGATTTCTGCTAGTCTAAGGCACTGTCGGTCCCCTTGAAGGGGCTTTTCGGAGGCACTATGGACAAGTTCGAACCGGTGATGCCGGGTCGCCAATCGCAGTTACCGCCGCTGCCTGCGGCCACGCCGCGCGCCGCCGGTAACGAAGCAGTGTTGCCGGTCGCGCAGGATACGGTCCTGCGCAACACCTACTGGCTGCTCGCCCTCTCGCTGTTGCCGTGCATTGGCGGCGCCTACGTGGGCATGCAGCTCGGGCTCGGCGCGTGGTTCCGCGCGTCGCCCATCATGGCGCCGCTCGTGATGCTAGGCGCGATGATCGGCTCGCTGTTCATCGTAACGCTCCTGCGCAACAGTGCGTGGGGCGTCGTGGCGCTGTTCGGCTTCACGTTCGTTGCGGGCGTGACGCTGACGCCCACCTTGACGTTCGCCGCGGGCCTCGCCAACGGCTGGCAGCTCGTCGGGCTCGCCGCCGGCATGACGGCCGCCATCTTCTTCGCGCTCGCCGCCATTGCGACGGTGACGAAGAAGGACTTCTCCTTCATGGGGCAGTTCCTGTACGCCGGCGCAATCCTGCTTCTGGTCGCGTTCCTCATCGCGCTGTTCTTCCCGGTGCCCGCGATGATCGTGACGCTGTCGGCCATCGCGGTGCTGATCTTCTCGGCGTTCATCCTGTACGACATCTCGCGCATCATCCACGGCGGCGAGACGAACTACATCATGGCGACGATGGCGCTGTTCCTCGATCTGTTCAACGTCTTCATCAACCTGCTCAACCTGCTGCTCGCGTTCTCGGGACAGCGCGATTGACGGCTCGGCTTCGATGAACGGGGCGCCGCGGCGCCCCGTTTTTCATTCGAACACCGCAATCGACTCCACGTGCGCGGTGTGCGGGAACATGTTGACCACACCCGCCGCCGCGAGCCGGTAACCGCGGTCGTGGACGAGCACTGAGGCGTCGCGCGCGAGCGTGCCCGGCGCGCAGCTCACGTAAACCAGCCGTTGCAATGCGCCCGGCGCGTCCTTCGCGGGCAGCGCCTTGACGAGCTCGACCGCGCCCTCGCGCGGTGGATCGACCAGCGCCCGGTCGATGCCGCCCAGATCCTTCAGCGTTCGCTCGGTGTCCGCGAACAGGTTGGCCACGACGAAGCGCGTGCGCTCGGCGAGCCCGTTGGCGGCCGCATTCTCCGTCGCGCGCGCGACGAGCGCCGCGCTGCCTTCGATGCCGATCGCCTGCGAGCAAAGCCTGGCGAGCGGCAGCGTGAAATTGCCGAGGCCGCAGAAGAAATCGGCCACGCGCTCGCCCGGCTGCGGTGCGAGCAGGGCCATCGCGCGGCGCACGAGCACGCGGTTGATCGCGTAGTTCACCTGCGTGAACTCGGTGGGTGCGAACGGCAGGCGGACGCCGAACTCCGGCAATGCATACGCGAGCGGCGTTGCGTCCGCGAGCAGCGGCACGACCGTCGCCGCGCCGCCGGTCTGCAGCCAGAACTCCACACCCTGTTCGCGGCCGAACGCCGCAAGGCGCATCTCGTCCTCGCACGTGAGCGGCGCGAGAATGCGCAGCACGAGCGCGTAGACGAGGCCGTCGCCCGTTTCGCCGACGGCGACCTCGATCTGGGGCAGGCGGTCGCGCACGGACAGGTCGGCGACGAGCGCGCGCAGCGCGGGCAGGAGGTCGGAGAGCTTGCGCGGCAGGACGTGGCACTCGGTCATGTCGGCCACGAAGCTCGACTTGCGCTCGTGGAAGCCGATCAGGACGCCGCCCTTCTTCACGACATGGCGCACGGACAGCCGCGCGCGATAGCGGTAGTGCCACGCGGGCCCTTCGATCGGAGGCAGCACGACCTCGGGACGCACGCGGCCGATCCGCGCGAGCGCCTCCTCGAGCGCGCGCTGCTTGGCGGCGACCTGCAGCGAAGGGTGCGCGTGCTGCAGCGTGCAGCCGCCGCACACGCCGAAGTGGGGGCAGCGCGCCGCCACGCGCGAGGCGTTGGCCTTGCGCACGACCTCCGCGCGGGCGAGCGTGAAGGTCGGCTTGTCCTTGACCACGGCGACGTCGACGCGCTCGCCGGGCAGCGCGCCCTCGACGAACATCGCCTTGCCGCCGACGTGCGCGACGCCGCGGCCTTCCTGGTCGAGCGATTCGATAAAGACGTCGGAGACAGCCACGCCGGTCATTCTACGAGGGCGGGCCTCGCGTGCCTGCGTGGTCCGGTAAACTTCATGTCATGAACCTGCTCGCGTTCGACACGTCCACACGCTGGCTTTCCGTCGCCTGTGCGACGCACGGCAGGTGGGTGACGCGCGACGAACCCGCGGGGCAGGCGCACTCGGAGCGCCTGCTGCCCCTCGTCGACGCGGTGCTGACGGAGGCGGGCGTCGCGCTCGCGGATCTGACGGCGATCGCCTTCGGCGCGGGCCCGGGCTCGTTCACAGGCGTGCGCATCGCGTGCGGCGTGGCGCAGGGGTTGGCGCTCGGCGCCGGGCTGCGCCTCGTGCCCGTGGCAACGCTCGAAGCGCTCGCTCAGGCCGCGGCGCGCACGCATGGCGCCACGCGCGTGCTCGCCTGCCTCGACGCACGCATGCGCGAGGTCTACGTTGCCGCGTATCGCCGCGAAGCGGACGCCTGGCTCGTGCAGTCCGGCCCCGCCGTGCTGCATCCTGCCGACGTCGCGGCGCCGCCGGGCGCAAATGCGTGGTTCGGCGCCGGCGATGGCTTCGCGTCCTACCCCGATCTTGCCGCCAGGCTCGGGCTCGCCGCATGCGACGCGGCGCTCATCCCGGATGCGCGCTCGATCGCCGAGCTTGCGATGCCGCGCGTGGCCAAAGGCGAGACCGTCGCCGCCGCCGATGCGCTGCCGCTCTACGTCCGCCATCGTGTCGCGCTCACGACGGCCGAGCGCGATGCCGGAGTCCGACTCTGATGGCGACCGTACCGAAGCCTCGCGTCGTGGCGCCCATGGCGTGGCGGCCGCTCAGGTTGTCGGACGTCACGTACGTGGCCGCGCTCGAAGCGCAGATCCACGCCGCGCCGTGGACCGCCGGCAATTTCCGCGACGCGCTCGCCGCGGGCTACAGCGCGCTCGTCGGAGAGCGCGAAGGACGCATCGTCGTCTTCGGCGTGATGATGATCGCGCCGGGCGAGGCGCAGCTTCTCAACCTTTCGGTCGTACCCGACAGTCGCCGGCAAGGGCTCGGGCGCGAGCTCCTGTCGCGCTTTGTCGCGATCGCGGCGCGCCTCGGTGCGCGCCAGGTCTTTCTGGAAGTGCGCGTGGGCAACCTTCCGGCCATCGCGTTGTACGAGCGCGAGGGCTTCGTGCGCGTTGCGCGCCGCGCAAGCTACTACCCGGCAGGTCCCGACGGCGTGCGAGAGGACGCGCTCGTCATGCGCCGCGATATCGCTTGAGATGGCCACGCGCGAGGATGTCCTGTCCGAGCTCGGCCTGCTGCCGCGCTGGCGGCTGCGCGCGTCGCTTCGCGCCGATGCGGCGGCGCCGGTCGACCGACTGGCCCGCATCGCCGCGCTGACGTGGTCGGCGTTCGCCGCCGACGTCGACGCCTGCGAGGCATGCGAGTTGTGCCGCACGCGCAACAAGTCGGTGCCCGGCGTGGGCGACCAGGCGGCGGAGTTGCTCTTCGTGGGCGAAGCGCCCGGCGCCGAGGAAGACGCGCGCGGCGAGCCGTTCGTGGGGCAAGCCGGACGCCTGCTCGACAACATGCTCGCGGCGCTGGGCCTCGCGCGCGACCGCAACGTGTACATCGCCAACGTGCTCAAGTGCCGGCCGCCGAACAACCGCACGCCCGAGCCGCGCGAAGTCGATGCCTGCCGCCCGTACCTCGAGCGGCAGATCGCGCTCCTGTCGCCTAAGCTCATCGTCGCGCTGGGCCGCAGCGCGGCGTCGTTGCTGCTCGACACCGACGCCACGATCGCAAGCCTGCGCGGGCGCGTGCATCGCTACCGCGGCGTCCCGCTCATCGTGACCTACCACCCGGCGTACCTGCTGCGAAACCTGCCCGACAAGTCGAAGGCGTGGGAGGACTTGCTGCTCGCCCGCGCCACCCTGGCGCAGTTCGCGGCGCTGTGACGGGCGCTCGTCCCGGAAAAGCTTGCGCTGCCGCGCCGCGCGCCCCATATTTCGCGCTGCGGGAAGCCCGCTCGCGCCCGGAGGACTGAAATGTTGAGAACGATTGCCGGATTGATCGCCGCCGTCGCCGTGATGTCGCTGACCGGCTGCGGCTACAACGACTTGCAGCGTCAGGACGAATCCATCAAGGCCGCCTGGTCCGAGGTGGTGAACCAGTACCAGCGCCGCGCCGATCTCGTGCCCAACCTCGTCAACACGGTGAAGGGCTACGCCGCGCAGGAAGCCGACGTCCTGACGGCGGTCACCAACGCGCGCGCGAACGTGGGCTCGATCAAGGTCACGCCCGAGCTCCTGAACGATCCGGCCGCGTTCGCCAAGTTCCAGGCGGCGCAAGGCCAGTTGACGAGCGCGCTGTCGCGCCTGCTCGTGGTTGCGGAGAACTATCCGAACCTCAAGTCCGACCAGCTCTTCCGGGACCTGCAATCGCAGCTCGAGGGCACCGAGAACCGCATCACCGTGGCGCGCAAGCGCTACATCGACGCCGTGCAGACCTACAACTCGACGGTGCGCTCGTTCCCGACCAACCTCACGGCCATGCTGTTCAAGATGGAGGTCAAGCCGAACTTCACCGTCGAGAACGAGGCCGCGATCAGCGCGCCGCCCAAGGTCGACTTCAGCAAGACGCCGGCTGCGCCGCCGGCCACGCCGCCCGCCACGCCCAAGAGCTGACGTTTAAGGAGCTCGCGTGGTGCGCCTGATCGCCGCGCTGGCGCTTGCGGCCTGCCTGCCCCTCGCGCACGCGGCGTGGGAGCCGGGCAGCGACGGCCTTGCGCCGATCCCGCCGCTTCGCGAGCGCGTGACCGATCTCACCGGCACGCTCACGCCCTCGGAAACGCAGTCGCTCGTCGCCAAGCTCGCGGCGTGGGAGAGCAAGACCGGCAACCAGCTCGCGGTGCTGATCGTGCCCTCCACGCAGCCGGAGCCCATCGAGGCGTACTCGATCCGCGTGGCCGACGCGTGGAAGATCGGCCGCAAGGGGCAGGACAACGGCGCGATCCTGGTCGTGGCGAAGAACGACCGCAAGATGCGCATCGAGGTGGGCTACGGGCTCGAAGGCGCGCTCACCGACGTCACGTCGCGCAGGATCATCGGCGACACGATCGCGCCGAAGTTCCGCGACAACCAGTTCGCGCAGGGCATCGACGCCGGCGTCGATCAGATCATGGCGGTCGTCGACAAAGGCGAACCCCTTGCGGCGAAGCCGCCGCCCCCTCAGGGCGGGGGCCTGTGGCCGGCGCGCCACTTCTCGTTCGAGACGCTGCTGATCTTCGTGTTCATCGTCGTGCCCGTGCTGGGCTCGATCCTGCGCCGCATCTTCGGCACGGCGCTGGGCTCGACCGTGGGCGCCGGCATCATCGGCGCCGGGGCCTGGGTGGTCGCCGGCTCGCTCCTGATCGCGATCGGCGCGGGCGTGGTCGCGCTGGTGCTGCTGCTTTTCACCGGCGGCATGGTCGGCAACGGCATTGCGCGCCGAGGCGGGGGGGTCTGGATCCCGACCGGCGGCGGTGGCTGGGGTGGCGGGGGCGGAGGCGGCGGGGGATTTTCAGGCGGCGGCGGCGGCTTCGGCGGCGGCGGCGCCTCGGGCGGGTGGTAGGCGCATGAGACGAGGCTCCCGGCTCGACCGCCTTTGGCGGCACCTGGTCACCGACCGCCGCCACGTGCATCGCACGTTGCCGCCGGGCGAGCTCGCGCGCGTGGAGAAGGCGATCGCCGAGGGCGAGCGGCGTCATTCGGGGCAGGTCTGCTTCGCGGTCGAGGCCGCGCTGCCGCTCTCCCGCGTGTGGCACGGCGTCTCGCCGCGCGAGCGTGCGCTCGAAGTCTTCGGCCTGCTGCGCGTGTGGGACACCGAGCGCAACGACGGCGTGCTGGTGTACGTCCTGCTGGCCGACCGCGACGTCGAGATCGTCGCCGACCGCGGCATTCACGCGCGCGTGGGCGACGAGGGGTGGCGCGCGGTGTGCCGCAGGATGGAGACGGCCTTTCGCGAGGGCAGGTACACCGAGGGTGTCGAGCAGGGCCTGGCCGCCGTCGCCGACCTTCTCGCCACGCATTCGCCGCGGACCGGCGGGCAGAGCAACGAGCTGTCCGACAAGCCGGTGATTCTGTAGCCGGGGCGCCGGTCCGGGGCGCTAGTGAAGGCTCAAACCACTAAGCAGCAATTGGGGAATGAGCTTCCCCCGTTACAGTCCACTCTAGTGTTGCTGCTCTTCGCCGATCAGCCGTAGCGAGTCCAGCTTCGTCTGGTTGTACA
>Ga0335083_10007533_pt1 | contig 13424 bp, 19 predicted proteins | sample Lox_Sample_42_FD_206716 | JGI IMG/M metagenome (GOLD analysis project Ga0335083, IMG submission 206716) | Soil microbial communities from Loxahatchee National Wildlife Refuge, Florida, United States - Lox_Sample_4.2 | ecosystem: Environmental > Terrestrial > Soil > Wetlands | place: USA...
CTGATTCACATAGCGATTGTTCGCTTGTTGTTGGGCATACTGTTGGTAAGCACCAAGGCCCGATTTAGCAAGACCAAGCCACGGACTAAGTTGACCGACTTGCCCTTGTGCCTCACCAGCACCACCTCCACTGAATAGCTGAGACAATACATTCTGCCATCCACCACCTTGTGCAGCCGAATTGGCTGCTGCATCGTAATTGGCCCCGATAGATTGGCCCGGAATATCTGTTGCCACGTTGTCTCCAAGAGATCCAGGAGCCGCAGAAGTGCCTTCGCCCAAAGCTCCAAATTGAACATTACCTGCTCCGGGAACTTCCACTCCCGTGTTTGCAATACCTTGACCAACTGTACTACCCGGAGCCGTGCTGGTCGGACCATACATAGCCGCCAAAGCTCCTTGGTCACCACCCGGCACACCCGCTGCCTGACCACCTTCGAGAGACAAGCCACCACCACTGGCTGCTGTGGGAGTACCCGTCTGAGCACCAGCAGAAGCTGCTTGGCTACCTTCCATCACATTGGAACCAATCGGGGACGCCATAGGTGTAGTCGTTACACCATTAGCTTGCGTAGATCCAAGGGTAGACGTAGGATTTCCTGGAGTGATGCCTTGAGCATAGTTAGCACCAGTGGTTGGTGTAGTAGCCGCAGTGACGCCGGAGAGATCGGCTGTTGCAGCCGGAGTGCCTTGAATCCCCAGACCAGTACCTTGTGTACCACCACCAAGACCACCGAGGTAATCCATATTGCCAGTAACACCACTGAGGGCATCACCACCAGCCATACCTAATCCACCGCCACCTAGGGCATCTGCTGCGCCTCCGATAGCTGTACCTGTACCAGCCAGAGGACCAAACAGAGAGGACCCACCAGCAGCCGATTCAAGGCCCCCAAGAGTGGTCGGAGCTACGTTAGATGCTAGATCAGTAGCGAAGCCCTGCGAAGCTGGACCCACGGCATTAGCACCAAGATTCTCCAGGGCTGTACCAAGAGAACCTCCACCGAAGTAACCGCCAGCACCACCGGTAGCAGCACCAATCAGGGTAGCTTCAGGATTCCAGTGGGTTTGGAAACCTTCACTGAGAGTGCCACCAAGGGCACCACCAGCGGCAGCACCCCACGGACCTCCGATCAGAAACCCGCCGATACTTCCCAATACGGGTAGAACATCATCAAGAATGCCACACATATTAAATTAACCTTTTGTTGAAAATCATACCTGAAAGTTCAAAACCTTCCTTCCTATAATAATGTTTGGCTGACTCCAACCCGATACCTGCATTGTGTAGAATTACTAGTTCTGTAGCACCATTCTTCTTTGCCCACTCTGCTCCTGCTTCCAGCAACTCATGAGCTAAACTTGATCCACGAAGTTCCGGCTTGACATAGAATGCTTGATCACCAGCCCACTTCACCTTAGAAAAGAATTGGGTACTCATTTGAAGGAGGATGACCCCATTAAAGTTCGTATCAAAGGCTACAAAGAATTTATCTGAATAAAGTTGGGTAGCACGAAGAATAGTGAATACCTTTTCATTGTCGTAATCTGTGTCACGGAACTGAGACTCTTGATGAAATTGATATCCGAGTTCTATCAGTTTCACATAATCTTCGGTGTCAAGTTTAGTCTTAATCAAAGTTTACCTATCCAGAAAGAGAAGTTACCGTTCGTGGACGTAGCCAGATTTGAGGTGGATGCCAAGTGTACCGAAAGGGTGTTGGTGTTCGAAGTATCACACCACAAGACAATGACACCACTGTTATTCGAAGAAGCACCAGCTTGGTAATCCGGAACTGCTAGACCCAGATTGTGGGTGATCGTGTAGACACCAGCACTAGGATTCGTTACAGTCCAACCAGAGGGAAGGGATGGATTTGCTGCTGCTGCATCCACATACCCATAACCCATCAGATGGTAGGCGTTACCCGTAGGACTTTCTGTTCCGGAGGCGTTGCCACCTTGAATATGAGTGAGTGTGTTGTGGTACCGAGTTACAATGTCCCCAATATCTGACTGACTGAAGTTAAGGTCTGACCAAGGGATGTTTTGCCCGTTAAGGAATTGGGTCAGATTGGTGTACCATTCCAACCAATAGTAACTTCCAGACGGGGAATTTAGGGGTGGCGGAGGTACACCGGCTGCCATATTTTATCTCCGAACTTCTTGGATGATATCCACTTCAAAAGCTTCTAAACGTAGTGGATAAGGTTGCTGGTAAACAAACTGGAATGCCCTTCGTCTTGTGTAACCTAACTGAGTGACTGTTGGGTAACTCGAATTCAGATTCAGTGTGAAGTTCCCTACCCACGTATTATAGTCATCATCAGACCAGTTCACTGTCATTGGGACATTGTTGTCCCCATTAGGTCCATCACAGATTACCGATAATCGATACAATCGTTTTCGTTTGATTGTGTCGAAGTCCAACTTAGTAGTTTGCACAAAACAGAGTGGAGGAACACCTAGATCCGTATAATTATTCGGGGACAATTCCAATTGACCGGCACCAGTATATGCCATCAACATCGGAGCACCATTGCCGCTGTCAGCAGCATAACGGTACACCCAAGGATAATTGACACCCAGTGTAGTACTTCCCGACCACTCATGCCACATCTGTTCTTCAAAATCATAAACAAATGTCCGACTCGAACCAGTAAGATTCAACACATAAAATTTGTGGCCACATACCTGGATGGTATAAGCATTGGCCAAGTTGATCGAAGTGCCTTCATTATCCAAAGCTTCACGGACAGGCTCTGTACCAATCTCAGTGGGCTGGAAGCCATTGATAACCCAAACCGTTCGTCCACCATTCCCGGTTTCGCCCACCATGATCAATTCCAATTCTGTCTGATCAATCGTATAAGGTGCAGGACAACCGAACTGGGACACGGCGGGAGCATTACGCTCTAGTGGAGAGCCTGTAGCATTAGCATTATCATAGAACCACTCAATGGAGCCGGTAGTGATTGCTGCAATGTAATTCTGCACTCGTTTGAGTGCCACGATCTGGAATGAGAACAATTCTGTGTCAATGAAACCATCCACCGGCCACGAATTTGGCATGTTCAGATTACTGTTGTTGATGGTATTAATCCCTGAGGGTAGGAAGATGTATCCATCCAGTGCAACAGGAGTAGGAATGTGGGGTTGAGGAAGACCATCCACGCCAGTGACCACGGTAAGTCCGTTGTTCGGAGTGATCACGTAGGCATCGACACCATCACATACAAAAAGATTCTCAGCATTGGACGACACATAAGCACACATCCCCACCTGACCAGTACTGGTTTGCAGGGAGGTAATGAAAGTATTACCTGCGTAGAGGTTACCACCAATCGCAGTGTAGTAAGTTTGATTGATCGACCAGTAGAAGAACCCTTGAACTTGCCCACTGGCTCCAGGAATTGTGTTTACCAGAGAAACACCTGGACGCTTCTTCAGATAATACTTCTTACCATCAGAGATAGGACTTTTGATCAGTTCAGGATATAGATTCACAAAACGCTGATCCTTACCAGTTTCCCCGTCCCGCTGAAGGGGAGAACCAATAAAGGAAAACCGCTGTGTGTGGTATTGGGTAAAATAGGGATTCACCGACATGCGAATTCTCCGAAGTACTTTTCGGCGGCTTGTTTGTATACTTCTGCCGCCTCTTCGGCACTCTTATATCTTCCTAAATATACACCCTTTCCATTGACCCTTATACGGGCTTGATAGGTTCCAGTTGTTGAGATAAATGAAACTCCTTTGTATCCAGAAGTGTTTCCTTTACTAATTCCGCGATTCTGACAGTTTTGAACTCGGGTGGCTTCTCTAAGATTTGCCCAAGAATTGTCAGAACGAATACCATTAATGTGATCAATCTCTAGAGTGGGCCAACTGCCAGTCATATAAAAGAATGCTAATCGATGGGCTCGGTATTGGTTTCCATCAATCCCAATTTGGATATAACCTTCGTCCAATAGAGTGCCTGCAATCTCTCCAGCCTTATGACGGAAAGTTCTGATCTTTCGGACAAATAATCCGGACTCTGGAAGATAATCATAAACTTCTTTGAGTCGCTGTAGTGTGAGGTTAGTGCTCATCTATCTTCTCTTCAATATCCTCGACCGTTTCAAGAATCTCTGCATCAACCTTCTGGGATTGTTCCAACATCTGCTTAATAGCGTTCATCACCTCACTGTGTTGAAGATCAGTTTGTTCTTGCATCATGGCGAAGAACGCCAGAGACACAGAAGCTTCCGAACTCAGGATGATATTGATACCTGCAAGGTCATTATCCCACCAAGGAAAGATGTAGTGGAGAGCCAACCAACCAAAGATAAACACCAACAGCCCGATAAGAAACGTCGAAGATCCTCGAAATTTAGCGTACCATTTAGCAAAATTAATATCCATACGGGTTCCCCCCGCCCATACCCATTACTACCCAGTCCGGCTGAATGAACAGCGCACCTTCTTCCGTACCGAACGACAAAGCATTCTGGATCAGCATGTTTGCTTGCTCATTGAACTTATCCAGTTCGCTGAGAGGGATACCGAATTCAGGGCCAAGTCGGTGAGCCAATGAGTAGATCAAAGGCTCCAGCCACACTTGAGGGAAATCCGGAGTATCCGTCGAAGAATCGAATTGATCGAACGGACGTTGATACACAAACCAGATCTGCCGGTATTGTTGAGTGTATGAATCAGGTGCAGGCCAAATGTTAATTGTGCCTGCTTGATTGCCGGGCTGATACCAGAAGTGAACAGGATAGCCCTGATCATTAGGAGCATTTAGCAGGTTGTAGTTATATTGAGTATAGATGTTCATCGGAATCCGGTACGTGGTACTCGGATCAGAGACATCCAGATTCCATGCTTGAGTAACTTTAAGTGGTGCCGGAATGTTCAGGTTACCAGTACCAATTCCAAGCCCAACGGGGTAAGCATTCTGCCCCTGAATGGGATTGAAATAAGTGGTCGTCATTGCCCACACCGGCATACCTTGGGCATACAGACTAAACACCAAGTTGTTCAATGCTTCATTAGCATTGACGATTTGGGTAGAAGTGGCAGTAGATCCATCCACTCCAATCCCGATCTTACGGAACGCGGCATTCACAATAGATGCTTGCGTCATATTCCAGGTGCTATCTCCAGAAATGGTCATAACTTAGATCCCCTCAATCCACCAGTCAAAGGCCAGTGTGGTGCCAGTCCAGTTGTAAATCGTGAGTGTAGATTCAGTAGGTACGATAGACCAAGTTCCTGTGATGGAAGTTGCAGAAAGTGGCGTCACACCAGCGGTCAATACTTCCGTAGGAAAGGCTGTTGGGAATGTAATCGTGGTCGAACCATTGGAGGTAATACCGCCAGTTTGCCCAGAGTATCTCATACGACCATCCAGGAATTGTACCTGATTTTGTGCGCCATTCAACGTGATGCGATTACCAAGAGGTGCTAGATTAGAACCCCACCACAGTTGGGAACTGCCTCCAATAGCGGGTGTGGGGTCACCATTACCCTGATCGTAAAAGATTACATTGTTCTGCACCGCCGGATAGGAGCCTGCCTCAGTACCAGCGGAGTAAAGTCCACCCTGACCAACAGAGCATCTCCAGACAGTATTCTGACGCGATGCTTGATTAGCAGCACCTTGAATGAAACGCAGACCTACGGCTTGACCACCCGGAAGCCGATATAGTTGAACATTGTACAGATCATTGTTATCAGCACCTTGGATATCGATGGCAGCAACACCGGTATTAGCCCCAAGATAGTTTCCGGTAATTTCCCACATACGATTGAAGGAGAAGTTACCCTGAGTTCCAGAACTCACCAAATCACAATACGCAATAAAAATGGAACCGTCGCCAGCATTTTCTTGGTATGCTTGAATCCAGAAATCATTCTGCTGGACATCCGAAGCGTCGCCTAGACCAGAAGCAATATGGGTTTCGCAGACAGTCGAGGTAAAATTGCTACCCGAAAGGCGGAACACCGAATCAGTGATGGAAGCAAGATACAAGCCAGTTGCAGCAACTCCATTGCCCAACATCATAATTTGATCGAAATCACAATTACGAAGAGCGCGGTTACCTGACGGTGTGTACTTAACCATCGTACCACCGGTAGTACCTGTCCAACTCAAGATCGTAGGCGCATCATATTGGGTGCCTCCCACATCATGGAATGAACCACGTCCTTGACCAACCATCGACACACCACTGGTTTGCAATGTCAAAGTAGAGGAAATATTAGCAGTTCCCACCGGTAGCAGAAGTGTGCCACCACCTTGGGAAGCCAGCCAATTCAGAGCATTCTGGTGAGCAGCAGTATCATCGTGGATGCCATCATAGTAAGCACCAAAGGTCTTAACGCTGATGTAGCCATTCATGCCATTCAGATACCAGCGATTGCCTTGGGCATCTACAAGGATACTGCCCCCATTATCAGCAGAAGTGTGGTCATTAGGGTTCAATACATAGACTGCACCACCACCATCTCCAGGAGTGTGGTAGCCAGTCGTAATAACCGAAGGGCCATTAGTAACAGTTTGAGCTCGAACAGCGGCCACATTGGTAAGAGCCAACGTGCTCTCGTGTACTACAGTATTTACGTTGTTAAGCCAATCCGCAGGAATCGGAGTGACGTAATCAACAAACGTCATATTAGTGGCCACTATTTACCCCATTAATTTTTTCATATGTACGCATACCACCCAGGCCCAGCATACCAATCAGAATCGGCATCATCTCGCTCAGATCTGCTTGAGGCACCATCACAGGGTGCCCGGCAATCAGCATAGCAGCCGAGAGCAGCGGAGTTCCCACATAGTTCCACGCTAGGCATGCGCCACAGATCCAACCGATAAACGGACGCCAACCAGCCACAAAGATCTTTTGGTTAGCTGCCTCGGTATTATCAATATTTATTTGACCTTGGATGATGGCCGCTGCTGCGGCGATCTCTTGTTGTTCTTGAGCCGATTTATCCGGCCAGATCTTGTTAACAACGGTGGATGCAAGGTCTGCTACTTCACCAATACCGGTGAGACTCATAATCATTAACCTTTATGGAAAAACTTCCAGCCACTTAGAAAGATACCTATACAGGAGATTGCAAACCAAATGGCACCAATAAAACCCTTATAACGATTTAATTGAGCATCAATGGACTCTACATGTTTAAGAATCTTTTCTATCTGTTGTTCTTTAATTTCAGCCCTTTCTTCGAGGGCTGCTACCCGTTCATGTAGTTCAGTCATATTAGTCTAACGTCACTGTTACCAATTGGTTGCCAGACATTGTGACCCAATTGTTATCGTTAAGGAAAGCCAGAGGAACAGCAGTACTTTCATCCGGAATTTCTGGTTGCGTAACCGGCAATCCGTTAGGAAAGCCAAGGCTGGGTCTAGCACATCCAGCTACTGCAAAGGATGCTACACCACTAGAACCAGGGGCTGTGCAGAAAGGATAGGGAGGATAGCTTGGCCCATCAAATAGATTGAAGGAAGTTGGTGATGAAAAAGGAACTGTAATTCGCTCTTGTCTAGTCCGGAGAAAATCCATAGGGTGGCGAAGTTCATAATCTTCATGACAGACGATTAGACCATCCCACCGCTTTAGAGCTTCTCCCGACTTGATCTTGCGATTACAGACCATGCACCATACATTCCATTCCCCGCTTTTAAACCAATTTCGGGCCATAAATTATCTCACTCGTCGAGCACGAATGACACCTGTGGCAGAAACAGTGCCCGACGTAAATCCTGCCAATGCCCCCAAATATACTGTAGTAGTGGTTGAGACGTTAATCCGAACCACTGGAGTTGGTACGCCGATTGTTATGTCAGGAGCCGGTCCACCCGGTTGTACTTGTGAATAATATCCCAGTGGCCCTGAACTACCGGAAGTAGTAGAAATGCCCACGAGGCCATTCTGGACTACAGTTGCACTTCCAGTAATAATCCCCACACCACTTACGTCCCAATCGCCCGCAGTTAGGGAAATACTAGTAATGTTAGCATAAGTGCCATTAGACAGTGACACACCCGAGGATTGCGTTGCGGTTACATATTCACCAATACTACCCGTATTAGCATTATCTGCACCAGTTGTACCTACGATACCAGCCGTAGTCGAAGGGGTGATGGTGCTAGTAGCTTGGAGAGTCGTGAACTTTCCCGTACTAGCCGTAGTAGCACCAACAGACATACTGTTAATCGTACCACCGCTGAGCGTAGCTGAACTAGTGGAAAGACTAGAAAGCGTTGCAAGACCACTAGAAGCCAACGTGGTGAATGAACCCGTAGACGGAGTAGTTGCACCCACCGAGGTGCTATTGATCGTGCCACCACTAAGAGTCACTGTCGGGATAGTCACCGTACCTGTGAAGGTGGGACTAGCGATAGGGGCATAAGGAGCAAGGGACGAGGTAAGTTGTGCCTGCACAAATGCTGTGGAGGCAATCTGAGTCGTGTTGGTACCAGTCGTAGCTGTGGGAGTCGTAGGCGTGCCAGTGAGTCCTAGATTGTTCACCAAGACTGACAGAGGCAATCCAGTATCAGTAGATCCACTCACGACAGCATAGAACAGAGAAGTGGTATTAGCACTCCCCGTCTGTGGAGTCAGTTGTGTTACATTTTGATTAGCTGCCATTTATAAACCTATACAAGAAGTAGACTACCGCCAGTCATTAAAAGTACAACCCCTCCAGAGATCAATAGTACGTCACCCTGCATCGCCCCAGCAGTTGTCGAAACGTATTCAGTAACACTCTGAAATTGAGTGACTCCAGTACCGTCTTCAACATGAGGATAGATAGTAACATTAGAGGTCATGCGGCTACCGTCCAGGTATCATTTACCCCATCTGTCCAGACCCACATAGCAGTTGAGTTATTCGTCCCTTGTGTAAGTACAACACCAGTTCCCGTTGAACCACCCGCCCCATTACTCAATTTTACCGTGACCGAAAAAGATCCTGTCGTATTGTTACAATAAATGCTACGACGTGATGCGGTTGCATATGTGCCATTTGTAATAATGATAGTAGCATTACTAGTTAGTGTACCAGTAAGAATAATGGTGCGACCAGAGGGAGGAATGTCAATAGCAGTTGTCTGGAAACCAGTTGTGTAATTCGTGCCACCATAGAGAACCTGGAGACCACCAGATTGAATAACACCACCTGAAACATTCGTCACTCGCAAAACACAATCATACCCGCCACCAGGAACAATCAAAAGATCACCCACTGCATATCCAGTACCGCCACTAACAACACTTAGGACAGAGGAGACTGGACCCGGACTGGAGCTAACGAAAACAACGATAGTTGCTCCACTCCCCAGAGAATTTTGATTATAGATGCCACCACCAGTTGCTCCGACTGCTAACGGAAGAGTTGCAATTGAACGATTGATCTGTTGATTGACAAAAGAGGTAGTAGCTGCATTATTGGAACTGTCCAGCGGAGATTGAAGAATCAATCCCCCACCAGATACTCCAGAAGTAAGAACCACACCTGTAGACATAATTAACCCTGCCCAGAGGTGCTGAGAATATTAATCGTTACAGAACCTGTACCAGCAGTGATATTCAAACGCATCGCCGCGATGGGGAATGCATAGTTACCATCCATGCTAGTAGTCACACCATTGACAAAGGCATGATTGAACCAAACCGGAGTAATTGCCGGATTGTAGATATCATCAAAAGTATGTTGCACCGAATACGTGACCGATCCAGTGACTTCACAGCCAAAACCAACATTGAATACTTGAGCCCGATAATCCATCGGGAGAGTCGGTGAAGTACCGATGCCACTCACTGTTTCAGTGATACGACGCATTTAGATCTCCAAAAAGGAGTACCCCCGAAGGGGTACGGATTTATCGAACGTATTCAATAACAAAATACCACGGACCACCAGCGCTGGAAGCCGTACCAGTTTCAGCATACGTTGCATAGATGATCATGTCACCTTGCGTCTGTACTGCCGGAGCACGTTCCAGATTATAAACACCAGTACCCGTAGGACCAACAGTAGTGTTCAGGAGAACAGTGCCGGGCGACAAGTTACCAGCAGCCAGCACGTTGAACGTACCAAAGTTCATCGCTTGACCACTAGGACCCACACCTTGACCCGTCAGCGCAATCGTAGCAGTAGTACCAGCATTAGATGCCGTAGTACTGTACATCCGGAAACCCAGAATCGTTGCATCTGCCGGAAGAACAGCAATCTTCGTAGCAGTCGTATTCGTGCGCAGTACTTGGAAAGGAACCACCAGATACGATTTACGGACAGGATTCAGGGCGTCTGGATAGCTGGGGTTAAGCTGAACGAGATCAGCTACGTTTTTAATACCCATTTAAATCTCCAGTAGAAGCAGCCCCGAAGGGCTGCATGTTATTACACACCCGGCGAGCCGTACAGCGCACGCGGATCGGTCCAGCCAAAGCTGTAACGCGACGTTGCCTTGAAGCGAGCATTTTCCGTATCGAAATCGTTGTCCATTTCGAACTCATCGCCACGACGGTTAAACATCTTCATACCATTCTTCACATCCGTGCGGATGAACCATGCAAGCGGATTGGTGAAGTAGTGGTTGAGGGTGATACCCTTCGGGAAACGGCCCGTCTCACGGAGAGCGTTGATGTCATTCAGATTCGAACCAACACGGCGCTCCGTCTTCAGGATACGCTCTGCTTCAAATTCAAGTTGAATCGGAAGAATGAGCGATTCCGGACGAACAGCAATACGCAGACCACGGTCGTTCGTGAAGTTAGCGATATCGATGCAAGCCTGTTCAAGAGCAGCTTCCGAAAGATCGGCAGCCGTCGAGATCTGATTCGACCACGTACCACCAGCAAAGTTCGGGTGTGAAGCATTGATCAGCGAGACACCATCACCACCAACATACGAGCTATTGAAAGCACGGTTGTACACGTTGGCACCAACCACTTCCTTCGTCTGGCGAACCGAGAAAGCAAGACCTTGGGCACGACGTTGACCAACCACGTCATACTGATCATCTTCCATGATTTCACGAGTGATCTGGAAACCAATCGCATACACGATGTGCGTATAGCGCGTCGTGAAGGTTTGGTTTTCCGAATCATACGTGATCGGTGAACCTTCCGGCTTCACCGAAGCAAGGCCGAATGAGGTGATACCAACATCTTCTTCATACTGCTTACGCGACGTAAACGTCTCGAAGAGTTTATCCCATTCAACCGGATACTCATCGTAAGCCTTACCCCACCAGGCATTTACGCCAGGCCAAAGAGCTTTTGCAAAGCTCGAACTATTAATAATACCAGCCATTTTTCAATCCTCCTATTAGACGCCAGCCGTACCAGTGCCGCCACTGTACTGATGGTTATTCAGCGAGACCAGAATCTTATAGTTATTCGACGTGATATCGTTGTCCACCTTCTGGACTGCGCCGAGAACCTTGACCTGGGCCGTTGCACCGTTCGTGTAAGCGCTGACATATTGACCAGAGAAACCAGTCACCGTCGAACCACCAGCATCCGTAACAGTACCGTTACCATTCAGATCGGTCGGCGTAGCTGCAACCGACGATTGAACTTCAAACACCGTATCCGGAGAATCAGCGACAAGCACATAGACTTGCGTCGAGGCCAGACGATATTGTGGGCTGTTGAGGTTAAGGGGATTGATCATAAAACCGACAGCAACACCAACCACCGGGTTACCCGCACCCAGAGTTGCCTTAGTAATACCTTGCGTACCACCGACATTGCCTTGATACGGGGTCGAGCCCGGCGTATCAGTAAATGCCGCCAGCGTTACCAGATCACCATTGAAAATGGGAGTGGAATCGCCGGGGTTCGTAACATAACGATTAACTTGCCCGTTGAAAGGCGAGCCATCAAAATGCTTAACGGGTTTGAAACCGTTAATGCGACTTACGTTAGCCATTTAAATAACTCCAAAATAAAGATTAAATAGATGGCCAACGACTTGTTTAATTTCGACCAGAACGATCGATCCTGACTGAGCCATATTCGCCATCATTAGAATTGGGTCGCAGAGACTCTTCAGTCGAACGGACTTCCTGCTCATGTTCCTGCATGAATTCTTCGTACCATTCCTTACGAATCTTCATAACATAAGCCTTCAGACCAGTCCCACCATCCACAATATAATAAGCGAGGCTACCAAGTTCCGTTGCTTCTTCAGCACGGTAATTACCGGTATCCACTTCACTATTGGGGACAAGTTCCCAACCACTTTGTTTAAACATCGAAATGCGCCCTGGGGTATCATTCACAATCCGGTATTCATAATTCGGATCTTTACCAATCAGAGCAAGCTTCGGACGCAAACCAACTGCAATCCGCTTCGGGCGTGCGCTCGCCGCCTCACCAACCTTGTCTTCCGTAATATTAGCGTTTCTACGAGTCATATCAGTTCATCCTCTGGGATTAATTCTTTTCCTTGATTGCCTTGAGATCGGCAATATATTTCTCTTTCGTCATTACACCTTGACGGATAAGAGTATTCATCACTTGTTTCTCAACATCCGACAATTCGAAATCAGCATCTGCCTTTGCATTGGCTCGACCACGAGTGGTCTCCACCGGTGCTGCACGGTCACGATTCGGATTGTGGAACTTTTCCGGGAACCGTTGCTTAACTTCCTTTTCAAGGGTGTTCAGCACTTCGGTCGGGGATTTGCCTTCTTGGGCAAGTTCAACTCCACGGGAATCAGCCCAGCCACGCATAGATTGCGTTGTCTCATACCAACCATTTCGGTTGATCCAATTGCGCAGTTCGGGGTGAACTTCTTGCGGAATTGATTGTTGGACTTGTTGTTGGAGATCTTGCCTTTGTTGTGTCTTTACGAGATCAATCTTGTCATCAATCTCTACAACTCTATCTGCATCTCCTTCAGAGAGAGCAGCCTTCTTTTCAGCTTTCAGCGTTTCAAGAGCACGCTGATACTCTACTTCACGAATCTTGGAATTGTGCTTGGCCATTTCAGCCAGAGCCTTCCGGACATCCTTCAGTTCCTTGGATTGGGATTCAATCTTACGGAACAGTTCCCCACGACGGAGGAATTCACCAGCATCGACGAACTTTTCGGGATCACCGTCAAATTCATCTTTGGGCACCCAACCTTGTGCAAGGGCTTCTTGTTGAGTTGGGGTAAGGGCTTCACCTTGGATCTGTGTCCCTTGGTCATTTTGTGCGTCAGTCGTCATCTCTGCTTAATCCTCTGTGTCGGCATGAATTGCAATGACATCATCGTCATTAATCACAACTACTTCATCTTTACCATCTTTGATGGTTTTACCACTGAATCGAGCATAGGTAACTAGCGTACCAACTGCAACTGGAATCGGAAGATTGTGCTTCTTGACATAATCGAGGAAAGCGGTAGGACCCACATCAAGGACA
>Ga0335083_10007534_pt1 | contig 13422 bp, 13 predicted proteins | sample Lox_Sample_42_FD_206716 | JGI IMG/M metagenome (GOLD analysis project Ga0335083, IMG submission 206716) | Soil microbial communities from Loxahatchee National Wildlife Refuge, Florida, United States - Lox_Sample_4.2 | ecosystem: Environmental > Terrestrial > Soil > Wetlands | place: USA...
GAATATCGCCGCAAACGACCCACGGTAACTTGACGCGGCGGCCGGAGGGCGGCGGCCGGGGGGGCGGCGCTGGTGCCGGGCGGGGGCGGAGCTGGCGCGGGGCGGGGCCGGGGGCTTTGGCGCTACTGGGTGGCGGCGGCTAGGAGGGCGGCGCCGGCGGGGGTTAGCCACGCGGTGGGGGCGGGGGTTAGGGGGAGGGCGAGGGTTTCCTCGAGGAGGGTGCGCCAGGCTCGGTGGGTGGCGCCGGCGCCGCCGAGGATTGCCTGGGTGGGGTGGTGGCCCGCGGCGCGGAGGTCGTCCAGGCGGTGTCTGAGCAGGGTGGCTACGCCGTCTAGGGCGGCGCGCATCAGGTCTTCCCTGTCGTGGGCCAGGCTGAGGCCGGTCCAGACGGCGGTGGCTCCGTGATGCCAGCGCTCGGGGGTTAGGCAGGGGTCAAAGGCGGGGGCGTCGTGGCGGCCTGGGCGGGCCGCGGTGTCGTAGAGCTCGTCCCAGGTGACGCCGAAGAGGTTGCGGACCCAGTTCAGGGTGACGCCGACGTTCTGCACCGGGGCCAGGCGGTAGCAGGTCTCGCCGACGGCGCGGAACAGGTTGGTGGTGTCCGCGGGCCGCAGGTCGGGGCTGGTCTCCGGAACCGCCCACTGGCCGCCGCTGCCCAGGGTGAGCATCGCCTGGCCTTCGCGGAGGCCGACGGCGTGCAGCGCGGCCGCGGTGTTGGCGGCGCCGACTGTCACCGGGATGCCGGGCGGGAGGCCGAGGTCGGCGGCGGGGCCGGGGAGGAGCGGGCCGGCGACGGCGGCCGAGGGCAGGACCGGCGGGAGGAGTTCCCCTGGCAGGCCGAGCAGCTTGACCAGGTCGACGGCCCAGTCGTCGCGCTCCAGGTCGAACAGGAGGGTGCCGGACGCGTCGGTGGGGTCGGTCGCGGCGCGGCCGGTCAGCCGCAGGCGCAGCCAGTCCTTCGGCTGCAGCGCCCACCAGGAGGCGCGCAGCGTGTGCGGTTCGTGGGCGGCCAGCCAGCAGAGCACCGGGCCGGCCATGCCGGGCGACGGGCGGTTGCCGAGGACGGCGGTGTAGGCGCATGGCAGGCCGGCGTAGCCCGCCGCCTCCGCCGCCGCGCGCTGGTCGAGCCAGAGGATGGCCGGGCGCAGTGCGGCGCCGCGGTCGTCCACCAGGACCACGCCGTGCATCTGGCCGGCGACGGCAAGGCCGGTGATCGTGACGTCGCCCGCCTCGGCGAGCGCGGCGTGCACGGCGGAACGCGTGGCCGTCCACCAGTCCTCAGGCTCGGTCTCCGCCCGGCCGGCGACGGGCACGCGCACCTGGCAGGCGGCGGCCGCACGGCCGAGAACGCGGCCGTCCCTGCTGGCCGCCAGGACCTTGACGCCGCTTGTCCCGAGGTCGATCCCGAGAACCGCCGCCAGCGGGTGACCGTTCACGTACCCATTGTGCACAATCGCGCTATCTTACGTAAAGTGACTTGACTGTCGCAATTCGTAAGAATACGTTATGTAGGGAGACGGTTACAGAAACCGTATATCAGTTCCGGTGGAGGGGATCATGGGGAACACATGGGGATGACCGGACGGCGGTTGCCGTAGGTGACTAATTGCCCGCGCGGAGCGTGGCAAGGGCGCCTGACCAAGCGAGGACCTCGTCAAGCATCGCGGTCGCCGAGGCGTCGATCAGCTCGGACGACTTGAAGCGCCTGTCCTCGTCCAGCAGCTGGCCGACGAACGGGATGTTGACCGACTCGGGCACCGGCATGATCTTGAGCGTGGTCAGGACCTGCTTGAGCATCTGGGTCGCCCGGGTACCGGCGGAGATGCCACCGTAGGAGACGATGCCGGCCGGCTTGTGCTGCCACTCGCCGTGCAGGTAGTCGATCGCGTTCTTGGTCGCCGCGTTGAAGCCGTAGTTGTACTCAGGGATCACGAAGATGAACGCGTCGGAGGCGTCAACCAGGGCCGACCAGTCCTTCGTGTGCTGGTGCACGTACTGCCGCAGGCGCGGGTGGTTCGGCTCGTCGTACATCGGCAGGTTCAGCTCAGCCAGGTCGGTCACCTGGACGTCGAAGCCGCCGTGGTCCCTGGCGCGGTCGGCGATCCAGGTGGCCACCGACGGGCCGATGCGGCCGGGCCTGGTGGAGCCGATGACAATACGCAGCACGGGCTTAGCCAACGCGATTCCTCCGTTAATGACGACGAGTAACGGGATGTCATGCTACATGACGCGTCAGCTAGATCCGCTATTCCCCGAAGGTCAAGACCGGCTTGATCGTTTCGCCGGACAATGAGTCCGCGATCGCCTGGTTGAGCTCGGCGAACGGGTAGTTCCTCACCAAGCGGCCGACGGGAAACCTGCCCTGGGCGTGCAGGTCGAGCAGCCGGGGGATGAAGACCGTCGGGTTGATGTGGCCGCCCATCGTGCCGCGCAGCTGGCGGCCCTTGAGCAGCAGGTCGCCGGGGGGCAGGGTGACCGGCGCGCCGCTGCTGGTGATCACCGAGGCGACCCCGTGCGTGGCCAGCGACTGGACCGCGGCGAGGATCACCGCGGGGTTTCCCGTCGTGTCCAGGGCCACGTCGGTGCCACGGCCGGTCAGCTTGACCACCGCCGTGGCCACGTCGGCCAGGTCCTGCCCGCGGGTGTCGATGGTGGCGGTCGCGCCGAGTTCGGCGGCGAGAGCGAGGCGGTGGCCGACCCGGTCCAGCGCGACGATCTCCGCCGCGCCGGAGGCATGGGCGGCCATGACCGCGGCGAGGCCGACCGCGCCGGTGCCCCAGATCGCCACTCTGCTCGCCGAGCCGACTGGCATCGCGTTCAGTATCGCGCCCGCGCCGGTCTGCACACCGCAGGTGAAACCCGCCAGGTAGTGCAGCGGCGCGTCGGGCGCGACGGGGACGATGTTCCGCTCGGTGACCAGGCAGTGCGTGCTGAAGCTTGACTGGCCGAAGAACGCGGCGCGCACCGGCTTGCCGTTCTGGTGGGCGCGGGGCGAGCCGTCGGGCCTGGTGCCGGTGAACGTGACGGGGACGACCTGGTCGCAGTACGGCGTGCGGCCGAGCACGCACTGCTCGCACCGGCCGCAGTAGTCGGGGGTGAACAGCACCCGGTCCCCCGGCTTGACCCTGGTCACGTCGCGGCCGGTCCGCTCCACGACGCCGGCGCCCTCGTGGCCGAGAATGATCGGGAAAACCACGGGCAGGCGGCCGAGCCTGGCGTTGTCGTCGGTGTGGCAGACGCCGACGGCCTCGACCTTGACCAGGATCTCGTCGTCGCGCGGGTCGTCGAGGTCGAACTCCTCGATGGACAGCGTCGCGCCGGCCTCCCAGGCGACGGCGGCCTGGATTTTCATGGGCGTTCCTTTCGGGCTTTCAGATCAGCGGCCCGGCGGGCGCGTTGATCTTGGCGCGGTCGTCGCCCACCCAGGGCACGTCCTCGCCCATCCACTTGTGGATGCGCATGGATTTGAACAGCCACTCGCCGGACGCCTTGGTGAGCACGTTGTCCCAGTTGGCGAGGCCGAAGACGAAGTTGCGCTTGTAGTCCACCTGGTACTGCACGAGCGTGGAGTACGCCTTGACGTGCATCTCCTGCTCGCTGAGCGGCGTGAGGATGAAGTGGCAGGCGAGGTGCTGGCGGCCGATAAACCAGCCGGGCTTGTCGTACCACAGGTGGCTGAGCAGGATCTTGATCTGCTCGTGGCCGTGGAAGATGCCCTGCGGCTGGTGCTCGAAGCTCGCGTCCTCGGTGAAGCAGCTCAGCACTTGCGCCTCGTCGCCGGTGTTCAGGCCCCAGGCGTAGTAGGCGAAGAGCTCCTGGATCTCTAGGCGGTCCTCGACGGGGATCTTCGGACGGGGCATGGCGTCTCCCTGTTCTTGCCTGGCTTGGGCGTTTCTAGGCGGTCACGCGGGTGATGAAGCGGGCGAGCGGCGCGCCGAGCGCGGCGTCGTCCACGCCGACCGAGCCGATGCCGGATATGTGGTTGTGCCCGGCGACCCAGACCATGTTGGGCATGACGTGGTGGGCGGCGAACCAGGCGGCGACCAGGCGGGCGGCCTGCGTCTGGAAGAACAGCGGATCACGTTCGGCGACGGAGAACAGCAGCGGAAGGTCCGCGCTCACCAGGCCGTCGAGCGTGGCGGCGTCCTCGGCTGGGGTGTCACCGTAGTAGGCGTGCTCAAGCGCGCTGCGCTCCGCGAGTGACACCTCGTAGAAGCCGGACAGGATGGCCGCGCCGCGCACGCCGGCCAGCGAGCCGCCGCCCTGGCCGGTGACGTAGGAGGCGACGTGCACCGCGCCCGCCGAGTTGCCCGCGACCACGATCCGGTCCGGGTCGCCGCCGTAATCCGCGATGTTGTCCCTGATCCAGGCGATGGCTTCAGCCACGTCCTGGGCACCGGAGGGCCAGGTGTGCCCGGGGGCGAGCCGGTAGGTCATCGTGACGCCGACCCAGCCGTTGCGGACGGCCCAGGCGCCGAGGTAGTCGTACTGCGGGCTGCCAGGGACGTGCTTGTCGCCGCCGATGAAGCCGCCGCCGTGCACGAAGACGAAGACCGGCGCGTTCGCCTGGTCCCCAGACGTGTGCACATCGAGGCGGTGCCGTTCGTGGTCGCCGTAGCGCAGGTCCCTGTCGATCTTCGGCGCGGTGTAGCCGGCCTTCTCGTGGTACGGCTTGAGCGCCGCCCAGCTCGCCACCACCAGGTCCGGGGTGATCTCCGGGTCCAACGCGGTGAGCTGGGCGATCACGTCCAGCGGTAGCTGCTCGGTCACGGTGGCCAGTGCCTTTCGTCTCTGTGCGGGTCCGCGGTGCGGCTGCGCGCGGCTAGTAGAAGAACGCGATGGTGCGGAACTCGACCGATTCCCTCGGGTTCGCCTGGGCGGCGTACGGCGCCTCGAACGCGGTGTGCGGCGCGCGCCAGGCGACGCTGTGGTCGGAGTCGTGCAGCTTGAACAGCAGCGCCTCGTCGGCGGTCAGGTCGGGGAAAAACCACCAGCGGTGCCCTGCCCGGTGGGCGAAGATCGACCCGGCGGGCATCGAATCGGGGTCCTCGATGTCCGGCACGTTGTCCGGGTCTGGCAGCCGGTCCACGAACAGCAGCAGGTTGGGCTCGCCCTCGGAGTCGTCCACCGACCGGTAGTCGAGCAGCGCGAGCGGCCAGTCCTGCGGCGGCGGGCTGAACGCGCGCCACAGCGAGGTCATGACCGCCCGCCGGTACGGCTCGCCGCGCGGCGACGCGGCGGACATCCGGCCGTGCGCCCGGCCCGGGTGCATGTCCACGTGCACGTCGGAGGCCGGCGGCTGCGCGCCGTCGAGCGGCCGGTTCGCCCGGCGGATCACCCAGCCGATCGGTACCACCTCGTCCGCGCCCGTCGCGTGCTTCACCAGGTCCAGGGCTTCCGCGGTGTAGGTCGTGTCGAGCTGGGCCGGGTCGCCGAGGTCGGCGACCGCGCTGCGGTGGTGCAGCAGCGTGAAGCCGCTGCGGTCGAGGCCGAAGTCGGCGACGTGCGGCCTGGCGTTGACGATGGTGACCGCCGTCGGCGCGTACTGCGTGGTGGTCAGGTGGCCGCCCGGTGCGACGTAGAGCCGGTTACGCCTCGATCCTGGCCGCAGGTAGTTGAGCGTGGCCGTGACACCGTCCATGAGACCCACTATGCGCCGCGGGCACCGGCCGCTCCAGATGCCAGGGCACAGGCTCGGCGCCCGGGTTTTGGCCCGTGCCCCCGCACGCGCACCCGCTGTGGACGATCAGTCACCGGAGCCGAGCGCGGGCTTCGCCAGGCCCTTGAAGTCGGGGCCCTTGAAGTCGGGCACGTGCCCGGAGACCGCGGGGACCGGCGGCTCGAACACCGGAATCTCCCCCGGCCGGACGGGGGCCACCTGCTCGCTGCCGACGATCGCCGGGTCGATGACGAGCGCGACCATCTTGCTGTCGGTGCCGCCGGCGGCCACCGCTCCTGCTTTCGCGGCGCCGGGCACCGCAGCCGATTCCACGATGTGCGGCGCGAGCATCTGGTCCTCCGGCAGCGCCATCAGCGTCTCCGGGTGGACCTTGTGGTCATAGACCAGCTCGTAGCCGATCTCGTCGCCGACGCTGACCCCGTCGGTCCTGCTCTGTGACGTGGTGCTGGTGTGGCTGGTCTCCTCGGTCCTGGTCCAGGACTTGGTCTTGGCCTCGCTCTCGTGCTGCGCGGTGAACCTGGTCTGGGTCTTCATGATGTCGGTCTGCGGCCTGTCGCCCCGGCTCTGCCTGCCGTCGCCGCCGACTGCCACCTTGACGCCACCGCCGTCCCTGGCGCCGCGCCCGCTGCTCCCGCCGCGTCCGCCGCTCTGGCCTCGTCCGCCGTTCTGGCCGCCCGACCCGGTGCGAGACGGCTCGCGCTCGCCGGCCGCCGGCCGCTGATCGCGCTCGTGCGCCCGGTCGCCGCGGCGGTCCTCGTGCGAACGATTGTCGTCGCGCGGCCTGTGGTCCTCCACATGCACGTGGACCTGCTGTTGCTGCTGCCGCGGCACCTCCGTCTCGGAGTACGACTGCCCGGTCGTCGTGCCCGTGGTGTGCGTCACCGCCTCGCCCTCGGTGCGCCCGGTGGTGTGCGTGACCGACTCGCCCGTGGTGCGGGTCCGGGACCTGCTGACGCTGTGCCGGCGCGAGAACCGCCCGGCGACGAAACGCCGCTCAAGCCCGATGTGCTCGGCGGCGCGCAGCGCCTCAGGCCGGGTGGCAAGCCGCAGGAAGGCCGTGTGCCGGGTGTCCAGGTGCCTCGCGGACTCCTCGGTCAGCCGGGAGAAGGCGCGCACCAGCGGGATGTCGTACCGCTCGCACACGGCGGTCAGCCGCGCCAGGTGCCTGACCGACTGTTCGTCGGCGCCGGCCAGGATCACCGCGGGGCGGAACCCGGCGCCCGCTGTACCGCCCGTGCCGCCGCCTGTGCCGCCGTTTTCCGCGACGGCGCGGGTGACCCACTGGACGACGAGGGCGGCGGTCAGGTCGGCCGCCACGTCGCGCGGGCCGTCCACCAGCGACAGGCAGGTCAGCCTGGACGGCTGGCGCGGCCCCGGCTCGGCGCCCACGCCGCTGAGCGGCTCGACGACCGCGGCGAGCCTGACCAGGTTGCCCGTCACCTGATGCCGGAACCCGTCGCCGAACAGGCCGCGCAGGCCGCCCCGCTCGTCCTCGGTGAGGGCGGGCTCCGCGGCTGGGTCCGCGTCGCCGCCGGACAGCAGCAGGCCGAGCGCGGCGTGCAGCCGCGGCATGGAGACGTCGTCGCCGAGCACGCCGATGACCTTCCTGAGGATCATCAGGTCGGTGGCGCGCCCCGCCGCCGTCGCGCCCGCGTCGTCGGCGTGCACCACCTCGACGATCAGCGACGCGACCTGCTCCCCGCCGAGCCCGGCGAGCAGCGGCGTCGCGTTCAGGTCCCGGGGCAGCTCGTAATCCTGGCAGGAGATCCCGGCTCTGGCGGCGGCCGCGAGCAGCCCGTCCGCCACCCGGTCCTGTGACAGGTCGAGCACGATGACGGCGTGTTCCGCGAGCAGCTCCCAGCCCAGCCCCGTCACCATGTTCTGCCGTCCTGGCACGGTCCCGCCGAAGACGTCGAGCCGGCTCATGTCGTCGTGCGCGGCCACCTGCAGCCAGCGCGGCGCGGTGGCGATCCGCTCCTCCTCGGATCGCGCCCACTGCGCCTTGCCCTGCTCGTACTCCTCGAGTTCGGTCGCGTGCAGCCACGCTCCCCGTTCGGTCTCCTCCCGCAGCCGCCCCTCGGCGCGCCGGCGCTTCACGCCGAGCAGCACCACCGGCAGCCAGCAGCACAGCGCGAGCCCGCCCGCCGCGCCCCACGCCCACCGGGCGTGCGCGAGCGCGGCGAGGGGACCGAAGAGCACGACCGCGAACAGCCCGGTGACGATGAGCAGCCGCGCCCACATGCCGCGGGCATGCTGCGCGGCCGCGAGCGCCGCGACCTTCAGCGGATCAGGCTCTGGCTCGCGCGGCGCCGCGCGGTCGTACGCGCGGGAACGCAGCCCCGGCTCGTTGGGAATCCAGCCCAGGTGCAGTCCCATATCGGGAGATTAAAGGCATCCCGGGCGCACAGCAATTAGGCGCGCGTCGAAAACCTTCCGGGAGGACTACGCACGGTGAACAGATGATTCCGTGACGGTTACAGTCACAAAAAGGCAGCACAGTGACGCGTCTAGCCGAGCCGTGCCCGCTGTTCCTCCAGTTCTGAGTCGGGAACCCAGTTGCCGTGGAAACCGATGGGCACCCGGTGCGGGATGTGAATGGTCGCCACCGGCCCGGCCGCGAGGTCCTGCGCGTGCAGGATCACCACGTCGGCGGTGCGGTTGGTCATGTCTGTGACGTAGGAAGCGCCCCGGGTTAGCGGATGCGTACAGCCGGCCGCCGCCCGTTCGAATTGTTTCGGCGTGTCAGGTCAAATGGACTGCGGTTCCGTCCAAAGACCCGGTGCGGCGAATCGGACATATTCTGCGGCTATGGCCGGACATCAGCGCATCACGGTGAGCGGGGAAATCACCGAGATCCGTGGGACGGCGCATGACCTGCAGGGGTGGCATGAGCTGATGATGACCGGAGACGATCCGCCGTTCCACCGGATCGAGGCCGCGCGGGACGGCAACGGGTTCTCCGGCCGGCTGCGGCGGATCACGCTCGACCGGGTGCGGGCCAACGTGGTCGAGATCGAGGCGAGCCAGCACATCATCAGCAGGACCGCCGAGCATGTCAGGGCCCCGGCGGCACCCTATTACATGGTGCATTTCCAGCTGCGCGGTTCGTCGACGTTCCGCCAGCACGGGCTCGCGTCGGCGCTGCGCGCGGGCGACTTCGTGGTCACCACCGGCGCCGACCCGTACAGCTGGGAGTTCCGCGACGACTTCTCGACGTTCTCGATCAGGTTCCCGCAGTCATTCGTTGACCTGCCGGAGTCCGCGCTGCGCCCGGTACTCGGCAGGCCGGTGCCTGCCCTCAGCCGGTTCGGGTCCCGGCTTTCCCCGTTCGTGGCCGCCGTGACGACCGACGACGGGCTGCTCTGGGGACCGCTCGGCGCCCGGGTGGCACACAACCTGATCGACCTGTTCGCCACCGCGCTGTGCGAGGCGGTGTCCGAGTCACCACTGCCCCGTTCGGTGCTTTCCTTCATGAAGATCACCGAGTACATCGGGCGTCGGCTGAGCGAGCCCGGGCTCGACACCGCCGGCATCGCGCGGGCACACCATCTGTCCGCGCGGCACCTGCAGGCGGTCTTCGCCGAGCAGGGGACGACGGTCACCGGCTGGATCAGGGAGCGGCGGCTGGCCGGCTGCCGCCGCGACCTGGCCGACCCCGCGCTGCGCGAGCTGGCGATCGGCGACATCGCGGCGCGTTGGGGGTACCGGGACCAGGCGTACTTCTCCCGGCTGTTCCGCCGGTCGTTCGGCGAGACACCACGCGAATGGCGCGCCAGGGCGCTGCTGTCCGTGTCGCGAGAGAGCTGATTTGCCCGCCGGCGGGCGGAGCGGGGCGGGCGGGACGTTTTCCTGGTATGCGCCTAACATCGGTGGCATGGCCTTCCCGACGCCACAAGAGCACCGGCCCGCCGCCGTCGACACGCTGGAACTGCGACGGGCCTTCGGGCACTTCGCCACCGGCGTCACCGTGGTGACCTACGAGGCCGCCGACGGCGAGCTCCGCGGGACCACCGTCAACTCATTCACCTCGGTATCGCTCGACCCGCCGCTGGTGCTTGTCTCGCTCGGCCGGCAGACCAGAGCCGCCGCCACGCTGCGGTCCGGCTCGGCGTTCGCGGTGAACGTGCTGCACCACGGGCAGCGCGACCTCGCGATGCACTTCGCCGGCCGCCCGAAGCCGGAGACGAACGTCCGCTGGGAGGTGCGCGAGGGCGTGCCGCACCTGGCGGGGTGCTCCTCGTACTTCCGGTGCACCGCGCAGGATGTGCACGGCGCCGGCGACCACGTGATCATCGTCGCGCGCGTCGAGGAGTTCCAGGCCGAGGGGCACCCGCCGCTCATCTTCTATCGCGGCGCGTTCGAGCGGCTCGACGAGCCGACCGCCCAGCCGGCACCCGAGGTCGCCAGCCACCTGTTCGGCGACTTCCCTGAGCTGTGGTGAACCGGCTCAGTGGCCGCGGAAGGCTTCCTCGAGCCACCAGGACGGCTTGCCCCTGGTGACCTTCGCGTCGATGAGCATGTCGCGCAGGCCGAGGCGGACCACCGTCTCCAGTTCGCTCGCGGCCATCAGGGCACCGCCGTCGCCGAGTGCCGCGACGGTGAGCCGGTCCGGGCGGGCGATCGCCGCGCCGATCGCGGTGGCCAGGCCAAGGCCGACCGACTGGAACGCCTGCGTGAACACCATGCCGTGCTCGTCGGGGACGGCGAGGAACATCGCCGGGTAGCCCATGAAGTTACCCGAGTCGGTGGCCAGCGTGCGTTGCGCGGGGAGGAGGTCATCGAGGGCAATGGTGAGAGTGCGCGGATCGATCCTGCCGTCCTCGCGCACGGGCTCGAAGGGGACGTCGCGCCAGCGGCCCTCGGCGGCCAGGCGGGCGGCCACCTCGGCCGTGCGGTAGCCCTGGGACGCCGGCTGGGCCCTGCGGTCGAGTTCGGCGGTGACGGCGCGGGCCGCGGTGACCACATCGCTGGGGATCCCGAGGTCGATGCGGTGCTGCACGCCGAGCGCGGCCGGGTTCGCGTCCACCTGGATGACGGTCGCGTCCTTGCCGATCAGGGCGCCGTGCCTGGTGGTCCACATGCTGAGCGAGCAGCCCCAGGCGACGACCAGGTCGGCGTTCGCGACCAGTTCTGCGGCCACGGGGGTGGCGAATCCGCCGCTCACGTCGAGGCTGAACGGCTCTTCGCGGAACAGGCCTCGTGAGACTGCGGACGTGGCCAGGAGTGCCCCAACCCGTTCGGACAAGTGGTTTAGGTCTTGCTTTGCCTGGCGGGCACCCCGGCCGGCGAGAAACACCGGGCGCTCGGCGGCGGTGAGGGCGTCAGCGAGGGCGGTGACCGTGTGCGCGGCGGGGCTGAGGCGGGGCCAGATCCGGATCGGCGGCATCGGGACGTCGGTGAATGGCTGCGCCTGGACGTCGAGCGGGAGGCTGAGCAGGACGGTGCGGCGCTCGATGAGGGCGGTGCGGTAGGCGCGGCGCAGGTCGTTGCGGACGGTTGAGGCGGCGGTGACGCGGTCCGGTATGACGCCGATCGCGGCGGCGAGCGCCGCCTGGTCGATGTAGAAGTTGCTGGTCGGCGCGGTCGCCTCGGCGGCGAGCAGGAGCAACGGCGTACGGGACTTGGCCGCCTCGGTGAGCCCGGTCAGCGCGTTGGTCAGGCCGGGGCCCTGGTGCACGGTCAGCACGCCGACCTCGCCGCTGACCCGCGCGTAGGCGTCGGCCATCACCGCCGCGCCGCCCTCGTGCCTGGCGGCGACGAACCGGGCGCCGGCCGCGGTGAGCGCGTTGGTGACGTGGAAGTTGCCGCTGCCGACGACGCCGAACACCGTGCCGACGCCGGCGTCGCGGGCGAGGGCGGTGCCGATCCAGTGCGCGACCGTGCCTGGTGTCATCGTGCTACCAGGGCCAGCACCCTCGCCGGAGAGCCGGAGCCACCCGCGATGGGCAGCGGCGCGGCGATCACGATCGCGCCGGTGACCGGCAGGCGGTCCAGGTTGCGCAGCTGGGTCAGGCCGTACTTGCCCGCGCCGAGCACCGCCTCGTGGCAGGGGAACGCCGGGGTGAAGCGATGAGCCTGGCCAGCGTCGGTGCCGACGGTCTCCACGCCGAAGCCGAGCAAGCCCGTCTCGGCCAGGTAACTCGCCGCGGCCGGGCTGACGCCTGGCGTGTGCGGGCCGCCCTCGTCGGCGTTGGCGAACGCCGCCGGGTCCTCGCCGCGCGACGACCAGCCGGTGCGGAACAGCAGCCAGCCGCCGTCGGGCAGCGCGCCGTGCTCGGCCTGCCAGGCCTCCAGGTCGGGGACGTCGCCGGTGAGTCAATCGTTCGCAGGCCGTTGACGGCGGCGCACCGCGGTGAGATCGAGGCGACGTTTTCCTGTTTGACGGCCGGAGGGTCGCGTCAATGCGCGGCATCAGGGGTACCGACCTGTTCGTGGACATGAGACTCGAGGTTGTGGTGCTGCCCGTTTCCGACGTGGACCGGGCACGGGATTTCTACCGGACGCTCGGCTGGCGGCTTGACGCCGACTTCACCGTCGAGGAAGGCTTCCGCGTGGTGCAGATGACCCCGCCCGGCTCGGCGTGCTCTGTCATCTTCGGCACCGGGGTCAGCTCGGCGGTGCCCGGTTCCGCTCAGGGGCTCCAGCTTGTGGTCACCGACATCGACGCGGCCCGCGAAGGGCTCGCCAGCCACGGCGCGCCGGTCAGCGAGGTGTTCCACGACGCCACCGGCGTGTTCCACCACGCCGGCGAGCAGGCCCGGGTGCCCGGCCCCGCCGCGGACCGCAAGAGCTACGGCTCGTGGGTCTCGTTCAGCGACCCGGACGGCAACAGCTGGTTCGTGCAGGAGATCACCAGCCGGCTGCCGGGACGCGAAACGTCGCCGCTCGCCGTCTTCGACTCGGTGGCCGGCCTGGCCGCGGCGCTGCGCCGCGCCGCGGCCGCGCATGGCAAGCACGAGCAGGAGATCGGCCAGTCCGACCCGAACTGGCCGGACTGGTACGCCCAGTTCATGGCGGACGAGGTCGCCGGGGGTGCGGCAAGCGCATGACCGGCTACGACTACGACGTAATCGTCATGGGGGCCGGCGCTCCGGGTGAGCACTGCGCCGGGGCGCTGGCCGAGGGCGGGCTGCGCGTCGCCGTGGTCGAGCGGGAACTGGCCGGCGGGGAGTGCTCGTACTGGGCCTGCATACCGTCCAAGACGCTGCTACGGCCGGGCGAAGCCGTCTACCAGGCACGGGAGGCAGCCGCCAGCGCGGAGGTCGACGTCGCGGCGGCGCTCGCCTACCGGGACTTCATGGTGTCGGACTACTCCGACGCCGGAGCGCAGGCCTGGCTCGCCGGCAAGGGCATCGACCTGATCCGCGGCACGGGCCGGCTGGCCGGAACCGGCGTGGTCGAGGTGAACGGCACGCGGCACACCGCCGAGCACGTCGTGGTGGCCACCGGCGCCGATCCGGTCATCCCGCCCATTCCCGGCCTGCGCGAGCTTCCTGGCGTCTGGACCAACCGCGAGGTCACCGGCATGAAGGCGGTGCCGCGGCGACTGGTGATCCTCGGCGGCGGGCCGGTCGGCGTGGAGATGGCACAGGCGGTGCGCCGCCTTGGCGGCGAGGTGGTCCTCGCCGAGGGCGCGCCGCACCTGCTGGCACGCGAGCCCGCTCCGCTCGGCGAGGCACTCGCCGAGGCGCTCGGCCGCGAGGGCATCGAGCTGTTCCTCGGCGTGCAGGTGACCGCGGCCCGGC
>Ga0335083_10007535_pt1 | contig 13420 bp, 10 predicted proteins | sample Lox_Sample_42_FD_206716 | JGI IMG/M metagenome (GOLD analysis project Ga0335083, IMG submission 206716) | Soil microbial communities from Loxahatchee National Wildlife Refuge, Florida, United States - Lox_Sample_4.2 | ecosystem: Environmental > Terrestrial > Soil > Wetlands | place: USA...
TGACGCTCGCCGCGGGTTGATAATCCTGCTCGGTCCAGCGCCGGATCTGAACGTCTGTCAGCGCCTGTAAAGCGGGGAACGGCGGAGCGGTTGCACCCGCTAGCTGCAGGGAGAGAAAGAGCCGACGATGCCGCTGAAAGCCCTTGGACAGAAACGGCGCCGCCAGTTCGCCAGTCGAATGGGTAAGCAGTTGCGCCTCGACGCGATGAACACCCGGCGATTCCTGAAGCGTCTCGATAACATGTTCCAGCAAACGAACTTCAATCTCGCGTGCCCCTGACCGGGAAGGCGACACAAACAGGTCGCCGATGACTCCCTTGCTGCCTTCATACACAAAGAAGGCGTAGCCTATGATGCTGCCGCGCTCGACTGCGGCATAACCGGGCAGGATCTTGGCATCGATGTAACGCAAGATCATGTCGGCGGAGCTGCGATAGTCCCAGCACAGCGCACCACCCCAGGCTTCAACCTCATCGTCGAGCAGAGGGCGCAAGTCCGAGGACGCAAAATGCCTGAGATCGAGGATTTCCACGTTGTTTACGTACCCGTCGGCTTTGCCGACACCAGATAGAAATCGTACAGGGGACGGTGCAGAGGCTCCCAACCCCCGAAGCGCGTAACTCTTCGTCCGGGAAGCCGGTACTCCAGCTCCTTCTGCTTCCCGGCGCCAGCAACCACTACATGCGTCTTATCAGGAACCTCGCTTTTGCCGTAGTTCGCAACGAAGTGGTTGCGATAGAAGCCCAAGCCATACTCGATGCTGCGCGGCACGTCGTAGACGGCGATGTCGGGTAATTGCCCCAAGGCCGTGGCCTGCAACGCCGCCTGTACGGTACGCGCGGACTCCAGGGCGTCGATGATAGGCGCAGACCCGCGGAGAATCATGGCAAAGGCAATTACCACCGGTACCAGTGTGGCAAAACGCAGTACACGGTAGCCGCGGCTGATGAGCATTGCGACAAAGAACGCTAGTGCGCAGACCGCCAACAGCACTGAAACGATGAGTGCGGTCCTCGGGACCGGCAACGACAACACCCTAAAGGGGACAATAAACACGGCAATCAGCAGTGCTGCCGAGATGGCTGCGTGAACGAAGATCAGCCACAGTGACGGCTTGTCGCCCTCGTCTTCACGCCGGCGGATGAAGTCGGCCAGCAAAATCGTTCCCGCGGGAATCGACGGCAGGATGTAACCTGGCAGCTTCGATTGCGAAAGCGAAAAGAACAGAATCGGAAAGAGAAACCAGATTGCGAGAAACGTTGCCAGGTCGGCGTCGCCCGGAGGCTGCTCGATAGCGTAGCGCCAATCGCGAATCGCATCGACCAAGGCCGCGATGACAAACGCGACCCACGGTACCAGCCCCAGCAGTATCACCGGCAGGTAGTACCAGAAGGGCTGCGGGTGACGATAGAGGTCTGAGGCATAGCGCGCCAGATTCTGCTGCACGATAAAAACGTGGAAGAAGTCGGGATTAACGCGCTGCACTGCGATGTACCAAGGCAAGGCAACCGCCAGGAACAACAGCACCGCCGGCGGCCATAAGCCCAGTAGGAACAGCTTCCAGTCGCGCCGCAATATGATGAACATGCTAACCACGACAGCAGCCAGAAATACCGCGACCGGTCCTTTGGCCAGGGTGCCGAGGGCGAGAAAGAAGTAGGACGTCAGCAGCCAAAGGCGGTTTCGCTCCTTGTACCAGGCGAACCAGGAAAGCATCGCTATGGTCAAGGTCGCCGTCAGCGGCATATCGGTACTGGCGCCGCGTGAGAAGCCAATCACCGCCGCCGATGCTGCGGTGATCAAGGCAGCGTCGAGTTGCATACCGCGATAGAAGCGCCGCGCCCAGAAGTACACGAAGAAGACCATGAGAGCGGTCAGCACAATGGAGGGAAGACGCGCCGCCCAGTCATGCACTCCTCCAGCTGCTTTGTAAGCGATATCTGCCAGCCAATAGTAGAGCGGCGGTTTTTCCAACCAAGGCTTCCCCCACAACGTGGGAGTTACCCAGTCGTGACGCTGCAGCATCTCTCGGGCGACCTGCGCGTAGCGCGGCTCGTCGGCGCCGACCAGGCCCACGGTCTGCACGCCAGCCAGAAATAGAAATGAGCAAACCGCGGTGATGGTGACGAGATCGGTCGAGCGGCGAAGCCGGTCAGATGTAGCGGGAGTGGGCTTCCGACGACGGATGGCTATTGCACCTTAAGGTGGTAACCGCCACTACGAAAGTAGCTGAGTATCTGTTCTAAAGCATGGGAGAGCGGACCGTTCACCCCGCAGCCGCTGGCGCACTCATGGCCGCCCCCGCCAAACGACTCGGCGACTACCGCGACGTTCACGTTGCCCTTGCTGCGCAGGCTGACGCGGAAGTTGCCTCCCGGCATCTCGCGGAAGAACAGCGCAACCTCGATGCCGCCGATGGCCAGCGCGTAATTGACCAGGCCCTCGCAGTCCTCTTCGGTCGCATCGCAGCGCTCCATCATCTCCTGCGTGACATTCATCCACACCAGGTCGCCATCCCGGTGGAGCGTGGTAAGGGCGGAGCCCAGCAGTCGCATCTTGGAGAGCGCTGACGAGAAGTATATGTTGTGAGCGATGCGTACCGGATCGGCTCCGCAGCGCACGAGTTCCTGGGCCAGGCCAAAGCTGCGTTCCGTCGTTCCCGGGAAACAGAACGAGCCGGTGTCGGTGAGTACGGCCGTGTAAAGGCACGTTGCCACCTCGGGCGAAATTTTTACCCCTGCTTGCCGCGCCAGCAAGAAGATCATCTCCGCGGTCGCACAGGCTTTCGTGTCGATCCAGTTGACGTCGGCAAAGGGTCGCGCAGTCGCGTGATGATCGATGTTGATGAGGTAATGACTCTCCAACCCGGTGAGCTTGGTGCGGGCTACACCGTCGCATTCCAAAATGATGGCGGCTTCCGCCTCGGGAGCCTCATCGGTGCTTTGCAACACGGACTCACTAAAAGGCAGGCGGCGGTAGATGACGGGCACCCCGTCGCTCAACACGACGCAAGCTTCCTTTCCCATGCTGCGGAGGATCTGGGCGCAGGCGAGAGTGGAGCCGACAGCGTCACCGTCCGGTCGCGCGTGCGAGGTGAGGAGAAAACGATTACGTCTCCCGATCTGATTTAGGACTTCGTCCAGCATCCCGGATTCTGAGCCCAGCTAACGCTTCCTTTTCTTGATCCTGGTCAGCAACTCATCAATGCGATCGCCATAGTGCTGCGAACGGTCGAGCACAAATACCAGCTCGGGAGAGTGGCGCAAGCCCAGGTTGGTCACAAGCTGATGCTTGAGGTAGCCGACGGAGGCGTCGAGGCCCTCCATGCTTTCGGCAACCTCATTCTCGTCGCCGTCCACCTGGACAAAGACCCGCGCAACCTTGCCGTCCGGCGCAAGCTGGACTTCGGTTACCGTGACCAACCCAATGCGAGGATCTTCGAGCTCACCCTCGACCAGGGTGGCAATCTCTTCCCGCAACGCCTCACCTCGGCGCTCGCGATGATGTCTTTGTCCCCTGTTTTCCATTTACTGCTCCGGCAACAGGCGAACGTTAGAGCATACGCCTATCTGCATACAATTCGGTGATAACCATCACGGCACATCGTTCGCCCGGCCGCCCACTTCGGCTTCGCTGAGAAAGTCGAGAAACGAATCGACCACCTCTCCGCCACTGTTGTTGGCGACGCGCGTGGCATGCCGCTCGACGCTACGCATCAGGCCTTCCAGATAGGAACGCGATGCCGAGATGCTGACTACTCCCAGCGTGGCCCGCTGCCAGGCGTCGCTGGGATCGACTTCCGCCACCGCAACGTTGAAGTGCGCACGCAAGCCGTCTTTGACGCTGCGCACAACCTGCCGCTTGTCCTTCAGCGAATGTGCCGCTTCTATGCGAATCTCCAGCGTGAGATACCCGATCATGGAAAACTCTTAGCAGTTGAAGGGGCGCAGCTTCAGCTGCGCCGGCAGCTGCCACATGCGAAGATTGCGCGTCGACCCAAGTCGGCGCGCAATCCAACCTAATCCGGCTGAAGCCGGTTCTGATTCCCAGCGATGACGGACGGCCTGTTGGCGGTCCCTTCTTACGCGATCGCTTCAGCCGCCACGCGCTCAGTTACAAACGCCTCGATGACATCTCCCACTTTGATGTCGCCGTAGTTTGTGATGGAGATACCGCATTCCATGCCATTGCGCACTTCATTGGCGTCCTCCTTGAAGCGGCGCAGCGAACCGACCTTGCCTTTGAAGACCACCACGTTGTCGCGCAGTAGGCGGACTTCCGAATCGCGCTTGATGATGCCATCCGAAACATAGCAGCCGGCGACCGTGCCCACCTTCGGAATACGGAAGGTGTCGCGCACCTCGGCCCGTCCCTGGTAGGTCTCCTTGATCACCGGTTCAAGCATGCCGGTCATGGCGCGCTTAATCTCGTCCTGCAACTCGTAAATAATCGAGTGCAGACGGATATCAACGTTCTCCTGCTCCGCCATTTCCTGCGCCTTGCGCTCCGGCCGCACGTTGAAGCCGATGATGATTGCATTCGACGCGGAGGCCAGCAGCACATCGCTCTCGGTGATGGCGCCGACGCTCGCGCGCATGATGTTGATCTTGACCTTGTCGTTCGACATCTTGGTCAAGAGATCGCTCAGCACTTCGATTGAGCCGCCCACATCGCCCTTCAAAATGATGGGCAGTTCCTTGGTCCCGGCAGACTTCAACTGCTCGGCCAGGCCTTCCAGCGAAACTCGTGAACTCTTCGCCAGTTGCGCCTCGCGGGCTTTCTGTTCGCGGTACTCCGAGATGTCGCGCGCCTTTTCGCGATCAGCCACAGCGACGAGCTGATCGCCCGCCTGCGGCAAGCCTTCGAGACCAAGGATCTCGACCGGCGTGGAGGGAGGCGCAGCTTCCAGCGCTACGCTGCGATCGTTGAACATCGCGCGCACTTTGCCAAAGACATTGCCTACGACGAAGTTGTCTCCGGTATGCAGAGTGCCGTTCTGTACCAGCACGGTGGCCACCGGTCCGCGGCCACGATCGAGCTTGGCTTCCAGAACCGTTCCTGTTGCCGGACGGTCCGGCGTAGCCTTGAGGTCTTGCAAGTCGGCCACCAGGCAGATCATTTCCATCAGCAGGTTGAGGTTTGTCTTCTGCTTTGCCGAAACATCGACGAACACGGTGGTGCCGCCCCAGTCTTCCGGCATCAAGCCGCGATCGGCCAGCTGTTTCTTGACGCGATCGGGCAGCGCATCGGGCTTATCGATCTTGTTCACCGCCACGATGATTGGCACCTTGGCAGCGGTAGCGTGATCAATGGCCTCCAGCGTCTGCGGCATCACGCCGTCATCGGCAGCTACGACCAGCACGACGATATCCGTAACCTTTGACCCACGAGCACGCATGCGGGTGAACGCCTCATGGCCCGGCGTATCGAGGAACACGATTTCGCGGCCGAAGGCCGGAGAATTCGGGTCGGTAATGGACACCTTATAGGCGCCGATGTGCTGCGTAATTCCACCAGCTTCGCCTTCGGCGACGTTGGTCGAGCGGATCGCGTCGAGCAAGCTGGTCTTGCCGTGATCGACGTGGCCCATGATCGTGACCACGGGCGGACGCGAAACAGCCTGTGTGGCTGCTTCTTCCCCGGTGCTGTCCGTCGGCACGCTGTCCTGCGCGAGCTGCTGTTCGAAGGTGATGACATCGGTTGTGGCGCCAAAGTGCCGCGCCATTTCCGTGGCCAGATCCGCATCGAGTGTCTGGTTCACGGTGGCGAAAACGCCGCGCGCCAATAGACGGGCGATAAGGTCTTTCGCGCGGATGCCCAGCTTTTCTGCCAGGTCCTTCACGCTGATGCCTTCCGTGATGGTGATGGCCCGCGTAATGGGCAGCGGCTCGCTCGACAGCGAGAGACGCGGCGGCGGAACAAAGCCCTTCATCGGGCCTTCCTTCACGCCACGCGGAACGTAACGCTGTCCCGGCCGCGCCGGACGTCCTTGCGGACGCTGACCCGTCGGCGGCGGAGGAGGCGCGACTCCCGGGCCGGCTCCGAATGGCGGACGCATCCCGGGCGCACCGGTGCGCGTCGGATGCGGACCACGCCGCTCGCCCGGCCGCATCGGCGGACGACCCATCGGAGCACCCTGTCCCGGAGCACCGGGACGGGGCCGCTGGAAAATCGGCTTGCCACGCTCCGGCATTGCTCCACGAGGAGGCGCACCGGTTCCGGTGCTTGCCATAGGCCGCGGCGCGGGCTGCGGTGGAGCAGTGTAGACGGGGCGCGGCCCAGTCTGGGGAACAATCAGGCGGCGCTGCGGACCGCCAATCGGCTGACCCGGACGAACCGCAGGCGGCGGCGAGCTGCGAGGAACAACCTGATCCGGCGAAATCGGCGACCCTGGACGAACTGTCGGCGGCGGAACGTGGGTCGACGGCGGAGCGCTCGGAGTAGGGGGTGCAGCCGCCACAGGCTCTGATTTCCTGCCTTCCGCAACAACCTGCTGGACGGCCTCCGCCTTCGCAATCTCTGCGGGGACGGTCACCTCGGTGGCAGCAATCTGGTCTTCGATCACCGGCTCGGACGGCTTTACTACGGGAGGTGCAGTGGCCGGCGGCGCTGCCTGGACGGGAGGCGTTACCTTCGGCGGAATGATGACCACAGCCGGCGGGCGTGCGACCGACTGAGGCGTGATGAACCGCGGAGCGGGCTTCGGCTCGGCCGGAGCGGCAGGGGTTGCATTGGCAACCGGGGCCGGCGCAGCGGGCGCCTTCGGAGCAACAGCGGTCGGCGGCGCCACAGCCTGCCTGACCGGAGGCTGCACAACAGGAGCGACAGGTCGCGGCGGTGCCGCCGGCTGCTGGGCTTTCTGCGTGATCGCCTTCAGGACATCACCAGGCTTGGAGATGTGCGACAGGTCAATCTTAGGCTTGAACTCGTCGACCGAAGCTGCGGCGCGCGAGGCACGACCGGACCCGGGCTCGCCATGCTCCTGGTAATACTGTTTGACGCGCTCAGCTTCGTCCACTTCGATCGAGCTCGAGTGCGTCTTCTTTTCCGTAACTCCGACCTTGCCGAGAATATCGAGGATCACTTTGCTCTTCACCTCGAGTTCCCGTGCCAGGTCATTGATTCTGATCTTCTGCAGCTGCTGATGCATTCCGCCCTGTTTTCCTCCGTATTGTGCCGTCCCGTTACGCCGTCATAGCATCCTCACCGTGATGTCGGCTTGCCGTACCAAGCACAAGCCGGATCTCTTTACTCTTCGCCTCGCAGACCGGTTTTTTGCGGTCCCGGTAACTCTTCGTCAGAAATGTTTTCGCGATCCTGTGGCGTCTCCGGCCGTTCGTGTACCACCACTTCGCCCTCGTCCGCCAGGGGAGCGTTCTCGATTCCGTCGATGACTTCGGCCTCGAAGTACTGCCCGTCCTCGACCAACTCTTCCACGCTCTCATCGCTGGCCTCTGCCTCGTCGGACAACCCTTCGGTGTCGCCCGATTGTCCGCCGGACTCGGGACCGGAATCGTCCTCTTCACCGGAAGCTTCGAGCGCTTCCTCGTCGGGCAATGGATTCTCATCGCTGCCGGGCAAGACTTCTCCCGGGATGGGCTCGTCGGGAACGATGGCCCCCGCTTCTGCCTCAGCCAGCGCTTCGCCTTCTGGAGCCGCTTCTGCCGCCGCCGCTTCGATGGACGAGAAGTAGTTGTTCACCGCGATGCTGATCTTCTCTATCGTCTTCGGACCGATGCCGGGCACTTCTTCAAGCTGCTCGGGCGTCATGTCGGCAAGCGCTTCCACGCTGGTAATGCCAGCCGCGTGCAGCTTTTCGACGATGTTCTCCTCAAGGTCGGGCACGTTCTCGAGCGGTGTGACCTGCTGGGTCATCAAGCCGGACATGGCCTGCTCGACTTCCTGGCGCTTCTCTTCCTCGCTCTTGATGTCGATCTTCCAGCCCAGCAACTTGGCAGCGAGGCGGACGTTCTGGCCCTTCTTGCCGATGGCGAGCGAAAGCTGGCTGTCGTCGACGATGACTTCCAGGTGCTTCTCGTGCCCTTCGAGCACCGTGACGCGGCTTACTTTCGCGGGCTGTAATGCCTTCTCGGCAAACGCGACAGGATCTTCCTGGAACTCGATAATGTCGATCTTTTCGCCCCGCAGTTCGCGAATGATCGACTGCACCCGCATTCCCTTCATGCCAACGCAAGCGCCGACGGGATCGACGTCCTTGTCCTTCGACATGACAGCAATCTTGGTGCGTTCACCGGCTTCGCGCGCGATCGCCCGAATGACCACGGTGTTGTCGTAGATCTCTGGCACTTCCGTCTGGAACAGGTGCGTGACCAGCTCCGGCACGGCACGAGAGACCACCACCTGCGGGCCCTTCGAAGCTTTTTCGACGCGGGCAATCACAACCCGTACGCGCTCGCCGGGAGCGAACGACTCCAGACGGGACTGCTCCTTCTTCGGCATGCGTGCTTCCGCCTTGCCGATGTCGACGATGACGTCCTGACCTTCTTGCCGCTTGACGGTCGCGTTGATGACCTCGCCCACCCGGCCAATGTATTCGTTGTAGACCGTGTCGCGTTCAGCTTCGCGCACCTTCTGAAAGATCACCTGCTTGGCAAGTTGGGCCGCGATACGCCCCAGTACGTCGGTCGACTTATAGGTGCGCAGCTCACCGCCGACCTCGGCGTTGGGATCGATACGGCGGGCGTTGTCCAGGGAGACCTGGAGGTTGGGGTCCTCGACCTGGTCCTGGGTCTCGACGATCGTCTTCACCGCATAGGCGCGAATCTCGCCGGTCTCCTTGTCGAGTTCGGCACGCAGTGTCTCCTGGGTCTTGTAGGCTTTGCGCGTGGCGACAACGATGGCGTCTTCCACCGCGCTGACCACAATGCTCGGGTCAATACCCTTCTCCCGGCTCAGCGCGTCGATTACGTTGTAAAGTTCACTTGCCATAAATTCTTGACACCACCTTGCCTTGTACGGGCGCCCCACTCATTCCTTTCTCTGGAATGAGTGGGATTCCAAGACCTAAAACTCAGGAACCAGGTTGGCCTTCTCCACGTTGCCCAGTTCGATCTCGACTGTCGTTGCGGAGTCCGCCTCCGCCGCCTGTTTCTTTTTGGGCGGCTGCAACTCCAGCTCGATCAGGCCGCTGCTGCTGAACGATTTCAGCCGTCCCTCGAAGTGCCGATTGCCTGCAATTGGTTCGCGCGTCGCCAGTTTGATCAGGCTACCCGTGAAGCGTTCATAGTCACTAGCCTTCAGCAGCTTCCGGTCCAGCCCGGGCGACGAAACTTCCAGTGTGTACGTCCCGCCCGGAACCGCATCTTCAACATCAAAAATCGTTCCCACTTCGCGGCTGAAGTTTGAGCAATCTTCGTGCGTCACCCCACCGGGCTTGTCAATAAAGATGCGCAACATGCGGGCTTTGCCACCGCCGCGTAGATCGACATCCACCAGTTCGAGTCCGCTGGAATCAGCCACCCTCTGCGCGATTTCCCGGACCTTCTCCAAACTCGCTGACATTTCGCTTCATCCGTGCCCCAGGTTCGCCTTCTTTTGGCTAACCTGCATTCGCGCAACCCGGGCGTCAGGCTTTTGGTGCCGCCTGTACTCGCCACCAACTAGCGAATTGCAGGAGGAAATAAAAAGTGGGCTCTCGCCCACCGATGTGCTTCGCCAAGCGCTGGGGCTCCGCCCGGCTGGGGGAACCTCAAAACACAACAGTCCTTGTTAACTATACAGCGAAACAGGAGCCTTTACAACGAAACGGCGGCCGGGTTCGGCCGCTCGCTCCGCCCCAAATCCAGTTGTAACTATTAGATGGGAAATACGCGCCGAGGTTGCATGGCAGGGTGGTTGGCTAAGCAACGGAGTAACCGCTCTTCACGACTTCCTGCCGAACGGGCGTAAACTCAAGCCACTCACCCGGATAATCCAACTTTTTTTCTAAATCATGCGCCCTTGCTCGCCCGGCAACCGCGCCGCGGGTCGCCTTTTAAGGCGTAATCTGAAACACCACTCCCTGTCCGTAGATTCCGCCCACCGGCGTGACTCCAAAGTAGTTGCCCCTGCCATCCGGAGTCAGCCCGTAGGTTGGAGAGTAGCCATCGCCGTTGCCGCCAAAGCTGTGCAGTACGCTTTCATCCCATCCGCCCGAGTGGGGCGTTAGCTTGAAGATCGTTCCGCAGTCGCATGACGGATTGCCGCCGGTCGAACTCGTGCCGTAAAGACTGCCGGCTGAATCGAAGACGAGAGTGCTGGTTGGGAAACTCGCATCGGTGTCACCCTGAAAGCTGCACAGCACGCTCTCCTGCCAAGGCATTCGCGCGGTTGGACCAGCGCCGATTTCGAAGACGGAACCCAAGCCACTCGTTCCGCCGAAGTAGGTTGTGCCGAATAGCCTGCCGCGCGAGTCGGCAATCAAGCCGCCATAAGGGTATCCCGCGTCAGGCAGGCCCTGAAATGCGTACAGGGTCGTGAAGTTCCACGTGTTTCCGGCGAGCGACAGTCGGAAGGCCACACCGGCTCCATACTTGCCACCGAGTTCAGTCACACCGGAAAGGCCGCCCGCCGCATCCAGAAGCAAGGGCCCCAGCGACCCCACCGCCCCATCGTCGCCACCAGTAAAGGCATGGATCACCGTCTGCTTCCACTGCTGCTGGTTAGGCGAAAGCTGGTAAACAACGCCTTGGGCATAAGCGCCACCATCGGGGGTTGTACCGTAAAGGTTACCCGCTTTGTCGAAGACCACCGCGCCGCCGGGACCAAAACCATCATCACCGCCAGTGAAGTTGTACAGGACTGTCTCGTTCCAGGTATCTCCGGATTTCGTCAGCTCATACACCACGCCGCATCCGTCGCCGGAGCAATCGCCGCCCGAGCCTCCGGCGACAGTGGTGCCATATAGATTGCCGGCACCATCAAGCGTCACGCCGCCGTACGGATTTTTCCCCGTACCGTAGCAGTCGAAGCTGTATAGGACCGTCTCCTCCCATTTATCTTCCGACGGGCTCAGCTGGAAAACCATCCCGCAGCCGTACAGGCCACCGACCACCGTGGTTCCGTACATATTGCCCAAACTATCGAACACCAATTGCGCAGCGGGTTGCCCTCCGTCGTTGCCGCCGGTGAAGCTATAAACCACCTTCTCGCTGTCCGCGGCCCAGCATGCAGCTGAGAGCGCAATCGTCCATAGCAAGACCGCCCAAAATCGAAGTGAGGAGTAGTGCGAGTGGGTTCGTGACATTGCTCACCTCCAGCAAGTGATTGGATAAGAGACCGGGTCACCAACGTGGCGGCAGAAACTGTATCACTAAATCGTTGGCAGGTTGAACATGGACTCCCAGGGAACGGTCGCGTTCGTGGGCGACGGCAGTACCGCGTATTTGACCAGTTTTGCCAATGGCACCATCAGTGTGGACAGCAGCAGCGCCCCGAACGACCACGGCGGCACCCTGCTGGCGGGGCAGGTCGGGAACTCCGGCACTCCCGTGGGCGGCATCTACACCAACAATGTGTTTCACTCCGCAGGCGTGACTCACTCTGGGCCTCCTCCGGCAGTCCGTCTGCTGGCGACCTGGTGTTCTGTACCGACTGCAAGGTAGGGTCTAGTTGCGCACCAACAAATTCCCTCACCGCCTCAGCGTGCGTGTGCACGGGTGGCGGAAGTGGCGCATTTGCGAAGTACGAGAACTATCAGGGAGCTGGTGCGGCATGGTAATGCCAGTGAGGAAATGGTGCCGGAGTGCGGGCTCCGGCTCTCGACTAGAGGTCGAACTTGCGACGTATGCCAGCAGCGGCCATCAGCAAACCACCCCCGAACAGGGTAATTGTGCTTGGTTCCGGCGTGGTCCCCTCAATTCTGAAGCCGGTCAACGCTCCGGAGATTAAGCCCCAGGGGCCGTCGATATTGCCGACGTGGTTGATGGCGAAGGTTCCGCTATGGTCGTTGAAGTCATACATCCACACTTGCTGGGCGTCGGGGTCGGCTTCCCAAGCGACCAGCCAGTATTTTGTGCCGGAATCTATAGTGCCACAGCCATTGCAGTCGAACTGGATTAGACTTCCGCCACCGGAGAAAGGTTGAATGGTTCCCTGCTGCGTAAGCGTAGCTAACTCAGTACCAGGCAGGCCATTACTGTCGCTGAACAGATAGACATTCAGCGGCGTGTTATTGCCTTGATAGTATCCCAGCGCCAACACGGCGTCGGTCATCGTGGCGTTGCTGCTTGGCGTGAAGGGCATGGCGATTAGCTGATTGTTGTAGTGGGAGCCATCGACGAAGTACCCATCCATGGTGTCGTACTCGCCATTCGGCCCGAGCGTAGTGTAGAGGATATCCGCGCTGGCGGTCGCGCAGAGTGCCAGAGTCAAAATCGTGAGCAGTGTGAGTTTGCGGGACAAGATTACCTCCTTTTGGTGCTTTCGCCGCACGTCTCGCAAGTTTAGCTCACATCCCTTCCGCCATACGTTTGTAATTCTGAAAAAGATCATTACCGGGCTCTCCTACGCCTTCCAGAAAACAAACACCAAGAACCGACAACACTTGTACGAGGCGTCGCCTGCAATCGCCGCGTAACGATTGATTGATCGAACATCACACACATCTGTGACAAACTCGCTTGGGCAATACCCACCTAGTCCAGTAAACTGACGAGGTTGAGGACGAGGGGAATTTTGTCTTCCTCGAATCCGGCTCTTTGAAGAGGAAGCGTGACGCGCAACAATCGTCATCGTGCCTGCTGTCCGCTGTTAACCACTTCCAAAATACCCCTATCCCTCCGTCCCCTGAAAATCGCACGTAACTCCTTATTCTGGAAGATTTTGACTGTAACTCCCACGCGCTCAAGATTTTGCCGAGCATTCCCGGAATGGAACGATTGTTTTCAAGATTTTGAGAGATACCCGGGGGGAGGGGGTACCTTATCAATCTCAGCCATCCCACGGCAGTCTGCTGTTGCTAACACGTATTACCAGGAAGTTAACCCGGGCAGTCCTCTGGGACTCTGCATCTTCCCAATCATTCACGCTGGTTCGCCAGGTTTGCCACCCCTCCGCTGCCTCTCTACAATGAAGGTTACCCTTCGCGGAACCAAATCATGATTCATTTTCCTGTGCCCGAGGCGCTTACCTTCGATGACGTGTTGCTGCTGCCCGCCAAGTCCGACGTAGTTCCGGCCACGGTGGACACCTCGACTCGCCTGACCCGCAACATCAAGCTCAACATTCCCCTTATCAGCGCGGCCATGGATACCGTGACCGAGTCGCGCATGGCCATCGCCATGGCGCAGCACGGCGGCCTGGGCATCGTCCATCGCAATCTGACGATCGAGCAGCAGGCCCTGGAAGTCGACAAGGTGAAGCGCTCGGAGAGCGGCATGATCGTCGACCCGATCACCATGTCGCCGGACGCCAAGATTTC
>Ga0335083_10007536_pt1 | contig 13420 bp, 12 predicted proteins | sample Lox_Sample_42_FD_206716 | JGI IMG/M metagenome (GOLD analysis project Ga0335083, IMG submission 206716) | Soil microbial communities from Loxahatchee National Wildlife Refuge, Florida, United States - Lox_Sample_4.2 | ecosystem: Environmental > Terrestrial > Soil > Wetlands | place: USA...
CCTGATACCTGCCCGTGTGGGTTTTCTGAATCGTTAGGTCGGGGACCAGCACGGGGGTCACCACGTCCGGCGAGCTGACCTCGCTCGGGTCCCCGGTCGATGCGGAGCGCAAGTTGACGTCCGCGCTGTTGACCACCTGGAAGCCGGCGGGCAGGTCGGCGTTGACGCGGACCTTGAAGCTGACGCTAGTGCTCTGCCCGATCGGGAGTCCGCCGCCGGCTGTCGCGTTGGCACCGCTGCCAAGTCGGAACGTCACATCCTTCTCGGCGGCGTCGTATTCGGCCTGGTCGTCACCCGACGGATCGGTTTTCGCTCCTTCGTTCGCCCCATTGGTCACGACGAGGCTGCCCGGCACGTAGGTGGTCCCGCCCGGGATATCGTCGGTGAGCACGACGTTGCTGGCGTCGTCCAGCGAACCTGCGACGTTGGACACCTTGACGGTGTAGGTGAGCTCCTCCCCGACCGCCACCGGCCCGGCGGGCGCGACCGTCTTATCGACCGACAGCGTCGGCGCGTAAACACCGGTGGAGAACCAAACGATGTTGGGCGCGAACCCGTCGCCATTGGTCTGCAGCCTGATGGTGGTGGAAGTCTGCCTGTTGTCGAGATGCCCGTCGGCGTTGATGGTGTGGACGTCGAACCCCAGCTGGTTCCTGTAGTTCGGGTCGCGCATCGTGTTAACCGCCGGAACCGGGCCGGCGATGACGGAGTTGAAGAAGTTGTTCGCCGGGGCGTCGGCATTGTTCATCACCCACGCATTCGAGCGTCCGTAATTCAGCGTGGCGGAGTCGCCGGTGGTGCCGAGGTCGCCCTCTGTGGCGACCACGCCGACGTTCGTGTGCACCTGTCCCGCGGGGGGCGTCGTGAACCCGCTCAGCGGGATGTCAACCGGCGGGCCGTCTGCGAGCACGAACCGCTGACCCTCGAAGATCGTCATGGCCTTCGGCGGCAGGCTGGCATCCCCGTAGGCGACGACGAGCGACCAGCCGCCGGACTGGTCGGCGTTGAGGCCCGTGCCTATCTGAACGTTGGCGACCGTGTAATTGCCCGCTCCGGCTGCGGCCACGATGCCGGTGACGTCGACCTCGCCTGAGTACAGGCGCGCGACACCCGTGGACGGGTCGAACGCGTCGTCGACGTTCGCGGTCAGGTCGATGAAGCTGCTCGCGCCGGGAGGGCGCACCATCACGTGGTTGCGCGCTGCCGGGTTGGGGGCGGGCTGGCCTCTGCCGTACGCGGAGTCCGCGCCCGCCTGCAGGCGCCCGGTGTACAGCAGCACGGCCTTCAGCACCCGCGCGCCCGACGGCAGGACCAGCGGCGCGGTGCTGGAATCGAAAATCGACGGGTCGTTGCGGACGACATTGACCCAAGTCACCGGCCGGTTGTTGTTGTTGTTATCGGCACCCGAGGCCGTGCCGGCGCGGGCCTTTGCACAGAGAGGGTCCGCGTCGAAGCAGGTCACCAAGGTGTTGCCCGTCATCGTGATGTCGCCCTGTGTTGTGGCGTTGAAAATGGGGACATACTCGTGGTCGGCCAGCGCTGTTGCGGGGACGACCGCGAACAGGACCAGGATTCCGACGAGCAGCGCCGTTATGCGACGACTCCTCATGCCGCGGACGTTACCTCGTAGGCAGGCGCGAAGCGAGCGGCCGACTGCAGTATCAGGGAGCCCAATCGGACGCCCATTCGAGCAGCGCGTCGACCTCGACGGCGCTCAGCTTGCGCCACCTCCCGGCCGCCAGCCCGGTCAGCGTGAGCGGTCCGAACGCGATCCGCTCGAGCCGCTTGACGGGGTGGCCGACCGCCTCGCACATGCGCTTGACCTGGCGCTTGCGCCCTTCGTGGATTGTGATTTCGAGCGTGTCCGCGCCGATCCGCCGCACCCGCGCGGGCGCGGTGCGGCCGTCGTCGAGCTCGACCCCGTGGCGCAGCGCCTGGAGCTCGGGCTCGCGCATCGGCGGGCCTGAGATGACCGCCCGGTAGGTCTTCGGGACCTCGAAGCGAGGGTGCGTCAGCCGGTGCGCCAAGTCGCCCTCGTTGGTGAGGAGGATCAGCCCGGTGGTGTCGATGTCGAGGCGTCCGACCGGGTACAGGCGCTCGGTCTGCGGCACCATCGTGACCACCGTCGGGCGTCCCTGCGGATCGCGAGCGCTCGACACGACGCCCGCCGGTTTGTTGAGCGCGTACACCACCCGCTCGTGAACCGGTGATACGGGCCGGCCGTCGACTGCCACCGCGTCGTCGGAGCCTACGTCCCGGGCCGGATCGGTTACCGGCGAGCCGTTTACGCTCACCCTGCCGGCGCGGATGATCGGATCGCACGCCCGTCGCGAGGCGACACCGGAGTTCGCCAGGTACTTGGCTAGCCGCATATTGCTGCCACCATAGTCGGCGTGGATCTGAAGCTGCTCGACAGCACCCTCGCCGAGCTCGGCGAACCGCGGTACCGCGCGGGCCAGGTCTGGCGGTGGGCCGCGCGCGGGGCCGGCGGCTTCGACGACATGTCCGACCTGCCGCTCAGCCTGCGCGAGACGCTCGCTGAGACCGTGCCGTTCAGCAGCCTGACGGTTGAGCGCCAGGCCCACGCCGCCGACGGCACGGTCAAGGCGCTGTTCGCGACCAGCGACGGGCGGCCGGTCGAGGCGGTGTTGATGCGCTACCGCGACGGGCGCCGGTCGATCTGCCTGTCCTCACAGTCGGGCTGCCCGCTCACATGCACGTTCTGCGCCACCGGGCAGATGAAGTTCGGCCGCAACCTCACCGCATCGGAGATCCTCGACCAGGCGCTGCACTTCCGGCGCGTGGGCGAGGTCGACCACGCGGTGTTCATGGGAATGGGCGAGCCAATGATGAACCTCGACAACGTGCTCGCCGCGTGCGAGCGCCTCCCCCAAATCGGGATCGGTCATCGCCATACCGCGATCTCGACGATCGGCTGGATCCCCGGGATCGAGTGCCTGGCCGAGAACCCGATGCCGATCCGCCTTGCGCTGTCGCTCCACGCCGCCGACGAGGCGCTCCGGAGCGAGCTGATGCCGGTCAACGAGCGGTATCGACTCGGAGATGTGATCGCGGCGTGCGAGGCCTACTACGCGCGTAAGCGCCGCAAGGTGTTCGTCGAGTACGTGATGCTCGCCGGCGTCAACGACTCGTTCGCGCAGGCCGCGCAGCTCGCGGACATCCTCGACCCACGGATATTCAAGGTGAATCTGATCCCATACAACCCGACGGAGTCCGGATTCACCGGCTCGAGCCGCAAGGGGATCGTGGCGTTCCGAGACGAGCTCGTGCGGCGTGGACTCGACGCCACCGTCCGGCTCACCCGGGGTCGCGACATCGACGCCGCCTGCGGCCAGCTCGCGGCCCGCGCCGCGCCGGTGGCGGGCGCCGTCAACTGATCAGCTCGCCGCGCGGGCCTCGCCGGCCTGGAGCAGCCGCTCGCGCAATTCGGCCTCGAACTCGGGCGAGGGATCGAACGTCTCGATTCCCGGAAGCTCTTCGAGCGAGCTCAGGCCGAACAACTTCAGGAACAGCTCGGTGGTCCTGTACAGCACCGCTCCGAACTGCGAGCGGCCCGCCTCCTCGACGAGGCCGCGCTCGAGCAGCGTCGACGCGGCCGATTCGGCGTTGACCCCCCGGATCCGGGCTATCTCAGGACGCGAGACCGGCTGGAGATACGCGACGATCGCCAGCGTCTCAGCCTGCGCCGGCGTGAGCGTCGGCGTCCGCGGGCGTGCCAGCAGCCGCCGCGCCGCGGGCTCGGCGTCCGCGTGGGTGGACAGCACCCAGCCGCCCGCGAGCTCGCGCAGTACCAGGCCGCGGCGCTCGAACTCGTAGTACTCGCGCAGCCGCTCGAGCGCCGAGACCACCTCGTGCAACTCGGCGCCGCACGCGTCGGCGAGCGCGTCGGCATCGACCGGCTCGGCGCTCAGGAACAGCAGCGCCTCGACCCTGCTCTCGAGCGGAAGACTCACGCGGTCAACCTCTCGGGCGCGGCGCGGACGCCGTTGGCCGCGATCGTGATCTCGCCGAACGGCTCGTCCTGGGTCCAGGTCAGCTCGCCCTGCTTGTGCAGCTCGAGTACCGCATATAGCGTCACCGCAATCGTCACGCGGTCGGCCTGGGTCACCGCCTCCTCGAACGAGAAGCTGCCGCGACGCAGCAGCTCGCGCAGGTGAGCGAGGCGCTCGGCCACGGTGACGCGCGACCCGACCATGTGGCGAATATCGACGCGTTCGGGCATCTCGAGCAGGCCGCCGATCGCGGCCGCGAGCGTCGCCGGGTCGTACGCGGCGCTCGCCTCGGACATCGACGCGCGCCGGAGCGACGCCGGCAGCGGCGCTGAGCGGAAACGATGCCCCTCCTGCGCGGCAAGTAGCTCGCGCAGTTGCGCCGACGCCGCCCGGTAGCGCTGGGCGTCGAGCAGCCGTGCGAGCAGCTCCTCGGCGGCCTCGCCAGGATCGAGTTCGATCAGCTCCTGCAAATCCTCGCCCGGCAACAGCAGCCGCGACTTCAGCTCGAGCAGCGCCGCGATCAGCACGAGGAACTCGGTGGCGGCCTCGAGCTCGAGCTCGCCGCGGCTCTCGAGATGGTCGATGTAGGCGATCACGACCTCGGCCAGGTCCACCTCGAGCAGGTCGATCTCCTCGCGCAGGATCAGCGTCAGGAGCAGATCGAACGGTCCGGCGAAAACGTCGAGGTCGAGCTCGAGGTCGGCGATTCGCATCGACTCGCAGGCTACTGTCGGGCCCGGACCGGTCCGACGCCCATCGCCTGGCGGACGTCGAGCAGGGTGTCCGCGGCGATCGCGTGGGCCTTCTCGGCGCCTTCGCCGAGGATCCGCTCGAGCGCCGCCTCGTCGGCGCGGAGCTCCTTGTAGCGCTGGCGGACCGGCGCCAGGTACTCGACGACGGCGTCCGCCACGGCCTGTTTGAACGCCCCGTATCCGGACCCATCGAACGAATGTTCGATCTCCTCGGGAGCGATGCCCCGAACCGCCGCGAGGATGTCGATCAGGTTGGAGATCCCGGCCTTGTCGGGGCCGCGGACCACCTCGCTCCCCGAGTCGGTCACCGCCGAGCGGAACTTCTTGACGATCGTGTCGGGCTCGTCGAGCACGAGCACAGTGCCCTGGGGGCTGCCGCCGGTCGTCGACATCTTCTTGTCGGGGAACTGGAGGTCCATGATCCGGGCGCCGACCTCGGGAACGCGAAGTTCGGGCACGACCAGCGTTTCGCCGAAGCGGGTGTTGAAGCGCTCGGCGACGTCCCGCATCAGCTCGACGTGCTGGCGTTGATCCTCCCCCACGGGCACCTCGTTGGCCCGGTAGGCCAGCACGTCGGCCGCCTGCAGAACCGGATAGAAGAAAAGCCCGGCCGAGACGAGGTCGCGCTGGGCGCCCGCCTTGTCCTTGAACTGGGTCATCCGGCCCAGCTCGCCGAACGAGGTCACACTCGACAGCAGCCAGCACAACTCCGAGTGCTCCTGGACGTCGCCCTGGCGGAAGAAGATGCACCGGTCCGGATCGAGGCCGGCCGCGAGCAGCGTCGCGGCCGTGTCGTAGACCGCGTCGCGCAACGCCGCAGGCTCGTACTGGACCGTGATCGCGTGCAGGTCGACGACGCAATAGATCGCCTCGCCGCGGTCCTGCCCGGCCACGTATTGCACGATCGCGCCGATGTAGTTGCCGAGGTGCTTGCGCCCGGTCGGCTGGATGCCCGAGAAGATGCGCATCGCCCGTCAGGCTACCCAGAGTCAGGCCAAGACGGCGACGTGCGGCTACGGATCGGCAAGCAAGCGGTCGAGCGGCGTCTGCGCTTTGGCGGGCGCCGGCGCTTGCGTCCTCTCGTTGCGGAGCAGGTAGGCCGCAACCACGCCGCCAATCGCTCCGCACACATGGCCCTGCCAGGAGATCCCGGTGTGCGGCACGACGCTCGACCACAGCGCCCCGCCCCAGATCACCCCGACAACGAGCCCGATCAGCAGCTCGAGGATGTTCCGGTTGAAGAACCCTCGGGTGAAGAGGTAGGTGGCGTACCCGAACACGACGCCGCTGGCCCCGATCGTGTACTCGGGTATCCCCGTCGACGTGTGGGCCGGCGAGACGAGCCAGGTCCCTATCCCGCCGACGACGATCACGATCAGGGTCACCAGCGCGAACCGCTTGGCTCCCTGGAGCGCGATGATCAGCCCCATGAACACGAACGGGACCGTGTTCGCGATCAGGTGCTGCCAGCTCGCGTGGATGAACGGCGCGGTGAAGATGCTCCAGATGTGATCGATGCTGCGCGGCAGGATTCCGTCGCTGTCGAGGTGGTTCGAGTCGAGCGTGTTGACGAGCTCGATGAACCACATGAGCACGACGACCCCAGCCAGGACCGCGACGCCTTCCAGCTGCGTCTGACCTCGACGAACCGGGGGCCGAGGCCGCTGACTTGGAACCGTCGTGCTCACGCCACTAAAGGATCGCAGGTGCCTCGCAGGTGCAATGAAGCGCTCGTTAAGAATCGAGCACTGTCGCAGCGACCGCCAGCGCAACCTCCGCGCGCGTGCGGAGCGACGGCGCGAGCACGAACTCGTCGGGGGTGTGAGCCCCGCCGCCGCGGGGGCCGAGGCCGTCGACGGTCAGTGGGATGTGCGGGGCAAGGTGGCTGGCGTCGCTTGCCCCTCCGCGAGGACTGCCGATGATCGGGCGCCCGAGCCTCGCACCCGCCTGCTCGAGCAACCCACGCGTCGCCGCGCGCGAGTCCATTCCGGGCCAGATCCGCAGCATGTTCGTCTCAAGGCCGACGCCCTTGAGCTCGTCGGGCACCGACGCGCACACGGCGTCGAATGCCTCGCTGCGATCGGCGCGCATGTCGCACAGCAACTCCCCGTCGGCGGGGACGACGTTGAACGCCTCGCCCGAGCGGACCACGGTCGGAACCACGCTGAGCCGCTCGGGGCCGTTCGGGTCGTGGTGCTTGGCGATCTCGATCGACGTTGAGGCCAGCGCGAGCAGGGCGTTCCGGCCCTGGTCGGGGGAGCTGCCGGAATGGGCCGCACGGCCGCGGGCGACCACCCGCATCGTCCCCGCCGCCTTGCGGTGGACGACCACGCCCTCGTCCCCGTCGGCCGTGAGCTGGCCGCCCTCGAAGCACAGGCACGCGTCGTAGGAGGCGAACGTCCGAACGTGCACGAACGGGTGCCGGCGCCACTCCTCGTCGGTGACCAGGAGCACCGCCACCTCGGCGAAAGTCTCCGGGCGCGGCGCGAGTGCCCGCGCCACCCCCAGCGCGAGCACGACGCCGCCCTTCATGTCGACCGTGCCCGGCCCGTACAGCCGGTCGCCGTCGCGCCGCAGCGGCGCGTGCGAGGAGTGCTCGATGACCGTGTCGAGATGGCCGAGCAACAGCAGCCGCCGAGAGCCTCGGCCGACGATCCGCGCTACCAGATCGGCGGCGCTGCCGGGTGTCGAGCACGGGACGCGCTCGATCTCGGCTTTCGGCGGCAGGAACGCCGCGCACAGCGCGATCGCCTCCTCGGCGCCGTCGACGTCACCCGAGGGCGACGAGACCGCCACGAGGGCCTCGAGCTCCCGCGTGGCCCGGGCGGCGATCTCGGCGGCGCCGTCAGCGACGAACTGGTCCATCCGCGTAGTCTGCCGAGCGGGCGAGGGCCAGCACCTCGCGGGCGTGCACCGTCTGGGGAGCCAATCGTTCGCGAACGTGCCGGGCTGACAGCGCACACAGGGCGTCGTTGATCGGCGTCGCCACTCGGTGCAGGCGGCCGAGCAGCGAGACCTCGCCGTTCAAATAATCGGTTTCGACGGTCGGCGTGCCGCGCGCGACGCTCTGCCGGGTCGAGGAGCCGGCGCGTTCGCGCCCGGCGATCGGCTTCAGCTCGAGGCGCGCCCAGCGTGCCTCGACGTCGTTCACCTCCGGCGCCACGAACTCGATCCCGGCGGCGCCCAGGACCGCGGTGCCCTCTTCTCGCGCGACCTGGTTGAGCTCGTCCGCGTCGGGGCCAGGCTCGCAGATCGCATCGACGGCGTTGCCCAGGTTCGAGAGCAGCTTCGCGTACTTGAAGCGCATGATGTCCGGACGCGCCATCGAGCTGAAATCCGAGGCGCCGAGTGCGGTCGTGATCTCGTCGGAGAGCGCATCGAGCCCGCTCGGATACCGCCCGACGTCGATGACGCCGGTTCCGCGGGTCCCATACGCCTGAACGATCCCGGGCTCGAGGTGCGCGGTCGGCGACATCACGACCGCCCCGTACACGTTGGCGAACAGGCGCAGCGCGAGCCGCTCGTTCTCGACGCCGTTCTGCAGGCACACCACGGGAATGCTTGCGGGGGCCGAGCCGCGGAGCGCCTCGAGCGCACCGGCCGTGTCCTGGCTCTTGGTCGCCACCATCACGACGTCCTCCCCGGTCCACTCCAGAGCACCGGGCGAGTCCGCGACCGGGATCTGGATCGCCGCGGTCTGGTGCGGCTGCTCGATCGTCAGGCCGCGGTCCCGGATCGCCTCGTAGTGGGCGCCACGCGCGATCAGCGCCACGTCGTGGCCCGCCTGGTGCAGCTTCCCGCCGACCACCCCGCCGATGGCCCCCGCGCCGAAGATGACGAACCGCATGCCGCGGTCTACACCTACATCGCCTGCCGGACGACCGGGTGGCGCGCTGCCCCGGCCTCGTCCAGGCGTCTGACCGGCGTCGTGTACGGCGCGGCTCGCGCGATCTCCGGATCCTCGGCGGCCTCTCTGAGGATGTCGGCGACGATCTCGGCGAAGTGGTCGAGCGTCTCCTTGGTCTCGGTCTCGGTCGGCTCGACCATCAGCGCCTCCTCGACCACGAGCGGGAAGTACACGGTCGGAGGATGGACGCCGTGATCGAGCAGGCGCTTGGCCATGTCGAGCGTCTTGATATGCAGATCGCGGCGCATCGGCTCGCCGGACAGGACGAACTCGTGCATGCACACCCGGTCGTAGGCGACCGGCAGGTACTCGGCGACGCCGGCGCGGCGCAGCAGCGCCAGCAGGTAGTTCGCGTTCAGCACGGCGGTCTCGGACGCCTCGCGCAGCCCGGGCGCACCGAGCGAGCGGATGTACGCGTACGAGCGGACGAACACACCGTAATTGCCCTGGAATCCGCGCAGGCGCCCGATCGACTTGGGCCGGTCGTAGTCGAGGTCGTAGAACGGCTCCTTGCCGTTCGTGGTCGACTCGCGGCGGACGACCTGCGGCCGGGGCAGGTAGGGCTCGATCTGGTCGGAGACCGCCACCGGGCCGGCGCCGGGGCCACCGCCACCGTGTGGCTGAGTGAACGACTTGTGCAGGTTGAAATGGACGATGTCGAAGCCCATGTCGCCCGGACGGCTGATCCCCATGATCGCGTTCAGGTTCGCGCCGTCGTAATAGAGCGTGGCGCCGACGCCGTGGACGATCCGCTCGATCTCCTCGATCCCGGTCTCGAACAGCCCGAGCGTCGAGGGATTCGTAAGCATCAGGCACGCGACGTCTTCGGTCGCCTTCGCGCGCAGATCATCGAGGTCGACGTTGCCGCGGGCATCGGTGCCGACCTTGACCACCTCGTAGCCGGCCATCGTCACCGTGGCCGGGTTTGTTCCGTGCGCGGTGTCGGGAGTGAGTACCTTCGTGCGGTGCTCGCCCCGATCCTCGTGGAGCGCGCGGGTCAACAGCACGCCCGCGAGCTCGCCCTGGGAGCCGGCGCTCGGCTGGAGCGAGACGTGCGGCAGGCCCGCGACCTCGGCGAGCGCGTCCTGTAGCCGCCACATCAGCTCGAGTGCGCCCTGGGCGTAGCGTGGATCCTGGAGCGGGTGCATCCGCGCATGGCCCGCCATGCCCGCGACCCGCTCGTGCAGCTTCGGATTGTGCTTCATCGTGCACGAGCCGAGCGGATAGAAGCCGGTGTCGAGATCGAAGTTCCGCTTGGACAGTCGGTTGTAGTGGCGCACGATCTCGGGCTCGGCGACCTCTGGCAGACGAGGCCGTTCGGCTCTTCTGGTCTCCGGCGGGAGGAGCTCGTCGAGTGGGCGCTCGGGAACATCGAGCTCGGGGGCGACGAACGCGCGCCGGCCCGCCTTGGACCGCTCGTAGATCGTCAGCGTGTCGTCGGCTTGCGCGATCATGCGCCCGTCCTCACCGTCTGTCTGTTCGCCGCTACCGCCGCGCCCAGCGCATCTGCCAGCCGGTCGATGTCGGCGCGCGTCCGACGCTCGGTCATAGCGACCAGTAGCCCATTCGGGTACTCGGGGTACTCGCGCGCGAGCGGATACCCGGGGTTGATGCCCTGCTCGCGGCACAGCGCGATCACACGGTCGACAGGGGCGTCGAGCGTTATCGCAAACTCGCGGACTACGGGCCGGTCGTGGAGCAGCGCCACGCCGTCAATGGCCCCCAGCCGGTCCCGCGCGTACGCCGTCCGCTGGAGCATCAACTCGACCAGCTCGACGATCCCCTGCCGACCGAGCCAGCTCAGATAGATCACGCCCGCGAGCGCGTTCAGCGCCTGCGCGGTGCAGATGTTCGAGGTCGCCTTCTCACGCCGGATGTGCTGCTCGCGAGTCTGGAGCGTCAGCACGAAGCCGCGCTTGCCGTCGATGTCCTTCGTCTCGCCGGCGATTCGACCCGGCATCCGGCGCATCAGCGCCTCGGTGGCGGCGAAGAACCCGAACGACGGGCCACCGAAGTCGAGGCGGTTGCCGAGCGACTGCCCCTCACCGACGGCGATATCTACGCCGCACTCGCCGGGCGTCTTCAGCAGCGCGAGCGGCAGCGGGTCGCACGCTGCGATCGTCAGCGCGCCGGCCTGCTTTGCCTTGCCCGCGAGGGCGCTCAGGTCCTCGACCGCCCCGAGAAAGTTCGGCTGCTGCACGATCACCGCGCTCACGTCGTCGCCCAGCTCGGGCAGCTCGGTGACCCCGGCGTTCAGCGGCGCCTCGACCACGTCCATCTCCCACGCATGCGCGAGCGTGCGCACGCACTCGCGCGAATGAGGATGGACGCCGCGCGAGACCACGAACCGCTTGCGGCCGTTCGTGATCTTGGCGACGTACCCCGCCGCCGCCACCGCGCTCGGGCCCTCGTAGACCGACGCGTTCGACACCGGCAGCCCGGTCAGCTCGGAGATCGCCGTCTGGTACTCGAACATCGCCTGCAGCCCGCCCTGCGAGATCTCGGGCTGGTAGGGCGTGTACGGGGTCAGGAACTCCGAGCGCAGGATGATCGAATCGATCAGCGCCGGGACATAGTGGTCGTACATCCCCGCGCCGAGAAACGACACCTCGTCCTCCGCCGACGTGCTCCGCGCCGCCAGCGCGCGCAGCTCCTCGTACACCTCCTGCTCAGACAACCCGGGACCCAGCGACAGCGGGCGGGTCAGCCGTAGCGCAGCCGGAATGTCCGCGAACAGCTCCTCGATCGAGCCAACCCCGATCGTGGCGAGCATCTCGCTCAGGTCGGTGTCGGTGACTGAGGTGTAGCGGGTCACTGTTCGAGACTAGCCTGGTACTCCGCGGAGTCCATCAGAGCGTCCACCTCAGACGGGTCCGACAGCTTCACCTTGACGAGCCACCCTTCCCCGTACGGGTCCTCGTTGATCGTCTCCGGCTTGTCGGCGAGCGCGTCGTTGACCGCGGTCACCTCGCCCGACAGCGGAGCGAACACGTCCGAGACCGCCTTCACCGACTCGACCTCCGTGTACGGCTGATCCTTGCTGACCTCCGCTCCGACGTCGGGCGCGTCGAAGAACACGACCTCGCCCAGGGCATCCTGCGCATACCAGGTGACCCCAAAGGTGGCGGTCTCTCCGTCGATCCGAGCCCAATCGTGCTCGGGGTGGTACTTCAGGTCCTCCGGATAGCTGGGGTCAGCCATGTCGGTGGTCACGCTTCCTTTCTGTAGAGAGGCTTGCGCATGATCACGGCGGGACGGATCCGGCCGCGCACGTCGATCTCGATCCGCGTGCCCTCGGCGGCACGCTCGGCGGAAACGTATGCCATCCCGATTCCGCGTTCCAGGCAGGGCGAGAACGTCCCGCTCGTGACCTCGCCGCCGCCGATCACCGGGTTCCCCTGGCGGGCGATGCCCTGCCCCTCGATCGCGAACGGCACGAGCTTCTCCGCGGTTCCGGCCTTACGCGCGGTCGCCACCGCGCCGGAGCCGATGAATCCGGTCTGCTCCTTGCAGCACCAGCCGAGCCCGGCCTCGATCGGGTTGCGGTTCTCGTCCATGTCGTTGCCGTACAGGTGGAAGCAGACCTCGAGGCGAAGCGTGTCTCGTGCGCCCAGCCCGACCGGGGTGGCGCCCGCGCGCAGCAGCGCGTCCCACACCTCGGGAGCGTCGTCAGGGCGCAACTGGAGCTCGACTCCGTCCTCGCCGGTATAGCCCGTGCCGCACACGAGCATCGCGGCGCCCGCCACAGTGCGCTCGCACACCCGGAAGCGTCCCGGCAGGGCGCCGTCGGCAACGCTCCGCACGAGGTCGCGGGCCTTCGGGCCCTGGACCGCGAGCATCGCAAACTCGGCGGCGCGGTCGATCACGTCGACGTCGAACCCATCGGCGTGCGACTGCAGCCACGCCAGGTCCTTCTCGTGGTTGGCGGCGTTCGTGACCGTCAGGAATGTGCAGTTGGCGAGCCGGTAGGTGAACAAGTCGTCGAGGACCCCGCCGTCCTCGCGGCACATCACGCTGTACTGTGCCCCGCCCTCGGGGATTCGCCGCACGTCGTTCGATAGGACGTGCTGGAGAAATGCGAGCGCCTGCGGGCCCGTGGTCTCGACCTGGCCCATATGCGAGACGTCGAACACGCCGGCGCCCTCCCTGACCGCGACGTGCTCCTCGCGGATGCCGCCGTACTGGACGGGCATCTCCCACCCGGCGAACGCGACCAGCCGTGCGCCGGCGGCCGCGTGGCGGTCATAAAGAGGAGTGCGGCGCAGTTCGGTGGCGGACGACACCGGAACTGGAGGCTAGCCGACTCCGATGGCGTCCGCCTCGGGTGACGGGCGCCGAGATAGCGGGGCGGGCCCCGGGGAATTCGGCGCCGGGACGCATGAGCCGAGATACCGGAGTGGCGGCCGAATTCCCTCAAGGAAATCCGGCGCTTCCACCTTCGTGCTGTGCAACGGCCCGAGCCGGATTTCCCGGGGAATTCGGCGCCGGGACGCATGAGCCGAGATACCGGAGTGGCGGCCGAATTCCCTCAAGGAAATCCGGCGCTTCCACCTTCATGGTGTGCAACGGCCCGAGCCGGATTTCCCGGGGACGCCGCCGGAGGCGCCCCCCAACGTCATGGAGCTATCTGCTGGGTCGCGTGGTAGATCTGCGACACGACCGACCACGACGGCTTCTCGTTTCCGTTGAAGTCGACGAGCCCCTTCTCGTTGTAGGGGGGATCGGGGCGGGGATCGCCACCCGAGTAC
>Ga0335083_10007537_pt1 | contig 13420 bp, 12 predicted proteins | sample Lox_Sample_42_FD_206716 | JGI IMG/M metagenome (GOLD analysis project Ga0335083, IMG submission 206716) | Soil microbial communities from Loxahatchee National Wildlife Refuge, Florida, United States - Lox_Sample_4.2 | ecosystem: Environmental > Terrestrial > Soil > Wetlands | place: USA...
CATGGCGGTCCAGCGTTTGGGCGTGAAATCCGGCGGGGCTAGGCCTGGCGCACCACCGAGACCCGATCCGAGGCTGTACGAACCCTCCTCCAGCTGGTCATAGCGCAGACCGGCGCGCCAGTACGGGTGGAACTGATAGACCCCCTGCACGAACCAGCCGGACTGATCGGCGGTGAAGGGGCCGACGAACGGCCCACCGACTGTGGCACCTGGGTCATAGGTGAGGGTGCCGTCCTGGCTGCGGTGCATCCATTCGGCTACCAGCTTGAAGTTTCGATACGAGGGATCGCCGTTCGGCGCCCATTTATAGACGAAATCCAAACCCCAGAGTTTCGTGTTGCCACCGCTCAGCGTATTGTCGAAACCCGTGAAACCCAGTGGCTGGTAGATCGCGTCGGTTACCTGGTTCTTGGCGTTCAGCCCCCAGACGCCGAAACGGTAGCTGTTGCTGACTCCGATGTCGCCGCCCAGGTGAGCGAACAACGTTCCGACCTGGAAGCCGTTCGTGTTGTGGTCGCTTGTGTCGAACGGAAACTCGACCGGTTTCCCACCCTCCGCGCCGAGCTCGACATAGACGCTGGCCAAGGGTGCGATCCAGCTCGCCTGGAGTCCGTCTATCCCGAAGTTCGGGCCCAGGAAGGCCTGCTGCACGAGCGCGTCGTCCTCGAAGTCCCAGTTGTGATTATGCTGAGAATTCTCGTAGCCGATGCCCGAGAAGAAACGTCCGCCTTTAACCGTGAAGCCATGCCCGATGGAGGTGGTCTGGAAGAAAGCTTCCTCCGTATTGATCAAGCCGTCTTCCATCGAGAACGTCGCCTGACCATAGAAGAGGTGATCGACGTTGGCCGAGATCGTGATCTCGCTTTCGCCGAGGTCGAAGCCGCGTTCGGGCAGACCCAATTGTGTTGGGCCCAGGAAACCGGTGATGGTCCGGGTGTTCGGGTCCTGGTTGGAGTTGTAGTACCCGCCCATGAGAATCAGCGAGAGCGCCGGGTTGAACGCGCTCGGCGATGCTGGCGGCTTCAGGCCTGTTCCCTGCGCCGCCGATTCCGCGCTCTGCTTTGCCTCACTGGCGGCGCTCTGCGCCTGGCTGGCAGAGCTTTGTGCTTTGGCTGCGGCCTCCTCGGTTTGCTTGAGCTGATTTTCGAGCGCCTTGATACGGGTATCGTAGCTGTCCTTCAGATCCTGGATCTGTTTGCGGATCTCTTCCAGTTGTTCACTCGTCTGCGCGTGCGCTCCCGCTGGCAGCACCAATGCGAGCGCAATGGCGCCCGCCCTGACGTTGCGTTTGAGCATGGGATGCTCCCCCTCTGTCGTTGAAAAGCCATAGACGCCCGCCGCTTCAGGCGGGCGCGACGACTGCACGAACGATTACAAAGGAACGGGCGGCGCCCGGGAGCGGAATGCGCGGGGAGTTGCGGTGTGGAAAACCTGCGGGCGATGCAGCGCGCAGTCGATTGCAGTCGATATCAGCTCGAACGACTGGAGCTTGCCGACCAGCGCGCTGCCGAGCTGAGCCGACAGCGAGCATTGCTCGCAGACCTTCTGATGAGGGAGTCGCTTGTCCTGAGTCTCCGGCGTCTTGCCCAGGTGCGTCGCAGCGTGCGCAAGCATCGCCTGCTGACCGAGCAGCAGCGTGAAAGCGAGCAGGACGCGAATCAGGACACGCTTGATAGCCATCCGACCTTGGTTCTTGTTCTTGTGCAATACGGAAAGCGCGGGATTCTGGCGGCAAAGTCTACCCCATGCCAAGGAGATTTCAAAGCTTGTCGCCACTCCCAGACCGGGCTGGGAGCAAAAGAGGTGCGCCGAGACCGCGGGGGAGCGAGAATACCCGCGGTATTGCGATCAGACCAGGAGGAAACGCGATGATCGTAGATCACGAAGCGGAGCAATCCTGTTCTCGGCATCGCAGGGGATTTCTAACCGCGTCGGCTGTGCTTGGGGCCGCGTTGTTGCTGCCGTGCGCAGCTCGAAGCGCCAGCGTGCGTCTGCTGGAAGGCAGCGTGAGTGTCAACGGGAAACCTGCTGCGCGCGCGACACGCGTGCGTGCCGGGGATCTGGTGGAGACCGGGCCGGACAGCAAGCTGGTGTTTGTCATCGGGCAGGATGCGTTCCTGCTGCGCGAGCGTTCCAGCCTCAGACTAGAGGCGCCGACATCTCGCGGCAAGGCAGCGACAGCCGGTATTCGCCTCGAGGGCGGCGCCCTGCTGGCGGTCTTCGGCAAAGGCCGCCGCCTGATCCAGACCGCCACTGCCACAGCTGCGATCCGCGGTACGGGCGTGTATCTGGAGGCCACCGCAGAGCAGACCTATTTCTGCACTTGCTATGGGGGGGTCGAGCTGCGCGACAAGACCGGTGCAGAGCGCAAGCTCGTGGTGGCCGGATATCACACGCCGAACGTCATCTACGCACGCGCGGTCGACGGCCGCATGCTGGCAGCTGCGAGCCTGAAGGACCATACCGACGTCGAGCTGATCATGCTTGACGGATTGGTCGGGCGCACCTCTCCGTTCGCCAGACGTCAACAGGAGCTGGAGGCCAAAACAAAATCGGCGCAACCCGGAGCGGTCAGTGGCGAAACCACCGATGCCGCCGCAGCTGTGCAGCCCAAGACTCAGAGCAAACGGCGGTCGAAGAAAGCGCCATCCCATCCAACCGAACCCGAGCCACTGCCACTCGAGTCACCATCGGCCGGGGCTGTCCCGGATTTGCCGGTCGAGCCTGCCCCGACGCCCAACCCGCCGCCGCCGGCCCCGGAGCCGGAGTTGCGTCTGCCGCCGGCACGACTCGATTGAATCTGCCTCACGATCACCGGCGCAGACATCAGAAATCATCCAGCGTAGCGTCGCGAGTGAGATGCGAAATGTCCCCCCAGCGCTCCATGGTCCAGTGGCCATCGGTGCAACACACCGTGTTTAAGCTGGCGTTGAAGATGGTGAAGTCGCGGCGGCGGTCCAGGGGCACGTCCTGCACGAACCGGTAGAGAGCATCCAGCACGCCACCGTGTGTCACCACCACGAGTCTTGCGCCGATGTGTTGGCGCGCCAGAACCGTGAACACCTCGCACACCCGCTCGTAGACGTGCCGCGCACTTTCGCCGCCCGGCATCACGTGATCCGGGTCGCGCGCTCTGAAACGAGCATAGTGTTCGGGAAAACGACGCTCGCACTCGGCACCGGTCAAGCCTTGAAACACGCCGAGGTTGCGCTCCCGCAGCCGCATATCGGTGCGCACGGGAAGGCCGCTGCGATCGGCGAGCGGCTGCACCGTCTGCAGCGCTCGCCCCAGATCGCTGCTGTAGACGTGCGCGATGGGCTCGCGCGCGAGGCGGTCGCCAAGCAGCAGCGCCTGCGCCAGGCCTTCTTCGTTCAGGGGACTGTCGAGATGACCTTGAATGCGTCCTTGTGCGTTCCAGGCGGTTTCTCCATGGCGCAAGACGATGAAGTCAGTGCTGCTCATCGCGATGTGTCAAGCCCTGACGCAACGCCGCTCGCGTCGCTGCTCACTTTTTCTTCTTGGCTCGAGGATGGGTCGCGTCATAGACCTTGGCCAGATATTGATAGTCCAGATGCGTGTATACCTGAGTCGTAGAAATGCTGGCGTGGCCGAGCATTTCTTGAACCGCGCGCAGATCTCCGCTCGACTGCAGGATGTGCGACGCGAAGGAATGACGCAGCATGTGCGGATGCACGTGTTGGGTTAGACCTTGCCGTAACGCCCAGGCTTCGAGTCGACGTTGGACAGTGCGCGGACTGATCGGCTTGCCTGAGGCCGTGACGAACAGGACATGATGCTCGAGCACTGCCAAGCCAACGCGCACTTCCAGCCAGTCGCGCAGGGCGCGCCGAGCGAACTCCCCGACTGGAACGACGCGCGTCTTGTTTCCCTTCCCGATCACGCGGACCGTGCTGTCCTGCAAGTCGATGTCGCCCAGCTTCACACCCGTCAGTTCGGACAGGCGCAGGCCGGACGAGTAAAACAGCTCGAACATGGCGCGATCCCTGATCGTCATCGGCTCCTTGCCGGGGAGATTCACCAGGTGTGCTGCCTCATCTGGCGACAGCGCCTTCGGCAGAATTCTGGGCGCCTTTGGCGAGCGGATTCCTTGAAACGGGTTGTGGGATATGCCGTGATCGCGGGCCAGATACCGGTAGAAACCGCGCCACGCGGACAATGTACGCGCCAGGGACCTGCCCCCTAACCCGCGACCATGCAATAGAGCGACGAAGCGGCGCGCCTGGTGCTGTTTGATATCGGCGGGCGCGACATCGCCGGCTAGCGAGAACAGCTTCCGCACGTCGCGGGCGTAGTTCTGCGCGGTGTTCTGGCTCAAGCCCCGCTCATGCCGAAGCTGGGCCAGATACCCTTGCAGGTAGCGTTCGTTCGCGCTGCCGCCCTTGTCTATCAACTGGCGCGCGTTCCTAGCTGCCTGCGTAGCGCTTGAGCGCCATGCTGATCACCTGCGCCAGGCGGGTAAGGTAGAGGGTCCCCTGGTCGGCTGAGAATCGTTGAGCATCTTCGCTTCCCAGCACGAGCAGTCCGATCGACTTATCGATGCGCAGAGGGACGTATACCACCGATCGAATCTCGCCGGCGGCTACTGCCTCGAACCAGGTTCCGGTATCGAACAAGGGGCGGTCGCTGAAGTACGGATCGGTGATACTCTCGGCGAAGACCCGCGCCTCTTGACCGATGTCTGCGAACTCGGCACGCAGCTGCTGCGATGTCTCCAGCCAAAGCCGCAGTGCGACGGCAGGTACCGCAAAATCTTCGTGCAGATTGCGGTGGAGGGCGTCGAGCAGCGACGGCAGCTCGCGCGCGGCGAGCAGCGCGAGCGTGACACGGTGCACGCGCTCACTGATGCTGTCGTTCTCTTCGCCGAACTGGACCAGTTCGCGCAGCTTGCCTTCCAGCGCTCGGCTTTTCTCACGCAGGGTCAGCATCTGCCGCTCCGCGATCGGAATAGCCCGGCCACCGTGCGGATGAGGGATTTGTATGGCCCCCAGGAGCTCTGCGTATTCCTCGAAGAACTCCGGGTGCTCTTTCAAGTAGCGGGCAACCTCTTCTGATTTCATCTCCACCCGTCCTAGATTTCGATTGCGCCTTCGAATACCGCTTCCGCCGGCCCAGTCAGCATTACCGGCTTGCGTCCCCCGGCCCAGGCAACGGCGAGCCGCCCACCACTAGTGTGCACGGTCACGGGGCTGTCGAGATAGCCTCGCGCAATGCCCGCCACCACCGCTGCGCAAGCCCCAGTGCCGCATGCCAGAGTCTCTCCGGCTCCGCGCTCGTAAACCCTGAGCTTGACCCGGCGCCGATCGAGCACTTCCATGTAGCCGGCGTTGACCCGTTGCGGGAAACGCAGATGGTGTTCGATCAGCGGGCCCTGCGTGAGCACCGGGGCGCGTTCGACGCTGTCGACCACTTGCACGGCGTGAGGGTTGCCCATGGACAAGGCGCTGATCTCGACATTCTGGCCTGCGACTTCGATGAAATAGGTCAGGGCCTGCGTATCAGCGATAAATGGGATCTTTGGTGGCTCGAACTGCGGCGTGCCCATGTCGACCGTGACCTGGCCGTCCGACTCGAGCTTCGGTACGATAATTCCCGACACAGTCTCGACGCGGATCTGGGTCTTGTCGGTGAGGCCTTTGTCGCGTACATATCTGAGGAAGCAGCGCGCACCATTGCCGCAATGCTCCACCTCCTCGCCGTCGGCGTTGTAGATGCGGTAATAGAAGTCCGTGCCTGGGCTCCGCGGGCGCTCGATCAACAGAATCTGATCGCAGCCCACGCCGAAGTGGCGATCGGCAATGTGCCTTGCTGTGTCCGTGTCCAACGCCACCTGCTGATTCACGGCGTCGACCACGACGAAGTCGTTGCCTACGCCCTGCATCTTGGTAAACTTGAGCAGCTTGGACACGATCCCGGCGCCGATCATGCGGCGGGAAGCGTTTTGGACATTACGAAATCGTCCATGATGAACCCGCACCCGATGTCGAAGCGCGCCGACTCGGTGACCACGAATCCGTTGCGCAAGTAGGCGGCGATGGCGGTTGCGTTGTTCTTGTTCACTTGCAGATAGAGGCGGGTCTTGCCTTGGGCGCGGGCCTTGGCCTCGACGTGGCCAATGAGCAGGCGGCCGTAGCCTTGACCGCGCAGATCGTAGCGTACGTACAGCTTGTCCAGCTTCATCGCGCCCGCGTGCTCGCTCAGCTCGTAGGAGGCGAATGCCACCATGGCACCATCTACCAGCAGCTTGTCCCACCACGCGGTGCCGCTCGCGAGCTGCCTGCGAATGATCTCCGGGCGGTAGCGTTGATCGAGCATGTATTCTATCTGCTCGACGGTGATGATACTCGGATAGTGCGCGTACCAGATAGTCCGAGCCAGCTGTATCAGATCAGGTATGTCTGCATCGCTCAGCGGGAGAATACAAGGGTCCAGCGCTGCGTCGGCGTGGCTCAGTCGAGGCTCCATGTCGCTCCTAATAATACCCGGGCTCGCCGGCGGGGCGTGTCTTGAAGCGGCGGTGGGTCCACAAATACTGCTCCGGCATTTCGCGGATGCGCGCCTCGATGAAGGCGTTCATACGCTGCGTATCCTGTTCGACGCTGGCTCCCGGGTAACGCTCCCACGCAGGGTAGAAGCGCGCCACATAGCCCGCTGCGCCCGGCAGCTGACGAACTACCAGCGGGACGACATGGGCCTGAGTCAGCCGCGCCATGCGTGATAGCGCCGTCACGGTCGCGGCAGACACGCCGAAGAATGGCGCGAACACGGCGTCGCGTGCCCCGAGATCCATGTCGGGCGACAGTTGCAGCGCCTGGCCACCGCGAAGCGCGCGGAGGATCGCCTTGACGCCTTCCTGGCGGGAGATCATCCGTGTGCCCGCGAAGCGCTCGCGCTTGCGCTTGAGGAAGGCGTCGATATAAGGATCCTTCTGGTGCACATACACGGCGACGCCGCGGTATTCCATGGTCACTCGCAGCCCCTCCAGTTCGAGCCCTACGAAATGCGGCGCCAAACAGATGAACAGACCGCCCCGCAGCGCGTCAACGTGCTCCTTGCCTTCGATTCGCACAATGTGCTGAAGGCGCTTCGGGGACCCCCACCAGCCAATGCCCGCCTCAAGAATGGCGCGTCCGAAGCATTGAAAATGTTCACGCAGCAGCAGCTCGCGCTCCCTGCGGCCCAGTTTCGGGAAACATAGCGCGAGATTGATCCGCGCCACGCGACGACGCTCCCAGACGAACGCGTAGGCAAGCATGCCTACAACTTTGCCGATCGGCGCCAGCACCGGCAGTGGCAGGAAATGGAGAGACCATAGGGTAAAGACGACTACGCGACCAAGCATGCCGCTACCTTGGACCGGAGGCGCCAGCAAACGCTACCACGCGCGCGAAGCACGTAACGCAAACGTCTTTAAGCTGAGGGCCCTATCTGCTATCCTAAATAACTTTTCAGCACAGCAGACCACAGGTCTTTTCTTCCAATGAGCGAATATCTTTTTACCTCCGAGTCGGTCTCGGAAGGACACCCGGACAAAGTTGCAGACCAGATCTCCGACGCGGTGCTGGACGCCATCTTAGCCCAAGACAAATTCTCTCGCGTTGCCGCCGAGACGCTGGTAAACACCGGCCTCGTAGTCCTGGCGGGAGAGATCACGACCAACGCGGTTGTCGATTTTCAGCAGACCGCGCGCGAGACGATCAAACGTATCGGCTACGACAATACCGACTACGGTATCGACTACAAGGGTTGCGCGGTACTGGTGGCCTACGACAAGCAGAGCCCCGACATCAAGCAGGGCGTCGATAAGGCGCACGATGACCCACTCAATCAGGGTGCCGGGGACCAGGGTCTGATGTTCGGCTACGCCTGCGATGAAACGCCGCAGTTCATGCCATTACCGATCTATCTTGCGCATCGTCTGGTGGAACGTCAGTCCGAACTCCGGCGCGATGGTCGGTTGCCCTGGCTGCGCCCGGACGCGAAGTCGCAGGTTACCATTCGTTACGCAGACGGCAAGCCAGCCGCCATCGATACCGTTGTGCTTTCTACTCAACATGCACCCGACATCTCTCTCGAGGAGATTCGCGAGGCCGTCGTCGAAAACATCATCAAGCCGGTATTGCCCAAGAATCTGATCAAAGGCAAGATCAACTACCTCGTCAACCCGACCGGGCGCTTCGTCGTCGGCGGTCCGCAGGGCGACTGCGGTCTCACCGGGCGCAAGATCATAGTGGATACCTACGGCGGAGCTGCACACCACGGTGGCGGGGCATTCTCGGGCAAGGATCCTTCCAAAGTCGACCGCTCGGCCGCTTACGCGGCACGCTACGTCGCCAAGAACGTTGTCGCAGCGGGGCTCGCGGCCAAGTGCGAGATTCAGATCTCCTATGCCATCGGAGTCGCCCGACCTACAAGCATCATGGTCACGACTTTCGGTACCGGGCGTATTGCCGACGAGAAGCTGTCGCAACTCATTCAGCGGCACTTCGACCTGCGGCCCAAAGGCATCATCCAGATGCTCGATCTGCTGCGACCCATCTATGGAAAGACCGCGGCGTACGGCCATTTCGGCCGCGACGAACCCGAGTTTGCTTGGGAAAACATGGATAAGGTTGAGGCGCTGAGAGCAGATGCGGGCGCCGCGGTTGTGCACGCCTAACTTTTCCCAGTCGCGGGTACTGTCCATGTTTCGGCGCAGACTCATACCCCCGAATTGGGCTTGATGTCGGAGCCAAAACCTCGACAGGGTTTCCGCCCTCCCAGCGCATTCGGGGGCAGCGGTTGTACACGCGTAAGCGCCTGACTTCCCGGTAGCGCATCGAGGTTTCAGCCGCGATCTAGGAAAGGAAGTCACGTCGGGGTGCAATCTGGAACCGGGCAAAGGGATTGGCGCGCAACTACCCATCCCTTATAATCACACCTTCCCTGAGGAGCGTTGCAACGACCAGCTCGAAGCGTTCTGCTGAGAGCAGGCCCGCCAGGCTCAGGTGACTGCACTTGCAACGGCGCTCACGAACTTTTTTCCTAACCGAAAGGAGGGCGTGATGAGCGCCGTGCTGCAATCTAAACCGACCGACGATTTTCGCGTAGCCGATTTGTCTCTTGCCGACTGGGGTCGCAAGGAGATCGCTATCGCCGAAACCGAGATGCCCGGCCTGATGGCGATCCGCGACGAGTTCGCTGCGCTGCAGCCGTTGCGCGGCGCGCGTATCGCGGGGTCGCTGCATATGACGATTCAGACTGCGGTGCTGATCGAGACTCTCAAGGCGCTCGGTGCCGATGTCCGCTGGGCTTCCTGCAATATCTACTCGACGCAAGACCACGCCGCTGCCGCTATTGCAGTAGGCGGAACCCCGGTCTTCGCGTTCAAAGGCGAGAGCCTGGACGAATACTGGGAATTCACGCATCGGATCTTCGAATGGGCGAATGGCGGCACGCCGAACATGATTCTGGACGACGGCGGTGATGCGACGCTGCTGGTGCATCTTGGCACGCGCGCCGAAACCGAGGCTTCCTGCATCACCCATCCTGCCAACGAAGAGGAACGTGCATTGTTTGCGGCCATTCGCAGACGACTGGACGTCAATTCGAAGTACTACTCGAGGATCAAAGCCAATATTCGCGGTGTTACGGAAGAGACAACCACCGGCGTGAAGCGGTTGTATCAGATGGCGAAGGACAAGCAACTGGGCTTCCCCGCGATCAACGTCAACGATTCGGTCACGAAGTCGAAATTCGATAATCTGTACGGTTGCCGGGAGTCGCTAGTGGACGGCATCAAGCGCGCCACCGACGTAATGATCGCCGGCAAGATCGCGCTGGTCGCGGGCTACGGCGACGTCGGCAAAGGTTCTTCCCAGGCGCTACGCGCGTTGTCAGCCCAGGTATGGGTAACCGAGATCGACCCCATCTGCGCGCTGCAGGCGGCAATGGAAGGCTACCGTGTGGTGACGATGGACTACGCTTGCGACAAGGCGGACATTTTCGTCACCGCTACCGGTAACATCGACATCATCACCCACGAGCACATGAGGCGCATGAAAAACCAGGCCATCGTGTGCAACATTGGCCACTTCGACAATGAAATCGACATAGCCGGCCTCAAGGCGTACAAGTGGGAGAACATCAAGCCGCAGGTCGACCACATCGTCTTCCCCGACGGCAAGCGCATCATTCTGCTCGCCGAAGGGCGCCTGGTGAACCTGGGTTGTGGCACGGGTCATCCCAGCTACGTGATGTCGTCATCTTTTGCCAATCAGGTCATGGCTCAGATCGAGCTCTGGACCAATCCGGCCCAATATCCGGTGGGTGTGTACACGCTACCCAAACACTTGGACGAGAAGGTGGCTCGGCTGCAGCTGTCCAAGCTCGGTGCGCAGTTGACGCCGCTGTCGGACAAGCAGGCACGCTACATCGGCGTAGCCAAGGAAGGTCCCTATAAGCCTGAGCACTATCGGTACTGAGGTTGCGGTGACATCTGCCCGCGGGCCCGGCGCGGCCCGCACTTTTTCCTTCGAGTTCTTCCCACCGCAGACACCGGAGGGCGCCCAGAAGCTGCGGGCGACGCGCAAGCAGCTCGCCCAACTCAAGCCCGCGTTTTTCTCCGTCACGTTTGGAGCGGGAGGGTCCACACGCGATCGCACCATGGACGCCGTCCTCGAGATCCAGGCGGAAGGCCAGCAGGGCGCGCCGCACGTATCGTGCATCGCTTCGACCAAGTCGTCAGTGCGCGAAATGCTTCAACGCTATCGTCAAGCGGGGATCGGTCGCGTCGTCGCGCTGCGCGGCGACATGCCGTCCGGAATGGTGGAGGCGGGAGAGTTCCGCTACGCCAGTGAACTGGTCGCGTTTATCCGCCAAGAGTTCGGGCGCACCTTCCACATCGAGGTTGCCGCTTATCCGGAGTACCACCCGCAAGCGCGTACGGCGCAGGAAGATCTGGCCAACTTCAAGCGCAAGATCGAGGCTGGGGCGAGTTCCGCCATCACGCAATATTTTTTCAACGCCGACGCCTATTTTGCGTTCGTCGAGGAGTGCCAAGCGGCGGACATCCGCGTGCCGATCGTGCCGGGCATCATGCCCATCAACCGGTTTTCGCAGCTGGCCCGCTTCTCAGATGCTTGCGGGGCGGAGATACCCCGCTGGATCCGGCGCAAGCTGGAGGGATATGGCGATGACGGTGCTTCCATCCGCTCGTTCGGGTTGGACGTCGTCACCCAACTCTGCGATCAGTTGCTGCGCGGAGGGGCTCCGGGGCTGCACTTCTACACTCTCAATCAGGCCGGGCCGACCACTACCATATGGCAGCGGCTCGGTCTGTCCTGACGCCCTGTGATCCGCAATGCGCTGTCGAGGGTCGTCTCCGATCAGATCGATGCCGGCCAGATCAGAGCGGCGTCGCCTCTAAATCAGGCTGCGACGAGCCGCTTTTTTTGCAAAGCTGCGTTGGCGTGAAGTTGAGCGTAAGCCTGATGTGCCGCAGCCTCGGCTTCACCGACATGGATGGGCAGACCCATGTCAGAGAGCACCGAGCCCAATGCCGACAGACAGAGCATCACGTTTTCCGGCTTGCAGGAGTAGCCCATGATTCCGACGCGCCAGATCTTGCCGGCCAGCGGACCCAGACCAGCACCGATCTCGAGATTGAATTCGGTAAGCAGTGTCTTCCGCACCTCGGCCTCGCGATCTTTGATCGCCTCTGGCACGTGGACCGCATTCATCTGAGGTAACCGTGCGCCCTCGCTGACCAGATACTTGAGACCCATCGCTTCGAGACCGGCTTTGAGCGCCAGGTGGTGGCGCTGATGGCGTGCCCATGAGTTTTCGATGCCCTCTTCTTTCAGGATGAGCAACGCCTCGTGCAAGGCGTACAGACTGTTCGTGGGGGCGGTGTGATGATAAGTGCGGTTGGTGGCACCCCAATAGCCGAGGAGCAGGTTCATGTCCATGAACCAGCTGTGGATCTTGTCCTTGCGTGATTTGACGTAGTCGACCACGCGATCGCTGAACGATACCGGCGACAAGCCCGGCGTGCATGACAGACACTTTTGGCTCGCCGAGTAGATCGCGTCGACATTCCATTCGTCGACCAGCACGGGGGTGCCGGCCAGCGAGGTCACGGCATCCACGATAGTGAGCGCATCGTGGTCGTGCGCGATCTCAACCAGCGTCTTGGCATCGGATTGCACTCCCGTAGAAGTTTCCGCATGTACGAAGGCCACCAGTCGCACATCCGGGTGCTTCTTCAGCGCGTCTCTCAACTTGTTCGGGTCCACCGCCTCACCCCAGGCGTCTTCAACCACCACCGCTATGGCGCCGCAGCGCTCAACGTTCTCGATCATGCGGCCGCCGAAGACGCCGTTGCGACAGACGATGATCTTGTCTCCCGGTGCAACCAGGTTCACGAAGCAATACTCCATTCCAACCGAACCCGGCCCGGAGATCGGGAAGGTCAGAGCATTCTTGGTCTGGAACGTATAGCGCAGCAGTCCTTTCAACTCCTCCATCATCTCGACGAATACCGGGTCCAGATAGCCGATGGCAGGCAGGCTCATCGCGGCCATCACCCGCGGATTGATTTCGGACGGCCCGGGTCCCATCAGGGTGCGCTGCGGAGGGTGAAAGGAATGAATTCTTTTGGCCGGGGAGTAAGGGTTCATGTTGTCGTTTCCTGCGAGCGAGGGTCCGAAAAGACTGTCTTCTTCGCCGCGCGATTTGAGCCGGATCGGCTTGCGCGCGTTGGCTTCGTTCAATACTTCCACCGCCTGAATCGTTCCGTCGGTGAGGCGTTCGACCTCCACTGCCCAGCGCGACGGAACGTACCCCGACTTGACCCAGTTACTGACCACCGCCCGGTCTATGCGAAAACGCCGGGCAACCTCGGCTTGGCTGCCGAACACCGCCACCAGACGATCAGCGCAATTCATGGAGCGAGGCATTGGAAGATCCTTGAAACCGGCGCAAGTTTGCCGTATCAAACTCAATTTGACAAGTTCGATTTGATCAAACGGAAGAGACACGACATATTGGATGTAAGCAACAGGGTTTTCGCCGACCGTCCGCGGAGAATGTCTCGTCGCAAACTCGGCCCATTAAATGGTTTATCGTATGGGAGTGCTTACTGCGTTAGACTTGACCGTGGACCGGCCCTGGGCTGCCAGGCCTGAAACGGTAGAGGAGTATTCCCGCGAGCATCGCTCCCATAAACAGCCAGACGCGCCAATCGCCGAAGGTGCCACTGACTACGGCGGGGCCCGGGCAAAAACCGGACAGGCCCCAACCCGTTCCGAAAATGAGCGAGCCCACGATAAGAGGCCGATCGACGCCTTCACGAGTCGGCAGTGCGAATCGCGCCGCGAGAAGCGGCGCGACGCGCGCTCGCGAAACCCAGTGAACCGTCCCG
>Ga0335083_10007538_pt1 | contig 13418 bp, 13 predicted proteins | sample Lox_Sample_42_FD_206716 | JGI IMG/M metagenome (GOLD analysis project Ga0335083, IMG submission 206716) | Soil microbial communities from Loxahatchee National Wildlife Refuge, Florida, United States - Lox_Sample_4.2 | ecosystem: Environmental > Terrestrial > Soil > Wetlands | place: USA...
CTCGCCAACGAGGCCGGGCGAACAATGGCCGACGTGACGCAGGCGGTGAGCCGCGTGGCCGGCATCGTCGTCGAGATCGCGGCGGCTTCGGACGAGCAGAGCCGCGGGATCGAGCAGGTGAACCTCGCGATCGCGCAACTCGAAGGCGTTACGCAGCAGAACGCGGCGCTGGTCGAGGAGGCGGCTGCGGCGTCGTCTTCGCTCGAAGATCAGGGGCGCCAGCTCAACGACGCGGTCGCCGTGTTCCGCTTGCGGCACGACGCCGGGAGCGAGCCTGCACGGCAATGACGGCGCTCGGGGCCGTCCATCAAAACTTCGGATGGCACTCAAACTCGATCCCGTCCGCTCGGTGACGAAGCTCACAGCGCCAAGGAGGGTCCTCAGCACTCATTCGCTGTCGCGCGGGCTTTGTGTGACGCATCGTGTCAACTTCCGGAATCCGCCGGGACGTTGGTGGCTGGGCTTTTTCGCCGCCACGACCGGCATTTGCGGCAACGCATCCAAACACGGCGCAGAATTCTGGCACAGCCACGCCGACCGCACAGCGCGCGGCTTCACGATTCGCGCGCAAACACCTCGCGCGCCGCGAAGAGGCCGTTCAGCGCGGCAGGAAAGCCCGCGTAGACGCCCATCTGCATGATCGTTTCGACGATCTCCTCGCGTGTGAGCCCGACGTTCAGAGCCGCGGCGATATGCACCTTCAGTTGCGGCTGCGCGTGGCCAATGGCCGTGAGCGCCGCGATGGTGGCGATCTCGCGCGAGCGCAGGTCGAGGCCCGGCCGGGAGTAAATGTCGCCGAAGGCGAATTCGAGCAGATAGTGCGCGAAGTCCGGCGCGATCCCGGCAAGCGATTCGATCACCTGCTCGCCGGCGCTGCCGTCAATCGTCGAGAGCATGCGCTTGCCTCTTTCGAGGCGGCTTTCCTGCTGGACGTCGCTGACGTGGTTCATCGTCTCGTGCATTTTCGTTCCTTTGCATGGCATGGGAATAACCTTCGATTTTTTTGTCGAGGACGAGAAGACACGCATGGAGTTCGGCCACCTGTGCGCGCACCGCGTCGCGGTGCGCGGCCAGCAATTCGCCGCGCTCGCGCTCGGTTGCCGGGCCCGCCGCGCGCAGTTGCGCGTAACGCAACATGCCCTGGATCGACATGCCGGTCGTTTTCAAGCGGCCGAGAAACTCGATCCAGTCGAGCACCGAGCGGTCGTAAGCGCGCTGGCCCGTCTGGTCGCGCACGGCATAGGGAATCAGCCCGATGCGCTCGTAATAGCGAATCGTGTGGGCCGAAAGGCCCGTGAGCGCGGCCAGTTCGCCAATCTTCATGCGCTTCTCCTCATCGACGTTCGAGATGGTGGGACTTCGAGTGCACTCCAGGTCAAGCATTTTTTGCCGGGGGCGTGCGGCCAGCGGTCGCGACATCCGCAATTGCGCTTGCGCAGGCGCGGGCGATGCGCTGCACCGCGCTCGGCGATAGGCGATAGGCGATAGGCGATAGGCGATAGGCGATAGGCGATAGGCGATAGGCGATAGGCGATAGGCGATAGGCAAAGATAACTCGCTTGCCCACGGGCGGGGGCCAAGGATGGTACGCGAAGCGAGCGGTGTTGATGTTCCTTCGACGCACGCAAGAGGAAACAGCGCTGCGGGCGGCCGCGCAGCCGCGCGACGGCATGAGCGTGCGCGAAGGTAGCAATGCGTGACGATCGCGCCCGTGTTTTTCAGGCAGTCTCGCTGGCTGGGCGCGCGACGAATTTCGCGCGATACGCCGTTGGGCTCGTTAGCACGATCCGCCTGAAGTGGCGCCGCATCGATTCCTCCGAGCCGAAGCCCGCAAGCTCGGCAACGCGCGCCATGGCCAGGCGGGGCCGCGATTCGAGCAGATCGCGCGCGACGGACACACGCTCGCGCACCACCCACTCATACGGCCCCATGCCGGTCGCTTCGCGAAACTGCCGCTGCAGCGTGCGCGCACTCATGGCGGCCTTCGCCGCCAGCGATTCGACAGTATGCGCGCGACGCGGATTCGCGCGCACCCAGTCCATCAACCTGGCGAGGCGGCTGGCCTCGTCGGGCGGCATGGGACGCGGTACGAACTGCGCCTGACCGCCCTCGCGATGCGGCGCGACCACGAGTCTTTGCGCCACACGGTTGGCCACCGAACCGCCGTGGTCGCGGCGCACGAGGTGCAGCAGCATGTCGAGGCCGGCGGCGGAGCCAGCCGAGGTCAGTATCTCGCCTTCGTCGACGTAGAGCGCCTGCGGTTCCACCGTCACGCGCGGATAACGCTGTCGCAGGCGCTCGGCGTAGCGCCAGTGTGTCGTCACGCGCTTGCCGTCCAGCACGCCCGCAGCCGCCAGCACGAACACGCCGGAACAGATCGAGCACAACCGCGCGCCTCGCTTGTACGCCGCGCGCAGCTTCTTGAGCAACGGCTCTGGCGGCAGTTCGTCTGCATCGCGCCAACCCGGTATGACGATGGTCTGCGCCCGATCGAGCATGGCGAGCGTATAGGGCGCCTGCACCAGGATTCCACCCGCCGCACGCAATGGCCCGCGCTCCCCCGCGCACACGGCGAAGCGATACCATTCGACGCCCAGTTCCGGGCGATCGAGCGCGAAGAACTCCGTGACACAGCCGAATTCGAAGGTGCAAAGCCTGTCGTAGGCAAGCGCGACGACGAGGTGTGAGGTCGATACGTTCATGGCGCGATATTACCGGAGAATGGCAATCGCGCCACTGGCCGGCGATGCGACGCACCTCGCACAATGGAAGCCACCACAACGAACCATTCCGGAGGTTTTGTCATGTCGAACGTTTCCGCCGTTCCCGCCGCAGAAAGTGCCGAGGCAATCGCGCATTTCGCTTCCTCGCTGCGCTTCGAGACCGACTGCGCCGATGTCCATGCCGCGCTCGCCGGCGCCAACGCCAACGCCCCCGGCTTCGTGTTGCTCGACGTGCGCGGTCCGGCGCTGTTCGCGCGTGGCCACGTGCCGGGCGCGGTCAACTTGCCGCATGGCAAGATCATCGCGTCGAAGCTCGCCGCCTGGCCTCCCGAAACATTGTTCGTGACGTATTGCGCGGGGCCGCACTGTAACGGCGCAACGCGCGGGGCGATCCGGCTCGCCCAGCTCGGGCGCCCCGTCAAGGTCATGATCGGCGGCGTGACTGGCTGGCTCGACGAAGGTTTCGAGCTGGCCGGCGACACCGCGGCCTGAAGGCCACGGCACCACGGCATCCGGGCCACCGTGCCCGCGTGCCGGTCAGCGCGCGAAGTACATGTCGTGCAGTTCGTCCACGTTCACGTCCTTCGCGCGCGCGGCAAACGTCACCTTGCCGCCCTGCATCAGATACACCTGGTCGGCGAGGCGCAGCGCCATGTTGGTGTTCTGCTCGACGAGCACGATGGTGCGCCCCGCCGCCTTGAGGCGCTCGAGGATCGCGAACACTTCCTGCACCATCACGGGCGCAAGACCCAGGGACGGCTCGTCGATCAGCATGAGCTGCGGCGAAGACATCAACCCGCGCCCTAGCGCGAGCATCTGCGCCTGGCCACCCGAGAGCGTGCCCGCCAGCAACGCGCGGCGCTCCTTGAGCAGCGGAAAAAGTGCGTAGACCTCGTCGAGCTGCACCTTCGCTCCGGCGCGCCGCGCCTTCGCGAACGCGCCCAGCATCAGGTTCTCCTCGATCGTCATGTCGCGAAAGATCATGCGGCCTTCGGGCACCATCGCAATGCCGCGCTGCGCCATCTCCCACGTCGGCACACCCGTGAGCGGCGCACCGCCGAAGGTGATCTGCCCGCGCTCAATCGGCACGAGCCCCATGATCGCGCGCAGAAGCGTGGTCTTGCCCGCGCCGTTCGGGCCCACGATGGTCGTGACCTCGCCGCGCGCGACGTCGAGCGAGACGTCCCACAACACGTTGATCGCACCATAGCCCGCGCGGGCGCTGCTGATTTCAAGCATGAGCGGCCTCCCCCGTGTAGCTGCGCACCACCTCGGGATCGCGGAACACTTCGGCAGGCGGGCCGTCGGCGATCAGCTTGCCGAAGTTGAGCACGCACACGCGCCGGCACAGGTTCATCACCGTCTCGATGTCGTGTTCAATGATCAGGATACCTACTTGATACCGCTCGTGCATGTCGAGCAGCGTCTGCATGAAGCGGCGCTTGGTAGCCGTCTCCAGGCCGCCCAGCACTTCGTCGAGCAGCAGCAGCTTCGGCCCCGTCGCGAGCGCCTTCGCCACTTCGAGAGCCTTGAGCTCGGTGAGCGCGAGCTCGGTGGCGGCGTCGCGCTGCGCCTTGCCCTCGAGGCCGAGGAACGCGAGGATCTCGTCGATGCGCGCCTCGTCCACGCGGCCCGTGCCGAAGCGCTGCGCGACGATCAGGTTCTCGCGCACAGTGAGCTCGTGCATGGGCTGCGGCACCTGGAACGTGCGCCCGATGCCAAGGCGCGCGCGGCGATAGAGCGGCGCCTTGAGCAGGTCCACGTCGCCGAAGCGGATCGAGCCGCCGGTCGGCCGCACGAGCCCTGAGATCGCGTTGAAAAGCGTGGTCTTGCCCGCGCCGTTCGGCCCGACGAGTCCCACCACGTCGCGTGTGCCGAGCGAAAGCGAAACGCCATTCACGGCCGTGATGCCGCCAAAGCGGATCGACACATCCTGCAGGCGCAGCTCGGCCTGGTTTTCAGCTTGCGGCATAGACACCTCGACGGGTACGTTTGAAGCGCAGCGCCGTGAGGCCCGCCGGGCTCACGATGATCACCGCCACGAGCAACATGCCGAGCACGATCTGGTGACCTGTCGGCAGCAGGCTCTTGAGCACGAGCTGATCGACGAGATACACCGTCACCGCGCCGATGAGCGGCCCGAGCAGCGTGCGATAGCCGCCGCAGATCGCTGCGATGATCGGCACGACGGCCCAGCTCGCGTTGAAGGCGTAGTCGGGTTCGAGAAAGTTGATGTAGTGCGCGTTGAACGCGCCGACGAGCCCCGTCATGAACGCCGAAAGCATGAGCATGGCGAGCTTCAGCATCACGCTGTTCACACCCACCACGCGCGTGGCGTCCTCCGACTCGTGCATCGCGCGCAGTGCGAGGCCCACATGGCTGCCGCGCAGCCGCGCGTAGATCGCGGCGAACACGAGCACAAGCGTGAGCACGACGAGGTAGCCGCCGCTCTTGCTGCCGAAGTCGAAGCCCGCCACCTTCGGCAGCCCCGGAATGCTCGACAGGCCGCTCGCGCCGCCCGTGAGACCGGACCATTCGGTCGCGACGATGCGGAAGATCTGCGCATACGCCAGAATGGCGAGCGCGAAATACGGCCCTTTCAGGCGCAGCGCCGGCGTCATGGCGAGCGAGGCGAGTGCCGCGCCCACGCCGCCCGCGAGCATCGCCGGAAACACGGGCCATCCGGCCTTGAGGGTGAGCAGCGCGGAAATATACGAGCCCACGCCAAAGAACGCGGCATGCCCGAAGCTCACCATGCCACCGAGATTGCCGAGCAGCGCCCACGCGAGCGCCACGCCCGCGATCGTGAGCGAAGCTACCGCGAGGCTCATCAGGTAGAGGTTCTGTCCAAGCGCGAGCGGCACGCCCGCATAGAGCACGGCCAGCGTCACGGCGAGCGCGGCGAGACGCGGGCCGGACGAGGCCTTGCCCAATAGTGTCGACGAAGTTGCCGATTCAGTCGCGTGCATCGATCTCATCCCCTTCTTTTTGCCACGCCGAACAGGCCGTTCGGCAGCACGTAGAGCACGATCAGGAACAGCAGCATGCCCGCGAGTTCCTGCAGCGCGGAGCTCGCGAGCGTGACCGTGAGCGCCTCGGCAATGCCAAGCAGCAGTGCGCCCGCCAGCACGCCCGGAATCGAGCCCACGCCGGCGAGCACGGTGATGATGAACGCCTTCACCGTGAGCGCCTCCCCCACCGAAGGCTGAATCGCGCTCGACGCGTAGATCGACACGCCCGCGCACGAGGCGAGCAGCCCCGCCACGACGAACGAAATCAGCTCGGTCTTGCGCGGATCGATGCCCATCAGGCGCGCCGCGTCTCGGTTGCTGGAGATCGCACGCACGGCACGCCCATACCACGAGCGCGAGAGCCACCACCACAGCGCGAGCATCAGCACCACGCTGATTCCGAACGAGAGCACCTCGCTGCGCATCGAGAGCAGGTTGCCGAGCATCACGCTGTCCTGCAGCCACGCGTTGCCCGTCGAGCGTACGTCCGCGCCCCAACCCAGCAGCACGCCGTTGGTGAGCACGATGCCAATGCCGTAGGTCAGGATCAGCGAATTCAGCTCACGGTCGCGCTTGATGCGGCTCACCAGATACCATGCCGCAGCGGCCGCCGCACACACCACCGGAATCGCCACCGGAATCGCGAACACGGGATTGAGGCCAAGCTTCGTCTCGAACGTGTAGGCAATATAGGCGGCGAGCAGCACCAGCTCGCCGTGCGCGAGATTGATGATGCGCATCGAGCCGAACACCAGTGCGAGCCCCAGTGCGACGAGCGCGTAAGCGCCTCCCACGAGCACGCCGGAATACAGCGATTGCAACAACAGGTCGGCCATCTCGGCTCCTCCTTCGTAGCGCTTGCGCTCACCACGGCAGCGCGGGGTAATTCAGCTTGCCGGTGGCGCGCTCCTTCGGCCAGACGAGCACGATGCGATCGCCCTGGATCTGCGCCATGTTGTTGAGGAACGAGGGGTTGTCGCCGTTCGGCGCGAAGCTCACCTTGCCGATCAGCGTGTCGTGCGGCTTCGCGCGCAGCTCGGCGGCAATGCCGTCCTGCTTGAGCGTGCCCGCGTCGGCGGCGCGCGCCATCGCGTCGAACAGCAGCCGCGACTGCACATACGCGAACTCGGCCACGTAGTCGGGCTCCTTGTGAAACGCGGCTTGATAGGCCTCGACGAAAGTCTTGCCTTCGGCCGTGCCGAACTGTGCGGGATGCGGCAGCATCGCGCAACCGATCACGTTGTTCACGAGGTCGGGAAACTCGGCCGTCATCTTCGGTGTGGCGATCGACCATGCGCCCATCACGGCCTTCAGTTGCGGGCGCAATACCTTTGCGGCGCGCAGAATGCCGATATAGTCGTTCTCGTAGCCGATCATCAGCATGACTTCAGGCTTGTCCTGCAGCCGCACCTTGTTCACGAGCGGCTTGAAGTCCGTCATCGTGGGATCGAATGCGTGCACGGTCACCGTCGCGCCCTGTGCGCGCATTTGCTTCGAGACTTCGTTGCTGAGGTCGGTGGTGGCCTGCTTCGTCGAGGCGAGAATCGACAGCGACTTCACGCCCATTGCGTTCAACTGCCCCACCACGGCCTTCGAGTAGCCCGAAGCCGGGCCGATGCGGAAAAAGCGCTTGAGCCCGCGCGACGTCATCGCGCTGTCCACCGCGCCCGAGGTGATGTAGACGATGCCCGCCTTGTCGGCCGCCTCGGAAGCCGGGCTCACCGAATTCGAGCCATAACCGCCCGTGATGGCGAGCACGCCCTGCGAGGCAAGCTTCTCGACGGCGCTCACGGCCTTCGCGGGCTGCGCCTCGTCGTCGATCACGGTGAGCGAGACCTTGTGCTTGCCGTTGCCCTGGTTGAAGAGATCGGCGGCCAGCTTGATGCCTTCCAGCTGCGCGTTGCCCGCGCGCGCCATCGAGCCCGTGAGCGGCAACTCGACGCCCACGGGCAACACGTCGGCGAATGCGGCCGGCGTGTGCGCGAGCAGCGCGCACGCGCTCGCCGCGCCGGCGCCGAGACGCAAGAGCGCGCGCACGAGTGCGCGCGGCTTGCTGCGAATAGCAGAGCGATCCATCGAACCTCCAAACTTTGTCTCGAGCGTTGAGATACGGCGGCACCCCGTAGGCGGCGCGCCGCTTTATTTCGTTGTTCTATTATTTTGATTCAGGCGGCACGGGAAGCACCTTCCCGCACGCGGGCGTGCTCACCACGGCACGCCCGGATACACCGGCTTCGCCGTCGCGTAGTTCGCGGGCCACACGAGGGCCAGCTTGCCGTCACGCGAGAACTGGCCCATGTGTGCGACATAGTTCGTGTTGTCGCCCCGCGCATCGAAGCTCACCTTGCCGAGGAACGTATCGTCGCGCTGCGTGGCGCGCAGCGCATCGGCGAGTCCACCCTTGTCCAGCGTACCCGCTTTCTGCGCCTTCGCGATCGCATCGAACAGCAGTTGCGCGTACACGAAAGACGTTTGCGACTGGTAATTCGAAGTGGTCTTGAAGAGGCGTTGATAGGTGTCCGAAAAATCGCGCTGGTCCGCCGAGCGATAGTCCGCCGGCGAGGACAGCACGGTCGCGCCGTATACGTTCGGCACGAGGTCGGGGAAAGACTGCGCCATCTTCGGGCTCGCGAAGGCCCACGGCGCCGCGATCGCCTTCAGGTCGGGCTTGAGCACGCGCGCGGCGCGCAGAATGCCCACGTAATCGTTTTCATAGCCGAGCATCGCCATCGCGTCGGGCTTGTCCTGCAGCTTGACCTTGTTGATGAGCGGCTTGAAGTCGCTGATCGAGGGATCGTAGGCGTGCAGCGTCGTCTTCACGCCTTTTGCCTTGAGCGCCGTGTCGAGCTGCCTCGCGAGGTCGCTCGTCGCGTCCTTGGTCGAGTAGACGATCGCCACCGACTTCACGCCCAGCGAGTCGAACAGGCCGACCATGCCCGACGTGTACCCCGGCGTGTTGCTCACGCGAAAGAAGTTCTTCAGCCCGCGCGTGACCATGTCGTCGCTCGTGCCGCCCGAAGTCACGTAGACAAGGCCCGCCTTGCTGGCCGCTTCGGAAGCCGGCCCGGCGCAGTTCGAATTCGCCGCGCCCGCAATGGCGACCACGTGCTGCGAAGCGAGCTGCTCCACGGCGGCAACGGCCTTGGCGGGGTTCGATTCGTCGTCGACGGCCACCAGCGTGATCTTGTCCTGCGGATGGCGGCGGTTGTAGATGTCGGCCGCCACCTGGATGCCGCGGTACATCTCGGTGCCCGCCTGCGCGAGTGGGCCGGTGAGCGGCAATTCCACGCCCACGCGCCATTCCGTGGCATGCGCAAGCGCGGGTGCGAGCGCGACGGCCAGCGCCGCAGCCAGCGCGCCGCGCAGGCTTGCGCGGACCGCACGGCGGCGCGGCGCGCACTCGCGCGCGGACGTTGCGATGGGCGCGTGTAGCTTGCGCGTCTTGAGTCGCGTCATGTCTCCTCCTTCGCCCTTGGGGCTTTTGTGTACTTTGGAGTTCTCCTGTGCGGCAGCCGCAATGCGCAGGGCAAGAGGCGCCGATGGACAGGTGCCAGTGTGGTGGAGCCGCGCGGGGCCAACAATTCGTTTTCCGGAAAGCTGGCGTTCGGCTGGGTGGAAGTCGGCATTTGTCCCGATGCGCGGGTACGCGTGGGCCGTGACGAAGGGGGCGCGAACGTCAGCCGAAGTCAGCGGAAGATGGGCGCGACAATGTGCGTGGGGACGATACGGGAAAAACCCGCAAGCGGCACCGCTCGCGGTTCATTCGAAGTGTGGACGAGGAAGCGCGCGAGCGTTCAGGCCGCCGGCTTCGCGAGCACCGCGGCCTTGGGCACATGCGGCCCGGCGTAGCCGAGCAGCGCCGAGACCTCCACCGCGCCGCGCGCGATCAGCGCCTTGAAGCGCTCCATGCCCGGCACGCCGCGGCTCACGGGCGTGCCCATGACGAGCGCCGCGATCACGGCGCCCGACTCGTCGCGAATCGGCGCGGCGAAGCCCACCACATCGGCGGAACTCTGCTCGACCGTGACGGCCACGCCGGTCTCGGCCACCTCCTTGAGGATGGCCTTGAGCTCGCGCTTGTGCGTGCGCGTGGCGGGCGTATGGGCGCGCAGGTCGGCGGTGCGAAAGTACTCGGCCTGCTGTGCCTCGCTCATCGCGGCAAGCAGCACGCGGCCGCCCGACGACGAGAACAGCTCGCGCCGCTCGCCGATGCCCGCGATGAAACGGATCGCGCTGCGGCTTTCCGCCGACATGACGTAGACCATGGAAGGCCGGTCGCTCGCGAGCTGGCCGATCAGGATCGTCTCGCCCGCCTCGAGCGCCAGCCGCTCCATCACGGGTCGCGCGATCTCGGGAAAGCGCCGCTGTGCGACGATGGCCGCACCGAGCTTGAACGCCTCCACGCCGAGCACGTACTTGCCGCCGTCATGCGCGAGGTAGTGCGCATGCGTGAGTGCGCGCAGCAGCGCGAGGAGGCTCGTTTTCGGGGTCGCGCTCAGGTCCGCGAGTTCGGTGAGCGTGGCGCCTTGCGGGTGGTCGGCGAGAATGCGCAGCACCTGCACGATGCGCGTAGTGGCCCGCGGGCCGGGCGATGCGGCCGCAGCGCCGGTACCCGGTTCACGGTCTTCAGAGTGGCGCGGCATGGATCGATTGACGGTTGAACGGTGCGCAAAATTATACATGTCGACCTGCCCTCGAAATGCGTGCAAACCGGCCGCGCACCGGGAGCCGGAGCCTGGCTCAAACCGCCTGAGCGTCTTTCTCGTCTGCTTCGCGCTCGCCGTGCGAAGGCGCCAACGCGCTCGCGCCAACCGCCCCGCTCGCGCACAGCGCATCGATACGCGCGGCGTCGAGACCGAGCAGCCCTTGCAACAGCGTGCGCGTATGTTCGCCGAGCAGCGGCGGCGCCATGTCGTATTCGACCGGCGTCGCCGAAAGCCGCAACGGGCTCGCCACGCCAGGCGAAGTGCCCGCCAGCGGATGCGCGATGCGGCGCACTATCCCTCTCGCGCGCGCCTGTTCGGAACCGAACGCCTGGGCGACGTCGTTGATCGGCCCGCACGGCACGCCGCACGCCTCGAGCGCGGTGATCCACGCGTCGCGCGTGCGCGTGCGGAACGCCTCTTCGAGCACCGGCAGCAGCAGCGCGCGATTCACGCTGCGCGCGCTGTTGGTGGCAAAGCGCGGATCCGCCGCCAGTTCGTCGAGCGCCATCGCGCCGCACAGCGACCGGAACTGACTATCGTTGCCGCACGCGAGGATCAAATGCCCGTCGCTGGCCGCGAACGTCTGGTAAGGCACCACGTTCGGATGCGCGTTGCCGAGCCGGCGAGGCGCCTCGCCCGTGCACAGGTAGTTCATCGACTGGTTCGCGAGCATCGCCAACTGGCAGTCGAGCAGCGCGATGTCGATATGCTGGCCGAGGCCGCTGCGCTCGCGCTCGAGCACGGCGGCGAGCACGCCTGTCGTCGCGTACATGCCGGCCATGAGGTCCGTGACCGCCACGCCTACCTTTTCCGGGCCGCCGCCGGGCGCCCCGTCGGGCTCGCCCGTGATGCTCATCAGGCCACCCATGCCCTGAATGAGGAAGTCGTAGCCGGCGCGGTGCGCAAGCGGCCCGGTCTGGCCGAACCCCGTCACCGAGCAGTAGATGAGCGCCGGGTTGAGCGCCGCGAGGCTCTCGTAATCGAGCCCGTACTTCCTGAGGCCGCCCACCTTGAAGTTCTCCACCAGCACGTCGCACTGCCGCGCGAGTTCGCGGATCAGCGCGGCGCCTTCGGGCGCGGCGATGTCGACGGCCATCGAGAGCTTGCCGCGGTTCGCGCACTGGTAATAGGCGCTCTCCACGGTGTCGCGCCCTTCTTCGTCGCGCAGGTACGGCGGGCCCCATGAGCGCGTTTCGTCGCCGCTGCCGGGCCGTTCGATCTTGATCACCTGCGCGCCGAGATCCGCGAGATTCTGCGTGCACCACGGGCCCGCCAGCACGCGTGAAAGATCGAGCACGCGAATGCCTTCCAGCGGGCGGCGGCGCGGGCCGCCCTGTTCGTGCGCCCGTTGCGTATGTGCCTGTTCCTGCGCCCGTGCCTGCGTTTGCGTTGCCTGCGATGCCGATGGATGTCTCGTCTGCTGCTGCATGGGAAATGACCTCTGCTGGATTGCGGAACTACACGTTCGGTTCATGCGCGCTCGCGCTGCTCATTCGAGCTGCTTGCCGCGCGTCTCGGGCATGCGCCAGTAAGTGAAGAGGCTCACCGCCGCGCCTGCGCACACATAGGCGAGAAACCAGCCTTCGCGCTGCTGCGACTGCAGCCACGTCATGAGGTACGGCGTCGTCCCGCCCAGCAACGCGACCACGAGGTTATAAGCCGCGCCGATGCCGATCCCGCGCACTTCCGTGGAGAACAGCTCGGCCATGATCGCGGGCGCGATCGCGGAATAGAGGCCATAGGTCAGCAGACCGAAACATTCGACCAGCAGCATCGACGTAATGCCCGGCCCGATCGAGCGCACCACGGGATAGAGGCCAACGAGATATGCCGCCGCGAACACCATCAACTGCGGGCGCCGCCCGAAACGATCCGACAACGCGCCGAAGAATGGCTGCGCGACCATGAAGATGGCGATGCTCAAGGTGCTGGCCATGAACGCGTCAGCCGGCGTCGCGCCCGCGTGGCGGATCGCATAGATCGGCATGAAGCTGATGAACAGATAGAAGCTGAACGCCCCCAGCACGCTGATGCCCACGAGGCGCAGCACGGCGGTGCGATGATGCGACCACGTCCACCACAGCGAACGGCGCTGGATGCGGCCCGAGCGGCGCAGCTGTTCGAACGCGTGTGTTTCGCCCACGTTGCGGCGCACCCAGAAGCCCGCAAGCGAGCCGCAGCCGCCAATGAAGAACGGAATGCGCCAGCCCCATGCCATCAGCGCTTCCTTCGACATGACGTTCGTCATCACGCTCGCGAGCGCCGAGGCCAGCAGCAGGCCAGCCGCGATGCTGAAAAACAGGAAACTGCCGTAGAGGCCGCGACGCTTCGCCGGCGCGGATTCCGCGAGAAACGTGGTGGCCGCGCCGTACTCGCCGCCCACCGAAAGGCCTTGCACCATGCGCAGCACCGTCATCAGCACGGGCGCGAGCACGCCGATCGTCGCGTAGGTGGGCAACGCCGAGATCAGCAGCGAGGAGCCCGCCATCATCATGATGGTGAACGTGAGCGCCGCGCGCCGCCCAAAGCGGTCGGAGAAGCTGCCAATCACCCAGCCGCCCAGCGGCCGCATGAAAAAGCCCACCGCGAACACCGCGAAAGTGGCGAGCAGCGACGCCGTGTCGTTGTCGGCGGGAAAGAACTGCTTGCCGAAGTAGATCGCAAAGGTCGTGTACACCGACCAGTCGAACCACTCCACCACGTTGCCGACGCTGCCGGCAAATATGACGCTGGCCGTGCGTCGCGGCGCCGCTTCGGCGGCCGCGCCTGCCTGCACGATCTCAGGATTGGCGTTCATCCAGCTTGTCTCCTTTGCTCCTGGGGTTTCAGGTCTATTCGAATCGTTCTGGCTGCCGTGCCGGCTGAAACGGACTGGTTCGGAATGTAGCACCAGATTCCGAATACGGAACGAAGCGAATGCCTGGCGTATACCCTCGCGGGCCTCAAATCTTAGTCATTTATTCTTTATAAACAACGGA
>Ga0335083_10007541_pt1 | contig 13417 bp, 10 predicted proteins | sample Lox_Sample_42_FD_206716 | JGI IMG/M metagenome (GOLD analysis project Ga0335083, IMG submission 206716) | Soil microbial communities from Loxahatchee National Wildlife Refuge, Florida, United States - Lox_Sample_4.2 | ecosystem: Environmental > Terrestrial > Soil > Wetlands | place: USA...
TCCACCGTCTTTACTTCGCTTGCGTCCCCACCCTCCGGCACGGGCGATCCATGAGCGACCTCGATCTCGAACGCCTCGTCCAGGATCTCAGCCCCGAGCGGCCGTGCGGGGAGAACCTGGAGTACGACGCCGCGTTCTCGCAGATGGAGCAGGCGGCGAAGGGCAAGCCCGAGCAGCAGATGGGCGGCTCGGTCATCCCCGCCGAGGATCCGGACTGGCGTGAGGTGCGCCGGCTCGCGCTCGAGCTCTTCGGTCGCACACGCGACCTGCGCGTCGCGGTGCAGCTCACCCGGGCCGAGCTCGGGCTCTCGGGCACGCCCGGACTCGCGGGCGGGCTCGCCCTGGTCCAGGCGCTGATCGAGCGCCAGTGGCCCGCGGTCCAACCGCCGCTCGATGACGGCAACGATCCGCTGATGCGCGTGAACGCGGTCGCGGAGCTCGCGGGCCGCGAGGGCCTCGTTCGCTCGCTGCGCCTGACGCCGCTCGCCTCCTCGCGCGTCGCCGGCCGCTTCAGCCTGCGGGACGTCGAGATCGCGACCGGGGCCGCGCCCGCGCCCGGCGGCGATGCGCCGCCGCCCGACGAAGCCTCGATCAACGCGGCGTTTCTCGACTGCGACGGGGCCGAGCTCCAAGCGACCGCCGACGGCATCGCGCAGTCGCTCGAAGGCGTCGCCGGCATCGACGCCGCGTTCCGCCAGAAGCTGGATGGCGGCTCGGGCCCCGACCTCTCGGGGCTCAAGCAGACGCTCCAGGCCATGGACAAGATCGTGCGTTCGCACCTCGCTCGACGCGGCATGGGTGAGGCGCCCGCCGACGCCGAGGGCGGCGGCGGCGGCGCGCCCGCAGCCGCCCGCGTGCCGGGCGAGATCGGGAGCCGCGAGGACGTCGTCCGGGCGCTCGACCGGATCTGCGACTGGTATTCGCGCAACGAGCCCTCGAGCCCGTTGCCGTTGCTGCTTCAGCGCGCCAAGCGATTGGTATCCAAGTCGTTCGTGGAGATCATCCGCGACATCGCCCCGGGCGGAACCACTGAGATCGAGACGCTCGGCGGGCTTGACAAAGCCGAATAGACCGGAGTAACTAGAGCAAGCCATTGGGAGCGATGCGCTTGCGGCATTATTCGCGCTGAAGCCGGGCGCGGTTTTCCGCGAGCCAGTTCCCTTCGGGCGGATCGAACTGGAGGTGCCCTGTGGGATCGAAGCAAAGCAGCCAGAAGTTCATTGCCCGCAACCGGGCGCCCCGCGTGCAGATCGAGTACGACGTCGAGCTCTACGGCGCCGAGAAGAAGATCCAGCTCCCGTTCGTGATGGGAGTGTTCGCCGATCTCTCCGGCAAGCCCGCCGACGAGTTGCCGCCGGTCGACGAGCGCAAGGCGCTCTCGATCGACGTGGACAACTTCGACGACCGGCTCAAGGCGATGAAGCCGCGCGTCGCGTTCACCGTTCCGAACACGCTGACGGGCGAGGGCAACCTCGCCGTCGACATCACGTTCGAGAGCATGGACGACTTCACACCGGGTGCGATCGCCCGCAAGGTCGAGGGCCTGAACAAGCTGCTCGACGCGCGCACGCAGCTCGCCAACCTGCTGACCTACATGGACGGCAAGTCAGGCGCCGAGAAGCTGATCACGAAGGCCTTGAGCGATCCCGCGCTGCTGCAGTCGCTGGCGTCGGCGCCCAAGCCGAGCGATGGATCCCCGAGCGAGGAGTCGAGCAATGGCTGAGGAAAAGGCCCAATCGCAATCGGCCCAGGCCGGCACCTTCGAGGCGAGTGAGTTCTCCGGCCTGCTCAAGAAGGAGTTCAAGCCCAAGTCCGATCGCCAGCGCGAGGCCGTCGAGAGCGCCGTGGGCATCCTCGCCGCCGAGGCGCTGCGGAACGCCAACGTCATCTCCGACGATGCGATCCGCACGATCGAGGCGATGATCGCCGAGCTCGACCGCAAGCTGAGCGAGCAGGTGAACCTGATCCTGCACCACGCCGACTTCCAGAAGCTCGAAAGCGCCTGGCGGGGGCTGCACTACCTCGTCAACAACACCGAAACCGACGAGATGCTGAAGATCCGCGTGCTCAACATCTCGAAGAACGACTTCGGCAAGACGCTCAAGCGCTTCAAGGGCACCGCGTGGGACCAGAGCCCGATCTTCAAGAAGCTCTACGAAGAGGAATACGGGATGTTCGGCGGCGAGCCCTACGGCTGCATCGTGGGTGACTACTACTTCGACCAGTCGCCGCAGGATGTCGAGCTGCTGGGCGAGATGTCGAAGGTGGCCGCGGCCGCGCACTGCCCGTTCATCACCGCGGCAGCGCCGACCGTATTCGGCATGGACTCGTGGCAGGAGCTCTCCAACCCGCGCGACCTCGCCAAGATCCATTCGACGCCGGACTACGCCGCGTGGCGTTCGCTGCGCGAGTCCGAGGACTCGCGCTACATCGGTCTCGCGATGCCGCGGTTCCTCTCTCGCCTGCCCTACGGCGCGAAGACGAGCCCGGTCGAGGAGTTCGGCTTCGAGGAGGACACCGAGGGCGCGAGGCACGAGAAGTACGCGTGGGCGAACTCGGCGTACGCCATGGCCACGAACATCAACCGTTCGTTCAAGATGTACGGCTGGTGCTCGAACATCCGCGGCATCGAGTCGGGTGGCGCGGTCGAGGGCCTGCCCGTGCACACGTTCCCGACCGACGACGGCGGCGTGGACATGAAGTGCCCGACCGAGATCGCCATCGGCGACCGCCGCGAGGCGGAGCTCGCGAACCTCGGCTTCATGCCGCTGCTGCACCGCAAGAACTCGGACTTCGCCGCGTTCATCGGCGCGCAGTCGCTGCAGAAGCCGGCGGAGTACAACGATCCGGACGCGACCGCGAACGCCAAGCTGGCCTCGCGCCTGCCGTACCTGTTCGCGAGCTGTCGTTTCGCGCACTACCTCAAGTGCATCGTCCGCGACAAGATCGGCTCGTTCAAGGAGCGCGCGGACATGGAGAAGTGGCTGAACGGCTGGATCAGCGAGTACGTCATCACCAACCCGGCCACCGCCACGGACATCGACAAGGCGCGCAAGCCGCTCGCCGGCGCGGAGGTCGTGGTCGAGGAGGTCGAGGGCAACCCCGGCTATTACACCTCGAAGTTCTTCCTCCGGCCGCACTACCAGCTCGAAGGCCTGACGGTCTCGCTGCGACTGGTCTCGAAGCTTCCGTCCCAGAAGAAGTAGTCCAGAAAGGAGCGCGACGTGATCGTTCTGAAGTTCGCCACGGAGATCAAGGGAGAGTGCCAGGAGGCGGGTCACGAGGGCTGGATCAACGTCGACAGCGTCCAGTTCGGCGTCGGTCGCAGCGTGACGACGACGGGCGGCGGCGGCGACCGCGACACCAGCAACCCCAGCTTCTCCGAGGTCGTGTTCTCGCGCGGGTCCGACAAGGCTTCGCCCGAGCTCTTCATGCAGTCGATCGCCGGCAAGAGCCTCGGCAAGGCCGAGGTCCACTTCATCCAGACCGGCGGCGTCGACAAGAAGCAGGTCTACCTCACCTACGAGTTCGAAGAGGCGATCGTCACGAATTACTCGATCTCGAGCGGCGGGGACCGTCCGAGCGAGAGCTTCTCGATCAACTTCACGAAGGTGAGCAAGCAGTACGACGCGTGGACCGGCGGGAAGGTGACGAAGGGCACGCCGCAGAAGTGGGATCTCATCAAGGGCGCCAAGTACTGACGTCCGATCCGTCCGCCGGCGGCGTCTCGCGACTGGAGACGCCGCCCGTCCCGGCAGCGCGCGGCGTTCTCGAACGGAGCCCTGGGGCGCCATGAAATCCGAACTCACGCTGCGCGACCGGCCGCTCGCGGAGACGCTGGCGGCCCTGCAGCAGCAGGTGCGTGCCCAGCCCGCGGACGCACGCCTGCGCATCTTCCTGTTCCAGCTCCTGGCCGTGCTGGGACAGTGGGATCGCGCGCTCAACCAGCTCAACGTGAGCGGCGAGCTCGACGCCAGCGCGACCGCCATGGTGCAGTCCTACCGCGAGCTGCTGCGCTGCGAGGCGCTGCGCGCCGAGGTCTTCACGGGCGCGCGCACGCCGCTCGTCTTCGGCGAACCCGAGCCGTGGGTCGCCCTGCTAGTCGAGTCGCTCAAGCACGTCGCTGCGGGTCGTTCGACCGCCGCGGCGGCGCTGCGCGCGCAGGCGTTCGAGCAGGCGCCCGCGGTGGGCGGCCGCCGCTGGCCGCACGGCTCGCCCGAGGAGGGCCCGGGTTCGGACGGCGAGCCCTTCGAGTGGGTGGCCGACGCCGACGCGCGGCTCGGGCCCATGCTCGAGATGGTCGTGAACGGCCGCTACTGGTGGGTGCCGTTCTCCCGCATCCGACGGCTCGACGTCGAGGCGCCGACCGACCTGCGCGATCTCGTCTGGTCGCCCGCGCACGCCGAGTGGACGAACGGCGGCGAGGTCGTCGGGTTCGTGCCGACGCGCTACCCGGGTTCGGAGGCGAGCGAAGACGACGCGCTGCGGCTCGCCTCGCGCACGGACTGGCGCGACCTGGGCGACGAGACGTGGGCCGGGCTCGGCCAGCGGCTGCTCGCGACCGACGGCGGCGAGATCGGGCTGCTCGAGCTCGGCCGCATCGAGCTCGCGGCGGCGGACGGGGAAGGCGGGCGTGGCTGAGCTCACGCCGCAAGAGCGGCTGCAGCCGGCGCTGCTCGACCGGCTGACCGACGAGGAGCCCGGCAAGAAGGTCGAGCCGCGCGAGCAGCGCGTGCTGTCGCTGCGACGGCTGCGCGAGGGCGTGCTGCGCGATCTGGCGTGGCTGCTCAACACCGGGAACCTCGAGCAGCTCGAGGATCTCACGGACTTCCCTCGCGTGCGCGAGTCGGTGCTCAACTACGGCATGCGCGACCTCTCGGGGCTCACGCTCTCGCTCGCGAAGGTCGCCGAGGTCGAGAAGCGCGTGCGCGAGGCCGTGCTGCGCTACGAGCCGCGGGTCGTCGCGAACACGCTCAAGGTGCGCGCCGTCGCGCTCCCCGGCGAGATGAACCGGCACGCGCTGTCGTTCCAGATCGAAGGCGACCTGTGGGCGCATCCGGTGCCGCTCCACCTGCTGCTGCGCACGGATCTCGATCTCGAGAGCGGCCAGCTCGAGGTGCGCGAGGACGCCGCGGCCGGGCGCTGACGCGCCGCGCGGGGGGAGCGACGCATGGAACGCCGCCTGCTCGAGTACTACAACCGCGAACTGCAGCACGTGCGTGATCTGGGCGGCGAGTTCGCCCGCGCGTACCCCAAGGTCGCGGCGCGCCTGACGCTCGACGAGTTCGAGTGCGCGGACCCCTACGTCGAGCGGCTGCTCGAGGGCTTCGCGTTCCTCGCCGCGCGCATCCAGCTCAAGCTCGACGCCGAGTTCCCGCGCTTCACCCAGCACCTGCTCGAGTGCGTCGTGCCGGGCTACCTCGCGCCGCTGCCGTCGATGGCGGTCGTGCAGTTCGAGCCCGATCCGGGCGAGGGCTCGCTCGCCTCGGGCGTCGTCGTGCCGCGGCACTCGTCGCTGCGAGCGAGCCTCTCGCAGGGCGACCAGACGCCGTGCGAATACCGCACCGCGCACGAGCTGCGCCTGTGGCCGCTCGAGATCGTGGAGGCCGAGTACTTCCGCTTCGGCGGCGCGGCGAGCGCGCTCGACCTGCCGTCGCTCCCGGACGCGCGCGCGCTCAAGGCGGCGCTGCGGATCCGGCTGCGCGTGGGCGGCGGGCTCAAGCTGAGCGAGCTGCCGCTCGATTCGCTCCCCATCTTCCTGCGCGGCGCCGACGAGCGCGCGTTGCGCCTGTACGAGCAGCTGCTGGCCAACGCGCGCACCGTGGTCGCGCGCTCGGCGAAGTCGCCCTCGTCGTGGCACGAAGTGATGGACGGTGACGCGCTCCGGCGCGTCGGGTTCGCCGAGGACGATGCGATGCTGCCCGCGGGCGCACGCGGCTTCTCGGGCTACGGCCTGCTGCGCGAGTACTTCGCGCTGCCCGCGCGCTTCCTGTTCGTCGACTTCACGGGCCTGCGGCCCGCGGTCCGGCGCTGCAACGAGACCGAGATGGATCTCGTCGTGCTGTTCGACCGGCTCGACACCACGCTCGAAGGCGGCGTGACCGGCTCGGACTTCGCGCTCCACTGCACCCCGGCCGTCAACCTCTTCGCGCGCCGCGCCGAACGCATCACGCTCAACGATCGCGATCCGGAGCACCTCGTGCTGCCCGACCGCACGCGCCCGCTCGACTTCGAGGTCGTCGAGGTGCGCTCGGTCGAGGGCTACGGCACGGGCGGCGAACGCGTGCGCCAGTTCCTGCCCTTCTACTCCACGTTCGACGTGCAGCGGCGCGAGGAGCAGATGGCGTACTTCTCGACGCGCCGCGTCCAGCGCCTGCTCTCCGAGCGCGAGACCCGGACCGGCGCGCGTTCGAGCTATCTCGGCAGCGACGTCTTCCTCTCGCTCGTCGACGCGCAGGAGGCGCCGTACCGCTCCGACCTGCGCGAGCTGGGTCTTCAGGTGTTGTGCACGAACCGCGACCTGCCGTTCGACATGCCGGTGGGCGTGGGGCGCACGGACTTCACGTCGCTCTCCGGAGCGCCCGTGCGAGCGGTGCGCTGCGTCGCGGGCCCGACGCCGCCGCGGCCCTCGCTCGCCGAGGGCGAGCTCACGTGGCGCGTCATCAGCCACCTCTCGCTCAACCATCTCTCGCTCACCGACCTCGACGAGCGCCAGGGCGCCGCGTCGCTTCGCGAGATGCTCGCGCTCTACGCGCACCTGGGCGATGCGGCGGTGGCGCGTCACGTCGAGGCGCTGCGCAGCGTCAAGACGACGCCGACGCTGCAGCCGCTCGTGCGCGGCGCCCAGCTCAACTACGTCCGCGGCCTCGAGGTCGAGGTCACGTTCGACGAAAACGCGCTCCACGGCGCAGGCGCGTTCCTGCTCGGCACGGTGCTCGAGCAGTTCTTCGCGCGGTACGTCTCCGTCAACTCGTTCACCGAAACCGTGATTCGCACGCTCGAGCGGGGTGAGATCAAGCGATGGCCGGCGAGGATCGGATCGCGCGCGATCCTGTGACGTTGGACGAAGCGCTCGAGCGCGAGCCCTGGAAGTTCCACCTCTTCCAGGCGCTGCGGCGGATCGAGTGCGCGCACGCGGAGCGTCCGCGGCTCGGGGAGTCGCGCCGCGCCGCCGACGATCCGGTGCGCCTCGGCCAGACGCCCTCGATGGCGTTCGCGCCCGCCTCGCTCTCGTCGTACGGGCGCGAAGGGGATGCGGCCCCGCGACTCGACGTGCTGGTGCTCGGGCTCTTCGGTCCCAACGGCCCGATGCCGCTCCACGTCACCGAGTACGCCTTCGACCGGCTCCACAACGCGCACGATCCCACGCTCGCGCGCTTCGCCGACGTCTTCCACCACCGCATGCTCTCGCTGTTCTACCGCGCGTGGGCGGCTGCGCAGCCGACGGTGCAGCACGACCGGCCGGCCCGCGACGCGTACGCCCGCTGGCTCGGGGCGCTCGTCGGCATCGGGCTGCCCACGCTCCAGGACCGCGGCGAGGTGCCCGACGCGTTCCGCCTGCACCACGCCGGCCATTTCGCGGGGCGCACGCGGCCGCCCGAGGTGCTCGCCCGGCTGCTCGAGGACTTCGTGCGCGTCCCGGTGCGCGTGCGCGAGTTCGTCGGCCACTGGCTGCCGCTTCCGGCGCGCTTCCGCTGCCGGCTCGGCGACGCGCGCGGCGCGTCGGCGCTCGGCACGAGCGCGACGCTCGGCGAGCGCATCTGGGACGTGCAGGGCCGCATGCGCATCGTCGTCGGGCCCGTCGGCTGGAGCGACTTCCAGCGCTTCCTGCCGGGCGGCCGTTCGGTCGCGCGCCTCACCGAACTCGTGCGTGACTTCGTCCACCGCGAGTTCGACTGGGACGTTCAAGTTCTGCTGAAGCGCGACGAGGTGCCGGGGGCGTCCCTCGGCGATCGCAACGGCCTCGGCTGGTCCACGTGGCTGCTCTCGGAGCCCGCCCGCCGCGACGCGGACGATTACGTCGCCTACCCGGAACCTTCCTCACTCGTCGTCTAACGATTCGATCGGCCCGGCCAAGGCGCGGCGCCGACGGGAGCGGTCCTCATGGCAGAGATTCGACGCGACGCGCTGTTCGGCAAGCTCAACTCGATCGCCTACCGCGGCATCGAGAGCGCCACCGTGTTCTGCAAGATGCGCGGCAATCCGTATGTCGAACTCGTGCACTGGCTGCACCAGATCCTCCAGCTCCAGGATTCCGACCTGCACCGCATCGTCAAGCAGTTCAACCTCAACCCCTCGACGCTCGCGCGCGACTTCACGGAGGCGCTCGACCGGCTGCCCCGCGGCGCGACGACGATCTCGGACCTCGCCCCGACCGTCGAGGAGGCGGTCGAGCGCGGCTGGCTCTACGGCTCGCTGATGTTCGGCGAGTCGCAGGTGCGCACCGGGCACCTGGTCGTGGGCGTGCTCAAGACGCGGGGCCTGCGCAGCGCGCTCACGAACATCTCCAAGGAGTTCGAGAAGGTCTCGGCCGACGCCCTCACCGAGCGCTGGAGCGAGGTCGTCGCCGGCTCGCCGGAGGAGGGCCTGCGCGCGAGCGACGGCTTCGACGCGAGCGCGACGCCGGGCGAGGCGAGCGGCGCGATGGCGCCGGCCGTCATGGGCAAGCAGGAGGCGCTCAAGCAGTTCTCGGTCGACCTCACCGAGAAGGCGCGCAAGGGCGAGCTCGATCCGATCGTCGGTCGCGACGAGGAGATCCGCCAGGTCGTCGACATCCTGATGCGCCGGCGCCAGAACAATCCGATCCTCACGGGCGAAGCGGGCGTGGGCAAGACCGCGGTCGTGGAGGGCTTCGCGCTGCGCATCGCCTCGGGCGACGTGCCCCCGCCGCTCAAGGAGGTGACGCTGCGCACGCTCGATGTCGGGCTGCTGCAGGCGGGCGCGAGCATGAAGGGCGAGTTCGAGAACCGCCTGAAACAGGTGATCGAGGAGGTCCAGAAGAGCCCCAAGCCCATCATCCTGTTCGTCGATGAGACGCACACGCTCGTCGGCGCGGGGGGCTCGGCCGGGACCGGCGACGCCGCGAACCTGCTCAAGCCCGCGCTCGCGCGCGGCACGCTGCGCACGATCGGCGCCACGACGTGGGCGGAGTACAAGAAATACATCGAGAAGGATCCGGCGCTCACACGCCGCTTCCAGACCGTCAAGGTCGAGGAGCCGAGTGAAGAGAAGGCGATCCTCATGATGCGCGGCGTCGCCAGCACGCTCGAGAAGCACCACCGCGTGCAGCTCCTCGACGCCGCGATCGAGGCGGCCGTGCGGCTCTCGCACCGCTACATCCCGGCGCGGCAGCTGCCCGACAAGTCGGTGAGCCTGCTCGACACCGCGTGCGCGCGCGTCGCGATCAGCCAGCACGCGGTGCCGGCCGAGGTCGAGGACTCGCGGCGGGTGATCGAGGCGCTCGAGACCGAGCTGGGCATCATCGCGCGCGAACGCGAAGCCGGCTTCGGGACCGGAACGCGCGAGGCCGACGCGCGCGGGAAGCTCGAAGCCGAGCGCACTCGGCTTGCGGGGCTCGAGCAGCGCTGGCAGAGCGAGAAGGCGCTCGTCGACCGCATCCTCGAGCTGCGCGCGAAGCTGCGCGGCGCGACCGAGCCGGTCGAGGGCACGGGCAGCGCGGCCGAGCAGGCCGCCGACGCGGCGAAGACGGCCGCGGGTGCGACCGGCGCGCCGGCGCCGCTGCAGGCCGCCGAGCGCGAGGCCGCGCTCGCCGAGCTCAAGAAGCTCGACGCCGATCTCGTCACGCTCCAGGGCGAGCACCCGCTCATCCTGCCCAGCGTCGACGAGCAGGCGGTGGCGGCCGTCGTCGGCGACTGGACCGGCATTCCGGTGGGCCGCATGGTCAAGAACGAGCTCGAGGCCGTGCTCAAGCTCGCGGACACGCTCAACCAGCGCGTCATCGGCCAGGGCCACGCGATGGAGATGATCGCGGCGCGCATCCAGACCTCGCGCGCGCGACTCGACAATCCCAACAAGCCGATCGGCGTGTTCATGCTCGCGGGCACCTCGGGCGTTGGCAAGACCGAGACCGCGCTCGCGCTCGCCGAGGCGCTCTACGGCGGCGAGCAGAACGTCATCACCATCAACATGAGCGAGTTTCAGGAGGCGCACACCGTCAGCACGCTCAAGGGCGCGCCTCCCGGCTACGTCGGCTACGGCGAAGGCGGCGTGCTCACCGAGGCCGTGCGGCGCCGGCCGTACAGCGTCGTGCTGCTCGACGAGGTCGAGAAGGCGCACCCCGACGTGCACGAGATCTTCTTCCAGGTCTTCGACAAGGGCTGGATGGAGGACGGCGAAGGGCGGCTCATCGACTTCAAGAACACGCTGATCCTGCTTACGACCAACGCCGGCAGCGACCTCATCATGAACCTCTGCAAGGATCCCGAGCTGCTGCCCGATCCCGACGGCATCGCCAAGGCGCTGCGCGAGCCGCTGCTCAAGGTGTTCCCGGCCGCGCTGCTCGGGCGCATCGTCACGATCCCGTACTATCCGCTGAGCGACGACATGATCGGACGCATCGTGCGGCTGCAGCTCGGGCGCATCCAGAAGCGCGTCATGCAGAACCACAAGCTGCCGTTCGTGTACGACGACGCGGTCGTGAAGCTCATCGTGAGCCGCTGCACCGAGCTCGAGAGCGGCGGACGCATGATCGACGCGATCCTCACGAACACCGTGCTGCCCACGATCAGCAAGGAGTTCCTCGAGCGCACCATGAACGGCAAGGCCGTCACGCGCGTCAACGTCCGGGTCGCAAACAACGACTTCGCGTACGATTTCGACTGAGGCGAAGGAGGACGTCATGTCGTGGTTCACCCGCTACACGCGCTTCGGCGACGCGCACCTGGTCTACGGCCAGGAGCGCGGCATGAGCTGCGGCCTCGCCTGCGTGACGATGCTCGTCTTCAAGGTCAACAAGCTGACGCCCGGCCGCACGGCGCTGAAGACCGAGCAGGAGATCACGGACGTCTTCGATCGCGTCGCAGGTCGTACGTACGACGCCAGCGGCGGCACGCTCCCCGAGGAGCTCGCGCGCGTGCTCAACCACCTGGCGGTGGGGACCTGGAGTAACGCGTACCTGACCGGCGCGGGCGTCACGCAGAAGCTGATCGATCACGTCGGCGTGACCGCGGCACCCGGCCCCGTCGTGAGCGTCGAGCCGATGATCGTCGGCGTGGACTGGGACGGCGGCGGCGCACACTGGGTCGTCGTCGACACGATCCGCAGCTTCATGGGGCGGACGTACGCGACGGTGTGCGATCCGTGGGACGGCGACGTGCACCTGACGCGCATCGAGGCCGGTCGGCCGTTCGATTACGTCGCGGGACGGGTGAGCGGCTCGTGGGATCTTCGGGGCGCCGCGGGAGCGCTCGACCAGAAGCTGACGGGCGGCAAGAACGCCGCGAAGCTCGACAAGGCGCTCGGCAAGAAGGCGAACGACTACGGCGCCGCCCCGGCGACGGGCGCCTCGAAGAACTGGGGAGCGGTGTTCAGCCTGTAGCGATCACCTGGCCGCTCGACGCCTCACTCCAGCGTCACGGGGCGCAGTTCGCGCCACGGCGTCCCGGAGCGCGCCCTGAGCTGATCCGCGATCAGGCGGCGCACGCCGTTGGGCGTGCCGGGCGCCTGCCAGCGCCGGAGCGCCCGCGCCGCGTCCCACGGCCGGCCTCGCACGACCGCGCCCCGCGCATCGCCGATGCCGCGTCGCCACACCTCGCGCCAGGCATCCGTGTCCCGGCTGAACTCCAGCTCGGCGGTCGGGTCGCCCTCGGGCGGAGCGGCGTGGAGGTCGACCCCGGTGAGCGTCGCGAGCGCGCAGGCGGCGAGCGCACCGGCTTCTGCCGGGTCCGCGAGCTGCTCGAGCAGGACGTCCCGAGCCGCCACGTTCGCGCCAACCGCCGCCGCGTGGACGCGGGTGGCGGCCGTCAGCGCATCGCCACTTCGCACGAGTTCGGGGAGCGCTCCGGCGTCCCCCAGCCACGCTCGCGCCCAGGCCCGCCACGCCACGGGGAGCGCGAGCGCCGTTGGGCCGGATGAGAGGAGCGCGGCGAGCGCTTCGTCGCCGCGGACGACGAGCGCGCGCAGGCTCGCGATCCGGAGTGCCTCCTCGGGCGACTCGCGCACCTCGCGCGCGAGCGCGGCGGCGCTGCGTGGATCGGATGCCTCCGCGAGCGCCGCGATCAGCCCGGCGCGCTCGGCGCGCTGGGATGTATCGAGCAGCGGGAGCAGCGAAGCGCCATCGCCCGTGAGCCGGGCCTGCAGCCTGCCACCCAGCCGGCGGGCCCACGGCGGCTCCTGCCGAAGCAGCTGCGCGGCCGATTCCAGCGCGGTCCTGGCGGGGAGCTCGACCAGCGCTTCGAGCGTCCACCGCTCGAGCGCGTTGTCGTCCGCCTCGTGCGAGGCGGCAGCGGCGCTGAGCTCGTCGTAGCGCCTCGCGAGCGCGAGTGCGGCGAGCGCCTCCGCGCGGTCGGAGGTCTCCCGCTCGGCGTCGCGAACTGCGGCGACGAACGGCGCCGGGTCGAGCTGTGCGAGCCGGGCCAGCGCGATCAGGTGCCATCCCGCGCGGCGGTCGAATGGCGCGCGTCGTGCGGGTGGATCGGTCGCAACCGCCTCGAGTGCCCGTCGTTGGATCAGCAGGAACCCGGCTTCCTCGAGATGGTCGCGCGCCAGCTCGGCGCGCAATCCCGCCGACTCCGGGCGCGCCGGCGGCGGCTCGGGCAGCTCGAGCTTCGGGCTCGCCGGCGTCTCAACCGGTTCGACGCCTTCCGGCCCCGCGAGTAACGCGACGCCGCGTGGTGCGCCGTCTCCGCCGGCCACGACGAGCGCCGGTGACTCGAGCTCGCCCCGCGAGAGGCCGAGCGCTCCGATTGCGAGCCCGAGCACGCCCGCCACCGTCCCCACGTCGCCCGTGCAGTCGGCTGCGTGAAGGTGGGCGCGCGGCGTCTCGGAGAGACACCGGATCTCGGCCACCGCCCACTCGCGTGCGCGCAGCGACTCTCCGTTCATGTCCGAGAGCAGCGTGCGCGCCGGGGCCTCGCCGCCATTTCGCAGCGCCTCGCGCAGCGCCCGCGTGTAGCCCTCGGACCGGCACGGCACGTCATTGCCGAAGTGGCCCGGCTCGAGGGCGCTCGCGGCGGCGACGACGCGCGCCAGCGGTCGGCGCACGACGCTCGTCCGCTGAAGCACGACAAAGCCCGCCGCCTCGCCGGGGATCAGGCCGTCGGGCCGCGTCTCGGTCTTGAGCCGGCGCGTGTTCTCGAGCCAGCGCAGCAGGGGCAGCCAGAGCCAGGAATCCGCGGCCCCCAGCAACACGGCTTCGACCTCGCCCTCCTGGAGGGTCTCTTCGGCACGCAGCAGCCCG
>Ga0335083_10007542_pt1 | contig 13416 bp, 11 predicted proteins | sample Lox_Sample_42_FD_206716 | JGI IMG/M metagenome (GOLD analysis project Ga0335083, IMG submission 206716) | Soil microbial communities from Loxahatchee National Wildlife Refuge, Florida, United States - Lox_Sample_4.2 | ecosystem: Environmental > Terrestrial > Soil > Wetlands | place: USA...
CCGAACCCAAGTATTTGCTCACCGACCGCTGGGTAGGATACCGCTTTGAGCCGGGGCCCACCGAGCGTGCCGTTGTTGCGGGATCTGGGGCGGTTGAGCCCGGCGAGTAGTTTTACGAACTTCTTATTTTCTCCTTAGCCCTCCATTACGCCCTCCGCAGTCCAATAGAACCGGCGCAGAGAAAAACCATGCCGGTTTCGAACTGCGCCACCGAAAGCAGGGTGTATGCCGCTGATTGGCTTCGTGGGTATTTCGAGTCTGGGCGCACTGTTTCTGATCGTGTTCTTCGCCAAGCTTTGCCGCGACGACCGCGACCGCGCGAGCGGATCTTTGTCCCGGTTATGCACTTGGTGGCGAGACGATAAATCTGTGCGTCGCGCGCCTACGACGATTCCCTTGACTTTGGTGGGAGACCCAACGCGCGACAAGCGCAGTGATGTAGTGGTTTTACGGCGGATGCTGCGGTACAGAGAGCCCCAGCGGCTTACCCAAATGCCCGGACAACGGAAGCAGGCTTAAGCGAGATGAGTATGGCAATGAATTTGGAACAGGTTGAAGGTTTCGCAGAGTTGTTTCACCACTATTACAGCGCGCTGGCGCCCGATTTCGAATGTAGCGAGGCTCAGGAACTTGACTGGGAGCGGTTGCCGGCGAATGAACGCCGTCGCTTCGTGGCGGCCACGCGTCTCGCCCTTCAGGAGAGTGAGAGCACCCGCGAATCGCAAACCCAGGGAAGTTCTCCTGGACTGTCAGGCACCGAAGGTCGCGAATGCGGCTGTTAGGCAACGTCCAAGCACAAGCGTAAGCAGCATCGCCAACGATGACGTGTCGCCGGAGTAGAAGACATTTTGAGCTACGGCAGACCGGTCGCGGCTGTCGCACTCTACTTCATGCTCGTGGGATTCCTGGATGGGCGCCCACCCAGGCAGTAGGCAGCGCCGTCGATTACGAACTCCTTACGAACTACTTAGACCCTTTTTATGCATGGCGCACTGGAATAATTCTCGGCCTTCCGGGCGCCAGGAGCAGCGTGCCTCATGAGCTTTATGAATGGCAAGAAACTTTTAGTAACTGTGATTTGTGCTTTGTGTGCGTGCACCTGCTTTGGGCAAAGCAGTTCTAGCTCCGATCAGGACATTCCACCGGCAATTGCTAAGCAGTTACAGGCAATGCAAGCACGGATTGATGAGCTTGAGCAGGAACTTCGCAGCCGGCCCGCTCCGGTTTCCGATGGCGATGGCAATGCTGGGCATACCTTGGCCGAGCAGAGCCCCGGAGCACCGCTGCCACAAGTGACGGCGGAGAAGACAGCTCAGCCTAACCCCAACCAGAAGCCGGAGCCCTTTTCATTCGCCGATTTCAGTTGGCTGAACGGTAACTCGCGCGTGACGGAGACGCCCTTCGCAACCAAGTTCTTCACGCCCGAGATTCGCGCGGACGTTGATTACGTCTATGACTTCGCCCACCCGGCCGACGATACCATTGGCGGCTCCAGTGAGATCTTTCGCTCGGGCGAGTTCCAGGTAACGCAGATGGGGGTCGGAGGCGACTTCCATTGGGACAACGTGATTGCGCGCGTCATGACGCAGTTCGGCATGTATTCGCAGACCACGCCCCGCAATGATGCCAGCCCTGCGCGCGGCCAGTGGCAGCTGGCGAATGCTTACCGCTACATCTCCGAAGCCTACGGCGGATATCACTTTGACAAGCTCGATGGGATCAATGTGGAGGCGGGTATCTTCATGTCCTACATCGGGCTATTCAGCTACTACAACTTCGATAACTGGGCTTATCAGCCATCGTATGTTTCTTCGAATACGCCATGGTTCTTCAGTGGGGTGCGTGCGCAGATATTCCCCAACGAGCACCTGAAGATCGAACCATGGATCATCAACGGCTGGCAGTCCTACGGCAAGTTCAACAACGGCCTTGGATTCGGAGGACAGATTTTGTGGCGTCCCAACGGGAAGCTCTCCGTGTTAGGAAATCAATACTTCCTGGGGCAGGACACGCTCGGGTTACCGGGGCGCCGGCGCTATCATACGGATGACAGCGTTCAATACATGTATTACCACAATCCCGACAAGGTTTTGGATCGGATGGCGTTTTCAGTTACCGGAGACGCCGGATGCGAGACTGGCAACGGTGTCAGCTGCTTTGGAGACGGGAAGAGTGGGCCCAAGCAAAGCTTCCTCGGCTACATGGTATATAACCGCTTCTGGTTCGCGAAGGACCACTACGGCGTCACGCTGGGCGGCGGGCAGATCAACAACCCAGGGCGTTATCTAGTGTTGCTGCCGCCGATCAACGGCGCTACTGCGATCTCAGGTACGCCCTACTTTACGGAGAATCCTGGCGATCCTTTCAAAGCATGGGACGTTTCAGCGACCTTCGATTACATGCCTGTTCAGTACGTAACATTTCGCTTTGAATACAATCACCGCGCGGCCAATGTGCCTTACTTCTCCGGACATGGCGGCATTACGCCACCCGGGGGGAATCAGGGTGATCCGGGCTCCGTCGTCTCAGGCTTCGCGCCGGACCTTCGGAAAACAGAAAATCGCCTGACCTATGCTTTGCTCGTGATGTTCTGATGAATTCAGGAGGAATCGCTGTTAGAAATACGAATAGAAAGGGCTTTTATGGCAAACCGTATTTCTCATCGGCTGATTCTGACGGGGGTCGTAATCACGGTTCTTCACTCTAGTGTGCAGTATGTTCGGGCGGCGGAAGCTAGCCTACCAACAAATCAGCCAGGTGCATCTCAGTCCACCGTTGAGCAGTTACAAAACACGGTAACTGCCCTCCAAAGTGAAGTTGCCTTACTGAAAGCTCAGATGGCGCAGATGCAGGCTGCCATGGTCTCGAACAACGAGTCGGTGCGCGGCACGAGTCATGACTTGGTTGATCTCGCGCCGCAAGGCTCCGCCGGCGATCCGGGCGAATTGTCTCAGCAAAGCGGCTCAAGCCTGGCAGAGACGACGAAGGTCGCGAGTTTGTCGGCCGAAGACCGCGGCATACTCGATTACTTGAAAACTTCGACCATCAACGTATCGGTTGATGGCTACTATGAATACAACTTCAACCAGCCCATAGGACGGGTCAATCTGCTGCGAGCGTACGACGTCAGCAGCAACGCCTTCAGCCTCAACCAGGCTGCTGTTGTCTTCGAGCGCGCAGCCGATCCGGAAGCCGGACGACGCTGGGGAACACGACTTGACCTGCAATTCGGCCAAGCCACGGCGACCTTGCAAGGCAGCCCCAGTAACGAGCATCGCCCCGACATCTATCGCAACATCTTCCAGGCCTACGGAACTTACGTTCTACCTTTTGGGAACGGCATTAACGTCGACTTCGGGAAGTGGGCCAGCTCACTGGGGTACGAGGGGAACTACACGCAGTGGCAGATGAACTATTCACGTGCTTACTGGTTCAACTTTCTGCCGTTCTATCACGAAGGATTTCGCGTAAAGTACCAGGTCAACTCGAAGTTTGGTCTGCAGTACTGGCTGATCAATGGCACCAACCAGACGGAGCCGACGAACGGCTTCAAGGATGAGATGTTTGGATTTGTTCTCACTCCAAATAAGAAAGTCACCTGGACGACGAACTATTACTTTGGCCAGGAGAATCCGAATGCAGATCCCGCGACTGGTTGTGGTCCGGTGCCGGTTCAACCCGGGCTGTGCTTCACACGCGTCAATCCTGCTCCGGACGGCAAGCTGCACATCTTCGACAGCTACGTGAACTGGCAGGCGACTTCGCGTTGGACATTCGCGCTGGAAGGCGATTACGTCGTCCAGCGGGTTTGGGCCGACGCTGCACCGGGCAAGGATTCCGCTCCGGCTCATACCTGGGGAGGAGCCGGGTATGCGCAATATCAGTTCACGCCGAAGCAGTGGATTGCAGCTCGCGGCGAATACCTTCAGGACTACGGTTCGTACTTCACCGGGGGCCTGTTCAGTGGCGTGACGGAAGCTCTGAAAGAAGTCACGTTGACCTACGCCTACAACGTTACCGACGGGCTTCAGGTCAAAACCGAGTGGCGACGCGACTGGTCCAACGTTCCCATCTTTCTGACTGATACGCAAAACGTCTTTAGCAAGGACCAGAACACGGCGACACTGGGCTTGATCTGGTGGTTTGGCCGAAAACAGGGAGCCTGGTAGGAGATACCTATGCAAGACCTGACCTATATCGCAATCACAATCGCTTTCTTCGTGCTGTCACTGGCTTACGTGCGCTTCTGCGACCGCGTGAACTAAGGGGAAAGTATGCACACCGAATCAATCATCATGCTCACAGTCTGCACGTGCACCATGGTTTACCTGCTGTACGCGCTGTTACGGCCGGAGAAATTTTGAAATGACGGTCAACGGATGGCTTCAAATTGCGGTATTCCTTGGGCTCGTCCTTCTGGTTACGAAGCCGATGGGCGTTTTCATGACGCGGGTGTTCAATCGCGAGCGGACCTTCATGGATCCCGTGCTGCGGCCCGTTGAGCGGCTGGTGTACCGGGTGACCGGCGTGGACGAGAACCACGAGATGCGTTGGACGGAGTACGCGGGCGCCATGCTGCTGTTCAGCGTGGTATCAATGCTCGTGCTGTACGCGATGGAGCGGCTGCAAATGCATCTGCCGTTGAATCCGCAGCATTTCCCCGGTGTGTCACAGGCACTTGCGTTCAACACCGCCGCATCGTTTACAACCAACACCAACTGGCAGAACTACTCCGGCGAAAGCACGATGAGTTATCTGACGCAGATGGCGGGACTGGCTTACCACAACTTTGTGTCGGCCGCGGTAGGTATCGCGTTGGCGATCGCGTTCATTCGTGGCATCGCACGCCGGCAAATGCAGACCATCGGCAACTTCTGGGTTGACATGGTTCGCAGCTGCCTGTGGGTCTTGCTCCCGTTTTGTATTGTGGGTGCCCTGGTACTGGTTTCGCAAGGCGTGGTGCAGAACCTGCGACCCTATGACACGGCGAAGCTGGTAGAGCCAATGCAGGTTCCGCATATTGGTGCGGACGGTAAGCCTGCGGTCGATGCAGCCGGCAAGCCGGTGATGGACACCGTCACGACGCAATCCATCGCGCAAGGGCCGGTCGCTTCGCAGGAGATCATCAAGGAACTGGGCACCAACGGAGGCGGTTTCTTCAATGCGAACAGCGCGCATCCGTTTGAGAATCCAACTCCACTCTCGAACCTGATTGAGCTGGTATCCATCTTCGCCATCGGTGCAGGTCTGACCTACACGTTGGGCCGCATGACTGGCTCCCAGGCACACGGATGGGCCGTGTGGGCCGCAATGGCGATCCTGTTCCTGTGCGGGGTCACGGTTGCTTACTGGGCAGAGGCGCGAGGCAATCCGCTGCTGCCTTCGACTGTAAGCCAGCACCACACGGCCCTGCAGCCCGGCGGCAACATGGAGGGCAAGGAAGCGCGCTTTGGAATCGCCAACACCGCCCTGTGGGCGACGGTAACCACGGACGCGAGTTGTGGCGCCATCAATGGCTGGCATGACTCATTCACGCCGCTGGGCGGAATGGTACCGCTCGTCAACATCATGTTGAGCGAGGTCATCTTCGGCGGTGTCGGCGCCGGAATGTACGGAATGTTGGTGTACATCGTGCTTGCCGTATTCATTGCCGGCTTGATGGTAGGTCGCACCCCTGAATATCTCGGCAAGAAAATCGAAGCCTACGACGTGAAGATGGCGATGCTGGTGGTGCTCGTCTTCCCGCTGGTGATCCTGGTTGGTGCAGCCATCTCTTCGGTGTATCCGTTCGGCACGTCCAGCATTTTGAATCCCGGTCCGCATGGGCTATCGGAGATTCTTTACTCATACACGTCAGAAGCCGGTAACAACGGCTCCGCGTTCGCAGGGCTCACGACGAACACCCCCTGGTACAACGTCAGCGGCGGCATCACCATGTTGATCGGCCGTTTCCTGATGATCATCCCCATGCTCGCCATCGCGGGCAATCTCGCGCAGAAGAAGCATGTGCCGGCTTCGCTGGGAACGTTTCCGGTTACCACGCCCCTGTTTACCGGGCTGCTGATCGGCGTCATCCTGATTGTTGGCGCGTTGACGTTCTTCCCGGCGTTGAGCCTGGGACCCATTCTTGAGCACCTGCTGATGGGGGCAGGGAAGACATTCTGAGGAGTCTGTAATGGCTAGCACGATGGAACCTACAATGCATACGCAACCAACGATGTTGCGGGTTGGGCATTCGCCCATGAAGCCGCGCAAGAAGATGATCTGGGAAGGCGGGATCGTCTGGCGCGCCATTCTGGACTCGTTTCTGAAACTCAATCCCCGGCACATGATGGGCAATCCCGTCATGTTCGTGGTCGAAATCGGTAGCGTCATCACTACCGTGCTGCTGATCCGCGGAGGAACGGCGTTTCTGTTCAACCTGCAAATCACGCTCTGGCTGTGGTTCACGGTGCTGTTCGCCAATTTCGCCGAAGCCATGGCGGAGGGTCGCGGCAAAGCACAGGCGGACGCGCTGCGGAAGACGCGGTCAGAAACAATAGCGAACCGCTTGACGAAGAGCGGTGTCATTGAGAAGGTCAGCAGCGCGAAACTGCGCGCCGGAGACATCGTTCTCGTCTCCGCCGGGGAACATATACCATCTGACGGCACTATCCTCGAAGGTGTCGCGTCAGTGGATGAATCGGCAATCACGGGCGAATCTGCTCCCGTGATCCGCGAAGCGGGTGGCGACCGCTCGGCCGTGACTGGCGGCACGCGCGTACTGTCCGACGTACTGCGCATCGAAATCACTTCCAATCCGGGTGAAACCTTTCTGGACCGCATGATCGCGCTGGTAGAAGGCGCCGAGCGGCAGAAGACGCCGAATGAAATCGCCCTGAACATTCTGCTGGCCGGGCTGACGATTATCTTCCTGTTGGCCGTAGTGACGCTGCAGCCGTTCGCGATTTACTCCGGCTCGCCGCAAACCATCTTCGTGCTGGTCTCGCTGCTGGTTTGCCTCATCCCGACGACCATCGGCGGCTTGCTATCCGCCATCGGCATCGCCGGTATGGACCGCCTGGTGCAGCACAATGTCCTCGCGATGTCCGGCCGCGCTGTGGAAGCCGCAGGCGACGTGAACACGTTGCTGCTCGACAAGACAGGCACTATCACCTTCGGCAACCGCCAGGCATCGCGATTCATCCCCGCTCCCGGTGTAACCGACGCGGAGTTGGCCGATGCGGCACAGCTATCGTCACTCGCCGATGAAACTCCCGAGGGGCGCTCGATTGTCGTATTGGCCAAGGAGAAGTATGGCCTTCGCGGGCGCGAACTAGGTTCGCACGAAGCAGAATTTGTACCTTTCAGCGCGCAGACTCGTATGTCGGGAGTGAACCTGAACGGATTTCAGATTCGCAAAGGTGCCGCCGAGGCAATCAAGAATTACTTGGCGCAGGAGGGGCATGCATTCCCGGCTGCGGTTGAATCGGCGGTCGAGCAGATTGCGCGCTCCGGCGGCACTCCGCTGGTGGTGGCGGAGAAGAGCCGCGGGGCCATGGGCGTGATTGAACTGAAGGACGTGGTCAAAGGCGGAATGCGTGAGCGCTTCGATCAGCTGCGTGCCATGGGCATCCGCACCGTGATGATCACCGGGGACAATCCGTTGACTGCGGCAGCAATCGCGCGCGAGGCGGGAGTCGATGACTTCCTGGCGCAAGCCACTCCAAAAGACAAGATGGACCTCATCCGTAAGGAACAAGCCGAGGGCAAGCTGGTTGCGATGACCGGCGACGGCACCAACGACGCGCCCGCCCTCGCCCAAGCCGATGTCGGCGTCGCCATGAATACCGGCACACAAGCCGCTAAAGAAGCCGGCAACATGGTGGACCTCGACTCGAACCCAACCAAGCTCATCGAGGTTGTGGAAATCGGGAAGCAGTTGCTGATGACTCGCGGTGCTCTCACCACGTTTTCAATTGCCAATGATGTGGCGAAATACTTCGCCATCATTCCGGCGATGTTTGCGGCTACCTTTCCTGTGCTGGAAGCGCTCAACATTATGCACTTGAAGACGCCGCAGTCGGCCATACTTTCGGCGGTTATTTTCAACGCCATCATCATCATCGCCTTGATTCCCCTGGCATTGCGCGGCGTCAAGTACCGGCCCATGGGGGCTGCGGCACTGCTGCGACGCAATCTCTGGATTTACGGCGTCGGCGGCATCATCGTCCCCTTCATTGGTATCAAGCTGATCGACATGCTCATCACCAGAATTGGGTTGGCGTGAGCGGGAGAATTGAGATGAAAAAGAACCTGATAATCGCGATTCTGATGACCATCGTCACCACCGTGCTTTTGGGGATCATCTACCCACTGGTAGTAACGGGACTGTCGCAGGTTTTGTTCAGAGACAAGGCCAACGGCCAGCTCATCGCACGCGACGGCAACATCGTCGGCTCGCGCATCATCGGGCAGTCGTTTACCGGTGCCGGCTACTTCCACTCCCGGCCTTCAGCCGCAGGCGCTGGCTATGATGCAGCCAATTCCGGCGGGACAAATCTGGGCCCCACCAACAAAGTACTGATCACGCGCGTTGAGCAGGATTCGGCTGCATTGCACGCGGAAAATCCCAATGCGCCGGTGCCGGTCGATTTGGTAACTACGTCGGCTTCAGGTCTTGATCCTGAGATCTCGATTGCGGCGGCGGAATTCCAGGCGCCCCGCATCGCGCATGAGCGCAACCTGTCGATCGATCAGGTTATGAAGCTCATCGCGTCCCACACGGAAGGACGACAACTCGGTTTTTTGGGTGAACCCCGCGTGAACGTGCTGGAACTAAATCTTGCGCTCGATCAGCTCGCGAGCCGCTGATAGCTGGCGGAGGGAGAGGGATTCGAACCCCCGGTACGGTTTCCCGTACAGCGGTTTTCAAGACCGCCTGTTTCAACCGCTCACACATCCCTCCGCATGAGGCGATGGTTGGCTGAAGAAAGTTTATCGCATTTGAGCGTGCAACCTGCGCCAATTAGCGCCGGGCACTGAAATGCATTTGCCAGGAATTCACATTCTGTCCGGCCGGCCTTCCGCATGCTAGAAAAGAACGGGGGGACCTCAGCATGGCGGAAGCAACAAAACAGCGTGAAACCATCTCTGCCTTGGCGGGCAAGCCGGCTCCGAGGGACATGCTCATCGATGTAGCGCGCCTGGAGCGGGACTACTACCAACGCAAGCCCGACCTGAGCGATCCCGCCCAGATGGTGGCATTCGGAACCAGTGGGCATCGCGGCACTCCTCTGAACGGCAGCTTCACTGAGGCGCACATCCTGGCCATCACGCAAGCGATTTGCGAATACCGCAAGCAGCAGGGGGTCGACGGTCCTCTTTACATGGGCAAGGATACGCACGCCGTCTCCGGCCCAGCGCAGCGCACGGCTCTGGAGGTTCTTGCCGCCAATGGGGTAGAGACCTTCATCCAGCAGGACGATGGCTTCACCCCTACGCCCTCGGTTTCGCACGCCATTCTGGTTTACAACCGCGACCGGAAGGAGCATCTGGCCGACGGAATCGTGATTACGCCCTCGCACAATCCACCCGAGGATGGTGGATTCAAGTACAACCCAACCAACGGCGGCCCTGCGGACACCGACGTCACCGGCTGCATTCAGGACCGCGCCAACGATTTGCTGCGCTGCGGCAACAGCGGCGTAAAGCGCGTTTCGCTCGAATCGGCCATGAAGGCCCCCACCACACACGAGTACGACTTCGTCATGCCCTACGTCAATGACCTGCGCAACGTTATTGACATGGACGCGATTCGCGGCGCCAAACTGAAGCTCGGTGTCGATCCGCTGGGCGGCGCTGCCGAACCGTATTGGGAGCCCATCAACTCCGTCTATGGGTTGTCGATCGAGGTGGTGAATCCGAAGATTGACCCGACCTTCTCGTTCATGACGGTCGATCACGACGGCAAGATTCGCATGGACTGCTCCAGTCCGTACGCGATGGCATCGTTGGTGAGGCTGAAAGACAAATACCAGGTCGCTTTCGCAAACGACCCCGATTCTGACCGTCACGGCATCGTGACTCCTGCAGTCGGACTGATGAACCCGAATCACTATCTCGCGGTGGCGATTCAGTACCTGCTGACGCATCGCCCCAAGTGGTCGCAGGATGTCATTGTCGGCAAAACGCTGGTGAGCAGTAGCATGATCGACCGGGTAGTCGAGAAATTGGGTCGCAAACTAAGCGAAACGCCGGTTGGATTCAAATGGTTCGCGCCAGGCTTGTTTGACGGCACCTTCTGCTTTGGCGGAGAGGAGAGCGCAGGAGCCAGCTTCCTGCGCATGGATGGAACGGTCTGGACAACTGACAAAGACGGGCCGCTACTCGCGCTGCTGGCTGCGGAAATCATGGCGGTCACGGGCAAAGATCCCGGAGAGCACTATCAGGAACTGACGCAGGAGTTTGGCTCGCCGCTGTACACACGTATCGATGCGGCGGCAACACCGGAGCAGAAGGCGAAACTGAGCCAACTCTCGCCGGAGGCGGTGAAGGAATCTTCATTGGCCGGTGAGCCGATCACAGCGAAACTCACCAAGGCCCCGGGCAACAACGCGCCGATCGGCGGGCTAAAAGTCGTCGCCCAGACAGGATGGTTTGCCGCGCGGCCTTCGGGAACCGAGAACATCTACAAGATCTACGCTGAGAGCTTTCGAGACGAGGCGCATCTCGACGCCATAGTCGAGGAAGCACAGGAGATCGTGAACCACGCGTTGGCGTAGGGTCCTACGCGTCATGGGCGCGTTTTCCAGGCGCCGGAAACTATCCCTCCGACAAGGAAGCTGAAACCCACCACTGCGGCCACCGGAAGCAGATTACCCGCGTCAGGTATGATGCTGGCTTCCTCAACGCGGCCCTGCGGCTGGGCAGGCTCCGTGTTCTTCGCCTGCTGAGCCGAGGCTGGGGCCGAAGTTGGGTTCTGCAACTCGTGACGTGCGGTCGGAAGATTGTTGGCCGCGCGCTGTCCGGGTGGCGAGCTCAGCAGGGGTACGCTCGCGCTCTGTGCTTCGGCTGCCGTCGCGGACAGTTGCGCAGGCAAGCTGACATAGAACGCCGCCAGTAGCGCTAGGGTGAAAAACGGTGTTCGGTATGAAGTCGGGCGCACGATAACTCCTATCTATTTAACCGGCCATATAAAAATTGCGCTTCATTCGTAATTCTTACGTGTTGCTCGTTCGGCAAGAACTTAGCGCGGACTCTCGGGTTTGTAAGTGGCTGAACCAGAGAGGTTTAAGAACTACGGCGAAACTGCGTGATCCTGAATAGCCGCTATACCTAAGTTAGCAATTTAGTTACCGCTCAGCTGCTCGCCTGAGCTGCAGTGACACTCGTAAGATGTTATTGACAGGCAATTTGGTGTGCTCGAAAATTTCCTGTCGAACGAAAGGAACCTTAGATGTTTGACTCAGGTACCGGTAAGGCTCTGGATACCCCTGAACCGCAATCAACCCCCTCGCGGAGTCACATTGTTCTTTACGTCCTCATTGGCCTGGCGGTTGTGTATGTTGGGGCGTCGTTGTACTTCATGTACTCGCTCAAGACGCGGCTGGATGCGCTCGATCAGAAACAAATGGTCCTGAACGATGCGCAGCAACAGCTTGTCGCACGTTTACACACCACCTCAAACGAGTTCAAGCAGGCACTCACCTCCGAGGTAGGGCTCACCAAGCAGGAGATTGCACAGCGGGCGGCCGATCTCGAGCGCGCTCAGAAGCAGTCGGAAGCCAAGTTAACTTCCGCACAAAAGCAACAGGGCCAGCAGATCGCGGCGGTGAACTCGGAGGTCACCGGGGTTAAGACGGATCTGGGCGGAGCGAAAACCGATATCCAGAAGACGCAGTCTGACCTGGCCGCTACCAATCAGAAGCTGGAGAAGACCATCGGCGACCTGGGAGTACAAAGTGGACTGGTCGCCCGCAACGCCAGTGAGCTGGAGATTCTGAAACATAAAGGCGACCGCAACTATTACGATTTCACGTTGCAAAAGGGACAGAAGCAGCCCGTGTCGACCGTGAGCCTGCAACTGAAAAAAGTTGACGCCAAGAAGAGCCGCTTCACTTTGAACGTCATCGCCGACGATCGCACGATTGAGAAAAAAGATCGCACGGTTGGCGAGCCGTTGCAGTTCTATACCGGCCGCGATCGGTTGCTCTATGAGATTGTTGTGTTCTCGGAGACGAAGAACTCGATCACCGGATATTTGGCGACACCGAAGAATGCGCCTACGCCGGTGAGCCCGTAGTGTAGTCCGCTTGAGGATGGGCTGCGGCCCCCTTCCCGCAGCCTGTTTCTATTTCCCCGCTTCCGTCAGCACAATTGCTTTCTGATCGTACGGTTGCACCGTCACGGTCAGGCTCTTCCGCGTCGCGAACTCGCCCTGGTCGATGGGAAAGGTCACAATCACGGTCCCGCTCTCCTGCGTACCGGGCGGAATTTTGGTCTCAACCGCGAGCGGCTTCATGGCATGGTCCTTCAGATCAGGATAGGCCTGGAAGTAACGGTCGTAATCGGATGGGGATGCCGCTTCATCGGTGTAGGTATTGGTAGGAGTTTTAAGCTCGGCCGTGATGTCTTTAATGTAAAGCGGTTTGTCGCCTACGGCCCGCAGCGTAACCTGGATCGACAACATCGAGTTGGGCTGGCCTTTATTCTGACTGATAAAGACGTTATCAATTTGCCCTTGTGCGACTGGTTTGGCGCGAAAGACATACCCGATGCCCACGATAAAGACAACTACCACGATCAGGGCAATTGCCAGCGTGAGAACCGGCGGCAGCGTGCGGCGTGGGCTGTCGAACTCTTCGGTGATCGGCACGTGGCCGGCATCGTATTCACGCCTGTGATGCTTATGAGTGGCGTTGGCCATGAGGGGCTCCTGAGAGACTGTTCCGAGTGTTCGCGCAAAGCCGGCTAGTTGGACGGCCAGACATGCTTCATCGCTTTGCGGAATTCTTGCACCGGAAGCGTATTCAGGATGTCGCCCGATGTCAACCATGCTCTGCGTGCCTGGAGAATTCCGTACTTCAATTTCTCAAAATGGGAAGTGTGATGAGCGTCGGTGTTAATGACGATTTTCACCCCGCGATCGCGCGCCATGCGCAGATGAACGTCGTTCAGGTCGAGCCGGTCAGGATAGGCGTTCAGCTCCATCGCAACCTTGTGCTCCGCCGCAGTCTTTAGGATCGCCTCCATGTCGAATTTATAGGCGTCGCGCTTCAGCAGCAGGCGGCCCGTCGGATGTCCAAGAATCGAAACATTCGGGTTGCTGATGGCGCGCAGCAGGCGGTCGGTCATCTGCTGCGGCTCCTGGCTGAAGAGTGAGTGAACGCTTGCGACCACCACGTCCATCTGCTCGAGGACGGAGTCGGACAGATC
>Ga0335083_10007543_pt1 | contig 13416 bp, 14 predicted proteins | sample Lox_Sample_42_FD_206716 | JGI IMG/M metagenome (GOLD analysis project Ga0335083, IMG submission 206716) | Soil microbial communities from Loxahatchee National Wildlife Refuge, Florida, United States - Lox_Sample_4.2 | ecosystem: Environmental > Terrestrial > Soil > Wetlands | place: USA...
CGATCGCACCGCGGACCTCGGGGCCGCCGATGGCTCGTTCCAACGCATGCCGCATGGCGTCGCTCGCCATGAGCCGGTCGACGAGCTCCAGCGACTCCGGGCTCGCAAGCGCCTTGTCGAGCAGACGCTCGAGCTCTCCTGAGGCGGCCAGCTCCTGCACGACGCGCTCGACGACGTTGTGCTTGATCAGCGACTGCGCCAGCTGCTCGGGCAGCGGCCCCGCCAGCGCACGATCGAGGATGCGCCCGATCTCCGGCGCCGACAGGACATCCTCGGCCGCCGTCTCGAGACGCCCGCGCCAGGCGCGGGCGGCAAGGCGCGCGGGATAGATGGCGGCGCCGCCGATCGCCTCCCCGACACCCGGCCGGCTATCCCCGCTGCGTGGGCGCTCCGACGATCCCATGAGAGAAGACTCGCACACGGCATCGCCGTGCGACAGCCCGGTCGGCACTGTGAGGCGGGGGAGGCACGCTCCCCGCGCTCGGCATGATCTGAAGGCGATGGCGGTGCTCGCGTCGACGACCAGCTTCATCCAGGCCAACAGCGATTGGGCGCTGCCGCTTCTGTTCGGCCTGGTGGCGCTCGAGTCGTTCGGGCTCCCGGTCCCGGGCGAGACGGCGTTGATCGCGTGCGGTGTGCTCGCCTCCCGCGGCTCGCTCTCGATCGTCTGGGTGATCGTGGTCGCGGCCGCGGCCGCGATCATCGGGGACAACCTCGGCTACTGGGCGGCGCGGAAGGGAGGACGACCGCTCCTCAGCCGCTACCGGATCACACGCGGCGTCGCGGAGCGGTATCTGCCTCGCGGCGAGCGGTTCTTCGCCACGCACGGAGGCAAGGCCGTCTTCCTCGGCCGCTTCGTCGCCGTTCTCAGGGTCACGGCCGCCTGGTGTGCGGGACTGGCGCGGATGGACTGGTGGAGCTTCCTCGCCTGGAATGCCGCGGGCGGCATCGTCTGGGCGACGCTCATCGGCGTGATCTCCTACTACCTGGGCGAAGCCGTCGCGAAGCTGATCGGTCCCTTCGGGTTCTTCGTCGGAGGAGGCATCGTCGTCCTCGTTGCCGTCGGCTACTTCGTCACGAGGCGTCTCGAGCGGCGCGTCATGGACGAGGACTAGAGGAGGTCAGAGCGGAAGCGCTGCGGTCACCGTCGTGCCGATCCGCTTGATGCTCTGCACGCTGAAGGTTCCGCCGGCGTCCTCGACCCGCTCGCGCAGCCCCAGCAGCCCTCCGCCGGGGGACTCGCTCGCGCCGCCCGGCCCGTTGTCGCGCACCACGACCGTGAGCGCACGGTCCGTCGAGGAGATGCTGACGCTGACCACCGCGTCCGGGGCGTATTTCTGTGCGTTGGTGACGGCCTCGAGAAACACGTAGTACGCCGTTCGCTCCACGGTGGCATCCACGGGGGAGCTCGGCAACTCGACGAGCTGGATGCTCTGGCTCGCGCGAGCGGCGACGCTGCGGATCGCGGTGGCCAGACCGAGGTCGGTCAGCACCGCCGGATGCGTGCCGTGCGATACCTCCCGCAGCTCGTCGAGTGCGGTCTCCAGCTCGCTCTCGGCCTCTGCCAGCAGCTCTGCGCCGTGCGGCGACGGATCCTCCAGCTCCTGCGCCAGACGCAGCCGGATGAGCAGCGCGACGAGCCGCTGCTGCGCGCCGTCGTGTAGGTCGCGCTCGATTCGCCGCCGCTCGCTGTCGGCCGTTCTGAGCAGCTCCGTGCGTGACTCCGCCAGCCGCGTGGCATAGCGCTCGCGCTCGGAGACGACAGCCGCGACGCAGAGCGCCGAGACCGTCGCGACGGCGATGAAGAGCTGCGTCGAGAGGATGCTCTGGGTGATCGAGTGGAAGTGGAACGGCCCGTCGGCCTCCGTCGTGTACCGGATGGCCACGCCCGTCACGACCCAGAGGGCGAGCGTGGCTCCCCGCTGCCCGAAGCGCAGGCCCGCCCAGACCAGGCCGGGAATCGCGAGATATTCGAGTGCCTTCGGGCTCGAGAACGCGATCGCTGTCAGCGCGCCAGTCGCGGCGAGCATCGCGACGCCTTCCACGGCCTGCCATCGCGAGAGCCTGCGCCAGGGCCGGGACCAGGCGAGAACGAACGGGACGACGACCAGTGCGCCGCACGCGTCGCCGAGCCACCACGTGCGCCAGACGGTCGGGAACGCGGCCGCACTGACCACGCCTCCGGCGAGATTCGCAAGCGTTCCGATCGTCGCACTGACCATCGTCGCCGCGGCGAGGGGGAGCAGAAGCAGGACGACGCCGTCGACACGGGCCAGGAGGTCGCCTGACCGTGCTGCGCGCCGCAGAAGATACGCCGCGAGGACGACCTCGAGGACGTTGCCGACCGTCTGGGCGAGCGCGGAGCCGACCGGGACGGTCATGTAGTTGTTGGCGAGCAGGTCGCCCAGCAGGACGCCCGGCCAGAGGTTGAGCCCGCGCAGATAGAGGTAGGAGATGCCGACGCCGACCGGCAGCCAGACGATCGCCGCTACGGGGCCGGAGAAGTTGAGCTCGAACCCGAGCTTGGCTGCGCCGTAGTAGAGCGCCGCCAGCAGCGCGACCTCGCATGTCCACCGGAAGGCGTAGTCCCGCGGCCGCCGTTCCGCGCGGGGGAGGGAGCTATGCGCAACGGAGCCGCTCGTTGCGATCTCGGTCGCCGAGATCGACATTCGTCAGAGCATGACAGACGGCACGTGCCTGCACTAGCCCGCCGCAAGCCTGCGGCCGGCTCGGAAGTCAGCTGGTTTTTCCCGCGTTCCTGCGGTCCGTGAAGTAGCCCGCGATGAGTGCGATGACCGCGAGGAGGAGCATCGTGCCGAGGAAGCCCCAGGCGTAGATCGCCTTGACGAAGATGACCATGACGATGAACAGGACGATTGCGCCGATCACGAACATGCCGGCCAGCTTCCACCAGAATTTGGCTCCGGGGTCGTCCATTCCGGGGAGAATCTACCCTGCTCGAGCTCGCAGCGACATCATCCGCTGCGGATGATCCGGGCTACGACCAGAACTCGTCCCAGGCCCGAAGGTCGTAAAAGTGCTCGCAGCCGTCCACGATCCGGTCGTTCTCGAGCTCGAAGACGGTGCAGCAGTAGACGTCGAGGTGCTTCCCGTCGCGCTCGGCGACGCTGTGATGGATCCCGATGACCCGGCCGTCCTCGTCGGTGAGCAGGCGCTTCAGGTCGGCCCTGAACGTCCCGCCCGTCTCGGCCCCGTAGCGGCCGAGACGGGCGAAGACGGCTTCCCGCCCGACGATGTCGCCGGCGAGCGGGCTCCTGCCGGGGCTGTGCCAGGAGACGTCGTCGGCGAAGAGCTCGGCGAGCGCCGTCAGATCGCCACCGCTGAACGCCTCGTAGCCGCGGCGGACGATCGCAGCGTTTCCCGACATGACGTTCCCTCCCATCGTGCGTCGCGGACGACTAGGCGTCGAAGCGGCCGACGAGCTCGGTCACCTGCGGCCTGCTCTTGTGCCCGGCCTCCTGCATGATCGGCGGCACCTCGGGATCCGAGGCGAAGCTCTTCCAGCCGTCCAGGTCCCAGTCGAAGAGGGCCCAGAGGCGATCTTCCTCGTTCGGGTCGCGGAAGACGGTCGAGCCCTTGGAGCCGTGCAGCTTGCGCTTCTCTGCGCCTGCCGTCGAGTAGATCTCCACGAACCGGTCGAGATCCTCCACCGTCGTCGTTGCCAGGATCATCTCGTCCTCCTTTCGCTTGGCGCGTCACTCCGACGCGATCGAGGACGAGTCTGCGCTCGCGCGACCCGACCCCGCATCGGGCGAACGCCCTATCGCCTAGGAGCTGTGGACGAGGTCCTGCTCGAAGGCCCAGACGGTCGCCGCGGCGCGGCTGCGGACACCGGCCTTTCGGTAGACGTGCTGGACGTGGTGTCCGACGGTCTTCGCGGAGATGCCGAGGTCGTCGGCAATCGTCTGGTTGGAATGGCCGAGCACGAGCGCCAGCAGCACCTCGAGCTCGCGCGGCGTCAATCCGGCCGGCAGCTCGGGTGGCCGTTTCGGCACGCGGTGACCCGCGGCCGCGAGCACCGCGTCGACCGCCTCGGCGTCGAGCCGTCCTTCCTCGACCTCGCGTCTCAGCTCGGCCTCGGCCGCAGGCGGCTCGAGCGCGGACCGGTACGGCCTCGCCTCGCGCATCGCCGTGTAGCAATCCGCCGCTGCGAGGATGCGTTCGGCCCTGTCGAGCGCGGACCCGCGCAGGCCGTGGTGATAGCCCGACCCGTCGAGCCGCTCGTGGTGGGAGCCGGCGAGCACGCCGATCGGAGCGAGCGCCTGCGACTGGGCGAACGCCCGCTCGGTGAAGTGCGGATGCAGCCGCACGCGTTCCCACTCGCCGAAGCCGAGCGGCCCGGGCTTCTCCCAGATCGCGTTCGACACGCCGACGCGGCCGAGGTCGGCCGCGAGCGCGGCCCGGCGAAGGAAGGCAACGGTCTCCGCCGGCAGACCCAGCCGCCAGGCGGCGGCCTCGGCGAGGTCTGCGACGCCGGTCGAGTGCTCCCGGTGCCAGGGCGATTTGAGACCGGTGAGCGCGGCGAATGCGGCGAACGCGGCATCGATCCCGTCCGGGGAGAGGTTCACCTGGGGAAACGGCTCGCTCTCGAGCGCGTGCTCCCACATCCGGGTCTCGTCCAGCTCTGCGCACACGTCGGCGAAATGGCGCGCGCCGAGCTCCGCGAGGCGCGGCTCGTAGGCCGAGCCGGCCCGCCGCTCGAGAACGGCGCGCGCGTCGTCGTATCCCGCGGCGGTCAGGAAGAGCGAGAAGTCGCGCGCCACGTGGAGGAGGCGCGCGGGCAACGGCAGCTCCTCACCGCCGGCGTCTCGCGGCAGGCCCTTTCCGTCCCAGCGGGCGAACACGTACTCGAGCGCCGCCTCGACACCCGGACCGAGCTCGAGCCAGCCCGCGAACCGCTGCGCTACCTCGCACATCGCGGCGAACGACTCGCGGGCCCTCGCCGGATCGGACAGCGCGGCCTCGATCATCTGCTCGCGAACCTCGGGTGGCCGTCCAGGCCCCACATGGGTGCGGTAGAAGGCGAGCACCTGCGCCGGTTCGGCCGGATCGATCAGGAAGAAGGCGGCTCGGTGCTCGATGTCCTCACCGAAGAGGAGCGTCGCCTCGTGCCCGTTCGAGGTGCAGCCGGCCGCATGGAGGAGCGCGACGTAGTAGGTGTCGGCGAGCTCATCCGGAGACGCTCCCGCGAGCTCGCCCAGCCGGACTGCGAGCACGGCCGTGCGCAGGGCGTGCTCGAGGGGCTGCCCGGTGCCGAGGTCGGTGGCGAGCGAGAGGGCCCCGACCAGCTCGGCCGCGCGAATCGGCTGCTCAGGCCGCGGACCGGCCTGCTCGACCGGGATGGCCGCCACCTCCATGTCCTCTATACGCCCATGGAATTGTGCGAGGTGCTGGATTTGCAGGCACTTTCACCGGCATGACGATGCTGTGTGATCACGGAAGCCTCACTGGAGAGACCATATGGCATGCCTGCGACGAGAGACGCCGGGCCCCGAGCCGCGTGTGAGCCCCAACGCCTCCGGCGCTCGCGAGTCACGCGGGAGTGGGCCGGCCCGTCGACTGGCAGCGCGGAGTGATCTCGGCATTGCGATAATCGAGCTCGGCGTGTCCGTTCAGCAGCCGCCTGCACCTCTCAACCCGGGGTCGTTTAGCCGACTGCACCGGTTTGTCCTCGTAGGGGCCCTGGTAGTGGGGGTGGGCATTGGGGCGGCGATCGCCCTTCTGCGTTCCTCGAGCACGAGTCCGGCCGTGACGAGCTCGGCTGCGTCCGGCCCGCCGATCACCTGGCCGGTCGGGAAGAAGGTCGCACCCGGTTTCACATTGCGGAGCGAAAGCGGCAGCCCCATCTCGCTGAAGCAGTTCCGGGGCCGGCCGGTGATCCTGACGTTCATCGACCCGCTCTGCCGCAACCTGTGTCCGCTCGAGGCGAAGACCCTCGGCCGGGTCGCCTCTTCGTTCCCGGCGGCCCGACGTCCGGCGATCGTCGCCGTGAGTGTCAACCTGTGGGCTGACGCGCGCAAGAACCTGCTGCTCGACAAGACCAAGTGGGGCCTGCCCGGCGACTGGCAGTGGGCGGTCGGCGCCCCGGCAGCGCTCGCCCGCGTCTGGAAGAACTACTCGATCGGGGTGAGCGTCGCGACGCACACGATCGCGGGAATCAAGGTGCGCCGGATCACCCACACGGAGGCCGCGTACCTCATCGATCCGACTGGTCACGAACGGGCGCTCTACCTCTACCCGTTCCTGCCCCAGGACGTCGAGCGGACGCTTCGCTCGCTTGACCGTGCGTAGGGCAGCCGTCGCGCTGGCGACGGTGCTGACCGTCGCCACGCTGGTGCCATCCACGGCGTCGGCGCATGTCGGCAGAGTCCCACCGGCGGCGACCGATTACCTGGCTCGGATCTCGTCGATCCCGGCCGGACTAGAGGCGCGGATAGTCGACGGCGACCAGGCGGTCTGGATGCGTGTGAGGCCGTCCCTCACCGTCGTCGTCACCGGCCTCCGCGGCGAGCCGTACCTCCGTTTCTCACGGGCCGGCGTTGCCGTCAACACACGCTCGGCCACGTGGTTCCTCAACCGGGTGTTCCCCCAGCCCGTCCCACGCAGCATCGGCTTGAGCACAGCGCCGGACTGGAAGCAGCTGACAGCCGGCCATTCGTGGATGTGGCACGACGGCAGGCTTCACGCAGCCGTTCTTGCCGCGCATCCGTCCGGGAACACGTACCTCGGTCGTTGGACGGTGCCGGTCGTCGTCGACGGTCACGGCGCCACGATCCGCGGCGGCCTCTGGCAGTCGGCGCCGGCGTCCCCACTCTGGTTCTGGCCGCTTCTGGTCGCCGCGGCGTCGATCCCAGCTCTCTGGAAGTTGCGCGAAGCGCGCCTCGAAGCCCAAGTTGGAGCGATCCTCGCCGGGGTGGCGCTCGTCGCGTCGACCGTCGCCCGGCTCGGCCGCGAGCTCTACGGGCGGCCGACGGTCTCGTCGTGGCAGCTCGCGCTCGTGGCGCTGAGCTGCCTCGTGGCCGTCGCCCTCGCCCTTCTCTACAGCCGGCCGGAGTGGCGTGCGCTCGGCGGGTTCGCGATCGGAATCGCGGCGACGTACCAGGGCCTCGCCCTGGTGTCGACGCTCCGTGACGGCTGGGTGCTGGCAGCGATCCCGACCTGGCTCGAACGGAGCGCCACGGCGGTCTCACTTGCCTCCGGCTTCCTGCTGATCCTGGTCACGCTTCGCCTGGCGCTCCCGGACGGCTCCCCTGACCCGACGGCGCTACCGCAACGCTGAGCGGGCCGCGCGGCGCCGGATCAAAAGGCGCGCCGCAAGCCCGAGGAGAAGCGCGAGGACGATGGCGGCGATGATCTCCGTCCGGCTCGTGCCCCCGCCGGACGATGCGCGTACGGAGGCCCGCCCGCCCTTCGTCGAGACCTTCACACCCGACGCGGCGGCGAGCTTGGTGACCGCGGTGGTCGCGGCGGTGGCCAGCCCGGCCGGTGTCCGCTCCACTCTGATTCCCTTGAGAGCCCGGTATCCCGCGGCGGGATCGTGCTTCCACTGGGCGAAGCCGAGACCGCTCGGCATCACGACGAGCAGTCGAGTCGTGGTCTTGAATCGTCCCGTTCCGCACGACGCGCCCCACCAGCACTTCGAGTCCTCGGCGTCGAGAAAGCGCGCGTAAGTCTTCGGCTTCCCGAAGAGCTCGGGCACCGAGCCCAGGTCGTAGCTGCTCCAGATCAGCGCCACCCTGACCGGAAAGCCGCTCTTGTTCGCCGACGCGACCGCGGCGACGAGCTTCCGCTGTTGCGCGGGCGGGATCTTCGCGTCGTACGAGAGGAAGACCTGCTGAGCTACCAGGTAGTCGCTCGCGGGGTCGCCATCGGCCCTGGCGGCGCGCGCCGCGAAACTGGCAAGGAAGGCACAGGCGAGCAGGCAGAGAACGGCGCGCGTAGCCTGGTTGCGATGCACCTTGGCGTCTTCGCGCTTGCGGCCGCCGCCGCCTCGGCCGCGGTACCGACCCCCGTGGGAATTGGGCCCAGATACCACCCGCCGGCGAAGTCTCCGGCCGCGCGGTTCGCGTGCCGGCCCGCGCCGCTGAACCGGGGCCCACGTGTCCATGTCGAGCTGTTCGTACGCCGGCGCGTCGTGATCGTCCCGGCAGCGATCGGTCTGAAGGGGGCGCACTTGCGGCTCGGGCGCGTCGTCTCGGCGAGCTGCCGCGCCGGCGTCTGGACGCTCGACCCGAGCGGAATCGTGGGCTATGCGAGAGCCACGACGCTCGGCGGCCTCTTCCGCGTCTGGGGCCAGCCGCTCGCCCCGAGTCGACTTGCCTCGTTCCGCGGTCCGGTCTCGGTCTACGTCGACGGTGTCCGGCGCCGCGACAACCCACGCTCGCTGCGCCTCCGGCCCGGCGCCGAGATCGTGCTCGAGGTCGGTGGCTACATCCCGCCGCACCGCAGCTTCCTCTTCCCGCCCCGCTGACCGCGGCCCCATCCTCATCCGCCCAGTACGCTCCGAAGCACGTCGATCGCGACAAGCGCAGCGGCGAGTCCGCACGCGAGCGCACCGAGTGCCGCCAGAAGGACGAGCTGCGGGGCCGCTTTGCCCTTCATCTCGCGTGAAGGGTGAAGGGGACGGTGAGGACTTGCCCGCCAAGGTAGGTCAGCAGGAACATGCGCCAGGTCCCGGACTCGGGGAGCAGCACGCCGGCCTTGAGTATGCCGGGCGTTGTCGAGTGGCCTGTCACGCGCACCGTGCCGAGGGCCGAGAAGCAATAGACGTCCCCCTGCTTGCAGATATGGGTGTGCGAGTACGCGAGCGAGCCCCGGTGGAAGAAGATCGCGTGGGCAAGCGCACCGCGCCAGTTCGTGAAGTGCGCCTTGCCCCCGGACGGGTCGGTGACCCGGATGACGAGGAAGGTCGGCTCGATGGCCTTCAGGTGCGGGTGGCCCTCGATCGTGAAGCGATAGCCGTGGACCACGGCCGTCGAGCGGTAGGGCGGGAGCGGCTGGGGCCGGTACTTGCCCTTGACCGTCACCCACTTGAAGAGTTGGAAGTTGAACGGGGTAGTCGGCCCCGTCACCTTCGGGTAGGCGTCGATCGTGATCCGGTAGCGGCCCGGCGTGGGAAAGACGACGGGCTCGCTCACGTCCCCGTCCGGGTCGGCGTCGGCGTCGTCGTACTGGATGTGGCTGTCGTCGCTGCGGACGATGATCAGATCGACGCCGGAATGCGGCTCACAGCACTCCTTGTACTCGGTGAGCGGCTTGCCCGAGGGCTGCCGGATCGTGAAGGAGACCGTCGTCCGCCGTCCTGCGACGACCGGGCCGCTCGGCTTGAACCCGGAGAGGCCGAAGATGCGTGCGGGCAGGACCCTCGGGCCGGTAGTGGAAGCGGCGCCACCGCCGGAGCCGCAGCCGGACAGCAATACGACTGCGGCGAGCACCGCGAGCAGAACGGGCTGTATCGGCCGCCTAGTCATCGCGACACGTGAAGCGTGAAGGGGACGGTGACGACGCGGTCGCGGAGATAGGTCAGCAGGAACAGGCGCCAGGTACCGGCCTCGGGAAGCAGCACTCCCACCTTGAGAACTCCCGGCGCGGTCGAGTGGCCGGTCACGTGGATGTTGCCGAGCGCGGAGAAGCAGTAGATGGCACCGGGTTTGCAGACGTGGGTGTGTGAGTAGGCGAGGTTCCCTTGTCGGTAGAAGATGGCGTGGGCGAGGGCGCCGCGCCATGTCCCGAACACGGCCTTGCGTCCGTCCGGATCGGTGGCGTGGATGACGAGGAAGCTCGGCTCGATCGCTTTCAACCGTGGATGTCCCTCGATCGTGAAGTGGTATCCATCAACCACCACCGTCGACCTCGGTGGAGGTAGCGGCTGAGGGTGGTAATGGCCTTGCACGGTCACCCACTTGAACAGTTGGAAGTTGAAGGGCGTGTTCGGATTGGTGACCTTCGGCCAGGCGTCGACGGTGACCCGGTAGCGGCCGGGCGTGGGGAAGACCACCGGCTGACGCACTTCCCCCTTGGCAGCGGGCATGAGCGCGTCGAACGTGAGGTGGCTGTCGTCGCTGCGGATGACGAGCAAGAAGACTCCGACGTGCGGCGCGCAGCACTTCCTGTACGCCGTGAGCGGCTTTCCCGAGGGAGTCCGGATCTTGAAAGAGACCATCGTCGGCCGTCCCGCACGGACAGGCCCGGTCGGCTTGAAGCTGGATAGGCCGAAGACGCGGCCGGGAAAGATCGTCGGTCCGGTGGTGGCGGTACTGCCGGAGCCCGAGCCGCAGCCGGCGAGGAGCGCCGCCGCAGTGATGGTGACGAGAACGATGAGTGAACCACGGTGAAGCATCCGGACGAGCTCTCCTTCCCCTCTACTCATGTGACTTCAACCCCCGGCACGGTCGACGACGAGGACCGTGAACGGCAGTCCGTGTTTCGGCGTGATCGTGTAGCTGAGGCCCCAGTGTCCGACCATGACGAGCGCCGGGGCCTTGCGGGTGTAGACGCCGGGAGCCGTCTCGGCGAGCTGGTACTCCTGCGTCGGCATCTGCATGTCGAGCATCGCGAAGGTCAGGGTCACGTCCGCTCCCGAGACGGGCTTCCCGCCGCGCGTCAGCCGGAGCCCAAACGAGTCCGGCGCAGCTGCCCGGTTGGGATCGACCAGGACCTGGAGCTTGTAGCCGCCCCGGGTCACCGTCGAGGCGACCTTGCCCGGCCCGACGCGCGCGATCGCCGAACCTTCCTCTGCGAACGCCGGCGGCGGCGGCGCGACGCTCGACAGGACGGCCGCCGCGAGAATCGCGCCGGCCACCAGCACGGCCTCGATGGAGACGAGCGTCCGCAGCAGCCGCGCCGAGGCCTCGCTCACCTCGGGCCGCGAGAGGCCCGGCTTGTTCTTCAGGAGGTTCACCGAGGCGAGCAGCATCGCGGCCAGGAGGATCCCGGCCTTGATCAGGATCACCTTCCCGTACGTCGTGAGCCAGAGCGCGTTCAGAACGGGGAGATGGAGGACCGAGGCGCCGACGCCGGTTCCGAGCAGGATGAGGACCGAGACGAAGGCGACGTTCGAGAAGCGCGGCACGCATACCGCGAATCCGGCGACGCGTCGCGCAGCCGGGAGGGTGGCCCATACGACGAGCAGCCCGATCAGGCCGCCGATCCAGAGCGAGCCCGACACGAGATGGAGCCAGTCGAGCAGGATGGCGACGCCGCGGGGCGCGGTCTGCCCGGCGTGGCCGACGGCGCCGGGAAGGACGAGCACCGCCGCTGCCCCGCCGAACGCGCCGCTGAGCGCGAGCAGCGCCGCGACCGAGCGGCCCTCGCGCTCGGGCCGATCGGTCCAGATCGCGACGGCCGCGGCGAGCACGAAGAGCGCGAAGCAGAGCTCGACGTCGACATAGCCGCGGCCGAAGGCCGTCAGTCGCCAGAGTGGCACGACGGCCGTGACGCTCCAGAACGAGCGAAGCGAGTCGATCGAGACCGCTTCCTCGAGATAGGCCGGGATCGCGATCAGGCCGAGCGCGGCGACGACCGCAAAGGCGAGCGTGAGCCGGCTCAGGCTCGTGCCGGACACGCGACGGACGAGCGGCCGCGCGATCACGACCCGCAGCACGAACAACCCGATCGCCGTCATCACCGTCAGGAACGCGAGCCACTTCGCGACCACGAGCGGCGTCGAGGTCGCCGTCCCGGCGATATGCGGGACCGTGAACTGCGGCGCCGGCCCAGCGTCTGGCCCGACGGCGAACGTGAACGCCCCCTGCACCGGATGCCCGTCGACCGAGATCGCGCGCCAGTAGACGAGATACCAGCCCTGACCGATGTGCTTGATCGGGACGACGAGCGTGTCCGGATCCGACGGCGAACGAGTGACCGGACCCGTCGTCTCCTGATGCGCATCGACGTCGGTGACCGAGATGATCGCGAACCGGGGCTCGACCGCCTCGTCGTAGGTCAGCTGGACGCTGCTGGGAGGCCGGCTCAGGATCACGCTCGCCTCCGGAACGGTCTTGATCAGATAGGCGTGGGCGGACGCCGCCGCGGGCACCAGCAATGCCAGCGCCACGACGGCGACCGCCACGGCTCCACGCCTACGCGCAGTCACGTGAGCGAACGGCCCCCACGCGAGAACAGCGCGATGCCTCCGACGAGAAGGCCGAGCGCGCCGAGGACGAGCGCGGCGATCGTCAGGGTCGACGTGCCGCCGCCCGAGACAGAGCTCACCACGTCGATGGTCGGCGCCGGCGCAGCAGACGACTCCGGCCCGGACCAGTCCACGATCGACCCGTCCGAGTAGGTCTGCTGCACGTGGAACGTGTACGTCCCCGCCGCGGACGGCTGGGCGAGGAACTGGAACAGCGAGTCGTCCTCGGTCGGAACATGGCCGCCGGACCACGTGACCTGCGTGACGACCGCGTTCTCCCCGGATCCGGTCGACTGCTCCACGCGCTTCCAGCCGGGGCTCGGCACGAACGAGTCGATCGAGAATCCCTTCGGCAGCGTCAGGACGATCTTCGTCGTGAACGCGTTCGTCTTCTCGGTCGGGATGGCGAGGCTGTAGAGCTGCAGCTCGTTCGCCAGCGAGACCGACGGGCTCATGCGGGCGTGCGCGGACGCACTCGCGACGGCGACCAGGCCGACCACGGTCGCGCACACAAACACCGCAAAGCGGCTCTTGCGGTTCAACTCACTCTCCTTCGGTAGCGGGACCCGCCGCCGGCCGGCGGCGGTTCTGCTCAGCCGGCGAAGAGAGGAGGTCCGCGCCGCCCCAGGCTGCGCGAGAGAAGCGACGAGAGCGGAGGGAGAACCTGTGCCGCCGGAATGAGCGTCGGAGGCGCCGCGCCACGGAGGCGCGGCGGCGAGACGCGGCCGAGGCGGCGCCCGAGGCGCCTGGCCGTCCGCAGAAGGAATCGAGCGGCGAGAAAGGCGAGCATGCCGAACGGAAGCTGGAGCGCGATCCCGAGCACGAAGGTCGGCTGTTCCGCCGCGCACCAGGGGAAGAAGCCCCAGGCGAGCCAGCGCTCGATGTACTCCTGGAAGGCGAACCCGGCCGCGGGCAGCAGCGCGAACGCCCACGGCGGCAGCGACCGCATGTCGCGCCCGCGTGCCGCGTCGAGAGCGCTCGCTGCGAGCGAGAGAACGACGACCGCGGCCGCGACTCCGAGCGCGAGCGGCAGCATACTCATGTAGCCGTGTCCCGTCGCGACCAGGTCCTGGACCCGGATGCTCGCCTCCGGATACACGATCCGATAGGCGAGCATGTGGGCAACCTGGGATCCCGCGAGCATCAGCGGGACGGCGACAAGCCACGCAAGCCCCCGGCGCATACGCCGGATCCTGCCACAGCAGCTCCTCTGGAACCTCCGACAGCCGTCACCTCGGCGCGGCAACGGGCAGGCTGCGAGA
>Ga0335083_10007544_pt1 | contig 13415 bp, 10 predicted proteins | sample Lox_Sample_42_FD_206716 | JGI IMG/M metagenome (GOLD analysis project Ga0335083, IMG submission 206716) | Soil microbial communities from Loxahatchee National Wildlife Refuge, Florida, United States - Lox_Sample_4.2 | ecosystem: Environmental > Terrestrial > Soil > Wetlands | place: USA...
CGAGCGTGTGCGACTGCTCGGGCGACTGAGCCAGGTGGAGGGGATGGAGCGCTACCTCCGGCGCGCCTTCCTGGGGCAGAAGCAGTTCTCCGTCGAAGGTCTCGACGTGATGATCCCGATGCTCGATGAGGCGATCGAGCTCGCTGCGTCGGACGGCGCTCATGAGATCGTGGTGGGGATGGCGCATCGCGGGAGGCTCAACGTCCTCGCGCACGTCATCGGCAGGCCGTACGAGACGATCCTGCGCGAGTTCGAGGGCGAGCGGACGATCGAGGCCGTCGTATCGAGCGAAGAGGGCGGCAGCGGCGACGTCAAGTACCACCTCGGCGCGCAAGGGACTCGCTCGACGCCGACCGGTGACATCACGATCACGCTGGTCTCCAACCCGAGCCACCTCGAAGCGGTCGACCCCGTCGTCGAGGGACGCGCGCGGGCGGAGCAGACCGACCGTTCCTCGCGACAGGGCTACCACGACCCGAGCGTCGCCCTCCCCGTCCTGATTCACGGCGACGCGTCCTTCGCCGGCCAGGGGAGCGTCGCCGAGACGCTCAACCTCCAGGCGCTCGCGGGCTACTCGACCGGCGGGTCGCTCCACCTGATCGCCAACAACCAGGTCGGCTTCACCACCGACCCGGAGAGCGGCCGCTCGACGCGCTACTCGAGCGACCTCGCCAAGGGCTTCGACATCCCCATCGTTCACGTCAACGCGGACGACCCCGAGGCGGCGCTCGCCGCCGTCAGGCTCGCGCTTGCGTACCGGCGGCGTTTCGGCCACGACGTCGTGGTCGACCTCGTCGGCTACCGGCGCCACGGCCACAACGAGCAGGACGAGGCCGCGTACACGCAGCCGCTGCTCGCGGCCGCGATCGCCGATCACCCCACCGCGCGCGAGCAATTCGCGGCGCGTCTCGTCGCGGAGGGCGACCTCACGCAGGAGCAGGCGGACGAGCTCGAGCAGGACGTCATGTCGGAGCTGCGCCGGGCGCACGAGGCGCTGAAGGAGACGTTCGGGCAGGCCGAGCCGTCACCCCCGAGCGACACGCACATTCCCGCCGCTACGGGCGACGAGGTCGTCACTGCTGTCGCTGCCGACCGGTTGCGTGCATTCAACGAGCAGCTCCTGCGCGTCCCGGAAGGGTTCACGCCGAATCCGAAGCTCATGCGCCAGCTCGAGCGGCGACGGGAAGCGCTCGAGGAAGGCGGGATCGACTGGGGTCAGGCCGAGGCGCTGGCGTTCGCATCGCTCCTCGTCGAGGGGATCCCCATCAGGCTCACCGGGCAGGACACCGAGCGCGGCACATTCTCGCATCGGCACGACGTGCTCCACGACGTGGCCACGGGAGCGATGTACACGCCGCTCCAGCACCTCGACGACGCCGGCGGCGCCTTCGAGATCTACAACTCACCGCTCTCGGAGTACGCGTGCCTCGGCTTCGAGTACGGCTACTCCGTGGCCGCACCCGAAGCGCTCGTCCTCTGGGAAGCCCAGTTCGGCGACTTCGTCAACGGCGCCCAGATCATCATCGACCAGTTCATCGCCGCCGGGTTGTCGAAGTGGCGGGAGTCGACTCGCCTGACCCTCCTCCTGCCTCACGGCTACGAGGGCAACGGCCCGGAGCACTCGAGTGCCCGCCTCGAACGCTTCCTCCAGCTCGCGGCGCAGGAGAACCTGCGGATCGCGAACTGCACGACCTCGAGCCAGCACTTCCACCTGCTGCGGCGGCAGGCACTCGACGCGACTGCGCGCCCACTCGTCGTGATGACTCCGAAAGGGCTCCTACGCCTGAAGCAGGCGGCCTCGACCCTCGAGGATCTGGCGAGCGGAGAGTTCCGCCCCGTCCTCGACGACGCGAGGCCGGATCGCGACGACGTCGAGCGGCTCGTGCTGTGCCAGGGGAAGATCTACTACGACATCACCGGCCACGAGGAGCGGGAAAACGCGTCCCGGGTTGCGGTCGCCCGGATCGAGCAGCTGTATCCGTTCCCCACGGAGCGTGCGAAGGACGTGGTCGCGGGATATCCCAACCTCCGCGAGGTCGTGTGGGCGCAAGAAGAGCCACAGAACATGGGGGCGTGGCGCGCGATCAGGCATCGTCTGGAAGAGACGAAGCCGGAGGGCGTGCCGCTTCTCTACATCGGGCGGCCGTGGCGCGCCAGTCCGAGCGAGGGTTATCCGACGGCGCACCTGCGAGAGCAGGATCGGATCGTGCGCGCCGCGCTCGGCGTCTAGCCGTCGCCGCCCTGGTTGCTCCACCAGCCCCTGTGGCCGTAGCCGTGGCCGCGTGCGTGCGTCAGCGGCTGCGCCGGCCGGCCTTGGTGGCACGGGCCGCGAGCTTCGGGCCGTGCGTTCGAGCCAGCCTCATGAGCTGCCGGCGCTGCTGCGGCGGCAGGCGCCGATAGATGTCCCACACCATGAGCGTGAGCGCCCACGCCGTCGGGCGGAGCTTGCGGGAACTGCGGGCCATGTCCTGATCCTTCCAGATCGTGGCAATGGTTGCGCCGGGGCGGTTCGGTCCCGGCCGAGCCGGGGACAGGTCGGCCCGGTGGATGCGTATGGACGTGGTTCTTGTCGCCGTAGCCGTTGCCCGGCCGAGTGCTGGTCGGGGTCGACGGGGCCGGCAGAGACGCGGGTGCGGGCAGCGATGCGGGTTGCGAGGCCGGCCCAGGCAGTGGCGTGGGCGGTGGCGGCGACGGCGGGGACGGCGACGGCGCCGGCGGGGACGGGGGTGGTGGCGATGCGCGGTGCGTCGGCGCCGGCCGTGAGGCAGCGCTCGGCTGCGCCGCAGGTCGGCCGGCGACCGGGACGATGGGCGCGACCTGCACGGCCTGCGGCTCGATCGAGCGTGAGTGTGCAGGGTGCGGCGGCTGAGGAAGCGTGGGCGCCTGGACGACGCTCCGAGTGGGGCCGGGGCCAGCTCCGAGCAAGATGCCGGGCGGCCCGGCAGGTGCCGAGAGGAGGCGTGGGACGAGGGCGGCGCCGGCGACGGCGATCGCGAGGAGCAGCGCGGCGACGATCCGCTCTTTGCCGCTCATGTTGTTCCCTCCTCCCGCCGACAACATCCCTTGAAAGGACTATCGGCAGGGAGGACTTCTCGCTTGAGAATGGGGGGATCCAGCTGAGCAGCTTCAAGCTCAAGCTCGTCGCGTACTTCGTGCTGCTGTCGCTCGTTCCGATGGCGGCGACCTACTGGGGGTTCACCACCGTCGCCGGCGCGGGCGAGTCACGGCAGGTCACACTCCGGCAGGAGCAGGCGCTCCGTGCCGCGCTCGCACTGTACGACCAGCGGGCGAGTCGCGCCCAGGCGCAGGCAGCGGATGTCGCGCGCTCGCGGCCGCTGCAGCGGGCACTCGTGCGTCGTGACCGCCGGGCGCTGGAACGGGCCGTTGTCGGCAAGCCGGGGCTCTACGTCGTCGGCGCCGGAGGCCTCCGTGCAGGATCCTCGCCCAAGCCGGCCGCGCGGTTCCCCGTCGACGTCGTCAGCGGTACCAGACACCTGGGCAAGGTCGTGGCGACGGTCCCGCTCGACCACGCTCTCGTCGAGCTCCTGGGTCGCGGTGCTGCGTTCGACTCCGGCGACGTTCTCGTGCTGCTCGACGGAACGCGGATCGCCGCCGCGTCCCCTTCGCTCCAGGGGCGTGTTGCGCTGGCCCCTGGGCGGAGCGGGACGATCCACGTCGGGGGCACGGTCTATCGCGCCTTCGTCGCGCCGGCGCTGCCTGGGATTCCCGCGGCCCGCCTCGGCGTTCTGACTCGGAAGTCCGTGATCGACGCCGCCGACGCGCGGACTCGGAACCGGCTCCTCTTTGGACTGCTCGCGTGCCTGGCCCTCGTCGGCCTCGTCGCCTACCTCGAGGGCCGGTCGATCGTCCGCCACCTCGGCCGCTTTGCCGCGGTTGCCCGCGGGATCGCGGGCGGACGGCTCAGCGAGCGCGTGCCGGTTCGAGGGCGGGACGAGTTCGCGGCGCTCGGCACGGCGCTCAACGACATGGCCGCGCAGCTCGAGGCGCGGCTAGCCGAGCTCGAGGCCGAGCGTGGACGCGCGCGCGAGGCGCTCGCGCGCTTCGGGGATGCGCTCGCCGCGACCCACGACGCCGAGCAGCTACTCCACATCGTCGCGGAGGCGGCCGCCGAGGCGACCTCCGCGCGCGCCTGCCGGATCGTGTCAGCCGACGGGTCCGTGGTCGTCAGCGGCGATCCGGACGCCGATGGTGACCGGCTCATCCTTCCGCTGACCGCCGCCGGCGAGCGCTTCGGGACGCTCGAGCTCGTGGGGGACTCCTTCAGCAAGGAGCATCGGATGAATGCCGCGTCGCTCGCCGCACATGCGGTTGTCGCGCTCGAGAACGCGCGGCTCCACGGGATGGTCGAGCGGCAAGCGCTCGTCGACGGTCTCACGGGACTGGCGAACCGCCGCGCCGCCACCGAGGCGTTGCACGCCGAGGCGGCCCGCGCGGAGCGCCTCCAGACGCCCCTCGCGGTCGTTCTGGCCGACCTGGACGAGTTCAAGGACGTGAACGACGTCTATGGACACGCCGTCGGCGACGCGGTGTTGAGGGCGTTCGCCGACGTGCTTCGCGAGACGGTCCGAGAGTCGGACGTCGCGGGGCGTTGGGGCGGGGAGGAGTTCCTGCTTCTCTTGCCCGGGGCCGACGAGGAAGGCGCGGCGCAGCTCGCGGAGCGCATCCGGATGCGGCTCGTCGACCGCGACATCCCGGGCGCTCCGGGCCTCCGCGTGACAGCGAGCTTCGGTGTGGCCGTGTACGCCGGGGAATCGAACAGCGAGCAGCTCGTCGTCGCCGCGGATGGCGCTCTCTACCGGGCCAAGCGCGCCGGGAAAGATCGGGTCGAACGAGCGCAACCGGCGGCGTTTTGACACTTTACGAACGAAAGACCGCGGCAATCCCCGTTATCATGCGCGCGGACGACGAGCACGACCCACGGGAGGACGCTTCTATGCCGGTAGAGACACCGTCTATTTTCGCGCAGGTCATCAAGGAACACCTCGACCTCAAAGAGCGGAACGCGCGACTCGGCGACACGATGCCGATCGACGATTACAAGGGCGAGGGGGATCCGTTCGAGAACCATCCGCTCTTCAAGAGCGAGGAGCAGGCGCGAATCGAGGAGACGATGGACGGCGTCGAGCCCGACTTCAGCGACGCGAGCCTCGAGGATGTCGGTGTCTGGCCGGGCGAGGAGCCGTTCGAGGAGGTCACGGCCGAGACGACAGAGGTGGCCGTGCCTGCGATCGAGGAGTCCGCGTTCTGGAGCAACGGCGGCGCGCGCGACTTCGACTGGGGCGATTAGCCCCGCGCGAAGAGCTTCGCTCTTCGCGCGGATTTGCCAGAACTCCGCGTTCGCGAGACGCGGTCTCGCGAACGCTCCGTGCAGTTGCCGGTCGCCCGCCGGCTGAGGCCGCTTCGCGGCGTCTGCGGGAGCGGGATAGCTGGGCGTGTGTTCACCCTCCCGAGGGATTCGTGCAGGGGGCCTCGCACCGATGTTTCCTCCGTCTGCTGCGGTCCACCTTCCGGGAGTAACCAACGGTGCATGTGAGCTGCGATCGATCGGGGGATCGGTGGTAGTCCGGCCGAACCATCTCCGGCTGCTCGACACCGACCCCTCGGCAGGCGATCCGACCCTCGTCGAGTCGTACCGGCGCCTCGCCGACGTCTTCCACGAGGTGCTCGCGGAGCAGAGCCTCGACGCCCTCCTGGTGCGCATTGCCGACACGGTCGGCGATCTGATTCCGCTCGACACGCTCACCATCTACGAGGCCGACGAGACGAAGAAGGTGCTGAAGCCGGTGCTCGTCCGTGACGTGTACGCCGACGAGATCATGAGCACCACGATCAGCTTCGCCGAGGGGATCACCGGCTGGGCGACGCGGCACCGCGAAGCCGTCCTCTCCAATCAGGCGCATCTCGACCCGCGCGTGCGCACCGTGCCCGGAACGCCGCTCGAGCCCGAAGCGCTGATCTGCGTCCCGCTCATCGCACGGGGCCAGATCAAGGGCGCGCTCAACATCTACCGCGAAGGCGAGGCCGTCGCCTTCACCGAGATGGAGTTCGAGATCGCGAAGCGCTTCGGGGATGCGGCTGCGCTCGCGCTCGACAACGCGGAGAGCCGCGCCCGGCTCGAGCATCAGGCCCGCACCGACTCGCTGACCGGTCTCTTCAATCACAGCGTCTTCTACGAGCGTCTGCTGCAGTCGCTGCAGGAGTCGAGCCGTACGCACATGCCGCTGGCGCTGCTCATGCTCGACATCGACGACTTCACGCACGTCAACGACGTCCATGGTCACGCCGTCGGGGACGAGCTGCTCCGCTTCCTCGCCGAGGCGCTGCGCGCCATCGTCCGTCCGGAGGACGTCATCTGCCGGCTCGGCGGCGAGGAGTTCGCGGTCGTGATGGACGGCTGCGCCGGCGAAGACGCCGTGCGCGTGGCAGAGCGGGTGCAGACCCGCCTCGCGGCCGTGGACTTCCCGGGAATCGGCCGCATGACCGTCTCGGTGGGGCTCGCCCTCGGTCCCGAGCATGCGATGAATCCCCGTGAGCTCGCTGCCTGCGCCGAGGCGGCGATGATGACGGCGAAGGCGCAGGGGAAGAACCAGGTCGTCCTCTACGACGAGGACGAGACGAGCCGGCCGGACGCCCCGGGCATCGAGCGCGACGTGCGCTCCATCGCCCATCTGAAGATGCTGCAGAGCCTGACCGGGAAGCTCAACCGGTTGAACGACGTGCGAGAGATCGGCGACGCGATCGCGGCCGAGCTCCGGTCGCTCGTCGACTACCACAACTGCAGGGTCTTCGTCTCCGACGGAGACGAGCTCATTCCGGTCGCGTTTCTCGGCGAGCTCACGGCGCCGGCCGAGTCCCTGTCGCTCGACCTCCTGCGGACCCGGGTGGGCCGTGGGATCACCGGGCGCTGCGCCGAGCTCGGCGAGTCGATCGTCGTCGCCGACGCTGCGAACTGCGAGTTCGGCCGGCTGATCGAAGGCACCGATCCGATCGAGGAGTCGCTCCTCGCTGTACCGCTTCGCTACGGAAGCCGGGTCGTCGGCGTGATCGTCGTCTCGAAGCTCGGGCTGGATCAGTTCGACGAGGACGACGTCAGGTTGCTCGAGGTTCTCGCCGGCCACGCGGCGGTCGCCGTCGAGAACGCGAGCCTGTACGAGGCGGCCCGGCGCGAGGCCGACAGCGCGACGTCGCTGCTCGAGTTCGGACGTGAGCTCGCGACCCTCGTCGACCTCGACGACATCGCGGCGCGCGTGACCGAGCTCTCCGCGGAGATCCTCGGTAGCAGCAACACCTCCTTCTACCTCGAGGCGGAGGGCGAGCTCTTCCTGCGGGGAGAGCACGGTCATTCGCCGGAGCTGGCCTCGCGACTCGCTGAGCGCACCTATCCCTCCGAGGCGCTCGACGTGCGGTGCGATCCGTACGTGGCCGAGCCGCAGGATTACGAGCCGGTGATCGGTGAGGCGCCTGTCCCAGGAGGGCGCTACGCAGTTGCGCCGTTCGACGTCGACGGCCGCGTCGGCTGCCTCGTCGCGCTCGTCGAGCGGGACGACTTCGGGGAGCGCGAGCTCGCGCTGCTCGGCGGCCTTGCGCAGCAGGCGAAGCTCGCGATCGCCAACGCGTCGAGCTACGAAGGTCTCGAGCGGACGTTCGTCTCCACGGTGGAGGCGCTCGCCAACGCGCTGGAGGCGAACGACGAGTACACCTCGACCCACGCGCGCTGGATCACCGATCTCTCGCTGCGAGTGGGCCGGGAGCTGGGCCTCGACGAGCGCGCGCTGAAGTGCCTCGAGCTGGGCGCGCTTCTGCACGACATCGGCAAGATCGGCATCCCGAGCGACGTGCTCGCGAAGCCCGGCCGGCTGACCGCCGCCGAGCGGACGCTCGTCCAGACGCATCCGGAGCTCGGTGAGCGGATCATCGCCCCGATCGACCGGCTCCAGGTCGTGCGGCCGATCGTTCGGCATTGTCACGAGCGCTGGGACGGACAGGGCTATCCGGACGGCATCTCGGGCGAGAGCATCCCCCTGGAGTCGCGCATCATCTTCGTCTGCGACGCCTATCACGCGATGACGACCGACCGGCCGTACCGGCGCCGCCTCAGTCACCGCGAGGCGGTGCGGCGGCTTGCCGAGGGAGCAGGCAGCCAGTTCGATCCGAACGTCGTCGAGGTCGCGCTTCGCGTGCTCGAGCAGTCCTCGGACTCGCCGGGCGCCGCGAACTAGCCCGCGGCGGCGAGCTCTGGCTCACCGCCCTCGAGCGTGTGCGCGAGGCGGCGGAAGGGGCCGTCGACCGTCAGCAGTTCTCGCTCGGTGCCGCGCTGGATGATCTGCCCGTTCTCGACGACGAGGATCTCGTCGGCGCGCCGTACCGTGGAGAGGCGATGCGCGATGATGATCGAGGTGCGACCGTGCAGAAGCCGATCGAGGGCGCGCTCGATCAGCATCTCGGTCGGCCGGTCGATGTTCGAGGTGGCCTCGTCCAGGACGAGGATGCGCGGATCGGCGAGCAGGGCCCGTGCGATCGAGATCAGCTGACGCTCGCCGGCCGAGAGGCCGGCCCCGCCCTCGCGCACCTCGTGGTCGAGGCCGCCCGAGAGCCGCGCCGCCACCCGGTCGACACCGACCGCTGCGGCTGCCGCCTCGACCTCCTCGTCGGTCGCGTCGGGCTTCGCGAACCGGATGTTCGACGCGATCGTGCCGCTGAAGAGGAAGGGATCCTGGAGCACGACACCGAGCTGGCGCCGGTACGAGCGGAGCTGGACGTCGCGCAGGTCGTGCCCGTCCACCCGCACCGCTCCCTGATCGGGGTCGTAGTGGCGCCCGATCAGCCGTGCGAGCGTCGACTTGCCGTGTCCCGACTCGCCCACGAGTGCGAAGCAACCGCCGGGCGCAATGTGGAACGAGACTCCATGCAGGACGGGGTCCTTGCCGTAGGCGAAGACCAGCGAGTCGAGGTCGAGGTCGCCGTCGAGGCGTGGGAGCGGCTTCGCTCCCGGCCGGTCTCCGATCTCCGACTCCTCGTCGAGGATGCTCGCGATCTTCACCATCGCGGCGCCCGCCGACTGCAGCTGGCCGTAGATGTCCGAGAGCTCCTGCAGCGGCTGGAAGACGAGCTGCAGGAGGTAGATCGCCGTGATCAGCGTGCCGATGGTGAGCGTCTGGTGCTCGTAGAGGTTCGAGCCGAAGTAGACGACCGTCCCCATCGCGAGCACGCCGAGGAACTCGATCGACGGGAAGAAGACCGAGAAGATCCGCTGGACGTACGTCGACTGCGCTCGGTTGGCGTCGTTCAACACGTCGAACTCGGCCTGGAAGCGCCGCTCGCGGTTGAACGCCTGCACGACAGCCATCCCCGCGACGGACTCGGCGATCTGCGCCGTTACGGCGGCGATTCGGTTCCGTTGCTCGACGTTCGCGGTATGCGAGGCACGCTGGAACCACCGCGAGAGGACGAGAGTCGGCGGCAGGACGACGAATGCGATGAGGCCGAGGCGCCAGTCGGCGATGAGGAGCGCGATCACCGCCGCCGGCAGGAGGATGACGTTCGAGACGAGGGTCGGCATCCCCTGCGAGAGGACGTCCGAGACCGCGTCGACGTCGCTCGTGAGGCGCGCGATGATCCAGCCCGCCTTCTGCTGCGAGAAGTACCGGAGCGAGAGGCCGGTGAGGTGGTCGAAGAGGTCGCGCCGTAGGCCGATCACGACCGCCTGGCCGATCGTCGCGAGCCCGCGGATCAGGCGTGCCTGCAGGACCCAGCCGACCGCGGCGACTCCCAGGTAGATGAGGACGATGATCGTCAGGTGATGCTCGTCGCGCGGCTTGATGCCCTTGTCGATCGCGTTCCGGACGAGAAGCCAGCCTCCGGTCAGGCAGATGGCATTGCCGACTCCCACGAGCAGCATCCGCGCGGCGAACGTCTTCCGGCCCTCCATGTACTTCCAGAGGCGCCTCATGCCGCTATCACCTCGTCACCGAAGAGCGTTGCGAACTCCCCGCCGGCGCGCAGGAGATCGGCCGGTGTCCCCGACTCGACGATCCGCCCGTCGAGCAGGACGACGGCACGGTCGGCGATCGCCACCGTCGAGAGGCGTTGTGTGGCGACGAGCACGGTCCGGCCGGCGAGCGCAGGGCGGAGGCGGGCGACGAGCCGCCGCTCGGTGAGGGTGTCCACCGCCGAGAGGGGGTCGTCGAGCACGACGACGCGCGCACGCGTGACGAGCGCACGCGCGAGCGCGACGCGCTGCCGTTGCCCGCCGGAGAGATTGATGCCGCGCTCGCCGATCAGGGTGTCGTAGCCCTCGGGGAGGTTCGGCCCGAACGCGTCCACGCCGGCTGCCTCGCAGGCTGCGAGGACCTCGTCCCAGTCGGCATCCTCTCGACCCGCGGTGAGGTTCTCGCGCAGCGGCACCGAGAAGAGCACCGGCCGCTGCGTGACGAGGGCGACGTCCGCGCGCAGTTCGGCGATCGGGACGTCGCGGGTGTCGACGCCTCCGACGAGCACGCTCCCGCCGGTGGGGTCGTAGAAGCGCGGGAGGAGATTGAGCAGCGACGTCTTGCCTGCGCCCGTCGGGCCGCAGACGGCGACGATCTCGCCGGGCTGGACGACGAGGTCGAGATCGTGCAGCACGTCCACCTCGCCGCCGTACGCGAAGCTCACGTTCTCGAAGCGAAGGCCGAGCGGACCGCTCGGCGGGAGATGGCGCGGGCTGGTCGGCTCGGGCAGCGGCTCGATCCCGTCGAGCCAGCCGAAGCTGCGGCCGGCCGAGGCGAGCGCCCGCTGCGCCAGGTCGAGGATCCAGCCGATCGCCTCCAGCGGCCAGACGAGCTGAAGGAGCAGCGTCTCGAAGAGGACGAACTGGCCGATCGTGATCTGGCCCTCGATGACCGCGCGGCCCCCGAAGAACACGACCGCGGCGATCGAGAGTGCCGGCAGGTAGTAGAGGCCCGGTACGTACGTCGCCTCGACCCCGGCCTGGTCGAGCGCGGCAGAGCGAACGCCTTCGGCTCTGTCGCCGAAGCGCTCTCGTACGTCGTTCTCCCGGCCGAAGGCCTGCACCATCTCGATGCCGACCACGGCCTCGTCGGCGGCCTCGGTCACGTCGCCCTTCCGCGCCTGCACGCGGCGGGAGATGGGCGAGACGCGATGTCCGAAGCGATAGGCGACGAACCCGATCGGCGGCAGCGAGACGGCCGCGTAGAGCGTCAGCTGCGGATCGACGAGCGCGAGGACAATCCCGGCCCCGACGATCATCATCACGCTCTGCATCCCCTGCACGAGGCCCCAACCGATGAAGTAGCGGATCGGATACAGGTCGTTCGTGGCCCGCGAGAGCACCTGCCCGGTCGCGTGTCGGTCGTAGAAGGCGCGCGGATAGCGGAGATACGCCTGGTAGAGGAGCTCGCGCATCCGCGCCTCGATCCTGATGCCGATCCGGGCGGTCGCATACCGGCGGTTGAAGTTGATGACGAAGCGCAGCAGGGCGAGCCCGCCGATCGCTGCGAGATAGGGCGGCAGCTGATCCTCTTTGTGGGGGACGATCGCGTTGTCGATCGCTCGCTGAATGAGGATCGGGATCGCGATCGAGATCAGCGTGTACACGAGTGAGCACGAGAGCGCGAACAGGCCGAGCTTCCAGTGCTCGCGCCACAGTCGGAGCAGGCGCCGGAAGGTCGGCAGCATGCCGAGGTCGGGCGGGTCGACTGAGCTCACATACGTGGACATGGCGAAACGCCCGGCGCAACAGAGCACCTGCCGTCACGCACCGAGCCGACCGCCGACGATACCAGCGGTGCTGCGGTTCTAGGTGTGCTTTCTGAGCTGCGAGCCCGCGGCCGGCTCGAGATCCGGCTCTGAGGGAGGCTGTGGCAACGGAGTGGGCGGTGGCGGCTCGCCCTCGGGCTCAGGCTCGGCCGCCGGCTGCGGCTCGCCGGGGGTCGAGCCCGTGAAACGTGCCCGCTCGTCCTGAAGCTGGATGCGCAGGCCGGCGAGCTCCCGCTCGACCTTGCGGATCGCCTGCTCACGCTCCTCGAGCCGCTCCCGCTCGGCCTTGGCGAGGGCGAGCTCCTGCGCGGCCTCGCGCTCGCGCTTCTCGGCCTCGGCGATCCCTTTGGCGAGCTCATCCGAGCGGTCCGGACCTGCCGGAGCGGGAGCGCGCCGCCGGCCTTGCCGGCCGGCCACGTCGAGCCGGAGCTTCTCGAGCTCCCTCTCTCGCGCGGCGACGTTCTGCGCGTGCTCGCGCAGCGTCCGCTTCATCTCCTCGACCTCCGCCAGCGCGCGCTCGTAGCGTCCCCGCATGTCCGGCCCGTCGCTCACACCGGAAGTGTTGCTTCGAAACCGGCTGGTCGCAACCGGGATCCGGAAACTCGCGCCGCCGACCTCAGCCGCGCACCGGCCCCGAATGCAGCGCCACCACGATCAGCAACCACAGAGCGATCGTCCAGAGCATCAGCTTGCGGGCGTCCAGCCATGCCATCGCCCTACCGACCATGCGGAGAGTCTATGCCGCGCAACCTCTGATGCCCCACCCACGTCCGGGCTGCGGGAACAGGAGCACGACCGCCTGCGCGAGGCACAGGATCACGAAGAGGATCTCGGCGACACCGATCGTCGGTCCCGTCAAACCGAGGAAAACGACAGATCCCAGCGCTGTGAACAGGCCGGACCCCCAGGCGAGCGAAGAGCCAAGTGAAAGCCGCCAGACGAGCAAGCCCTGGACGAGCAGGCTTCCGACGAATCCCCAGACCGAGGAGAAGCCAAGGTTGCTGCCCGGAAGCACGGCCACGAGATCGATGAGCGCCCACAGCGCCGAGTAGGCGACAACCAGGCGCCGAACCGATGACCCCGCTCCCATCCCGGCAGCTTGCGCCGTGCCTCCGGCGTCGTCAAGGAGCGAGCCGACGATGGAGCGTACCGGGATCGAACCGGTGACCTCCGGCTTGCAAAGCGCGCCGGTTGTGCAGGCCCGTGCACGTCTGTGGCCTGAGGCCGTTTCCCGGACGAGCACGGCTCAGTGGCTGTGCACCGGCGTGCACGGGTCACTTCGCGAGAGGTGACCACGGCGGTGACCACGGTCACTCGCCGCTTCCCCCGAGAGCTTGAGGGGATCGCCGAAGACAGAGTCCGGCGGGTGAGGTGCCAGCCGGAGCGGCGAGCCGAACGCCAGACGCTTGCTCATGGCGGCTCCGGCCAGAGCAGACGCTACGCCGCTGGCGAGCCGGTGCCTAGTGGCTGTTAGGACGCGTCCCTGCCCTGGACTTAGCGTTCTCTCAGCCGATGCGCGGTTCACCAGTCAGGGTCCCGGATGTCGCTGGGCGGATGTGTGATCTCGACGGGTGCGCCCCCACGAGGCGACATAAGCGCGATTTGGAGCGTGTCTCCATCGTCGACCGTGAGGACGA
>Ga0335083_10007546_pt1 | contig 13414 bp, 11 predicted proteins | sample Lox_Sample_42_FD_206716 | JGI IMG/M metagenome (GOLD analysis project Ga0335083, IMG submission 206716) | Soil microbial communities from Loxahatchee National Wildlife Refuge, Florida, United States - Lox_Sample_4.2 | ecosystem: Environmental > Terrestrial > Soil > Wetlands | place: USA...
CGGCTATCGCGCCAACGTCTGGAACATCGGCGCGGAAGGGCAGATGGTGCTTGGCGGCATCGCGGCGAGCGGCGTGGCGATCTACTTCGATCAATCGACGGGCTGGTGGATCCTGTTCCTGATGATGCTCGCGGGCGTGTTGGGCGGCATGGCCTGGGCGGCGATCCCCGCATGGCTCAAGAGCCGCTTCAACACCAACGAGATCCTCACGAGCCTGATGCTCACCTATGTCGCCACGCAACTGCTGATCTGGCTCGTGAGTGGCCCGTGGCGCGATCCGAACGGCATGAACTTTCCGCTCTCGGAGATGTTCAGCGGCGACGCGCTCTATCCGACCTTCGGCGGCGACTGGCGCATTCACTGGCTGCGCGGCACGCGCCTGAACGCGTCCATCTTTCTCACGCTCGCGGCCATTCCGCTCGTGTGGCTCTTCATGCGGCGCAGTTTTGCGGGCTACCGCATGAGCGTGGGCGGCCTCGCGCCGCTCGCCGCGCGCTATGCGGGCTTCTCGGAGAAGAAGACGATCTGGACTTCGCTGCTGCTTTCGGGCGGCCTCGCGGGCCTCGCCGGTATGGGCGAGATCGCCGGCCCGATTGGCCAGCTTCAGGCGACGTGGTCGCCGGGCTACGGCTTCACGGCGATCATCGTCGTGTTCGTGGGGCGTCTGCATCCGTTCGGCATCGTGCTTGCGAGTCTCCTGATGGCGCTGCTCTATCTGGGCGGCGAAGCGGTTCAGACCTCGTTGCAATTGCCGCAAGCGCTTTCCGGCGTGTTCCAGGGCTTGCTGCTCTTCTGCCTGCTCGGCGCAGACCTGTTCGTGAACTACCGCGTACGCCGCCATCGTCCGGTCGCGGCCTCGAACTGAACGCCACCATCCAAAGAAAACGCATCTGAAAGAGACCACACGACATGGATATCCAGCAAGCCAGCTCGCTCGCCTCGAGCGCCGTGACCGCAGCAATACCGCTGATGTTCGCGGGCGTGGGCGAGCTCGTCACCGAGAAGTCGGGCGTGCTCAATCTCGGCGTGGAAGGGATGATGCTGATGGGCGCCGTCACGGGCTACGCGGTCACGACCATCACGGGCAATCCGTGGCTCGGCTTGTTTGCGGGCATGGCGGCGGGCGTCGCCATGTCGTTGCTGTTCGGCTTCCTCACGCTCACGATGCTCGCCAACCAGGTTGCCACCGGGCTCTCGCTGACGATCTTCGGCGTCGGGCTTTCCGCGTACGTGGGCAAGCCCTACACTTCGGCCGCCACGTCGGCCACCATTGCCGCCTGGCCGATCCCTGGGCTCTCGCAACTGCCCGTGGTGGGGCAGGCGTTCTTCAGCCTCACGCCCATCGATTACCTGGCATTCCTGATGTTCGCGGTGGTCGGCTGGTTCCTCTATCGCACGCGCGCCGGGCTCGTGCTGCGCTCGGTGGGCGAGTCGCCGCAGGTCGCGCATTCGGTGGGCTTTCCGGTGATCGGCGTGCGCTATGGCGCGACGGCATTCGGCGGCGCGATGGCGGGCCTCGCGGGCAGCTACTACTCGGTCGTGCAACTGCACCTGTGGCAGGAACAGATCACGGCGGGGCGCGGCTGGATCGCGCTCGCGCTCGTCGTGTTCGCGACCTGGCGGCCGGGGCGTCTTTTGATCGGCGCGCTGTTGTTCGGCGCTGTCACGGGCGCGCAATTCTACGCGCAGGCCGTAGGGGTGCCGGTGCCCACGCAGTTCCTCGCCATGCTGCCGTACGTCGCGACGATCGTCGTGCTCGTGCTCATCTCGCGCAACCCGAACACGATCCGCCTGAACGCGCCGGCTTCGCTCGGCAAGCCGTTCTTTGGGGCCGCGTAACGATGCCCGGCTGGATCGTCCATACGCATTGCTAACCAACTCGTCTTGAACGCCCACAGTCATCCAATCCACGACAGGAGATCCACGATGAAAAGAACCATCCTGACCGCTTTCGCCGTTGCCGCCACCTGCGGTACGGCGGCGCTCGCACCCGCGGCTCAGGCCGCCGACGTGCCGGGCGTCGCGTTCGTCTATCTCGGCAATCCGGGCGATGCCGGCTGGACCTTCGCGCACGATCAGGGCTCGAAGGCCGCCGAGCAGAAGTTCGGCAACAAGATCAAGATCACGCGCGTGGAGAACGTGCCGGAATCGGCGGATTCCGAGCGCGTGTTCCGTGATCTGGCGAGCAAGGGCAACAAGATCATCTTCGGCACGAGCTTCGGTTATCAGGACTTCCAACTAAAGGTGGCGAAGGATTTCCCGGACACCGTGTTCCTGCACGCGACCGGCTACAAGAAGGCGCCGAACTTCGGCACCTTCGACGTGCGCATGTACCAGGGCGCGTATCTCGCGGGCGTCGCGGCCGGCTACGCGACGAAGACCAATACGCTAGGGTTCGTGGCGTCGGTGCCGATTCCCGAGGTCGTGCGCAACATCAACGCGTATACGCTCGGCGCGCGCTCGGTGAATCCGAAGGTTCACACCAAGGTCATCTGGATCAACAGCTGGTTCGATCCGGGCAAGGAGAAGCAGGCTGCGGAAACGCTGATCGGCCAGGGGGCCGACGTGCTCCTGCAAAACACCGACTCGAGCGCCACGCTCGCGACGGCCGAGGAGAAGCATGTCCACGCGTTCGGCTGGGATTCGAACATGAAGAAGTTCGGCCCGAATGCGCACCTGGGCTCGGTTGAGGCGAACTGGGGCGTCTACTACATCGCCGCGATCCAGCAGGTGCTGGATGGCAAGTGGAAGAACGACCCGGTGTGGTGGGGCATTGCGCAAAAGGCGGTCGATCTCGGCGACGTGAACACCTCTGAGCTTTCGGCTGACGCGCAAAAGGCCGTTGCCGCAAAACGCGAAGCGATCGCAGGCGGCAAGTGGGATGTGTTCACGGGCCCGATCAAGGATCAGACCGGCGCGGTGAGGGTGCCGGCCGGCAAGACGCTGAGCGACCCGGAACTGCAGCGCCTGAACTGGTACGTCGAAGGCGTGGACGGCTCGCTGCCGAAGTAATGCAGAAGTAATGCCGACGTAATGTCGAAGTAGCGCGGAAACACGCGCGAGCAGAGCGTTCCCGCAGCCGCTTGCGCGGCGCGAGTGCGTTCTCCGGCGGTGAGGCATGCAGCACACGAAACGGCTGCGCGTAGCCTGTGAGGCTCGCGCGGCCGTTTTACGTTGTCGCGGCGCTAAGCCTCGCCGCGTCAATCGTCAATGCGTATGCCCACCTTGATCGTGACCTGCCAGTGCGAGACCTGATCGTTTTCGATCAATCCGCGAGTTTCCACGACCTCGAACCAGTGCAGGTATCGCAGCGTCTTCGACGCGCGCGCAATGGCGCAGCGGATGGCGTCGTCGCTCGACACCGTGGACGAGCCGGTAAGTTCGATCTGCTTGTAGACGTGTTCGCTCATGGCAGTGTCTCCTCATGGGGCGCGCGGCGTGGGCGCGTCAATCGAGTATAGGTAACGAAGCCCGGCGCGAACTGAAACATGACGCGCGTGTTGCGCCGGGTATCATGGCGCCTCGCATGAAATCGGGCATCGGCCATGTTCATCGCGCGCATGGGCGCGATGCCGGCAGTAGACGGAGCAGGAGACGAAGAAGATGGACAAGCAGGTATTGGGTTTTTGCGGGCCGGGTCTGATGGGCGCGCCGATGATTCGCCATTTGCTGCGCGCCGGGCACGCGGTGCGCGTGTGGAATCGCACGCCGGATAAGGCCGAGGCATTGATCGCCGATGGCGCGCAGGTGGCCGCGACGCCACGCGAACTGGGTCGCGAGGCCGACGTCGTGCTGCTGTGCGTCGCGGACGCCGCGGCCGTGGAGTCCGTGGTGTTCGGCGAGCAGGGGCTGCTGGCAGGCGAGGGGGCGCAGGGCGCGCGAGTGCGCTGTATCGTCGATCATTCGAGCATCCCGCCCGACGCGACGCGCAGCTTCGCCGAGCGAGCCGGGGCGCACGGCGTGGGCTGGGTCGACGCACCGGTTTCGGGCGGTGTGGCGGGCGCGCAGAACGGCACGCTCGCGATCATGGCGGGCGGCGCAGCGGCCGATGTCGAAGCGGTCTCGCCGATCCTCGCCGCGTACGCGGCGCGCGTCACGCATATGGGCGGCGTCGGCGCGGGCCAGACCACGAAGCTGTGCAACCAGGCGATCGTGACGGCCACGGTGGCGGCGATCGCGGAGGCGGTCAGTCTCGCGCGCCGCAGCGGCATCGACGCGGCGAAGCTTCCCGAGGCGCTCGCGGGCGGCTGGGCCGACTCGCCGCTGCTGCGCACGTTCGTGCCGCGCATGACGCAGGACGGGCTCGAGCCGATCGGTGCGCTCAAGACGTTCCAGAAGGATGTGGACACGATTGCCGCGGCGGCCGCTCAGACCGGCACGCCCATGCCCGTTTCGGGCACGGTCCAGCAGCTGCTGCGCCTCGCGGCGGCGATGGGCCTCGCGCAGGCCGACTTTTCGGGGTTCATCGACGTGTTGCAGACGCCGCGCACCGGCAAAGCATGAGCCGCGGCTACGCGACGGCGGTCGATTCGACCCTCCATGTAGGCAGCACCGCTCGCCTGCCTTCATATTCCGCACTTCTCTCCGTGTCATGCTGCCAGGACGCGGCGCCGGGCATGCCTTCGCGATGCGCGCCGATTTTCCGTGCGGGCGGCGGCCAGGCCGCAGGCCGCTCCGACGGCTGGAACTCGCGCGTGAAGTGGCATAACCTGCTAAAATTACAGGTTTTTCGTCGATCTACTTACCGGGACGCGCTGTGCTCTCTACCGCCAACATCACCATGCAATTCGGGCCGAAGCCCTTGTTCGAGAACATCTCGGTCAAATTCGGCGAAGGCAACCGCTATGGCCTGATCGGCGCGAACGGTTGCGGCAAGTCAACGTTCATGAAGATCCTGGGCGGCGACCTCGAGCAGAGCTCGGGCACGGTCGTGCTGGAACCGAACGTGCGCCTCGGCAAGCTGCGCCAGGACCAGTTCGCGTACGAGGACGTGCGCGTGCTCGACGTCGTCATGATGGGCCACACCGAAATGTGGGCCGCGATGACCGAGCGCGACGCGATCTACGCGAATCCCGAAGCGACGGACGACGACTACATGCACGCCGCCGAACTGGAGGCCAAGTTCGCCGAGTACGACGGCTACACGGCCGAAGCGCGCGCGGGTGAACTGCTGCTTGGCATCGGTATCGGCACCGAGTTCCACAACGGCCCGATGAGCGGCGTGGCGCCGGGCTGGAAGCTGCGCGTGCTGCTCGCGCAGGCGCTGTTCTCGAAGCCGGACGTGCTGCTGCTCGACGAACCGACCAACAACCTCGACATCAACTCGATCCGCTGGCTGGAAGATGTGCTCAACGAGTACAACTCCACGATGATCATCATCTCCCACGATCGACACTTCCTGAACCAGGTCTGCACGCACATGGCGGACATGGATTACGGCACGCTGAAGGTCTGGCCCGGCAACTACGACGACTACATGCTGGCTTCGGCGCAGGCGCGCGAGCGTCAGCAGGCCGCGAACCAGAAGGCGAAGGAGCGTGTGGCCGACCTGCAGGACTTCGTGCGCCGCTTCTCGGCGAACAAGTCGAAGGCGCGCCAGGCCACCAGCCGTCTGAAGATGATCGACAAGATCAAGATCGAGGAATTCAAACCGTCGTCGCGTCAGAACCCGTTCATCCGCTTCGAGTTCGAGAAGAAGCTGCACAACATCGTCGTGGTCGCGGAAGAGATCACGAAGAAGTACGACCGCGCGATCTTCAGCAAATTCAGCATCAGCGTGCAACCGGGCGAGCGCATCGCGATCATCGGCGAGAACGGCGCGGGCAAGACCACGCTGCTGCGCTCGCTGCTCGGCAACCTGGCCGTCGACGGCGGCTCGGTGAAGTGGGCCGAGAACGCGAACGTCGGCTACATGCCGCAGGACACGTACGAAGAGTTTCCGGCCGACGTCACGCTGATGGACTGGATCGACCAGTACCGCCAGGAAGGCGACGACGAGCAGTCGGTGCGCGGCACGCTGGGGCGTCTGCTCTTCAACGCCGACGACATCAGGAAGTCGGTCAAGGTGCTCTCGGGCGGCGAGAAGGGCCGCATGATCTGGGGCAAGCTGATGCTCGGCCGCCACAACGTGCTGCTCATGGACGAGCCCACGAACCACATGGACATGGAATCGATCGAGTCGCTGCAGATCGCGCTCGAAAAGTTCGAAGGCACGCTGGTTTTCGTTTCTCACGACCGCGAGTTCGTGAACGGTCTGGCCAATCGCATCATCGAAGTGAAGACCGACGGCACGATCAAGGACTACAGCGGCAACTACGAGGACTTCCTCGCGAGCCAGGGGCTGCACTGAGGCCTCGGCTGAGCCTGGGCGAGCCAGGACGGCAATAAAGGCGGGCGGCGCGAAAGCGTCGCCCGTTTTGCTTTTGACGACATAGGCCGCGCGCGTCCAGTGCTTTGCGCCCCGTACTTTACGTTTGCGTCAACCAAGCTAGAATGCGGGATCGCCGCGGCGCAACCGCGAATACACATGGAGACGGGAGCAAGCACATGAAACACTACGACCAGCTCTACATCGGCGGCCAATGGGTCGCGCCACAGGGCAAGGGCACGATCGACGTGATCGACTCGGGCACCGAAGCGGTAATGGGCCGCATCCCTGAAGGCGTCGAAGCCGACGCCGAGGCAGCCATCGCCGCCGCGCGCGCCGCCTTCGACAAGTGGGCCGCGACGCCCGCCGCCGAGCGCGGTGCGTATCTGCAGAAGATCGCCGACAACCTCAAGGCCCGCACCGACGAACTCGCGCAATTGATCGCAGGCGAAGTGGGCATGCCGCTCAAGCTCGCGCGCGCGATCCAGGTGGGCGGCCCCATCTACAACTGGGGCGCCTATGCGAAGCTCGCGAGCGACTTCCAGTACGAGGAGCGCGTGGGCAACTCGCTCGTCGTGCGCGAGCCCGTGGGCGTGGTTGCCGCCATCACGCCGTGGAACTATCCGCTCAACCAGATCACGCTCAAGGTGGCGGCCGCGCTCGCCGCGGGCTGCACCGTCGTGCTCAAGCCATCCGAAATCGCGCCGCTCAATGCGTTCGTGCTGGCCGAGGCCATTCACGAGGCCGGCTTGCCCGCGGGCGTGTTCAATCTCGTGACGGGCTACGGCCCGGTGGTCGGCGAGCTGCTCGCGCGTCACCCGGACGTCGACATGGTGTCGTTCACGGGTTCGACCCGAGCGGGCAAGCGCGTGTCGGAGGTGGCCTCGGCCACGGTCAAGCGCGTCGCGCTGGAGCTGGGCGGCAAGTCGGCCTCCGTCGTGCTCGACGACGCCGACTTCGCAGCCGCCGTGAAGGGTACGGTAGGCGCATGCTTCCTCAACTCGGGGCAGACCTGCTCGGCGCATACGCGCATGATCGTGCCGGAGTCACGCTATGAGGAGGCGCGCGAGCTCGCGAAGCAGGCCGCTGAAGCGTTCACCGTGGGCGATCCGCGTGACGAGAAGGCGAAGCTCGGGCCGCTCGCCTCCGCCGTGCAGCAACAGCGCGTGCAGCAGTACATCGAGCGTGGCATTGCCGACGGCGCCGAACTCGTGACCGGCGGCACGGGCATGCCCGAAGGCGTCACGAAGGGCTTTTTCGTGAAGCCAACCGTGTTCGGCCGCGTGCCGCGCGATGCGGCCATCGCGCAGGAAGAAATCTTTGGGCCGGTGCTCACGATCCTCACGGCGAAGGACGAAGACGACGCAGTGGCAATCGCCAACGACTCGCCCTATGGCCTCGGCGGAGCGGTCTGGGCAGGCAGCGACGCGCGCGCGATGCGCGTGGCGCGCCGTATCCGCACGGGCCAGATCGACATCAACGGTGGCACCTGGAACATGGCCGCGCCGTTCGGCGGCTTCAAGCAGTCCGGCCACGGCCGCGAAAACGGCACGTACGGCCTCGAGGAGTATCTCGAATACAAATCGATGCAGTTCAAGTTGCCAAAAACCTGATGAGGCAACACGTCGCGCTATCGCAAATCTTTCCGCGTGACGTGTTGATGAAAGTCATTGATGCGGGCGCCTTCACGGGCGCCCGCTTTTTATTTTGATGCGAATCAATGCCAACTGTGGGGTACGCGCGACTATAAGCGCTTTGTCATCGACACACCAAAGCGGGCCACCATGTTTCCTACACACACCTTCGCTCCGCTCGAGATTCGCGGCCGTCAACTGCTACCCATCGTGCAGGGCGGCATGGGCGTCGGCATTTCGGCGCACCGGCTTGCGGGCAGTGTCGCGCGCGAAGGCGCGCTCGGCACCATCGCGAGTATCGACCTGCGCCATCATCACAGCGATCTCATGGAGATGTGCCGCGCCGATCCCAGCCACGATACGCTCACGCGCGCGAATCTGATCGCACTGGGCCGCGAAATCGCGGCGGCGCGCAAGCTTGCGGGCGGCAACGGCATGATCGCCGTGAACGTGATGAAGGCCGTGAGCGCGCATGCCGACTACGTGCGCGCCGCCTGCGAGCACGGCGCCGAGGCCATCGTGATGGGCGCGGGCCTGCCACTCGATCTGCCCGATCTCACGGCGGGCGTCGACATCGCGCTCGTGCCGATTCTCTCCGACGCGCGCGGCGTCGCGCTCGTGCTCAAGAAGTGGATGAAGAAGGGCCGTCTGCCCGACGCCATCGTGATCGAGCATCCGGCCCATGCGGGTGGCCATCTCGGCGTGACGGACATCGCCGACATGGACAACGATCGCTTCGCGTTCGCGAAGATCTTCGAGGAGCTCGAAGGCGTTTATGCCACGCTCGGCATCACGCGCCGCGACGTGCCGCTCGTGGTGGCCGGCGGTATCAACAGCCACGAGGCTGTGTGCAAATGGCTCGAGGCGGGCGCAAACGGCGTGCAGGTCGGCACGCCGTTCGCCGTGACCGAGGAGGGCGACGCGCATCCGGCGTTCAAGCGCGTGCTCGCCGACGCGAAGCCCGAAGACATCGTCGAATTCGTGAGCGTGACGGGGCTGCCCGCGCGAGCGGTGAAAACGCCATGGCTCGAGCGATACCTGCGCAACGAGTCGCGCATTCGCGCGAAGATCGGTTCGCTCAAGCTCGCCTGCCCGACCGGGCTCGAATGCCTATCGGCTTGCGGCCTGCGTGACGGCATCGAGAAGTTCGGCCACTTTTGCATCGACACGCGGCTGGCCGCGGCGTTGCGCGGCGATGTTGCAAACGGCTTGTTCTTCCGCGGCCGTGAAGCGTTGCCATTCGGTAACGCGATTCGCAGTGTCCGCGACCTTCTGGAACTGCTGCTAACCGGTATTGCGCGACCTGCGGTCGCACATCGTGCGGTCTTTGCACTGGCTTGATAGCTGTCAATGCTGCATCGGACTCCGTCTCTGACAATTTGTAAGCCTCTGCGAGCGCATGTCTACAGATACGGGGAAGTAACGATGCAAAAAGCAATCAGCAAAATAGCAGCAACCGCCGCGCTCGCAATGGGCGCGGCCTGCTTCGCGGCGCCGGCCAGTGCGGCCGGCTCGCCCGACACGGGCATCTACGCGGGCGACTGGCTGGTCCGCCTGCGCGCGATCAGCATCATGCCGGACGCGCGTTCGAGCGACACGCTCAGCGCACTGGGTACGAACGTGAACAACGCCATCGTGCCCGAGCTCGACTTCACCTACATGGCGACCGACAACATCGGCGTGGAGCTGATTCTCGGCACGTCGCGCCACCAGGTCACGTCGAACATCGGTGCGCTCGGGGGCGTGGGCGTGCTGCCGCCCACGCTGCTGCTGCAGTATCACTTCAACAACGCGGGCAAGGTGCGGCCGTACGTGGGCGCGGGCATCAACTACACGCTCTTCTACAACAACGGTCTGCACGCGGGCGACCAGCCGGTTTCGATCAACAACCACAGCTGGGGTCCGGCGCTGCAGTTTGGCATCGATTTCCAGGTGACGAAGAAGGTGTTCGTGAACGCGGACATCAAGAAGATCTGGATGCACACCGACGCGTCGCTGGCTGGCACGCCTCTCGGCACACTGCATATCGATCCGCTCATCGTGGGCCTCGGCGTCGGCATGAAGTTCTGATTGCCCGCCTGCCTCTTTGCAAACGCCGGCTTGCCCGGCGTTTTTTATTGCAGCGCTCAGTTCATCGCCTGGTTCGCTGCCTGGTTCATCGCTCAGTCAGGCGCGGTCCTTGTGGAAGCGCATGGCGGTGCCTTCGCGTTCGATGCGCTCCCACACGGCGCGCTTTTCCGCATCGCTCAAGAACACCCAGTTGGAGACCTCCACGGCCGTGCGGCCACAGCCTTTGCAGATATCGTCGAAGAGGGTCGAGCACACGCCGATGCACGGGCTGTCGGGGAGGTCGTGGAGGTTGGATGCCATTGAAGAGCCTTGGGGCGTGGCCGGTGCGTCGGGCGCGCCGGCTTCGGTACGAAACGCCGCTATGTTAACCGATACGGACGGAGGCGGCCGCCCGCGCTCCCTGGCCGCGCGGCGGCGAGCTTGCATGCGTAATGGGTCGTACTGGCGCTCCGCCCGCAGCAAACCGAAACGCTCCGGCCTTTGCCTCCGCCGTAGCAGGGCGTTGAACACCGATCATCGACCGCGCAACTGCAAGGAGACAGCAAGGTGGCAGATTCGATGCGCTGGGGGGAAAGGCCTGCGGCGTCGGGCTTGCGGCTCGACGCATGCGCTCGGGGGGCGTGAGGGCACACGATACCGGGGCGGCGGCGCGGACTTCCGGTGCCCGTGCCACCGCACGCCGCGGCGCGCGTGCCGCCCGCGCGGGAGCGGGGCGTCGCGCGCTTGCGCCATTCGAAGCGGTTTTTTGTGGACACGGCCCGTGAAACGGCTAAAATTGCGCGCGATTTACCGTCCGCGCGGATCTTCGTGATCCTGAGAGGGCCGATGTTCCGTTTGCGCGACAGGCCGGCGTTTTTTTTGTCGCGTGGCATGTTTGATGGTAGGTTCGGTAAAGTCAAGGGGAGCCGCGCGATGCGCGGTACGAGGCGAGGCAGGCAGCCGGCACGAGCCGGTCACGATCGGAGAACGGGATGAAGAGACGGATGGTGGCGCAACTGGCCGCGCTCGCGCTGTGCGCGGTGCCGTGGATGACGTCGGTGGCGAAGGACACGCAGTTGAACGTGTACAACTGGTCCGATTACATCGCCAAGGACACGATTCCGAACTTCACGAAGCAGACTGGCATCCAGGTCAAGTACGACAACTACGACAGCGACGACACGCTCCAGGCCAAGCTGCTCGCGGGCAACTCGGGCTACGACATCGTCGTGCCGACCAGCAACTACGCGGGCAAGCAGATTGCCGCCGGCATCTTCGCGCCGCTCGACAAGTCGAAGATCCCCAACCTCAAGTATCTCGATCCGCAACTGATGGCGCTCGTCGCCGGCGCGGACCCGGGCAACAAGTACGCGGTGCCCTGGGCGTACGGCACGACCGGTCTCGCCTATAACGTGAACAAGGTGCAGCAGATCCTCGGCAAGAACGTGCCGCTCGACAACTGGGACATCCTCTTCAAGCCCGAGTACATCTCGAAGCTGAAGGCCTGCGGCGTTTCCGTGCTCGATGCGCCGGACCAGGTGTTCGCTGCCGCGCTGCATTACATCGGCAAGGATCCGCTCTCGACCAATCCGGACGACTATCGCGCTGCGCTCGCGATGATGAAGAAGATCCGCCCGTACATCACGCAGTTCAACTCGTCGGGCTACATCAACGACCTCGTCGGCGGCGACATCTGCTTCGCGTACGGCTGGTCGGGCGACGTGGTGATCGCCAAGCACCGCGCCATCGAAGCGAAGAAGCCGTACAAGATCGAGTACTACATCCCGAAGGGCGGCGCGCCGATCTGGTTCGACGTGATGACCATCCCGAAGGATGCGCAGCACAAGGAAGCCGCACACGAGTGGATCAACTACATCGAGACGCCGCAGGTTCACGCGGCGATCACGAACGCGGTCTACTACCCGAGCGCGAACATGGAAGCGCGCAAGTACGTGGACAAGGACATCGCCAACGATCCGGCCGTATATCCGCCGCCCGACGTCCTGAAGACGCTGTTCCTGCTCAAGCCGCTGCCGCCTGAGATCCAGCGCCTGCAGACGCGTCTGTGGACCGAATTCAAGTCGGGACGCTGACACGGTCGGCGCCGCGGTTGAAATCCGCTTGTTCCCGCGCTTGTTCCCGCTTTACCCCGAGCCCTCGGCAGATGCCGGGGGCTTTGTTCGTCAACCCCGTCCAGCATTTACGCAGAAACAGGCAGGGCAGAGAGAATCATGAGTGACCAGTCGAGCGCGCCGGCAGCCGCCGGTACGCTGCCTTCGGGCTTCACCGCGGCAGATTTCGCCGCGGACAACTTCGTGCAGGTCGTCGACGTCGTCAAGAAGTTCGGCGAGACGACGGCCGTCAAGGGCGTCAATCTGTCGGTGAAAAAGGGCGAGCTGTTCGCGCTCCTCGGCAGTTCGGGCTGCGGCAAGTCCACCTTGCTGCGCATGCTCGCGGGCCTCGAAACCGTCACGTCGGGCAAGATCCTGATCGACGGCGAGGATCTCGCCACGCTGCCGCCGTACCGCCGGCCGGTCAACATGATGTTCCAGTCGTATGCGCTCTTTCCGCACATGACGGTGGAGTCGAACGTCGGCTTCGGGCTGCGCCAGGAAGGCGTGAAAAAGGCCGAATTGAAGGAACGCGTGGAGAACGCGCTCGAGCTCGTGCAGATGTCGCGCTTTGCCAGGCGCAAGCCGCACCAGCTCTCGGGCGGCCAGCAACAACGCGTCGCGCTCGCGCGCTCGCTCGTCAAGCGTCCGAAGCTGCTGCTGCTCGACGAGCCGATGTCGGCGCTCGACAAGCAGATTCGCCAGCGCACGCAAATCGAGCTCGTCAACATTCTCGACAAGGTGGGTGTGACCTGCATCATGGTCACGCACGACCAGGAAGAAGCGATGACGATGGCGAGCCGCCTCGCGGTCATGAGCGAAGGCGAGATCATCCAGCTTGGCACGCCTAATCAGGTCTACGAATTTCCGAACAGCCGCTTCTCGGCGGAATTCATCGGCTCAACCAATCTCTTCGACGGCAACGTGGTCGAAGATGAGCCCGATCACGTGTTCGTCGAATGCCCCGACCTGCCGGTGCGCCTGTACGTGAACCACGGCATCACCGGACCGCTCGGCATGCCCGTGACGATCTCGGTGCGCCCCGAGCGCATCGCGCTCACGCGCAAGCCGCCCGAAGGCACGTTCAACTGGGGCAAGGGCGTCGTGAAGAACATCGCGTACATGGGCGGCTACTCGCTCTATCACGTGAAGCTCGACTCGGGCAAGACCGTGGTCGCGAACATGTCGAGCCTCGCGCTCTCCGAGATCGATTCGCCGACGTGGGAAGACGAAGTGTACGTGCGCTGGAGCGC
>Ga0335083_10007547_pt1 | contig 13414 bp, 12 predicted proteins | sample Lox_Sample_42_FD_206716 | JGI IMG/M metagenome (GOLD analysis project Ga0335083, IMG submission 206716) | Soil microbial communities from Loxahatchee National Wildlife Refuge, Florida, United States - Lox_Sample_4.2 | ecosystem: Environmental > Terrestrial > Soil > Wetlands | place: USA...
CTCGAGTGTGCCGGCCGAGTGATCCTCGCCGGCTTCTGGAACAGTCATGTGCACTTTACCGAAGACGCCTGGCGCGATGCCGCCACCGCTCCAGCGGCCCGGCTCGAAGAGCACATGCAGACCATGCTCACCAAATGGGGCGATACCACCGTCTTCGACATCGGCTCATTTCCTCAGGACACGCTCGCGCTGCGCAAGCGCGTAGAGAGCGGTGAGCTTGCCGGGCCGAAGATTTACACCACCGCCGGAGCGATCTACCCGGAGAATGGCATCCCGGTTTACATCCCCAAAGAGATTGCAGCGCAGTTGAAGCCCTTCGAGGCCGCGACCCCTGCCGACGCCACCCGACTGGCGCAGCAATCGCTGGCCATGGGCGGTGACGGCATCAAGCTCTTCGCCGGCGCCATCATGGGGCACGGCAAGGTTACTCTGATGCCTGTGGACGTGATTCGCGCCGCGGTTGACGTGGCCCATGCAGCCGGGAAGCCGGCATTCGCGCATCCCTCCAATCATGCCGGAACCGATAATGCCCTTGCCGGCGGGGTGGACGTTCTGGCCCACACCATTCCCATGGAATACGACTGGACGCCGGAGGAGTTGCAGCGCATGAAGGACCAGCACGTGGCGCTCATCCCTACCCTGTCAATGTTTCCCGACGAAGAGCGTAAGTTCGGCGGCAGTGAAGAGGCGAAGGCCGCCGTGCTGAAGGTCGCGGTCGCCCAGCTCAAGAGTTACTTCTCCAAGGGCGGTACCATTCTCTTCGGAACCGACATTGGGTACACCCAGCAGTACGACACCACCCGCGAATACGAGTATATGGTCCACGCGGGCATGAACTTTCGCGATATCCTGGCCTCGCTCACCACCAACCCGGCGGCATTCTTCCAGGCGGGCAGGACCGGCAAAGTCATGAAGGGCTATGCCGCCGATCTTGTGGTGCTGGACGGCGATCCCGCGGCGGATGTGCGCAACTTCGCCAAAGTGAGCTACACCATCCGCGCCGGGAAGATCATCTACAAGAAATAGTTCGACGGCTGTCGATTCGCACGCGTGGCGCGGAGATCGTCTCCGCTCACTACGGCATGGTGACTTCCAGCAAGAGTTGCGTACCGCTTTCCAGCTTCACCTCTTTTCCGGTGGAGAGAAACAAACCCTCGGGCCCAAGCTGAAGGTTCTTGATCTCCTGAACCCCTCTGGACTGTTCGTTGAGGATCGGCACCGACCGGCCTCTCCCCATCGGCAATGCATTCTTCTCCGTGGCCTCGGCTAGCCCGGAATAGCTGACGTTAGGAGATGAATCGGCTTCCAGACTCGGAGCTGCGGCTTGGATGGCACCCTTGATCGGCAGGTCGCTGCTCTTCGGCCGAACGATCCGGTCGAAAACGATGCCCAGCGTCGATCCTGCGTCACCCTTCGAACGCGCTTTCGCCTCCGTTACATGGCCAATTATCTTTGAGCCACCAGGAATTGTTGTGCCGTCGCCGGTAGTTACCCCTTCTGTGAGCTTGGTTTCGACTTCGTCGCCTGCCTTGAGCTTCTTCGAATCCAGAGACTTCGCCAACCCGACGGAAAAAAATCCGTGTTGCTGCGTCGCGCCGGCGGCAGCACCCGGATTGGACGCTTGCGCCGCACACATTGAAACCGTCAGCGCCAAAAACAGCGCACCGGCGAGGCATCGCTTCATGGCTGCCGCAGGGCGCTCCAGGCGCCCACCCTTGGGGAACAACTCATATCGGTTTCGCATCCCGTGGTTGCCGGCTTGCTCGGTCCCTCTATGGTGGTGAAACTTCATGATGACCTCCTTGTGGTCGCAGGCTCGAAAGCGGGTGACCGTTTTGCGCGGATTTCCTGCTTTCGTCAGGCACAATAGGTCAAAGCAACCAGCGGGCTCAATGCACGGCCGGTCATTTCTGGATTACCAGGCGGTCATCACTGAGGAAATCTTTGGGGGCGCCGGTAAGCCGCAAATTCCAAAGGCTTTACGGATGGTCGCCAATGCGGTGAAGAGAAATTTTGCCACTAGGAGGGCAGACGCAGTTTTGGTGCCGAGCCCATAATCACGAGCCGTGTTCCACCCATCAGGTATTAGATCCCGTCCAGATGTGGTCCTGAATGTAAGGAAAGAGCGGGGTTCCGGTGTCCAACCCGGTCGAGTCTCCCGATTGCCCTCCGCCCGTGTACCAATCCTGGACGATCATGGCCGGTTGTTCCGCTGCATAGTATTTCCATTCGCCACCGGGATCAAGGAGATAAGCGAGGGAATTGAGCACGTACGCTGCTGGGAACGGCCACCACTCCCCCTGCCAGACGTGCGTCAACTCATGGATGAAGACTGCTTCAGCAGGTGTGTCGGCAAACGGCTTCCCCCTTGGATCTGGAAAGCTCTGCCCGGTGGGATTGGTTGCATCGTCGTAAAGCAGTGGGCCGATGTGAATAACGTACTGGCACTTTATGCGGGGGACGGTATAGCCGGTGAGCCCGAGTCCCCTTCGGGGAGAGAGGTAAATCTTCCTATAATTTAATGTGTCCTTAAAAGACCATTCTTGCAAGGGCTATTTCCGCGTCTGTGAGATGTCGATTGGAAGGCGGCGGCGAAGGAGGGGTCAAGTATTCAGCCGAACCCAGCGCCGTACGAATACGATCAATTTCACCGGCAATGGCGCCGGCAGCAGCGCGCGCCTGGGTGGCAATCGCATGAGCAGCGCTACGTCCTTGTGCAGCTACAGCAGCGGCCGCATGACGACCGTGCGCTTCAACGGATGCGGCAGCTTTGCGTACTTCACCGGCCACTAGGTCCGCGCCTTCTCCCCCCTTGTTCGCAATATTGTTGGCAGCACTCGCGCCGGCATCTGCGAGCGCGTCAGCAGCCTTCTGAGCGGCGTCTCCCACTGCGTCAGCGGCCTTCTGCCCGGCGTCGCCGACCGCGTCGGCCCCCTGCTGGCCGGCATTCTCAATGGAACTTACGGCACCTTCTCCAACGTCTTTCCAGCCCACGCCTGACCTCGCAATTGCTAGGTTTCTCCAGGTCCCCGGCAGCGCTTCTTACTCCATCTCTTCTGTCCGTCTGCAAATCCTGTACAAAATAGTACTGCGACTTTCGACGTAGGCACTTCATTCTACGATAACTTTCTATAAACACAACCACGTTTATGTAATTCATTTCCCAACTGCAACGCCGACAGCCCGCGTGCTCAGGTGTCTTTCGGCTGGGCTGACCAAGACATCCGCTGATTCCCAAAACGGGAATCGACTCAAATTTCAACGCAGTTTTCTGTTGCACTCTCCATCCCTACTCGGATAATTAGCGGAAGCAAGTGCAATCGATTCGCGTTGCCGGCAGAACCATTGATTGCTTTGCTGGTTGTCGCTTGCTGAATCTCCCGTGGTAAGAACGGAGGTCCTCGTGAAATCGCTCATCGCCTGCTTCGCAATGCTGTTATTCGTGCTGACTGCAGTTCCTGTACACGCCGGCAACTGCCAACTCCCGCCCTGTGGGCCAGCCTATGACAACGGCCCGATCAACGGCACCACCGATGCCTGGACCATTAACTTCGGCTACATCGTAAGCGACACTTTCACCTCCACCGGAGGTGCCGTGAACTCCGTTAGCGCCGGCATATGGGAATTTCCCGGTGACACCGTGTCCAGCGTGGACTGGTCCATTACCTCCCAGGAGAATGCGGGAACCGTTTATGGCTCAGGCACAGCCAGCGGTTCCAACCTCTTCGACAGGTTTATCTCTTCCAACCAGTATGGCTACAACATTGACGCAATCACCTTTAACACTGGAAACGTGAACCTTTCACCCGGACTCTATTGGCTGAACCTGCAGAACGCCTCGGTTGCCAGCGGCGACCCAGTGTACTGGGACGAGAATAGCGGCGCGGGCTGCAGTGGCAGCGGCTGCCCATCGCAAGCCTCCGAGAGTGCGCTGGGCACAATTCCTTCGGAAGCCTTCACCATTAACGGAGCTTGCTGTGGCACCGTGCCAGAGCCCGGCAGCGTCGTGCTCTTGGGCTCCGGGATACTCGGTGTTGCGGGAGTGCTGCGCCGCAGGCGGCTCGTGTAACTGTGGGCCAATTGAGAATCAGGGCACGGGACGCGTTAGCTATGACCCAGGTTCCCGGCCATCAGATCCCGCCCAGATGTTGTCCCAAGAAAAGAGGGGCTCGGCTCGCCTATACTGCCTGCCAGAAGTATTGCTTGACAATTCCTGCCCTCGTGTCAATGATGTACGGCAAGCCCCAAGACCGCTGCGGTGACAGGGACCTCTGACCTCTGGCGGTTGTTTTCATTGGCATCTTTAGAAAGGAGCCGCCGCATGGCGCACATGTCACCTTTTCATCGGCTTCCGAACTCGACGGTCATTGATTTCGACGACGTACCGGATAGTACGGTAATCGATACCCACTACGCGAACCGCGGGGTGACGTTTGCGGCCATCACAACCAATCCCCCGTCGCAGAGCCATGCCTATGCGCGGCAAGCGGTGACCGCGAAGACACAACCTAACGGCGTATCCCTGGTTCCGTATCCCTATGCGCCATTTTTCGATGCCCGTGCTGGAGGGATTCAGGCGACCTTTACGGTTCCACAGATATATGTGTCTATCTTTGCTCAAGCCATCTTGCTTCCCGAAAACATATCACCGGCAACAAACAAACCGTTTATGGAAGCCTTCGACCAACAAGACAATCTCCTTCAGACGGTGTTCTACGGGCCGAACTGGGGCGAACCCACATATGGGAGTTGGCAAGCCCTGACCATCCAATCTACATCGGCGAATATCGACCACGTCGTGTTCTCTAGTCAGCATCACGACGATGTTGACGTGTTTGCTCTTTTTGATCACTTGGTATTTACACCCCAACTCTTGAGGATCGCTCTCGGTGGGCAGGGGCATCCTATTCTTCGTCCAGCCTGACTGGTCTCTCTCTCTACGCCTCTCTGAGCGCTCTCGTGATGGGCAGTCTTGAAGCGCGCAACGCCGGCAGGAAGCCACCGGCGAAGCCCATCACCACCGCGAAAATCATCCCGATGAGCAGCAGGATGGGCGTGACCTTAAAGGCGAAGGCCATTTCGCTGAAGGCATTGGTGCCGGTGGCCGCAGTGAAGCCGTTCATGGGCAGCGCCACCAGGCAGCCCAGTGCTCCGCCCACAATGGCCAGCAGCACCGACTCCATGACGAAGGAGAACAGGATGCTGAAGCGCGAAAAGCCCAGTGCCCGCAGGGTGCCGATCTCGCGAGTACGTTGCGCCACGATGGAATACATGGTGTTCATGGCCCCAAATACCGCGCCAATCCCCATCACAACGGCCACGAACCAGGCCAGCACGATCAGCGCGATGGCCACGCTGCCCGCCAGGTTCTCGTAATACTTGCGCTCCGAATCGGCCTGCACCTGAATCTGCGGATTGGCGCGCAGGTCCTTGTCGAACGAGGTGAGCACCGCCGGGCTGGTAAGCCGCACGGTCAGCGACTCGCAGCCACCATTGCGCCCGATGGCCGGAGCCATGGCATCGTAGTCGCCCCAGATCTCGCTCTCGAAGGAGCTGTCGTCCGCGGTGAAGTAACCGACGACTTTCCACAGCTTCTTCTGGATGTTGATGGTCGAGCCAATCTCCACTCCGGTTACTCGGTCGGCAATCTTCTTGCCCACAATCACTTCGTAGAGTCCCGGCGTAAAGCTTCGACCTTCAACGATCTTGATGCTGTTGCGCACCTTGAAGGCGTTGGGTGAGACTCCGCGAAAGGTGATGTTGGCAGGGAAGCCTGTGCCTTTCTTGGGGCGCGTGGTAATGACCACTACTTCGCACGAGGCCAGCGGCTTGCCGTCGGCGCTGCGCGCCACGCGGGGGTCCACCGCGATCAGGTTGGCGTGGCCGATGTCAATCCACGATGTCAGCTCCGACATGGAGCCTCGCTGGGTGACGATGGCATTCTGGTCGCTGCCGGTCGAGCTGAGGGCGATGTTGAAACCGCGCGCCATAGCCAGGATGGTGACCAGGGCCGCCACCACCAGCCCGATGCCGAAAATAGCCAGCAGCGTGACCTTCCAGCGGGCACGCAGGTTGCGAACGTTGTAAGAAATTGGAAGAGCCATATAAAACCTCGAAATAGCAACGGGCAATTAGCAACTAGCAATTAGTGACTGAGTACATCCACATGTATTGTCATTACGAGCGGCCCGCTCTCGGCCGCGAGGAATCTGCTCTTTGCGCGCAGCTCCCTGCTCGCCTTTGTGTCAAAAAAGCAGATCCAACGCGGACCGAGTCCGCTCGTGATAACAATTCATAAGTGCATCCCGTAATCGCACCGCTCTGTATCAGGGCATGTCTTCAGACGTGCCGTAACTAACTCGAAAGGTCTGAGCTTTAGCCCCTGAGGGGCGCGCTTTCCCAGCTAAAGCCCAACTGCTAATCCGCCCCTTCAGCACGACTAAGAGCTTGCCCGGAGCTTTGCCGAAGGGTCGTAGCCCCAACACAAAGCGACCCTTCAATAATTCACTAACTGCTGGTTGCTGCTTGCCAGTCGCTAGTTGCTAATCACCACTTTTCCCTTTGCGTGCCCTTGTTCCAGATACCGGATGGCCTCAGCGACCTCACTCAACTTGTAGCGCCGGTCGATGACCGGTGTTACCTTCTGGGCTTTCATGAGCTCGCCCATGACCGTGAGGTCTTGTTTGCTTCCTTTCGCCAGAACCATGACGAGCTTCCTGCTTCTGAATTTTGACAACACCAGTTCTGTGATCAACTTGGCCAAAGCACCAATCATCCACCGGCTGGTCGGGCCTCCGACCGCCACATGTATCCCCTCGGGACTCAAAACGCGCCGGCATGCTGAGAACGAATGGTTCCCAGCGCAGTCGAGAATCAGGTCGTAACGTTGCCCGCTCTTTGTGAAGTCCTCCTGTGTGTAATCCATCAGGTGGTCCGCGCCCAAGGACTTCACCATGTCCAGATTCCTTGTACTGCATACGGCCGTCAGATCCGCGCCGAACGACTTGGCGATCTGCACCGCGAAGGTACCCACTCCTCCCGAGGCGCCGTTGATCAGGACCTTCTGTCCCGCCTGAATATGTCCCTTGTCACGCAACCCCTGCAGTGCGGTAAGTGCCGCAATAGGCACAGACGCCGCTTCCTCAAACGTGACGTTGTCCGGCTTCATGGCCAATGCTGATTCGGAAGCACAGGCATACTCGCCAAAGGCCCCGCGGCCCATGCCGAACACCTCGTCGCCTGGTTTGAACTGGGTCACCTTGCCGCCTATCGCTTCCACCTGACCGGCCACATCAGCGCCGAGTCGCTTGTCCTTTGGTCTGCGCATCCCGGTCATCATGCGAAGGAAATACGGCGTGCCCCTCATAAAGTGCCAGTCGGCCGGATTGACGGAAGCCGCGCGGACCCGCAGCAGGACTTCGGTGTCCGTGGGCACGGGCTTCTCCGCCTCCGCGATCCGGATGACCTCCGGGGGTCCGTAGCGCTCATAGACGGCGGCCTTCACTGCCGCTCCTCAACGGCGCGGGCCTGCTCCTTCCATCGTTCAGGGTTCACGCCGAACACGATGAGCCACAACTGCAGCGGTATTTCCGCCAGCCCGGAAGCCACAGCGATAACTGGGAACAGCGCCCTCCCAACCGGCGGCACGATATAGGTCATCCAGGCCACGCCATCAATCGCCAGCAGCACTCCCAGAATGCGGGGCAGGAAAGTGGACCGGAAAATCAGGTAGCCGCTCAGCAGGCACCATAGTCCGAAGAACACCAGGTACAGATCGAAGGCCCGCGCATTCAGTCTGACAAACGCGAACGCCAGGGCCTGCAATTGCTCCGGCATAAATGCTTTCAGGGAGCTCGCACTCTGCAGTACAAAAAAAGGCGCGAGGTACAACAGGGCAGTCACCGCCTGAATCGCGCATCCCACCAGGATGACGAATACGGCATACAAGGAGACCCTGCGGTTGACCGGCTTGAACAACTCATAGAAGAGAAGCGCCCATGCGAGATGGAAGATGACTCCGAGGACGGACAATGCGAACCCCAGCCAGAACAAGCGCTCGTGCCCCAGGATATTGGCCGCGGTGGCCGCGGGGTCGCCGGAGACGACAAGCCGGCCGAGAATCATCACCTGGCCGAACGCGGAGGCAAGGCCTTCGAGCGCCTCGAAGACACCTGCCATCCTGCCTAATGCACGCGGCGACATTTGCATGGGTGGTTCCATCATTTCAGGGCTGCCGGCGTAATGAGCCGACGATCACGTAGAGGTTCTCCGATCCCGCGCGTGCCGTCACGTTGTTACCTCGTTCTTCCTTCGGGCCGATGTCATGACAGCAAACGGGCGCGACCGCCTTGCGATCGCAGTACAGCGACAGCGTTCGAGTCAAAGGAGACAAACTCCTCTGCGCCCAGCCACTCCCCTTCGTAGGCGATTACACCATCCGCAAAATCTCCACCGGCATCGAGCACGGCCAGGCCCGCCTCTATCGCTGGCCGGTCCAAGAGCACATTGGCGCTTTTCATCAGGCGCCGAATCGCAGCGGATATATCAGGAACGGATTTCTTGTAGCCTCGACGCAGCACCCATACAAACTCACAAACAACCGGAACCGGCACAGCCACCAGCTCGGCCTGCTGTAAGACCTTCGCGGCCTGCCGGGCTTGATGGGCGTCATCTTGCACAGCAGCCCGGACCAGCACGTTCGTGTCGGCGGTGATTTTCATTTTGCCTTGGCCCATCCCCGGGTTGCGATCCGGCTCATTTCATCAATGGTAAGTTTCGTCGCTCGCTTCTGTGCTAGGCAGCCAATGAAATCGGCCATCCTGCCATCCTGCGCAGCAGCCCTCACGACGATGCGGCCATCAGGCAGCCTGTCGGCCTCAATTCTCTCTCCGGGACTGACGCCGAGATGCTTGAGCAACTCCCGTTTGAGTGTGACCTGGCCTTTTGCTGTAATGGTGAGCGTGGTCATGGGTCAGTCCTTTCCAAGGGGATCCTGTTATTGTAAGGCATAACTGCCTTACCGACCAGCCTCCCCCTCTGTCAGCCCACTCCTTCACACTTGCCGCAACACTTCCGTAATCCTCGCGCGGTACGACAGCATCGCTGGGAAGAGCCCGGCCAGCCCCGCCAGCAGCAGGGCGACACCCAGCCCATAGGAGACGAGCCGGGGCGTCAATCCCAGTCCCGGGAATTGACGCACCACATCTCCGACAAAAGGAACGTGAGGCAGGGCATGGATGACGAACCCGGCAAGCAGCAGACCAAGGGCGCCGCCAAGCAAGCCCAGCACCAGGGCTTCGACGAGGATGAGCGCCATCACCAGCCCGCTGGAGAAGCCCAGAGTCTTGAGTACGCCGATCTCCTGCTGCCGCTCGCGCACCGCGATACTCATGGTGTTGGCCGACACCAGCAGAATCGTGAAAGCCACAGCCAGGCCGATGCCGTTCAGCAATAGCGCCAGGTTACCGGCCATGGCGATGAAACCGGCGCGAAATGCCTGTTCCGTCTCAGTTTTGGTCTGGGTATCGCTGTTCTCGAACTCCGCGTCAATGGCCTTGCTGATGCTGCCCGCGTTATTGGGGTCATCGATCAACTCGGTCAGCGTTCCGATACCCGCCCTCTGGCCGGTAGCTTCGTAAAGATACTTGTAGTGGAAGTACATTGTGCCGAGATCGGTACCCGGATATTTGATGGGGTCGGTATGGTAGATGCCGTCCACGACAAAGTCGAAGGGCTTACCTACGCGATAGGGAGGAATGTAGCTCTCCAATTCGAAGTGATCACCCAGCTTCCAGCCAAATCTTTCCGCCAGCTCGGGGCCAATGATGCAGCCCCGGACATCGTGCAACCATGCCTGCTTCTGGTCTTCCGGTAGCATGATTTCCGGGTAAATCTGCAGGAACGGTTCGGGCTCGACAGCAAAGTTGGTAAAGAAGTTTTTTGGATCGCGATAGACCCCGCCAAACCAGTTGAGAATGGCCGTGTTCTGTACTCCGGGAATGGCGGCGATCTTGGCCTTGTAGGAATTTGGCAAGTTGAAGACCAGGCTCACGTAATGCCTGGTCACTAGGCGCGAGGCGTTGCCGGTATGCAGTCCCCAGTTGACGGCGTCCACTACCGTCTGCAGCGTGCAGATGAGAAAGATGCAGACTGCCATCGCCAGCACGGTGCTAAGCGTGCGTATCCAGTTCTTGCGCAGATGCTTCAGGACCAGCGGTGCGTACTTCATGTCAATTCGCCAGTACCCCCTTGTCCAGGTGACGCTGGGTGTGCGCGCGTGCGGCGGCGCGCGGATCGTGGGTCACCATGACAATGGTCTTGTGGAAGTCGCGGTTAAAGGTCTCCATCAGCGTCAGGATCTCCTCTGCGCTCTGATGGTCCAAGTCTCCCGTAGGCTCGTCAGCAACCAGAACGGTGGGATCGGTTACGACCGCGCGCGCAATCGCGACGCGCTGTTCCTGTCCGCCGGAGAGTTGCCGGGGATAATGCTTCGCCCGGTCCTCCAGGCCAACAATGCGCAGCGCCGTCATGGCACGCTCCCAGCGTTCTCGTCCGGAGAGGGAAGTCAGCAACAGCGGCAGCTCCACATTCTCCACCGCACTCAGTACAGGAATCAGGTTGTAGAACTGGAAGATGAAGCCGATGTTACGGCTACGCCACTTCGAAAGCTCACCTTCGGACAGGGGACCGAGGTCGGTACCGGCAACGATAATCTTCCCGGACGTGGCCCGGTCGATGCCGGCGATAAGGTTCAGCAGCGTTGTCTTCCCCGACCCTGAGGGGCCCATTAGTGCCAGAAACTCGCCCTGAGGTACGTCGAGGTTCAGTCCGTCGAGGACTGGAATCTGTATGCTGTCGCGCTGGTAAACCTTGCGGACATTCTGGACGCTGACGGCTGTCGTCGTGGCCGTCGCCTGGGTAGTACTCATGGCCTCTCCTGTAGCACATGCTTATGTCTTAACTTACCTGCGTAGTCCCTACTAACCCTTTACCTTTACTGCATCTCCATCCTTCAGCGTTTGCGGAGGATTATTCACCAGCGTCTCCGATCCCCCCAGCCCGCTGATAACAATGACCTGTCCATGAAGATCCGCTCCCGTCGTTACCGGCAACACATGCACTTTGTTGTCCTCGATCTGAAACACGACTGGCTTACCTTCGCGGGTCGTGATTGCATCCTTGGGTATGGTGACAATACGCTGCGCCGTCACCGCTGCCTTCTCCCCCTTTGGCGGCTGGAGAAAGGTAACGTTGCAGCTCATCTCGGGCTTGAGGTACTTGTCCTTGTCGAGGATGGACACCTTCACCGTTACCGTCGCCTTGGTACGGTCTGCCGTGGGGATGACCTGGCGCAGCACTCCTTTGTAGGTATGGTCAGGGATCGCCTGTACCGTTATCTCCGCCGGCTGCCCCGAGTGTAGCTGGGCAACATTGGACTCATTGACATCCACCTCGGCTTCCAGAGAATTCATGTCGGCAATGGCGACAATGGCCCCGGAAGAGGTGGAGATATTAACGCCGGGCGGAATCGGGGCTACACTCTCTCCCGCCTCTGTCATCTTCTTCACCACGATGCCGGCAAAGGGAGCGCGGATAGTCGTGAACGTGAGGTTGGCTTCCTGTACGGCAAGGTTTGCCTTGGCTTGCTCGATGGCCGCTGCCGAAAGCGCTACCTTGGCCTTGGCAGCGTCAAGTGCATCGGTTGAGGTTACCCCGTCACGGTGTAGCCCCTCCTGTATCCGTTCCTGACGCTGGGACTCGGCCATGTCAGCCTTGGCGTACTCGATGTCAGCCTTGGCCTTGGCAATGGCAGCAACGATGTCGGCGTTGTCCAGTGTAGCCAGGACATCGCCCGGCTTGACCACACTGCCTTCCTCTACGCGCAGCTCCGAAATGACTCCCTGGATTCGCGAGGAGACAACCGACTGCCGCCGCGCCACCAGATATCCCGAAGCCGTTAGGATAGGAGTTCCCGCGCCCGGACCGCCGGTGTTCTCCACCCTAGCCTGGACGGTAACGACCTCAACCGCGCCGAAGGCAGGAAGAGCAATCCGCGCGCGGAAAAAGTAAGCGGCCGCAGCAACTGCGGCCAGGACAAGCAGGAGCACAGGGATCCGCCACCGGCTCCGGCGCGGCGCATCGCGCTCGATGCGCAGCGATGCCAGCTCGTCCTTTAGGTCCTGCATGGAATTCCTTCGCCCTTCTCTGGGATCGACAGCTCTAGTATCGCTTTCCGGCGGCAGCTTTGGAAAGGGCACCGGCGTTGGTTGCGGTTTGGTTGCAGGGCTCACGACAGACGATTTTCTCTCCGGTAATACGACGTTTATGGTCGTATGGTTTCGACAGCCGCAGTAGTGTGGAATGTCAGCGGGGGCGGATGACAATTGTCATGGGGAGCAGCGCTGGGTTCCGGTTTGGGACAGCCCAGCGTGCTCAGCAGCCGTCAAAGTCGCGCGCCGCCCGTGGCAAGAAGCCTTAACACTCAACCCATTCCACACTGCTTCAACGTTAAGCAAAGTCCCAGCCGGCAGGGCCAAACAATTCTGTCATCCCGAGCTCGCCCCATGCTGCTCCTGCGCAGGGGGGGCAGAAAAAACAACTTGACATGTGTCGGATTCGTGCTATTGTTCTGGGCCAACGCGAGGATGGATCATCTGTCATGGAACCCCTGCAGCTGGTCCGGCTTGCGCCACTCATGTCACGCAGCCAAGGGCGAGCTGAAGTGGCCGTGGCGCTGATTGATGGTCCGGTCTCTCTCGAACATCCCGATCTAGCCCAATCGAGAATCAAGGAAATCCCTGCGCCAATTGGCAGCTCCTGCCAGCGCCGTGAGAGCGTGGCCTGCATGCACGGGACCTTTGTCGCTGGAATGTTGGCAGCGCGCCGGGGATCCTCAGCCCCGGCAATTTGCCCGGGCTGCACGCTGATTGTGCGTCCCATTTTTCCCGAGAGCACCAACGGTAAGAGCCAGATACCCAGTGCGACTCCGGAAGAGCTGGCAGCGGCCATCGGCGATTCCATTCGCGCCGGTGCGAATATCGTCAACTTAAGCGCTGCCCTGGCGCAACCATCAGGCCGGGGCGAGCGGGAACTGGAGCAGGCCCTCGATTATGCCGCCCACCGCGGAGTACTGGTCGTCGCGGCGGCAGGGAACCAGGGTACGGTCGGCAGCTCTGCCATCACGCGTCACCCCTGGGTGATACCGGTCGTGAGTTGCGACCTGCAAGGCCGGCCCACGGCGGAGTCGAACCTGGGGAGCTCCATCGGCCGCTGGGGATTGGCCGCACCGGGAGAAAACATTGTCAGCCTCGGGGCCGATGGTAAGACGCAAACTTCTGCAGGAACCAGCGCCGCAGCGCCGTTTGTGACCGGTGCGATCTCGCTGTTGTGGTCGGAGTTTCCCAACGCCACCGCC
>Ga0335083_10007548_pt1 | contig 13412 bp, 13 predicted proteins | sample Lox_Sample_42_FD_206716 | JGI IMG/M metagenome (GOLD analysis project Ga0335083, IMG submission 206716) | Soil microbial communities from Loxahatchee National Wildlife Refuge, Florida, United States - Lox_Sample_4.2 | ecosystem: Environmental > Terrestrial > Soil > Wetlands | place: USA...
CACTTGTCCGGTCACCCAGGACATTTCGAGGACACCGACAATGGCCTCGGCCATGTCACGGGGCTCCCCCAGCCGACGCAACGCGGTGCGCTTCGACATACCCTCGACCCAGGCGGGCCACTTCTCCGCATCGGGCAGCATCGGGGTTCGGGTAACGCCGGGTCCGACGGCGTTGATCCGGATGCCGTAAATGCCCCACTCCACGGCCGCGACCTTCACCAGCATGTCCAGGCCGGCCTTCGACACGCAGTAGGCACCCATATCCCGATCTGCGACGGTGCCGCTGATGCTCGAGACCACCACGATCGAGCCCTCCAGTTCGGCGTCGATCATGGCCTGGGCGGCCGCGCGGATCGTGAACCAGGTGCCGGTGAGATTGACCGACAACACCCGCTCCCACTCGGCGGGCGGCAGTTTCAGCAGCAGACCGGACGACCCGACGCCGGCGCTGGTCACGACTCGCGTGGGCACTCCGTGCTCGCGGATGGTCTGTTCCATCGCGGCGGCCACGGCGTCGGGATCGCTGATGTCGCAATCGATATCGCCGCCCGACAGGTCCCAGGTGACGACGTCGTGGCCAGCCTCGCGCAGCCACGCCGCCGTTTCACGCCCGATCCCGGAACCGCCGCCGGTCACCAAGGCAGTCGATGCACTCATGCCGCAGGTCCGATCAACTCGACGAGTACGCCGTCGGGCGCGTCTATCACGGCCATCGGGACGGTCCTGCCGCCGGGGGCGGGCATCGTGATGCGGCGAACGCCGTGGGTGAAGCCCAGTGCGGCCAGCCCGGACAGTGTCTCTTCGACGTCACGTTGCAGCGACAGCAGGAAGAATCCGTGCCGGGGCGCCTCCGGCGAGGGCAGCGCCTGGTCGGCACCCGCTAACTCGACTAGTTCGACTATGCCCGTATCCGGCGTTTGCGGATCGCCTAAAAAGATGGATCGCAGTCGATCGGTCTTGGCGCCAAACAGTTCTGGCCAATCCCCGGTGAAGGTGTAGTCGAACAGTTCAGTGAATCCCATGCCGTCGCGCCAGAACTCCATCGAGCGTTCGACGTCGGCGGTGCAGATCGCGGCGTGATGGATACCTGGCACAGGCTTCCTCTTCCCTGGTTCGTCACAGTCTTTCCCTGGTTCGTCACAGTCTTTGGCCGGCCGGGACCCGCCGTAACGACGCAATTTTAGGCGTTGACGCTAACTGGTCGGGCAGCGCCTTGTGCACTGACCGTCCGGAACGGCGAGGGTGATCAAGTCGTGCCTACGACCAGTCGTTCACCCGCGCCGACCAGGTTGCCCTTCGAGAGACCGCGTCTATTGCACCGCGGCGTCAGGCCTGCTTGACCGCCTCGATCTCGAGGGTGAGTGTTACCTTGTCGCCGACAACCGCGCCGCCGGTTTCCAGCGGCATGTCGAGATCAATTCCGAAGTCCTTGCGGTTCAACACGACTGACGCTTCGAAGCCGGCGACCTCACCGTGGCCCATGCCGGGGTTGACACCGTAGAAATCCAGGTCGAGGATGACAGGCTTGGTGACGCCCTTGAGCGACAATTCGCCGTGCAACAGATAGCCTTCGCCCTCGGGCTCCACCGCACCGGACGTGAAGGTCGCCGTGGGGTACGTCTCGACCTCGAAGAAATCGGCCGACTTCAGGTGGGCGTCGCGCTGGGGGTTGCCCGTGTTGACCGAACCCATCGCGATCTCGGCATTCACCGACGGCGTGCCGTCCTCAGCGACCCCGATCGCGCCGCTGAAGTTCTCGAACTTGCCGCGGACCTTGCTGACCATCAAATGACGTACCGAGAAGTTGATCGACGAGTGCACCGGGTCGATTGCCCACGTGCCGGCGCCGAGTCGGGTGGTTGCGGTTGCAGTCATGTGTCCGTCTTTCTTGTTGGGGCGACGGCCTCCCCGCCACCTTCATCGCACTAAACGGACCATGGTCCGGTTTCATTCCCTCGGCGGGCGGGTCAACTGCCGCAGGGGTGAGCGCCGCGGACACAGCCCGCATATTCAGATGCGTACCAGACCTAGGATTCGAGTGTGCTAAAGCTCTGGCAGGCCGGCGTCGCGACGATGGCAGTGGCGGTCCTATCGGTGGCGCTCGTAATTCTCGACCTCAGCGACGGCGCGTTTCGACGCTGGTGGTCGGCTCGGGCCTTCACCACGGATGCTCTCGCGGGGATTCTGGTCGTGCTGATCAGCGTGTTGATCATCAACCAGGCGCTGGGGATCCGTCAAAACCGCCAACGATTCCGCGCGACGGCGGCGCATGTCGCCATCTTGTTGAGTCAGGCCATCCGGGCTACCCGTGCGGTCTTGGCTTCCAACACATCTGACGATCGCAACGCCGCCTCTGAGGAACTTCGGACGTACATGGTCATGCTGATGATCGCCGCGCCGATCCTGATCGAGTCGAAAGCCCCCCGAGCCTTCCTGGAAGACGCTCAAATACTGGGCGGCATGCTGGTGGCTGTCCAACATTCGGATTCGCCAAAGCTTTTCAAGACCGTTCCGTCTAATACTCAGCTCGAAGAAGCGCTGCAGCGGCTCAAAAGCAAGGCGGCGCCGTTGCTTGCGCCGTTGTCCGCCGACGAGCTAACCGCCGCCGGAACCGAGGAACCTCCCATGTCGTAATCGGCGTCCATACACGTCGAACATGTTGGTTATGAACACATTTCGTCCATATCACCCACGCTCGGCGAGTCGAACCGAGAACCCTAACCAATCCTGGCGAGCGTGCTCTCCCACAACTCAGCGGCGAGCCGAGGATTCCTGGCCAACCGGTTGGCCCGCGCGATCTTGTGCCGCGAATAGTATTCGCCGGGGGTCCAATCCGTACCGGGCGTACTTGACGCCAGCCAGACCAGCTGCTCTGCACCTTCATCCGAGGTGGCGGTAAACCGTTCTGTCGGCGTGTATTTCTTCATGAACGCCAAAAACCGCGATCCCGACGCCGGGCCGAAATTGGAGTTGACATAGCCGGGGTGGACCGTCGCAACCGCGAGCCCGTCGGCGTGGTATCGCCGATGTAATTCCTTGGTGAACAAGACGATCGCCAGCTTCGACAGAGCGTAGGCGGTGCTGGCCCGGCGGCTCGCCGTGTTCTCCAGGTCGGCGACGGTCGCCCGCAGGACCATCAGGTGCGACGAGCTGGTCGTGTTGACGACGGTGGCTTTGGACTCGACGAGCAGATCCATCAACTGCGTGGTGAGCAGAAACGGCGACAGGTAGTTGACCTGATAGGTCTGTTCGTAGCCGTCGGGTGTCAGTTGGATCTCGGTACTCATGCCCCCGGCGTTGTTGAGCAGCACGTCGATGCGGGGATAGTCTGCGCGAAGTTTCTGCGCCAGGGCTCGCACCTGCGACAGGTCGGCGAAATCGACCACGAAATGGTCCGCGTCCAGTTCCGCGGCCACCGCGGCCGTCTTGCTTTGTGACCGCCCGATCACGACGATCTTGTCGCCGCTCTGATGTAACCGGCGGGCCGCCGAGGCGCCGATGCCGTCGCTGGCACCGGTGATGACAATCGTCCTTGACGTCACGCGAAGAGTGTATCGATTGGCGCGGAACGTCAGTTGCCTACCGGCACCTGTTGGCAGCTCTCGAGTCAGCCCACCAACCGACCGAATGCCGGATCGACGACGGGCACATGCAGGTTCCAGGTCGGAAATGCGCGACGCAGCAGCTGCGGGCCGGTGACGGTGACATCGCCGGTTCGAAGCACATCTCGCCAACTTCGAGCGCCGCGGTGCCAGTCGACGAATGCTTGCGATCTGGCGTCAACGGTCAGATCCGGCCGCCCACCCGGATCCGGCGGACTCGGAGGCGACGGCGACAATGGCGCCCCCGTCGCCACCGCCAACGCCGCAGCCGCTGATCGTCTGGAAGGACGGTTTGACCGGCTGGTCGTCGTGGATCGGCTTCACTCCGCCCGGACCCAACCAGGAGCCGCTGGGTATTGCCATTCTGGTCAACGGCTTCTGGAACAAAGACAAACCCGAAGTCGTGGCCGACGGTCACGGCCATGCGATGCTCAAACAGATCTCCCCCGCAATTTAGCCTCGGCTCGCCGAGCGCCCATAATCGCGTCACGCCAACGTGTAGCGCACCGGCAGGTGCTTCAGGCCGCCGACGAACGTCGTCGCGGTGAGTTGCGGATCACCGCTGCACTCAATGGATTTCAGCCTGGGCAGCAATTCGGAGAAGAAGCTGTTCACCTCCATGCGGGCCAGCGCGGCGCCCATGCAGAAGTGCACGCCGTAGCCGAAGGCCACATGTTTGTTGGGGTCGCGCCCGACGTCGAAGCGGAACGGGTCATCGAAGACGTCCTCGTCACGATTGGCCGACGCGTACGACAGCAGCACGGATTCGCCTGCCGCGATAGGTATTCCGCGCACGGAGGTGTCTTGGGCGGCGGTGCGCATGAAATGCTTGACCGGAGTGACCCAGCGGATCATCTCCTCGGTGGCCCGCGGCATCAGCGTCAAGTCGTCGCGCAGTCGCGTCAACTGGTCCGGGTTGTCGATGAGTGCATGCATGCCGCCCGAAATAGTGGCACTGGTGGTGTCATGGCCGGCGGTGGCCACGATCAGGTAATAGGACACGGTCTCGAGATCGGACAACGGCTCGCCGTCGATACGGGCATTCGCGATCGCCGACGCGAGATCCTCGGTCGGATGCTCACGGCGCGCCGCGGTGACCCCGTTGAAGTACTGGAACATGTCCAGCAGCGCCGGTAACTGGTCCTCGTCGGAGGTGCCGCGCTTGAACTCGCTGTCAGCGCTGCCGAACAGTTCCTGGGTCAGCTTGAGCATGCGCGGGAAGTCGGCCTCCGGCAGGCCCAGCAGCGACATGATCACGTAGAGCGGGTAATTGACCGCGACCTGCTGCACGAAGTCGCACTCGGGACCGACGGCCATCATCTTGTCGACATAGATCTTGGCCAGCTCGTCGACCCGCATCTTCAGCGCCCGCATCGCCTTGGGCCGGAACCAATCCGCACCGATCGCACGCACTAGCCGGTGCTGCGGATCGTCCAAATGGATCAGTGTGCGCACGCCCGCGGCGGCCTGCAGCTCGTCGCCCTCGATGGTCGCCAGCACCGGGCGCGGCCAGTTGGTGAACAGCATGTTCTCGCGTTCGATGTCCATGATGTCGGCGTGTTTGGTGATCGCCCAGAACGGCCGGTAGCGCGGCACGTCGACCCAGGACACCGGTGCGCTGGCGCGCAAATGAGTCAGCGCGGCGTGCAACCGCGGCTCGTCGGTGTAGGCCAATGGATCTGCCAATAACCTGGCGGCTTCGTCCACCGTCGGAGCGCTCATGGTCGTATGTCATTCATAACCGAAACTCCTTGAGTGCGGCGGTAATACAGTCCTGGGAAGCGGCGTAGCAGATCGGTTGCACGCGGTCGACCACGCCCTGGCAACGACTTCGGATGCCGGCGGCGATCGTGTCGACCGGGCCGACGACGGCGAAGGCATCCAGAATCTCGTCATCGATGAGCGAGCCCATGGTGTCCCACTCACCTTCCTTGGAGAGACGGTTCAGTTCGGTGTGCAGGTCGCCCCAGCCGTGCAAGTCAAGAACCTTGCGGTAGGCCGGCGTCGATCCGTAGAACGCAATCTGCTTGCGCGCGGCGGCAATCGCGGTGGCCAGTTCGTCGTCGTTCGTACCGGTTGCGACCATCACTTCGGCCGACACCTCGAAGTCGCCGCGATCGCGACCGGAGCATTGCAGACCGCGCAGCAGCACCGGCATCGTCACCTCGGTGAGGTAACGCTTCGAGATCATCGGGTGACCGAGGTGGCCGTCGGCGATCTCGCCGCACATCTCCGTCATCGCCTCACCGACAGCGGCCAGGAAGACCTTGGGAGCCCGGTGAGGTTGCGGCTCGGGGGTGAACATCGGGGTCATGATCTTGTGGGTGTAGAACTCGCCCTCGAACCGGAGCTTGGTGCCGTCCTGCCACGCGGACCAGATCGCGTGCAGCGCAGCGACGAATTCACGCATCCGACGTGCCGGGTGGCTCCACGGCATGCTGAATCGTTTTTCGATATGCGGCTGGATCTGCGTGCCCAGGCCGAGGATGAACCGGCCCTGTGAGTACGTCTGCAGGTCCCAGCCGATGTTGGCGACGATCATCGGATTGCGCGCGAACGCCACCGCGATGTTGGTACCTAGCTCCAGTCGTGACGTGTGTTCGGCAGCCAGCAGCAGCGGCAGGAACGGGTCGTGGCTGGTTTCGGCGGTCCAGCCCCCGTCGTACCCGTCTCGTTCCAGGGCCGCGGCCCCGTCAGCCGCGCGTTCGAGCCGACGGGGGATCCCGCCATCGATCTTCAAGCTGGACACCGGCGTCATGGATGGGAAGCTACCACTCATGCCGCCCCGCGATTTGGGCCGCGATACGGGAATTGTCCCACGTCAGGATCCTGCCCTCGGGCACGAACCGCAAATAGACCGAGGTGACGTAGCGCTGCCGCGTCGCCTCGGGCAGGCCGCCGGCCGGCGGGCGAAACGCTGCGTACTTCGCATCGATGCCTTCCTCGATACGGCCCATCGAGGCTCGTCGGTGACGAATTCGACGCTGCCGGTGAGATGGACGGCCCGCAGGTCGACCCAGCGTTCCCCCGATTCGACCAGAAACGAGGCCCTGGGGTCATGCCGGACCCGCGCGGTCTTCTTGGTGCCGGCTGGCGTCCTCATCGCGACCGTGCGATCCTCGGCCACGAACCATACCGGCAATGCGATCGGCATTCCGTCGGCGGCGCAGCGTGGTCAGAATTCCGGTGTGCGCGGCCGCGATTTCTGCCCACGCTTCGTCTTCGGTCAACCGGACCATCGGCTCGCCCCAATCGTGCTTGGTTTGTCGCAGAGGCTACAGTAAGCACTTCAGTATGTACCGACCGCCCTTCGGCGAGGTAGGACGGAACCATGACTAAAGGCCAGGACTGGGCGGAGACGCTCGATGATCTGGACCGTCGCCGTCGCCATGCGTTGGCCATGGGCGGCCCGGAGCGGCTCGACAAGCATCGCGGCAAGGGAAAACTCGACGCTCGTGCGCGCATAGCGCGACTCCTCGATCCGGGCACCTTCCGTGAAATCGGAACCATGGTCGGCGGCGATATCGCCGCCGACGCGATCGTCACCGGCTCCGGTCTTATCAACGGGGTGCCGGTGCTGGTGGGCGCCGAGGACTTCACGACATTGGCCGGCAGCATCGGGCCGGGGGGCAACTCCAAGCGCTACCGGATCGCCGAGCTGGCGGTGCGCGACAAGGTTCCGTTGGTGATGCTGCTCGACGGCGCCGGTTTTCGTCCGACCGGCGGGCACTACGGGCGCAGCCCGACCGATCTGCTCGCCCAGACCCAGTGCTCGGGCCGGGTTCCGACGGTCGCGGCGGTGCTCGGCCCCTCGGCCGGGCACGGCGCCCTCGTCGCCCCGGTCTGCGATTTCCGGATCATGAGCAAGCAGGGTGCGATCTTCACCGCCGGGCCGCCGGTCGTCAAAGAGTCCACCGGTGAGGAGATCTCGAAGGAGGATCTCGGCGGAGCGGGCGTCGCACCGCTCAGCGGGGTGGTGCACAACGTCGCTGACGACGACGAAACCGCGCTCGACGATATTCGCCGCTATCTGTCGTATTTTCCGCCCAGCGCGTGGTCCTACCCACCGTCGCAACCGGCCGGCACACTGACCGAACCGCGTCCGACGCCGGAGTTGTTGGAGATCGTCTCCCGCGACAACCGCCGTGTCTATGACATGCGTTCGGTGCTCGACGTGGTCTTCGACCGTCCGGACTGGTTCGAAGTACAGCCGCAGTTCGGCAGAGCGATCATCTGCGCCTTAGCGCATCTCGGCGGGCATCCCGTCGCGATCGTGGCCAACCAGCCACAGGTGCTGGCCGGGTCGATCGACGCCGCCGCCGCCGACAAGGCGGCGCATTTCATCTTGGTCGCCGACTCCTTTCACTTGCCGATCGTCTTTTTGGCCGACAACCCCGGGATGCTGCCCGGCAGCCGCTCCGAACGCGAAGGCGTACTTCGCAGTGGCGCACGGATGTTCGCGGCCCAGACCGCCGCCACGACGATCAAGTTGCACGTCACGCTACGCAAGGCCTACGGTTTCGGCTCCATGGTCATGTCACTGCTCGGGTTCGATCACCAGTCGGCCACCTTCGCCTACCCCGGCGCAACGATGGGGGCGATGAGCGCCGCGGCGCTCACTCGCGCGACGCACGCCGGCGAGGACATGTCCGCCAAGCTACGCGACGCGGAGTTGCAGGCATCCTTCCGGTCGGCCGAGGGCATGGGGTTCGACGAGCTCATCGATCCCCGCGAGACGCGCGACGCGCTGCTGGCCTCTTTACAACGCGCTCTTCGAAGCCGGCAGGCCGCCGCCGAACCGGTGAGCCGCACGGTGATCTTGCCGTAGCTGGGAAGATAAGCCCGTGGCGGAACGATGGACACGGCAACGGCGCCTGGAGCACACCCGCGAGGTGCTGATGGACGCCGCCGAGGAAGTGTTTGCCAAGCGCGGGTTCGGCGGCGCGGCACTGGAAGACATCGCTGCGGCGGCCGGATACACGCGCGGGGCGATCCACTCGCATTTCGGAACAAAAGAAGAACTATTCCTGGCCGCGTTCGAGCGTCACCTGCTTCGGTTTCTCAACGGTTTCGAAGACATCATCGGCGGCTTCGAAAGCCTCGAGGATCTCAACGTTGCTCAATTCGCCGAGCGGTGGCGTGCACTGAACATCGCCGGGCCGGACAGCGCGGCGCTGGGATACGAGTTCTCACTCTTTTTGCTCCGCAACCCCGGCGCGCGGGAACGGCTGGCGGCCAAGCGTGAAGAAACAATCCGGTCGCTGGCCGACTACATCGCCAGCAACATCGCGCGCCTCGGCGGCGCACTGACGATCCCGGCCGACGCCTTGGCGCGGGTTCTGATCGCCAGCCATGAGGGTGTCACCATCAGCGCGCATCTGGACGGTCACGATCTCTACGAGCCGTTCCTACAGATGGTGATATCCAACGTGGCACCCAAGACCGCCCTCAGGCCTGGCCCAGCCAAGCGCCCCCGGCGAACCGGTTGAGTTCAGGGCAGCTTGATCACCGACACGTACATTTCCAGAATCGGCCGGTAGAGATCGACGTCGTCCAGGTGGCTGCCCAGCATGACGGAATCGCTTGTGGCAATGAGGATGTGCGCGAACGTCAACGGAGGGATCAGCAGGGTTCCGCCGAGCCGGTCGACGCCCTCGGCGATAAATTTCCCCAGCGCCTCGACCACCTCTGATCTCTTGGCCGCCACCCGTTCCCGCGCCTCGGGATTGCGCCGCAGATACAAGGTGAACTCGAGGCCCAGCGCAGCGTGCGCGGCCCCGCGGTCAGAACTGAGTTGGCGCCACCGCTGGGCAATGTCGTCGAGTTCGCGCGCTCCCAGCTCGTTGGCCCCCGACATCACCTCGGCGAAATTGTCGAAGTAGCGACGCCAGTACCGATCGCTCACCGCCAGGAACAAGTCTTCCTTCGTGGCGAAGTGCTTGTAGATCGCGCCTTTCGTGTAGCCCGCCGTGTCTGCGATGTCATCGAGAGTTGCTGGCGTGAAGCCCTTTTCGGCGAATACGTGCTCCGCCGCATCCAGGAGAAGCGCACGCGTGCGTTCGACGCGGCGCTCCCGGGTCCACCGCTCAGCCATGCAAACGATTCTGCCACGAGAATGAGAAACACTCTTGTTATTCAGATACCAGTTGGTATATTCACGCATGCCGGAAGGAGTTCGATCGATGAGCAGCGGACTGTCGGACAACAAGAGTTCCCCCTTTAAGACCGAATCTGTAACCGAATCGCTCAGTAGAGTCGCCGCCCTCGGTGGTCGGCCGGAGTCGGCGAGCAAGCCCGTGCGGGCCTGGGCCATCGCCGGCGGTGCCATCCTGGCTTTCCAGCTCTACGTCTGGATCCGATGGATGACCGGCCCCTACTTCAAACGGGTGCCCGCGGGGCCCAGCGATCCGCCGACGCTGATGAAGGTGGTCCTGCTTACCTGGACGGCCGTCATCGTGCTCGGTCTGCCGGTCGGCATCTATTACTTCATCGTCCGGCCGTGGCGGCGGGAGCGGCGAATCACGCTGGACGGCATGCTGCTGGTGGCGTGCGGCTTGTTGTTCTTTCAGGACCCGCTGCTGAACTACTTCAGCACGTGGAGCACGTACAACAGCTGGATGTTCAACCGGGGCTCATGGGTGCAGCACATTCCGGGTTGGGTGTCATACGGGGAGCCGGGCCGCATGATGGCCGAACCGCTGTTGATGAATGCGCCGGGTTACTCGTACGGAGTACTGCTCTGCACGATTCTGGGCTGTTGGGTGATGCGCCGGACGAAATCGCGCTGGCCCAACATCAGTAACGCCGGTCTGATCGGGGTCTTGATCGTCTGGACGTTCTTCTTCGACTTGGTCATGGAGGGCCTGTTCCTCATGCCGATGGGGCTGTACATCTACCCCGGTGCGATCAAGTCCTTGTCCATCAATGCCGGCACCTATTACCAGTGGCCGGTGTACGAGGGGCTGATGTGGGGCGGCGTGCAAGCGGGGCTGTGCGCTTTGCGCTACTTCACCGACGACCGCGGCCGGACGTTTGTGGAACGCGGCTTGGAACGAATCCAGGGCGGGTTTGTCAAGCAGCAACTCACGCGCTTCCTGGCCATCTTCGCCGCGTGCAGCATGTTCTTCTTTGTCTTCTACAACATTCCGGCGCAATGGTTCGCCATGCATCAGGACCCGTGGCCCGCCGACATCGTGAAGCGCTCCTACTTCCTCATGGGAATCTGCGGAGACGGAACCGATCGACTCTGCCCCGATCCCGCAGTCCCGGTTCCACTCAGAAACTCCGGCTACGTCAATCCCGATGGCAAGCTTGTGCTTCCGGACGGCGTCAAGCTTCCGGCGATCGTTCCCTTCGATCGCGGGAAGTGATGTTGAACGGTCCACCCGCCACTGTTAACTCCGTGGGCTCCGTTGCGGAGGCACCGTTCTACCGAGCGGTCGGCGAGGAGATGGACATCTTTCGGGCGGCGGCCCGCCGCGGTCTGCCGGTGCTGCTGAAGGGTCCCACGGGATGTGGGAAGACCCGCTTCGTGGAGGCCATGGCTCACGAGCTCGGTCGCGACTTGATCACCGTCGCGGGCCACGAGGACATGACGTCGGCGGACCTGGTGGGCCGGTTTCTGCTCAAAGGCGGGGAAACGGTCTGGGTGGACGGGCCGCTGACGCGGGCCGTGCGCGACGGCGCGATCTGCTACCTGGACGAAGTGGTGGAAGCGCGCCAGGACACCACCGTGGTCATTCATCCGCTCGCCGATCATCGCCGTGAGCTCCCGGTCGATCGGCTCGCCACCACGTTGAAGGCGGCACCGGGCTTCCAGCTGGTGATTTCCTACAATCCCGGCTACCAAAGCGTTCTGAAGAACATCAAGGAGTCGACCCGCCAGCGCTTCATCGCCATCACCTTGGATTTCCCGCCCGTCGAGATCGAGACGGTAGTGGTTGCCCACGAAGCGGGGATCGACTTCGCGACCGCCCGCGCTCTGGTCACCCTGGGCGACGCGATCCGGAACCTGACGGGTTCACCACTGCGCGAAGTATCGTCGACCCGGATGTTGATCCTCGCCGGCGGCCTTGTCGCCGAAGGGCTGAGCCTCCGCAGTGCCGTCCAGTCAGCCGTCGTCGAGGTGCTCACAGACGATCCGGACGTCGTTCGCGCCCTCAGTGAACTCACAGACGCCGTGCTGCACCGGACGTGACCGCCTCAAATCCGCAGAACCCTAACCGGTTTCGATTCCTTGCCACCCATATCGCGGGCAGGTCCGTCGACGTCGCCGAGGCGTCGGCAGGCGAGGCCGCTCACACCGACGGCAAGGTCATATTCGTCTCGGCGGGCCGGCCTCTCGACGAACAACGCCGCGAGATGCTTCTCCAGAGTGGTCTGTTGGGCGCGGGCAGTCTGGATCGGCAATTGGTCCAGGCATTGCGGGCACGTCCCTCGATAGCGCGCCGCTACCTCGCGCTCGAAGGGCATCGCGTCCTTGCCGAAATCGCCGGGCAGATCTCACTGGCGGCCGCGCTGTGTCCCGATGGCCTACCGCGCACCACGACCGCCGATAAGTCACTCGAGGTGGCCAGGAGCACAGCGGAAATCGCCGCTCCACCGGAATGGTTCGGGGTTATCCGGCCCTCCCGACTGCTTGCGGCTCCGGACGGGCCGGGCTCGCAGACCACCGAGAAGGACCTGCGCCTGGAATTCGATCCCGTCGACCTGCCAGATGCCGGCGACGACCGCGACCGGGAGCGGGTCAAGGAGAGCAAGGTCCTCAAACTGTTTGAGAATCCGCTCTTTGCCTCGCGGACGCTGTCGGACTATTTCCGCAAATTGCTTGGCAGTTCGCGTTCCCCCGGGGACGGCGTTGCCGGCGCGGAGATGCAGGTTCGCGCCGTTCGGCGCGCACACGCGACGGGAACACAGTCCCGACCTGCGCCCACGAGGATCCGTTTCACCGATGACCAAAACCCCGGCGCCACGGCAGGCGTGGGCGGCGCGCTCTATCCGGAGTGGGACGAACACAACAACCGCTATCGGCCGGATTGGTGCCGAGTCATCGACTTCCCGGTGACCGTCCCCGCTGACATCGGCGCCGCAGGCGTTCCACACGACGACGTGCTCCGCCGCCGCCTGTCTCGGGTCGGCCTCGGCCCAAAGGTTCTGCGCGGCCGTCCCGATGGCGACGAGCTCGACATCGAGGCGCTCATCAACCTTTTGGCCGATCTGCGCTCGGGCTACTCGCCACCAGAATGCGTCTACCTGGAACGCCGCAAACTTGATCGCAATCTCGGCGTCCTCGTCTTGCTCGATGCCTCGGGATCGGCCACCGAGACGGATCCAGACGGCCTGGCCGTACACGATCATCAGCGACGGGCGGCTGCCACGTTGGCTGTCACGCTCGAGGAGCTTGGCGACCGCGTCGCCGTCTATGCCTTTCGATCGCAAGGCCGCCACGCGGTGCATCTGCCCTCTATCAAAGGATTTGGAAATCGGTTCGGCGCCGTGGAGCGAGCCCGGCTAAACCAGCTCCAGCCATCGGGTTACACGCGCCTCGGCGCCGGCATCCGAGGCGCAGGCGAAATCCTCAAAACCCAGGCCGGTACTCCCAATCGGCTGCTGGTCGTCCTTTCCGATGGCTTTCCCTACGACCACGGCTACGAAGGCCGCTATGCCGAAGCCGACGCCGCGAAAGCCCTTGAAGAGCTCCGCATGGAAGGTATTGCCTGCCTCTGCCTTTCCGTCGGCTCCTCGGCCACCGATATGCTCGGGCGTGTCTTCGGCTCCGCGAGCCATGCCAGCGCGCCGACCCTGGCCGAC
>Ga0335083_10007550_pt1 | contig 13411 bp, 12 predicted proteins | sample Lox_Sample_42_FD_206716 | JGI IMG/M metagenome (GOLD analysis project Ga0335083, IMG submission 206716) | Soil microbial communities from Loxahatchee National Wildlife Refuge, Florida, United States - Lox_Sample_4.2 | ecosystem: Environmental > Terrestrial > Soil > Wetlands | place: USA...
GCGGATGGCCGCCAGATCGTTGAGGTTCGAGCCGGAGACGGTGATTGGATTCACCCACCCGTCATGGCCCTGCAGCGGGATCGCGGTGGAGATTGCAGCGGCACGCAGCGGCAGCGTCGCACCCACTGCCTCCAGCAAACCGTGCACGAAGCCTCTCATCTTTTGCGCAGTCGGATAACGGCTGTCTATCAGCACAAGATTCATGCTGACCGCGTGATCGGGATCGAAACCGGGATCCACCCCCTGCAGCCGCAGCAGGCTGCGCACGGTCACTCCTGCGGAAACCAGCAATGTAGCGCAGATGGCAATCTCGGCGACAATTAACACGCTGCGCAGCTTCAGCGCGCTGCCTCCGCTGCTCGCTGCCCGGGAAGTGTTTTTAAGTGCATCAGCAGTCGTCACGCGTCGTACCAGGAACATGGGAGCCAAGGCAAACAGCACCCCGGTGAGTCCGACGGTGACGCAGGCCAACGTCAGCGCCGCGGAATCCACCCGCACACCTTCGAGCCGCGGAAGGCTGGCCGGCCCCAGTTTTACCATGGCGGTAACAAGCGCGTAGGCGAAGCCAATGCCCAGTCCTCCTCCCAGCGCCGTCAGTACGGCGTTCTCAGTTAACAACTGCCGGAAAAGTCGCGACTGCGCCGCGCCCAGCGCTTGCCGCAATGCAATTTCGCGCTCGCGCGACGTGGCACGCGCCAGCAAGAGGTTCGCGACGTTCGCGCAGGCAATGATCAAGAGACACAACACCGCCGTCAGCAGAAGCCAGAGTGACGGACGCACGTCGCCCACGATATTGTCCAGAAACGGTTGCAGGCGCGCTCCTTCGTTCCGGTCGGTGTCGGGATACTCGCGTTCGAGTTCGCCTGCAACTGCCCGGATCTCTTTGTCGGCCTGGGCGAAAGAAACGCCGTCGTGCAATCTCGCCACCACGTGGAAAAAATGCGCCGAACGGTTTATTTGATCTGGGTCCACGGCGCCACGTAATTCGATTGGCACCCAAGCCTGATACTCGGGAGAGGGAAACTCGAAGCCGCGGGGCATTACTCCGATGATGGTGTACGGCAGGCCGTTCAGTGTGGTCGCTTCGCCGATCACCTTGGGGTTCCCGGCGAAGCGACCCAGCCACAACCCGTAGCTCAGCACAACTACCCGATCGTTGCCTGCCGAATCTTCCCCTGTGCGGAATCCTCGCCCCAGCACCGGAGCCACGCCGAGAACGTCGAACAAGTTCGCCGACCCGGCCTGGCCCAGCACTAGCTCCGCGCCTTCAGCCGTAGCAAATGCGAGTCCGCGGCCGGTGAAGGCTGCCATGCCGCTGAACGATTTCGCGCGCTGCGCCCAGTCCAGGTAGTCGAACGCCGTGACCCTCCAGTTGCCCACATCGCGGAACTGGTCGTATTGATGGGCAAGAACCAGCCGGCTCGGATTCTCGTAAGGCAGCGGTCGCAGCAGAATGCCATAGGCGACGCTGAAGATCGCCGTCGTTGCGCCAATGCCCAGCGCCAGCGTCAGAATAGCGACGGTGGTGAAACCCGGAGATTTGCGCAGCATTCGCATGCCGTACCGCAAATCGGTCCACAGCGTTTCGAGCCAGTGGCCGCCACGTTCTTCCCGGCATTCTTCCTTGAAGCGTTCTTGGCCACCGAACTCCATCCGCGCCCGCCGCTCCGCTTCCGCCTGCGTCAGTCCGCCGCGCTGCAAATCCTCGGCGCGGTTTTCGATGTGTCCGCGCAGTTCCTCGTCCATCTCGCTCTCCGTTCGCGAGCGATGAAGGACACTGGAAACAAGACAGCGAACATAAGCCAAGATTTTCATACTTCCTCCGGCCGCGCCCCAAGAGCAGAGGCGATTGCTGTAACGAGACGATTCCAGTCCTCGGACTCCTGCCGCAAACGTTTTCGGCCTGCCGAAGTCAGCTCGTAAAACTTCGCCCGCCGGTTATTATCGGAAGTACCCCAAGTCGCTTTCAGCAATCCCTGACGCACAAGTCGAAATAAAGCTGGATACAGCGCGCCCTGTTCGATAAGCAACGCGCGGCGGGAAATTTGCTCGATCCTCAGAAGAATTCCGTAACCGTGCAGAGGCCCAAGTGACACAGCTTTCAGAATAAGCAGATCGAGAGTTCCCGGTAGAAGTTGTGCCTGGCCAGCCACGCGCCCTCCTAAGATGATTAGGAGTCTAATCCTGTCTCTCCTAAGCTGTCAAGGAAAGTCGTTCTGCGCGGTCCGTCGTCGGGCAGCCTCTGACCATCGCATTGCTGAATCAGGTAGGATGCGTTGAAGCCCTATCACGGCGTGGAAATTCGTTTTATTCGGGTCAATCCAGGTAGGGCATACTTCTTATCTGGCTGAAAATCTAGTCCGTGAACACAACGCCGACGGCGCTGTGCCCCTTCTCCGCCCCTGCATCGATGCGCACCACATACCCCCTCAGCCGCATCGACGATTGCGAGCCATTCTCCCCGGGCGTCTCCATCGTCACCTGCAATTCCGATTGCAGCCGCGGCATATTTTGCAGCGAAATCAGCGCGCCTTGCAACGAAATATCGCGCACGACGGTTTCTTCCTCAAACTCTTTTCCGCCTTCCGTCACTCCGCAAACCTTCGCGCGGAAGTGCGCTTCGCGCTTCAACGATGTCCGCGTTCCAGGCATGTGCGCCTGCACGTTGTCGCCCGGCGAACCCAGCGTAATCACCATGCCCTCGCTCGCCGCAAACACGGAATCAAATTCCTCGCGCGCCTGACGCAAAATGGAATCCACCATGCGGTCCGTCGAATCTGGATCGTGATGAAAGAGCACTAGCGTCTTCGCGCCCGCTTCCCGAGCCAGCTTCACGCCCTCTCGCCACGACGAATGTCCCCAACCCTTCCGCGTCGTTTTCAATTGCTCGGGAGTGAACTGCGCATCATTGATGAAAATGTCCGCCCCCGCCGCGAGTTCCTTCAAATTCTCATCCAGCTTCGCATCGCCCGGCTCATTGTCTGTGGCATACGCCACGATTCCCGCTGGCGTCTCAATGCGAAACCCCAGGCATCCCTGCGGATGGTTCAGCCAGCGCGCGGTGATTTTATTTTCGCGAATCGTGAACGTTTCTCCGCCTTCCACTTCCTTGAACTTTCTCTTCGCGTTCATCGCCGATACATCGACGGGAAAATACGGCATGGCCATCTGCGCTTCAAACACCTGTTTCAGGCTGTCGCGCCCCAGAAATTTCGAGCGAAAACTGTAAAAGTGAAATTCGTTGTTCTCCGCATAGAGCGGCGAGAAAAATGGAATCCCCTGGATGTGATCCCAGTGGTAATGCGTCACCAATATGTGCGTCTCGGGATTCCCTCCGCCATTTGGGACTCCCCAACGGCTGCCCAGCATGCGCAGCCCCGTGCCGCAATCGAGAATAAATTGCGTCCCGTCCGGCGCCGTCAATTCGAGGCAAGGCGTGTTTCCGCCGTAGCGCCAGGTGGCAGGATCCACCGTTGGGGTCGATCCTCGTACACCCCAGAAACTTAGTTTTGCTATGGGAACCGTCATGTCCCTCGGCGCACACCCTGCGCGCAGGCCGTTCCCGCCGCCAGGAACGCGGAAAGGGAAGCTAGTTCGATGTTGGCAGCCGCCGCGAAATGCGTCAATGAATTCGCGCCGAGGACGTGTCAAACTGCCCACTGGTAGCACAGGCACTCCTGCCTGTGCGCTTTTGAAGTTTATGCGCAAAGGCTGCGCGCCGGCCCCCTGGTGGATAGAATGGAGCGAATGACCGAGCGTCCCCCAGTCCCCGATCCAGGGCACGATCATGCACACAATCATGATCCCGAGCACGGGCACCATGACGGCCACGTCCACCACCCGCACGCTCATCATGGGCACGACCATCATGGGCATGCGCATCCGCCGCTGCGGCCCGCAGTGCTTGGCTGGGCCATGGTGGCGACTCTTGGCCTGGTCGTCGCAGAAATTTTCGGCGGCGTGCTGGGCAGATCGGTCGCGCTGCTCAACGACGCTGTACACAACCTCTCCGATGTGCCCGCGCTGGGAATTTCGTGGCTGGCAATGCGGTGGGCCGAGCGGCCGGCGGACTCGGAAAAAACTTACGGCTACCACCGCGCCGGGATTCTGGCGGCTTTCACCAACGCAATCTTGCTCATTCTGCTCTCGCTTTGGCTCGGCTACGAAGCTGTCGAAAGATTCCGTTCCCCTGTTCGTGTCGTCGAAAGCTGGATGATCTGGACCTCGCTCGCGGCGCTGGCCGTGAATGGCGGGATCACCCTTGCGCTTGTGCGCGGCCGCGGCGACCTCAATTTGCGCAGCATTTTGATTCACAATTTCGGCGATGCGCTCTCGAATATCGCGATTATCGTTGGTGCAATCGCGATTCGCATGACCGGTGCGCTGTGGATCGATCCACTTCTCGGCATCGCGATCGGCTTGCTAGTGTTGTGGTCCAGCATCGGAATTCTGCGCGAGTCCGCGCACATTCTGCTGGAAGGCCGTCCGCCAGAAATGCGCGTCGAAGAAGTGGCCCACGCGATTCTTACCGTCGAAGGCGTGCAGGAAGTGCATGACGTCCACATCTGGTCGCTCGGCGGCGGGCACAACGCGCTCAGTTTGCACGCGCGGATTCCGGATATGCATCTCGATCAATGCGAGCGCGTGCTCGCCGCGATTCAGGAAAAGGCCGCGAAAGACTTCAAGATCGAGCACACCACCGTGCAGCTCGAAAGAGCGGGGCTTCCGGCAGTTTCGGGATACGTGATGCCGGAGCCGGTGAAAGAATAGATCGCTGTCGGCGGAAATTCTTCTGGACGGAAACGCAAAACGCGAAAACCAAACTTGTGCGTGCTGATGGCGGTTCCGGACTGGCTTTGTATGCCAGCGAAGAGTCGAATGTTGAGGAGTTATTGGGAATCAGGCGGCAAGGTGAAATTCAGGCCGCGCTGCTCGTTGAATTTTTGCGTGGCGGCGAGGTCGAGCTTGTCGAGAGTCAAAGTCTGGCGCAATCCTTCGCGCGTGATGTAGCGGAGCGCACCGTTTTCCCAAGCAAAGGCCGCGGCGAAAAATAACGTGCCATCGCTGCGAACAAAAACATAATCCTCGGAAACTTGTGGCGCGGCCGGGTGCTGCGCTGGGACAAAGTCTTGCGAGGACTGCGCGGCAGGCGGCCTGTCGGACCCATACACGGGCGCGGACTCCGGCTCTTCCGCTTGCACTTCTTGCGCGGGCGCCGGTTGAGCATCCGCTAGCTCATCGTCTTCGGGAAAGATTGGCCAATAGTATCCGCCGCCGTAAAACGGAAAATACGCGCCGATAAATTCGCCATTGCGATCGCGGCCGTGTCCACGGCCATGAGCTCCCCGTGGGTGGGTTGCAGCCAGATGCGCGTAATCAAACCCAAGCCCGGGCACATCCTGGGAGAGGATCGGGCGGCCGGATGAAGCGCCTGGCAGCCGGTTCGTCCTTGGCTGAACGGGGCGGTAAACCAAGGCGCCGGAACGAGTGCGTACTAGGCGCATGCCGGAGGCGGGGCGAGTGCCCATGGCGTAGTGAGGTGCGGTAGATGAATAGGAGCGTGCGGCAAAGTGCGAGATCGACATTGAAGGACGGGCAATGATCGCGGGACGGGCCATGGCGGGGGAGGACATCATGCCGTGACCGCCCCCTCGAGATTGGGCGAAAGTCAATGCGGGGAGAGTCGCGAGAGAAGCAGCAAAGATCAGGAAGCGGCGCATGGTCATTACCTGGGTTCCCGGGCCGCCGGGCCTTTCTTGCGCGTATCTATATTAAAGATGCGCCGGTTGAGGGATAGGTTTCAAGGAGAAGAAAGTGGGCAATGGATAATGCGTAGTGGATAGTCGGAGAGTGCCTGAAAGCTCGAAGCTCCGGACTCTTCGACGAGGCTGAAAGAACAATGGGCAGGAAATCGAGCTGAAATGGTGTACCCCCGGTGTGACGGAAACTGTGCGGAAGTGAATGAAGGGAATCGGGAAATTAAAAGTTCTTCCTCGCGAAAACGAGGCGCCCACCTTCAATCCAGTGGCAAAAGGTACCCGGGCGTTGCCCCCAATTTCCCCCCGAGCGCTTGCGCGTCCAGAACCGACATGTCCCACGTGGTCCACGAAGCGGGCGTCAGCCGTATCGTTACATCGTCAAATGACTCGAACACCGGCCCAACCCCAGGATCGCCCAGCGCCGCCGCACTCAAATAGCGGCCGTGAATTCGGCGATTGATCTCTCGCGACGCGTCGCCTGAAATCACTTCCACTTTTCCTGCCGCGCTCGCGCCTCGCTCTTTCGCCGGCTTGCGCACATCCACCATCAGCGAGGCCGTCGGCCGCGCCGCCGCATTCCGCGCCTTTCGGCTTTTGGAAGACATCCCCACATACAAAGAGCCGGATTCGAATAGAAACCAGACCGCCGTCAGATGAATCGTTCCATCCGCGTTTTCGGTTCCGAGCGTTCCAATGTAGCGTCCGGCTAGAAGGTCTTGGAAACTCGGATCCAGTGTTTTCGTTGGCATTTTTCCTCCGAATGTTTCGTGTTGGCCGCCACCTGCTCGAAGAATGGATTAGCCTCGTCGAGAGCTCTTGGGTTTCGACTGGCCTTTGACATGTGCTGGCGCCGCCAGTTGCCATGCGGCGCTTAGAGCCTTGCTCATCGTGGTCTTCTTCGCCGCTTTGAGATTCACGCTGGTGCAGCCTTGCAATCCCCATTTGCCTTTCACCGGAGAAAATACTACCGGCTCAGCCCCGACCAGCATTTCCTGTTCCACCGGAGTCACCTTCACCATTGCGTGCGCCTTATCCGGATAGCCCATCGTCGCAAAAATCTTTCCCGCCACTCGAAAATCCGGGTGCTTCATGTGTGAGCGTTCTTCCGTTTCCGGCAAACTCAGCGCTAGCTTGCGAAATTCCTTAGGTGTCATCGCCAACCTCCGTCCTTGCAATCGCCTATGACAGCACGAATGATTTCGCCAGACAACAGATTTTCAAAATCCGGAAAAATCTCGGCCGAACCACGCAGCTGTCCTTTCTCGTTTCCAACGCAGCCGTGCTTCGCTCTCGTGAAAAAGCTGGCATAATGCCCTTCGGTTGAATCTGGATTGCCGGAAACAACCGGGATTTCACCGCCAAATCACGAGGACCAATGAAAGCCGCCGTCCTGCATGAGTTAGGGAAGCCTCCGCGCTACGAAGAGTTCGCCGAACCCGGAGCCGAAGAAAATGAAGCTTTCGTCCAGGTCCGCGCGGCCTCGCTCAAATCCGTGGACCGGCAATTAGCTTCTGGCACGCACTTCGCCAGTCCACGCCAACTTCCCGCCATCTGCGGCACCGATGGTGTCGGGATTCTCCCCGATGGCACGCGTGTCTTCTTTGGCGGGCCCCGCCGTCCCTTTGGCGCCATGGCGCAGCGCACCGTCGCTCCCGCCGCCTATTGTTTTCCAATCCCGGATGCTCTCGACGACGTCACCGCCGCCGCGCTTCCGAATCCCGGCGTCTCTGCTTACCTTTCCATCAGCCAGCGTGCCAAGCTCGCAAAAGGAGAAAAAGTTCTTATCCTCGGCGCCACTGGCGTAACCGGAAAGCTCGCTGTTCAAATCGCCAAGCGCCTCGGCGCGGAGCGTGTCGTCGCGTCCGGCCGAAATCCTGCTGCTCTCGAAAAACTTCGCGACCTTGGCGCGGATGTCACCATCCAACTCAACCAGCCGGATATCGATCTGAAAAATGCCTTCGCACGCGAAGCGGCCGATGGCGCGTTCCACGTCGTTATTGATTACGTCTGGGGACGTCCCGTGGAAATCCTTCTCGCGGCAATCACTCGTCCGGAATTTGCCCTCGCGAATGCAGAGACGCGTTTCGTTCAGGTCGGCGAAAGCGCCGGCCCCACAATCTTGCTTCCCGCGGCCGTTTTGCGCAGCACTGCTCTGACGATTCTCGGCACCGCCGGAATTCCTTCGCATGATGTTTTAGTGGCCGCGATGAAGCAAGTTTTGGATTGGGGCGCGCAAGGCGCTCTTCACATTGAAACCGAATCCATTCCTCTCGCCGACATCGAAAACATCTGGCAGCGCCCGGAAACCTCCGGCCGCCGCCTCGTCGTCCTTCCTTGACGAATTTCTGCCAGCCGGCGCGCCGTGTAACCCAGTCTTGTGCCGATCCGAAGGAATTAGTTTCTGACTTGGGCGGCATTTGATACTGTTCCGGACACATTTATGCACACGGACAACGCAGGGTGACCCGCTCTCAAGTCAGCAATTCTCCCAAGCTCTTCTACGGCTGGTGGATTGTTCTCGTTTCCGCTGTCGGACTCTGTTTTGGCTATGCTCCCATCGTTGTCTTTTCTTTCGGTGCCTTCATAAAACCGCTCACGCAGGAGCTGCATTCGAGCCGCGCGAGCATCTCATTCGCCTTCACGCTCGCCAATCTCATGGGAGGCTTCAGCTCCCCGCTGACGGGGCGTCTTGTGGATCGTTTTGGCGCACGCAAAGTGATTCTCGTCGCCACCATTATTTTTTCGTTCCTCTTTTTCTCCGCCGAACTCCTCCCTGCACGGCTTTGGACTCTCTATGTTTTTTATAGTTTGCTCGGCTTCGTCGGTTCCGGCGCCGCGCCAGTCCCTTATGGCAAAGTTGTTTCGCGCTGGTTCGATCGCCGCCGCGGCCTGGCCCTGGGCTTCACCATGTGCGGGGTCGGCACCGGCGCAATTCTGATGCCCGCACTTTCCATACGTCTGGTTGCTGCGTTTGGCTGGCGATTCGCCTTCGCAATGGTTGGGACGATTGTTCTCATCGTCTGCATTCCGGTCGTCGGCTTCTTCCTGAAGGACGCTCCTGAAGATATCGGGCTACTGCCGGACGGTGCGGCCATTCCCCTTGCTCCTCTCAATAAAGAGGTCGTTGTCGAAGGAGTATCCTGGCGCGAGGCACGCCGCACTCCCACGTTTTGGATCATCGTCGGCTCCATCTCGCTCGTCGGCGTTAGCGTTCACGCTTGCGTGATCCACCTCACTCCCTTGCTCAACGACGCCGGCTCCTCGCCCGATCGAATCGCGCTCGCCACTTCGGTTCTCGGTGTTGCTCTTCTCCTCGGACGGCTGGGCACCGGCTATTTCCTCGATCGCTTCTTCGCCCCGCGCGTTGCGATGACCGTCTATGGCGCGACGGCATGCGGCATCGCCCTTCTGCGTGTCAGCGCAACTTCGCAATTCGTTTATGTCGCTGCGTTCCTGGTTGGTCTCGGCATTGGCGCGGAAGTGGACATTCTCGCCTATCTGATCAGCCGCTACTTTGGCATGCGTTTCTTCGGCGAACTCTACGGTTATAGTTTCGCTGCGTTTGCGCTGGCTGGCGCGCTTGGCCCGTGGTTCACGGGTCTCGGATTTGATCGCTACGGTTCTTACAGTCTCATGCTTGCGGTTTTTATCGTATTAACTCTGCTTGCCTTAGCGTTGCTCGCCAGGCTTGGTCCCTATCGTTTTCACCACGCCTGATCACCCCAACGGTGTCTGGATACCTGAGTCGAGCGGTGTGTGCTTCTGGCAATCCGAGCTATTGAACTGAAGAATTTGGTGCCACAACTGCAGCCGCGGAAGGCGTGGAGCGATACGGAATATTATTTTGTTGAAGAAGCGCGAGAGCGTAGTGGATGGGGACGGCGGCACCGGGGGTGTTTGTGGGCAGCGCGGCCTTGACGGAGGAGAGAGTGACACCACGCAGCCATAGGCCTTCAACGAGGCCGACTGCCGCATGAGTCTGGGCGTCCAGTACAGGCGAACCACTTTGCCCTTTTACTACGGGATGGCTCAGCAAGAAGACATCTGCAGCCGGGCTCGCGGGATCCAGCTTCGTGGTCTCGTAGGAAAGCACGCTTCCTGCGGACGTGTTTTCGCGCTCAGCTTCAAAGCTCTCCGCATTCTGCAGATTTTTCGGGTGCAGGGAGAGCGCGAGCACAGATTCTCCTCGCGCAGCCGGCTCGGATGCCAGCGATAGGAATGAGACCAAATACTTGCCCGCAAACGGATTGGGCGTGGCGCGCAGGATTGCCACATCGTGCTGCAAATCCCTGGCGATCACCGTGACCTTGATCAGCCGGGGCGGAGTGTCGGGGCGGTTGACGAGAATGTACGGCTGGCCGCCATCGCGAAAGGTGTCCATGACGTGAGCCACCGTGAGGAGATAACCCTGGTCGTTGATGAAGAAGGCGTTGCCGAAGAACGTGTAGTGATAACCGTGCGAGTAGGGAGTTTGGTCGTCGGGATAAACGACCGGGCAAAGTGCCGCAGTGGACTGAGTGGATGGATTCGCCGGAGAATTTGTCTGTGACATTCCCGCAGTGGTTTCAATCGCGGCGAGCGCGCAGGCCAGAACGAGTAACGCTCCAAGCAAAGTGCGACCATTGTGAGTTCCCTTCAAGCGCAAGCGCACGGATTCCTCTCTCTTACATCCAAGACTCTCACAAACAACTCTGGCAAAGAGAGAAGAGCGTGTAAATGGCAGGATGGGCGGGAAAAGGGACAGGTGTGAGGAGGTGTGGTGAAGAAAAATAGGGCTTGACAAACGGCTGGAGTTACAGTATTTTCTGTATAGAGAGAAACAACAGAAATGACAGATAAACCTAAAGCAACGCTCACGCCAGTTGCTCAGAAATTCATCCTGCACTGGGGAGAGATGGGCACCCGGTGGGGCATCAACCGCACTGTGGCGCAGGTCCACGCCCTCCTATTTCTTTCGCCGGTGCCCATGCCCGCCGATGAGATCTCGACCACGTTGGCGGTGGCGCGGTCGAACGTGAGCACCTGTTTGCGCGAGCTGCAGGGCTGGGGAATTGTGCGCGTGGTGCACGTACTGGGGGACCGGCGCGACCATTTCGAGTCGCTGAAGGACGTCTGGGAGATTTTCCGCGTGGTGAGCGAGGAGCGGAAACGGCGGGAAATCGATCCGACGCTGCGTGTGCTGTCGGAGTGCGTGGCGGAATCGAAAGCGGACGCGCATGGCGATCCGTACACGCGAGAGCGGCTGGAAAGCATGCTGGAATTCCTCAACGTGATGACCGGGCTGTTTGAGGAAGTGCTGCGGATGCCGGTTTCGGCGCTGAAGGGCGTGGGGAAGCTAAGGGGAAAAGTGGTGACGTTGCTGGGGAAGAAGGCAGTCAACGGATGAGAGTCTTCCAGTGATTTCTTCAGCGGGGTTTCAGCACAGAGTTCATGGAAAGTACGGAGAAGGAATGATTTCGCTGGCATCGGAATTGACAGACGGAAAGGGACGGCACGCGCGAGGCTGGCTGTTCTTTGATGCGGAGTGCGCTTTTTGCACGCGGATCGCGCGGTGGCTGGCGCCGATTCTGGGGCGTCGAGGATTGGATTTAGCGCCGCTGCAGGATCCGCGAGTCGGAGCGCTGTTGGGAATATCCCGCCAGGAATTGCTGCGCGAGATGCGACTGCTACTTTCGGACGGAAAGCAATTTGGCGGAGCGGACGCCGTTGTAGCGGTGGCTCGAGAGATTTGGTGGGCGCGACCGCTGGCGTGGTTTGCGCGTGGGCCTGGAATGATGGATTTGCTCCGGCGCGGATATTCGTGGCAGGCCGGGAGCAGAAATTGTGCGGCGTTGAAGTGTGAACGAGCAGCACTTGCGAAATGAAAGAGTAAGCGCATTGAAGTAACGAACGAAAGAACAAGGAAACGCGAAGCAGGGAAACAAATCGAGCAAGATCAGCTGCGGTGGAAGGATTTCCCTGTGCAGCCGCAGTCGGGATATTAGGCCGCAAGAGTACAGCCAGGAGTGGCAGTGCTACGAGGTTCGCAACATGGAGACGCCATTTGCGGAGATGTGGAGATGGCAAGGGAAAATCAGCCGCGGGAGATACGCCGCAATCGGATTCAGCGCGATGGCGGTCAAGTATTTTCTTGACAGATGGGTAGCTGGTGCTGTGTTTCATCGCCCGTAGATGCCCTGGAATTACCTGTTTCCGCTTGGGCCGCAGATGGCGTGGATCACGGAACGAAGGCCGAGCGATCCATTTTTCGTAACGATCATGCTGGCGATCGCGCTCCCGTTTATTTGGCTCGGGGTGACGCTGACGGTGCAACGGCTGCGAGATGCGGGTCAGCCGCTGTGGCTGGTGGTTCTGTTTTTTGTCCCGATCGTGAATTTGCTGTTCCTTCTGCTGCTCTGCGTCATGGGCCCGCGTGAACGAGCGGAAGTTAAGCAAGCGGCGCCCTGGCCGACGACGAAGCCACTCGATGGCTGGATTCCGCGGAGCAAGCTCGGTGCTGGCCTGCTTGCCATTCTGGTGACCGCTGCGATCGGGCTCGCGTTTGTCATGGTCAGCACCGAGGCCTTCAGGATTTACGGGGCGGGGCTGTTTGTTGCGGCCCCTTTTTGCTTGGGATTGTTTTCGGTGCTTGTCTACAGCTATCACGCGAGACGCGGATGGGGCAGTTGTCTTGCGGTATCGCTGGTTCCGCTGGCCATTCTAGGCGGAATCCTATTGATTGTGGCGATCGAAGGACTGATTTGCATTTTGATGGCGGCGCCGTTTGCCGTGATCCTGGCAGGGCTTGGCGGGACGCTGGGTTATGCGATCCAGGAGGGACATTGGCGCGCGAAAGAAGCGCCAGCAATGCTCTCGATCGTGTTGCTGTTCACCCCGTCATTCATTGGCGTGGAGCGGGTCGCGAACCTGAAGCCGGAGACGTTCGTGGTGAAGTCCTCGATCGTGGTGAAGGCACCTCCGGAGGAGGTGTGGAAAGAGGTAGTGGCGTTTTCCGAGATTCCGCCGCCTACCGAGCTGATCTTCCGCGCGGGAATTGCTTACCCGAAGTGCGCGGAGATCAGCGGGCGTGGAGTGGGCGCGGTGCGGCACTGCGTGTTTTCGACGGGATCGTTTGTTGAGCCGATCGAAGTCTGGGACGAGCCGCGATTGCTGCAGTTCAGCGTGGCAGAAAACCCCCCGCCCATGCGGGAGATGACGCCGTACAAAGACATCGAGCCACCGCACCTGCACGGCTATTTCGTGTCGCAGAAGGGGCAGTTCCTGCTGACGGAGCTGCCCGGCGGGCGAACGAGGCTTGAGGGTACGACGTGGTATAGCCACACGATCTGGCCGGAGACGTATTGGCATTATTGGTCGGACTACATCATTCACCGGATTCACATGCGCGTCCTGGAGCACATTCGCGCGGAGGCGGAGAAGCCTCGATGAAGGCCTGCGCGCGCTGTTTCTCTCCCGAGCTCTAGGGGTGGTCGAGATAAGCCGGACGGGCACGATGTATCGTGCTCCTACGAATTGGGTCCTCGAGTTCTTGGAGTGTCTCCCCTTATTTTGTAACTGTTGATTCTACAAGAGTTAGCCTACGGCTAAGCTGCCTGTAAGTTGCTTATTATCAATAGATACGAGTGTGGGTCGGAAGTGTTGATTCTAAAGGA
>Ga0335083_10007551_pt1 | contig 13410 bp, 13 predicted proteins | sample Lox_Sample_42_FD_206716 | JGI IMG/M metagenome (GOLD analysis project Ga0335083, IMG submission 206716) | Soil microbial communities from Loxahatchee National Wildlife Refuge, Florida, United States - Lox_Sample_4.2 | ecosystem: Environmental > Terrestrial > Soil > Wetlands | place: USA...
ACCGCGGAGCCGCCGGAGGAGCCGCCGCAGATGCGCGCGGGATCGAAGGGATTGCCCGTCGGTCCCCAGACAGGGTTGGTCGTGTTGGCGCCGGCGCCGAACTCCGGCGTGTTGGTCTTGCCCACGATGATGGCGCCCGCTTGCCGCACCGCTGCCACCATGCGCTCGTCTTTCTCGGGGACGTAATCCTTGTAGAGAGGCGAGCCCCAGGTAGTCTTGATGCCCGCGGTCTCGTTGAGGTCCTTGATCCCGATCGGAAGCCCATGCAGCGGCCCCAGCGCGTCGCCCGCGAGCACCGCCTTCTCCGCCGCCTTCGCTTCCGACTTCGCCCGGTCGATCGCGGTCGCGGTGATCGCGTTGAGCGCGGGGTTCACCGCTTCGATGCGCTTGAGGCAGGCCTCAAGGAGCTCGACCGGCGAGATCGCCTTGGCGCCGATCAGACGGCGCAGCTCCACCGCCTCGATATCGCAGAGTTCAGCCATGTCCCACCTCCAGATTGCGCGCGACCGCCGCTGCGAACTCCTGCGTGCTCGATTTGCCGCCGAGATCGGGCGTCAGGGTTTGTGCCTTGGCGAGCGTGCGATCGACCGCGGCGTCCATGGCACGCCCGGCGCGACACAATGCGGCCTCGCCGCGGCGATGGCCGAGCCATTCCAGCAGCATCGCCGCGGAGAGGATCTCCGCGGCGGGATTTGCGATGCCCTTGCCTGCGATATCCGGCGCCGAACCGTGCACCGCCTGCGCCATCGCGAGCTTGTCTCCGGCATTGAGGCCCGGCGCGAGGCCGAGCCCGCCCACGAGACCCGCGGCCTCGTCGGAGAGGATATCGCCGTACATGTTCGTAGTGACTATTACGTCGAACTCGGCAGGGCGCATGACGAGATGCATCGCGGCGGCGTCGATGTGGAAATCGTTGACGGCGATCTCCGGGAAATCCCGCGCGACCTCGCGACAGCAGTCGAGGAAGAGTCCATCGCCACGGCGCAGCACGTTCGCCTTGTGGACCAGGCTGACGCGCCGCTTGCCGCCGCGGGCACGCGCGAGCTCGAAGCCAGCGCGCGCGATCCGCAGGCAGGCCTTGCGCGTGATGAGCCGCACGGAAAGGACGGTGTCCTCATTCGGCCGCAGCTCGCCGTTGCCGTCGAGGAGATTTCGGTCGGCGTAAAAGCCTTCGGTATTTTCGCGCATCACCACGAGATCGACCTCGTGAGAAAGCGCTGGCACACCCTCGCGCGAGCGCGCGGGGCGGACGTTCGCATAGAGATCGAATGTCTTGCGCATGTAGGCGCTGGGATTGGCGCTGATGGGATCGAATATGTCGTAGATGTGCGAGGTGACGGGCCCTAGCAGCACGCCATCGGCGCGCGCGATCGCCTCGTGCGTTTCCTGCGGAATGCTGCGCCCCACTTTCTGGAGCGCCTCGAGTCCGATGGGACGGTGGAGAAGTTCGACGCCGGCCTCGGCTTTCGCGAGCGCCATTTCGAGCACGCTACAGGCCGCGGCGACGACTTCCGGGCCGATACCATCGCCGGGGAGGACGACGATTGCAGGCTTCATTGCGGAATGCCGAGCCAAACGCGCATGGTGGCTCCTTGATCGAGATGTCGCGAAGTCTCGCACGATCGCACGTGAGGCGCCACGGGTTCAGAGACCGAGCCAGCGATGTCGGATTTCTTTCGCGCTCTCGAACTCGGCAGGGCTGCCCACCCAGCGCACGCGGCCCTTGCCGAGTACCGCCACCCGGTCCGCAAACGCGAGTGCGAAACCGAGATTCTGCTCGACCAGTAGGATCGAGAGGCCCTCGGCTTTGAGGCGGCCGAGCACCGCCTCGATCTCCTCGACGACGACGGGCGCCAGCCCCTCCGTGGGTTCGTCGAGGATGAGAAGCCGCGGGTTCGTCAGGAGCGCGCGGGCGATCGCGAGCATCTGCTGCTCGCCGCCGGAGAGCTTTCCGCCGCCGCTCGCGCGCCGTTCTCGCAAGCGCGGGAAGAGGTCGAAGACCCGTGCGAGCGTCCAAGCCGTTCCGCGCCCAATTCCGGAGCGAGCGGCGAGGGTGAGATTCTCGCCGACGGAGAGCGATTGAAAGATCCCGCGCGTCTCCGGCACGTAGCCGATGCCGAGACGCGCGATCCGGTAGGGAGCGAGCTTTTCGATCTGCGTGCCCGCGAATTTGATGCTGCCGTCGCGCGCGCGGAGGATTCCCATGACGGTCTTGAGCGTCGTGGTCTTGCCCGCGCCGTTGCGGCCGAGCAGGCTCAGCACCTCGCCGGGCGCAAGCGCGAGGCTCACCCCCTGCAACACGTGGCTCTCGCCGTAATAGGCCTGCACGTCCTCAAGGCGGAGAATGGGCGCGCTCATCCCGCGCGCTCTCCGAGATAGCGCCGGCGCACAGCGTCGGTCGCGCGCACTTCCTGTGGCGTACCTTCGGCGAGGATGCTGCCGTAGTCGAGAACGGTGACGCGCTCGGCGATCTCGAAGACGACCTCCATGTCGTGCTCGATGACGAGCACTGCGATCTCCCGCGGCAATCCCGCGATGAGCGCGGTCATCGCTTGCGTCTCCTCGGCGCTCATCCCCGCCGTCGGCTCATCGAGGAGGAGCACCTTAGGCTCGATTGCAAGCGCCAGGCCCACTTCGAGCTGCCGCTGCGTGCCGTAGGGGAGGGAACGCACGGGGAAGTCCAGCACCTCGTGGAGGCGCACGCGCTCTCCCAGCGCCTCTGCCCGCGCGAGAAGGCCTGGCATGCGCTCAAAGCGGCGCCAGAACACCGTCCCTGCGCGCTCGCCGATTGCGAGCGCGAGCGCGAGGTTCTCGCGCACGGTCAGGCCCATGAAGAGGTTGTTCTTCTGGAAGCTCCGCGTGAGGCCGGCGCGGGCGCGGGCGTCGGGTGGGAGTGCCGTGACGTCGCGCCCGTCGAGCAGGACCCGCCCCTCGTCGGGCCGCAGTTCGCCCGTGAGCAGATTGAAAAGGGTTGTTTTGCCGGATCCATTGGGTCCCACCACCGCGTGGCGGGCGCCCTCCGGCAGTGCCAGCGAGACGCCGCGCGTCACCTCGAGCGCGCCGAAGGATTTGCGGAGCCCGCGCGCCTCAAGCATCACGGGTGCTCCGCCGCGAGATGCGCGCGGCGAGGCCATAAAGCCCTTCGTCCGCGAAGAGTACCACTGCCACGAAGAAGAGCCCCATGGCGAGCATCCAATAGGGCGTGACGGCCGAGAGATAGTCGCGGAGCAGCACCCAGACCGCCGCACCCAAGGCGGGGCCGACGAGTGTCCCGAGGCCACCTACGATCACCATGATCAAGACCTCGCCGGAGACGGTCCAGACCAGAAGATCCGGCGAGACAAAATTCGTGCGCTCCGCCGCGAGTACGCCTGCGAGGCCCGCGATCGCGCCCGCAAGCGTGAAGGCCGCGAGCTTGTAGCGCTGCACAGGAAGTCCGAGCGCGCGGGCGCGGCTCTCGTTCTGATGGACGGCCACGAGCATGCGGCCGAAGGGTGAGGCCGTCACGCGCGCCATGCCGAGATAGACGAGCGCGGCGGCGATGATCGCGATCAGAGCCATGTCCGCGGGGTTCGCGAGCGAGAGCCCGATCGCGCCGAGATCGGGCTGGCCTACACCGGAAATCCCGCCAATCCCGCCGAAGGTACGGCTGCGCTGAAAATAAGCCCAGCCCATCTGCCCGAAGGCGAGCGTGATCATGATGAAGAAGACCCCTCGGACGCGGATCGCGAGGATGCCCACGAGAAAAGCCGCAATGGCCGCGGCCAGGATCGCGAGCGGCATCGCGAGGGATGGGGGGATTTTCGCCATCGTCGTCAGGCCCGCGAGCGCATAAGCGCCGAGACCGAAGAAGAGAGCGTGGCCGAGCGAGACGAGGCCGGTGAAGCCCACGAGCAAATCGAGGCTCATGGCGAAGATTACGAGAATTGCGATCTCCGCAAGACGGTCGCGCCCGGAATATCCGAGGAGTGCGAGCCCCATCAGTGCCGCCGCAAGGAGGACGGCGGCGACGCAGTGGCGCCGGAAGTCCTCGCCTCCGGTCATAGCGGATTCAGGAGCCGTGCCGCGCGGCGAGAAGCCCGCTCGGCCGCAGCAAGAGCACCAGCGCCATCACCGCGTAGATCATGAAGCCCGAGAAATCGGGGATCATCACTTTGCCGAAAGTGTCGGCCATGCCGATTAGAAGCGCACCCCAAAAGGCTCCGGAAAGGCGTCCCGGCCCACCCACGACGACGACGATCAGGGTCGGGATCAGGATCGCCACATCCATGCCGGGATAGACTTGCAGCACCGGTGCCGCCACCACTCCGCCGAGCCCCGCGAGCGCGCAGCCCAGGCAGAACACCGCGAAGAAGGCGAGATCGACGTTGATGCCGAGGCTCGCGGCCGTCACGGGATCGTCGACGCCCGCGCGCACCACGGCACCGAGCCGCGTGCGCTCGAGGCCGAGATGGAGCAGCAGCGCCACCGCAAGGCCGAGTGCGATGATGAAGAGCCGGTAGGCGGGATAAACGAGGCCCAGGAAGGAGACGCTCTCGCCGAGGGCGCTTGGCGCGAGGATCGATTGGGAGTCCTCTCCCCAGATCCAGCGGACGGCATCGATGCCGACGAAGATGAGGCCGAAGGTCACGAGCACCTGCTTCATCGGTCCCGCGGCCTGCATTCGCTTCAGCAGCAAGAAATAGAAAGCGGCGCCAAGGAGTGCAGCCGCGAGCGGGCCCGCGGCGAGCGCCGCCCAATAGGAGCCCGTGCGCGTCGCGACGGAAAAGCCGACGAAGGCGCCCACCATGTAGAGCGTGCCATGCGCGAGGTTGACGAAATTCATCAATCCGAAGACGACGGAAAGGCCTACCGCCAGCAGGAACAGCAGCATGGCGTATTGCAGGCCGTTCAGCGTCTGCGTCGCGAAGTCGGCGATGTCCATGGGCCATATTCCTCTCCCGTTCGGGGAGAGGTTAGGTGAGGGGACGCGAGGTCGGCAGGCCGAAGGCAGTGAACCAGGATCGAGCGCGGCGCCCCCTCACCCCGACCCTTTCCCCGTGGGGGAAAGGGAGGAGGAGGGAGCATCGGTATACGCACGCGCTAGCGAACTATCAGAGCGTGCAGCCGTTCGGTGGGTCCTGCACCGCCGAGAAGCGCTCGAGGACGGAGAAGCCAACGCCGTCGCCGACTTTCTTCGCTTCGTAGATGTAGATGTCCTGCACGATATTGTTGGTCTTGGGATCGATGAAGAGCGGCCCGCGCGTCCCTTCGATCTTGACGCTATGGAGCGCCTTCACCAGCGCGGCCTTGTCGGAGGTCACACCTTTCAGGGAGTCGACCGCGGCGACGATGAGCTTGCCGGTGTCGTAGCCCTGCGCTGCGAATTCCGAGCCGGCGCGCTTGAACTTGGCCTGGAACTTCTGCTGGAAAGCCTTGTTCGTGGGATTGTCGATCTCGGGGATGTAGTTGAGGATGCCATAGACGCCGATGGCGGCCTCGCCCTCGCCGGGAAGATTGAGCGGCGAGATGAGCCAACCGGTACCCGTGAGCCTGATCGCGGGGCTAAGCCCGAACTCCTTGAATTGCTTTACGAGTGCAGTTGCCGGCGGGCCCGCGAAGAAAGCGAACACCGCGTCAGGCTTCGCCTCCTTGATCTTCGTGAGGTAGGGTCCGAAATCGCTGATCGGGCCGAAGGCCGGATATTGCTCGCTCACGATCTCGCCGCCTGCGGCCTTGAAGGGCTTGGCGAAGCCGTCCATCTGCTGGTGGCCCGCGGCGTAATCGAAGGCGAGAAGCGCCACTTTCTTGATGCCGTGCTGGACCATCCACGGCCCCATGTTGCGCGCGATTTGATCGTTCGAGAAGGAGGTCCGCATGACCCAAGGGCTGCAGTGCTCGCCCGTCGCCTCGTTATCGCCGGCATTGACAATGATAAGCGGCGACTTCGACTGGTTCGCGAAATCGTCGAGCGCCTTGAGCTCGTTCGAGCCGACGGGTCCCACGAGCACGTCCACCTTGTCCTCGAAGACGAGCTTCTTGGCCTTGGCCTGCGCCACGTCGGGCTTGTGCGTCGTGTCTTCGCGCAGGACCACGACCTCGCGCCCGCCGGCCTTGCCGCCGGCATCGTCGATCGCCATCTGCAGCGAGTCCGCGATCTCATTGGCGAGCGGCACATAGGGCCCGGCCGAGAAGGGCAGGACGAGGCCGATCTTTACGGGGTCGGCAGCGTCGGCAGCGCCGGCGCCCATCGCAAGGCCGAGCGCGGCCGCGGCCGCGAAACGTGCAATCTTCATGAAGCGACTCCCTTGGTTCTGCGATTGTGTTCCATCGGAGCGACGGGGCTCGCAAGCCACCTCGCATTGCGTCGATCGTAGTCCGGATCGAGATTGCGCACCATGCGGTTGAGGGTGCGGCCGACTTGCGCGAGCTCGGCCGCGGCAATGCCTTGGGTCGCGCGCTCGTTCTCGGCCAGAACCAGCGGGAGAATCCGCGCGAAGACGTCCTGTCCGCGTCCGGTCAGATGTAGGCGGACGGCACGGCGGTCGCGGGCGTCATTGCGGCGCTCGACCAGGCGATCCTCCACCATCTGGTCGAGGGTGCGCGTGAGGGTCGTCCGGTCGACGGTGGTGAAATCCGCGAGCTCGTTCATAGTGACGCCGGGACGCTCGTGCAGTACCGCGAGCACCCGCCATTTCGGCACCGTGACGCCGTGGGACGCGAGCTTCTCCGCGAGATGCCGGTTGCGGCGTCCGAATATCTGCGTGAAGAGATAGTAAATGTGCCCTTCGAGGTCGAAGGTCCGGCGGTTCGCCGCGAGCGAGCGTACCTCCGCGAACTTCAGGCTGCGACCGCGCACCGCTGGAGCTCCCTGCTCTCGTTTCCGCTTATTGACGCGCCCCTTTCCCGAAGCCTAGCATGGGACACGAAAAGTGCAAACGCACATAACGCGCGCATAGGGTGTTGGGAGGGGTAGAATGATCCGCGAAGCAGAAAGCGAGTACCGGCGGCTGATCGAGCCCGACCGCGTTCATCGCAGCGTCTACACCGATGCTGCGATCTTCGAGCGGGAGATGGCGACGATCTTCCACAAGGTTTGGATCTACGTCGGCCATGAGAGCCAGGTGAAGAACCCCGGCGATTACTGGACGACGCTGATCGGGCGCCAGCCGATGATCATGGTCCGGCACGAGGACGGCACGATCCACGTGCTTTACAACCGCTGCGCCCATCGCGGCGCCATGCTCTGCGGCAATCTCCACGGCAATACCGGCAAGGCATTCACCTGCTCCTATCATTCCTGGCAGTACCACACGGATGGCACTCTTGAGAGCATTCCCTTGCCCAAGGGCTATGAGGGGACGCGGCTCACGCCGGATAATCCCGACTGCAACATCAAGCGCGCGGCGCGCGTCGGCGTTTACCGAGGCTTCGTCTTTGCGAGCCTCGCATCGGATGGACCGTCGCTCCTCGAATTCCTGGGCGATGCCAAGATCGCCTTCGACGACATGTGCAACCGGGCGCCCGCGGGGGAGGTCGAGGTTGTGCCGAACTGCTTCCGCGTCATCCAGCAATCGAATTGGAAGATCTTCCTGGAGAACCAGCTCGACGCGCTGCATCCCTCGGTGACGCATGAATCGACGGGGCGCGCGGCCGAGGATGTCGAGCGCGTGATCGCCAAGCGCACGGGACATGCGCCGCTCGACTATCACTACCTCTCTGCCTTCACCATGCCCTTCCACAAATGGGACACGGTGCAGACCGTCAACTATCCCCACGGCCACTGTATCCTGCAGGGCTACATGGGCCTCCGGCCGCAGGATCCCGACACGCTCGCCTACGAGGCGCTGATGCGGAAGGCCTATGGTGCCGAGCGCACGGAGGAGATTCTCGGCGTCAATGTACATCACGTGCTGCTCTATCCCGGCCTCTCCGTGCAGTCGCCGCTGCAGCAACTCCGCGCCGTGCGTCCGCTCTCGGTCGACCGCACTCTCACGGAGATCTGGCATTTCCGCCTGAAGGGCGCGCCCGAGGCGATCTATCGCCGTGCGCTCGGCTATTACAATCTCGTCAATTCGCCCTCGACCATGGTGAACGCGGACGACCTCGAGAATTTCTGGCGCTGCCACCAGGGCCTCGCCTCCGAGGGCGGGGAGTGGGTGAGTTTCCATCGTCACGCGGGGCAGGACGACGTGAAGGACGGCGTGGTGCTCTCGCGCTGGGGCACCAGCGAGGCGCCGATGCGAAATCAATTCCGGGCTTGGGCCGAATACATGGCCGGGGGACGCTGAGCATGGCGAAGGCCGCGAAGAAAAAGAAGAAGCCGACCAAGGCAAAGCCTGCAGCGCGCGCGACGCCGGCCGCGAAGGAGGCTTCCGTCCGCGACGCTCTCCGCGAGGTCGAGCAGCTCCTCTACCGACAGGCCGAGAGTCTCGACGCCAAGCGCTGGGGGGATTTCATCGAGCTCTTCACCGAGGACGGCCGCTACTGGATGCCGGCCTCGCCGGAGCAGACGACCGGCGAGGGCGTCCCCTCGATCTTCTGGGAGGACCGCGACCTCATGACGGTGCGCATGAAGCGCGTGACGCATCCGCATGCTTGGTCGCAATCGCCGATGTGGGGGACGAGCCATCTCGTCTCGAACGTTGCAATCGAGAGCGAGGACGCGAAGACGGGAGACCTCGTGGTGCGCTCGCGCTTTCACATGATGGAATTCCGCCGCGATACCTCACGGCATTTCGCGGGCACTTACCGCCACCACTTCGCGCGGACGAAGGACGGCTACAAGATCAAGCTCCAGCGCGTCGACATGGTGAACGGGCAGGGGCCCTACGACTATGTGCTGCAGGTGTGGGTGTAGCGGGGGAAAAACGAAAAAGGGAAATGTGTCAGCGCTAAGTCCCTTACATTTCCATTCTCTCCACCCACCGATCCGCAATTCCGAGCGCATCGTCGATCCCCTCGCAAACCCAATCGAGCTCATCCTTGGTCACGACGAGCGGCGGTACCACCCAGATGCCGAATTTGTCCGAGGGGACGTAGATGTCGCGCTTGCGGAAGAGGTAGTCCGAGACGTCCTTGACGATGGTGCGCTCGTATTTCTGGGTCGCGCGTCGTAGCGGCTCCTTGGTCGTACGATCTTTCACCAGCTCCATGGTCCAGAAGAGGCCGAGACCGCGGACGTCGCCGACGGAGCGATGCGACTTCGCGAGCGCCCGCAGCTTGCCGCCGAGATAGTCGCCGAGCTCGCGCGTGCGCTCGAGGATGCCCTCGTCATGCAGTACCTCGATGCTTGCAAGCGCGGCGGCCGCTCCGAGCGCGTGGCCCGAGAAGCTCTGTCCGTGGCCGAAGATGTTGTCGTCGAAGCTTCGAGAGACCTTCTCCGAAAAGATCGTCGCGGCGAGCGGACAATAGACGCCGAGCGCCTTCCCCATGACGATGATGTCGGGCTCGATGCCGTAATGTTCGACCGCGAACATCCGGCCCGTGCGCCCCATGCCCGTCATGGTCTCGTCGACTATGAGGAGGATGTCCCATCTATCGCAGAGCGTGCGTAGGCCCTGCAGGTAGCCCTCGGGTGGGGGGATGATGCCGTTCGAGCCCACGACCGTCTCGACCAGCATCGCCGCGACCTTGCTGTTGCCGCCTTCTTGCTCGATCAGGTAGTCGAGATAGCGCAGATTGGCGGCCGTCCCCTCCGCGCCCTCGCCGAAGGGCGAGCGGTAGGCATCGGCGTCGGGCGCGAAGACGATGCCGGGGGCGGTGAGCGGCTCGAGGAACCAGCGCCGGGGATCGCCGCTCGCCGATGACGCAAGCGCTGTCGCTCCATGCCAGGAACGATAACGCGAGATGATCTTGTAGGGGTAGGGATACTGCTGTGGCGCGTCCCTGCGTCCGGCCTGCTGCCCGAAAGCAGTCACGTATTTATGCTGCCGCGCGCCCTTGATCGCGGCTTCAACCGCGGCGGCGCCGGATTGCGAGAAGTAGACCCGCTTTTCCGGACCTCCCGGCGCCAGTTCCGCCAAGCGTCGCGCGAGTTTTGCCGTAGGCGCGGTTGCGAAATCGTCGGTGACGTAGATGACACTCTCCATCTGCGCCTGCATCGCCGCGATGATGCGGGGATGTCGGAAGCCCAGATTGATGCACTCATGCGCACTGCGGAGATCGAAGATTCGGCGGCCGTCCGTCGTGTGAATCCAGCAGCCCTCGGCGCGATCGACGGCGATCGGAGCGTAATCCCGCTGCGTCGACCAGCACTGCATGACGTGCCGGGCCTGAAGGGCTGCAAAGTCGTCACTCATCGTTAGCGTCTCCTCTGCGACCTCTGCGCTTAGGCACCTTCTTCTTTGTCACATCAGCGGTGGCCTCTCACCCATGTCCCAATAGATCCCGACCATCATCCGCAACCCCTCCCGCAAGATCGCCGGCAGGACATGTTCATTGGGTGCGTGCTGGGAGCAACCGGCGTAGGAGTGCGGGACCCAGATCGTCGGCAATCCCAGAATGGCGGCGAAGCAGTCGTTGGGAAGCGAGCCGCCGAGATTGGGGAGCATCGCGGGCTTGCGTCCGGTGGTGCGCTCGATCGAGGCTGCGGCCCAGCGCGCGGCAGGGTGGTCGGGGTCGAGGCGCGTCGCCACGAAATAGCCCTTGTCCCAGGCCTTGATCGCGACGTTCTGGAAGCCGTGCGCGTCGAGATGCCGTCGCAGCGCTGGTAGGAACGTGTCGGGATGGACGTCGACGGTGTAGCGGATCTGGCAGGCCGCCACCGCCTTCGGCGGGATCGCGTTCACGGGGTTCTCGGGATTGCCAGTGCGGAAGGCCAGGACCTCGAACGTATTCCAGGCATAGACCTTCTCCGCGGCCGTAAGGCCCGGCTCGCCCCACCACGCGTCGATCTGCGGTCCGTCGGCGCTTGGCTCGATCTCGCAATCCGCGAGCGCCGCGCGGACGGAGTTGGGGATCGAACGCGGCACGATGTCCCGCACCTTGACGCGGCCATTCTCGTCGATGATCGAGGCGATCGCGTTGGCAAGGATCGCGCCGGGATTTGCGAGGAGTCCGCCCCAGTTGCCGGAGTGATGCCCGCCCTCGCGGAGGTCGACGACGAGGTCGAAATTCATCGCGCCCCGCGTTCCCATATAGACCGTGGGCCGGCTCGGCGTGAGTCGCGGCCCGTCGGAGCCGATGAGCAGGTCCGCCGCGAGCGCTTCCTTTTCTTGGGCACAAATCTCGCGCAGCCCCGGCGAGCCGATCTCCTCGCCGGTCTCGATCAGGAACTTCGAGTTGAAGCCGAGCCGGCCGCGTTCGGTGATCACCTCCTCGAGGGCGAGCATGTTGATGAGATGCTGCGCCTTGTTGTCCGCCGTGCCGCGCCCATACCAGCGTTCGCCTTCGACGGTGAGCACCCAGGGATCGAGCCCCCGGCGCCACTGCGGCTCGAGCCCACGAACCACGTCTGCGTGGCCGTATCCGAGCACGGTCGGGAGGCTCGGGTCCTCGATGCGCGTCGCTATCAGGAAGGGGCCGCCCATTGTGGGGTTGGGCACGATCCGCACCCCGTAACCCATGCGCTCGAAGGCCGGTCCGATCTCACCCTCGAGATATGCGGCGAGGTTCGGCCAGCTCTCCGGGATTTGGCTTTCGGTCTTGAAGGCCACGCGGCGCGCGAGATCGTCGCGGAATTTGCCCTCGTCGAAGTAACGGCTGGCACTCTCGATCGCGCCTTCACGACTCATCGCGGTCTCCCTTTGCCCGACTGGGAGAGGGTAGGGGCGAGAGTCGGTGCAGGGAAATGCTTTTCTGAAGGAGGGATCGACGCCCCGCTAATTCGGAAACGTGTCCGCATCCGGCCCATTCGCCTTGCCGTGCGCGTAAGCCGTGCGGGTCAGCAGCACCGCAACGAGCGCGCATCGATGCCACACCGCCGCATCTCTCGATCCGTCGCGCCACCTCTTTAGGGTGGCGATAGCCTGTAGCCCGTCTGAGGCTTCGATCGGCCCGCCAACGCAAAGGGACGGCATTGAGACCGCCCGCTGGCGGGCGAGAGGGATTGACGCCGCGCCCGATGCTTGCTCAATAGTCCCATGACCGAGAAGGTGGTTCTCAGCGACATCGACGGGCGCGGCGTCGCCAGCGTCACTATCAACCGCCCCAGCGTGAACAACGCCTATAACGCAGCGGTCATCGAAGGCCTCGCACAGGCTTTCGACACGCTTGCGGCGAATTCCGCAGTGCGCGTCGCGATCCTCCGCGGCAACGGGAAGCATTTCCAGGCCGGCGCCGACCTCATCTTCATCAAGGAGCTTTCCCGGCAATCCGCGGAGTTGGGACTCGCATTCTCGCGCCTTACTTTTGCAACGGTAGATGCGCTCCGCCGGTTCAAGAGGCCGACGATCGCGCTCGTTCAGGGCGGCTGCTTCGGCGGTGGCGTCGGTCTCGTCGCGGCCTGCGACATCGTGATCGCCAGCAGCGATGCAATCTTCTCGCTGACGGAGGTCCGCTGGGGCATCACCCCCGCGCCGATCATGGGCCTGATTACCAGCCGCCTGGGGCCGCGCGCGCTCGGACGCTATGCGCTCACGGGCGAGCGCTTCGGCGCCGCGCAGGCGCACCGCATCGGCCTCGTCCACGAAGTCTGCGCCCCCGGGATGCTCGACGAGGCCGCGGCGCCCGTCGTCGAGACGCTCCTTATGAACGCGCCAGAGGCGACGGCGCGGACGAAGGAACTCATCGAGGAGAGCCTCCTCGGCGACGGCACCTTCGATTTCGGCGAGGCAATGGCGCGCGAGGGTGCGCAGCGACGCCATATGCCCGAGGCGCAGGAAGGCCTCACGAGCTTCGCCGAAAAGCGTCCGCCGAGCTGGTATCCGCCGAAGCAGAGCTGACTAGCGGGCCACGCGCCTCAGCGGATGAAAGACTGCGTCCTGCGGCCGGCCTCTGCGGCGGTGATGCCGAGCGCCGCCGGAACCGCGACGAGTGCGAGAAGGGCGAGGGCGAGCAATCGACCGAAGGTGCGGAGTTTACGCATGGAAGGTTCCCCGAGAATGTTCGGCTCGTTCGTCGAGCGCGGAGTAACAGAGTATCGCTGCGCAGAGAAAATAAGCTGCGTCAAAAGATCACGTGAATGCGGCGATAATCGGCAACCCGGATCGTCGGCGCTGGCCGCAAAAATTGTTTTCTGATCTCCGGCCATGATCGCGACCGATCACCGGCACCCCGGGGATCCCGGGATACGCACCAGCTCCATTTCCTCCTCGATCCTTGCGGCGTGTCCAAGGACATAGGGGCCGGGGCGATCCGCGGAGAGCTGGCGGGGATTGGGAAGTATTGCCGCGAGGAGCGCGGCCTCGTGCCGCGTCAGAGCGGTCGCTGGCTTCCCGAAATGCGCTTGCGCCGCCTCCTCGGCGCCGTAGATGCCGGGCCCCCATTCTA